>Ga0207428_10000120_pt1 | contig 106231 bp, 104 predicted proteins | sample RhiMethybrSRZTD1_FD_187600 | JGI IMG/M metagenome (GOLD analysis project Ga0207428, IMG submission 187600) | Populus rhizosphere microbial communities from Tennessee, USA - Rhizosphere MetaG P. TD hybrid SRZTD1 (SPAdes) (version 3) | ecosystem: Host-associated > Plants > Roots > Rhizosphere >... | reverse complement strand
CTATCCAAATCTGATAGGATTGCACGCGCGACCGACGGACCTGTGGGGACGGGTCTTATTGGGCAGGAGCGAGGGCCGGGCGCATGTACGTTTTGCCGCCGGAGGCATCCGAGGCGGAGTTCCGCGAGCTGTTGGCCTATTGGCAGTCGAAGTTGCTGGCCGGTCGTTTGCCGGGCCGGCAACACATCGATCCGACCGACTTGCAGCCGCGCCATCTCTCGCAATTGCTGCTGCTGGACGTGGTGGAGGGCGCGCTGCCGAAGCTGCGCCGCCGCTATCGCTTCCGCGTCGCCGGCACCGGCTTTTCCGCGATCGCCGGCCACGATGTGACTGGCCTCCATTATGACGAGATCGGCGCGCCGGAGCGTGCCCTGCCGGTGATCAGGGCGCTCGATCTGGTGGTCGAGCGCAAGGCGCCCGTCTTCCTGTCCGGCCGCCTCAGCGTGCCGTCGCAGGATTACGTCTGGGTGAAGCGCCTCGTCCTGCCGCTGGCCCACGACGGCGACAAGGTCGACATGATCCTCGCCATCTGGCTCGCCGAGCGCCGCTCCATCGCCGATCTGGCGCGCAGCGACAAGGAGCGCGAAGCCGGCGTGCCGCAGGTGCTGGAGCAGCGCTAGCTAGCGCCGGAGCGCGTGGCGCCTGAGATCGGTCATCGTGTAGGCGCCGAGCAATAGCACCATTAGGAAATAGATCGCGGCTGCCGCGCCTACCAACACGCACAGCGCACCGATGCGCTCGAGCTGCGAGCCGACGAGCCAGGGTGCCAGCACATACTGTCCCCCGATCAACGCACCTGCCATCGCCGCGTTGGCCACCGCGAGGCGCGGCAGATTGCGCTTCAGGCGCTGGTCCAGAACGAGGAACCCGCGCTTGCGCAGCGTGCGATAGAGCAGGGTCGCATTGATCCAGGCCGCGAGCCCGGTGCCGAGCGCGATGCCGACGAAGCCGATCCCCCAGCGGCGCAGCCACCAGAAGAAGACGAGGCAGATGGCGATGTCCACGATCACGGTGATGACCGAGTATTTGAACGGCGTCACGGTGTCCTCGCGCGCGAAGAACCCTGGCTGCAGCGTCTTGTTGAGCACGAAGGCGGGCAGGCCGAGGGAGATCGCCATCAGAGCCAGCGCCGTGTTGCGCGTTGCCTCCGGCGTGAAAGCACCGCGCTCATAGAGCACGCGCACGATCGGCTCACCGGCCGCGATCAGCCCCACGGCGGCGGGCAGGATGAGCAGTGCGCCGAATTCCAGCGAGCGATTGAAGGCCGCCATCGCCTCCACCTCGCGCCCGCCGCGGATCGAGCGAGACAGCACGGGCAGCAGCACCACGCCGATCGCCGCACCGACCAGTGCCAAAGGCAGCTGATAGAGCCGGTCGGCATAGGAGAGATAGGAGACCGCCTGATCCTGCAGCGAAGCGAGGATGGTCGCGATCATAATACTGATCTGCGCGAGGCCGCCGCTGACCAGCCCCGGCACCATCAGCTTCACGACCTGCCTGATCTCGGCATCGATTTTCGGCCACGGCAATTTGAGCCCGTAGCCCAGCTTTGCCGCGACGATGTAGAGCCACAGGAATTGCAGCAGTCCCGCGAAGGTCTCGCCCCAGGCCAGCACCAGTCCCGGCTGATCGACATAGGGCGCGACGAAGATGAGGCCGACCGTCAGCACCACGTTGAGCAGGATCGGCGCTGCCGCCGCATGGCCGAAATGATGCAGCGAATTGAGGATGCCGCCGAGCAAGGCGGCCAGGAACATGAACAGCAGATAGGGAAAGCAGATCGAGGTCAAAAGGACCGTGAGCCCGAACTTGCCCGGATCGTCGATGAAGCCGGGCGCGAAAACGATGATCAGGAGCGGCATCCCGATCTCGGCGACGATGGTCAGCAGCAGCAGGAACGCCAGCATGCTGGCCAGCACCCGCTCGGCAAAGCCCCGCGCCACCATTTGCCCGCCCTGCTCCAGCCGGCCGGCAAACATCGGCACGAAGGCGGAATTGAACGCGCCTTCCGCGAACAACCGCCGGAACAGGTTCGGCAGACGCTGCGCCACGAACCAGGCATCCGCGATCGGTCCCGTCCCGATCAGAGCCGCGATCAGCACGTCGCGCACGAACCCCAGCACGCGGCTCGCCAGCGTCATCAGACCGACATTGAGAACGGAGCGGATGGAGAACATCAGAAGTCAGAAGTCAGGGATCGGAAGTCAGAGGGATAGCGAGTTTTGGTGATTCGAGATAGCGGCTCTCCGAATCCTTCCCCTAAGCAAGATCCCCCTCCCCCAAGTTTGGGGGAGGGTCGGGGCGGGGGTTGCTCTCTGGGGCGGAGGTCGTCGCAAGTTGAACCGCCGTCGCCCCCACCCTACCTCCCCCGGCTCGGGGGAGGGGAGGAGGAGTTAGGGGAGGAGCTTTACTGCGCCGCCGTGGTGGTCACCTGGTCGCCCTCCCGCAGCACCTCCAGCAATGCCGCCCTGATCGCTTTTAGCTTCGGTTCGGCCTCGATCTTCAATCCGAAGCGATCCTTCACGTAGAATGTGTCGACGGCGCGGTGGCCGAAGGTCGAAATCTTGGCGTTTGCGATCCTGAGGTCCTGCTCGCTCAGCACACTGGTCAAAGCGTGGACCAGGCCGCGGCGGTCGCGGCCGGTGATCTCGATCAGCGTGTAGGCGGCGGAGGCCTTGTTGTCGATGAGGACACGCGGCGCCACCGGGAAGGCGCTGGTCTTGGGGTTGACGTGCGGCGGCAGGGTCTTCAGCGTCGCCAGGGTCTGTTCCGGCGCGCCCAGCACCCGCTCGATGGTTGCGGTGAGGCGCGCGAGCCGTGTCGGCTGGTCGAACGGCCCGCCTTCGGAATCCTGGATCGCGAACACGTCCAAGGCCTTGCCGTTTTTCAGGGTGAAGATGCGCGCTTCAACGATGCTGGCACCGCTCAAGGCGCAAGCGCCCGCGAGCTGCGAGACCAGGCCGACGCGGTCGGGCACATAGATCGTGACCTCGGTCATCGCCTCCCACGGATCGACGCGGAAATCGACCGAGAGCGCCCGCCCGTCGAGCTCGGCCTCGCGCGCCAGGCGCGCATGGCGCTCCAGGATCTGCACCGGGAAGGAGAGCCAATAGCCCGGATGCCCGCGCTCCAGATGCGCGTCGATATCGGCCGCCGGCCAATCGGCGAGCTTGCCCCGCAGATCGCCCAGCACCTTGTCGACCTCGCGCTCGCGCCCCGCGAAGATGAGGCCGCCGGAGAGATATTCCTCCGTGCGGTTGAAGAGATCGCGCAGGAGCTGCGCTTTCCAGCCGTTCCAGGTCTTCGGCCCAACCGCGCGGATGTCCGCGACCGTTAGCACCAGCAATTGCCGCAGCCGCTCCATCGATTGCACCTGATCGGCGAAGGCTGCGATGGTCGCGGAATCGTCGAGGTCGCGCTTGAACGCGGTGTTGGACATCAGCAGGTGATAGCGCACCAGCCAGGCCACGGTTTCGGTCTGGTCCTCGGTGAAGCCGAGGCGCGGGCAGAGCTGCTCCGCCAATTCGGCGCCGAGCACTGAATGGTCGCCATTGCGCCCCTTGGCGATGTCGTGCAGCAGGACAGCCACATAGAGCACGCGCCGCGACTGGATCTCGTGCACCACGCGGCTGGCGATCGGCGCCTCTTCCGCCAAGGCTCCGGTCTCGATCTTATGCAAAATACCGAGTGCATAGATCGTGTGCTCGTCGACCGTATAGTGGTGGTACATGTCGAACTGCATCTGCGCCACCACCCGACCGAAGTCGGGGACAAAGCGCCCGAACACGCCCGCTTCGTTCATGCGGCGTACCGCCACCTCCGGCCCCTTGGAGCGCGACGTCAGGATCTTCATGAAGATGGCGTTGGCTTCCGGGTTCTCGCGATAGGCCTTGTCGATCAGCTTCGCCTTGTCCGCGATCCAGGTGAAGGTCATGGGCTGGATGTCGAGATCGTGCTTCTGCGCTACGCGGAAGATGCGCAGCAGGTCCAGCGGATGCTTGTCGAAATGCTTGGCGTTCGGCACCGACAGGCGCCCGCCGTCGAGGCTGAAGCCTTCCAGCTCGCGCTTCCGGAGGCCGATCGAGGGCAGGCGGATGAAGGAGCGCTTCACATGCTGCGCCTCCACCGCCGTGCAGAAGAAGCGGGTCAGCTCGCCCACCGACTTGGCGGTGAGGAAGTAGTGCTTCATCAGCCGCTCGACCGCGTTGTTGCCGGCATGGTCGCGATAGCCCAATCGGCGCGCGATCTCGAGCTGGATGTCGAAGGTCAGCTTCTCCTCCGCCCGCCCGCACAGGTAATGCAGATGGCAGCGCAGCACCCAGAGATAGGCCTCCGCCTTGTCGAAGCGGTGCGCGGCATCGGGCGTCAGAACACCCTCGTCGATAAGTTTCTCGATCGTGTCAGCGCCGTACAGGAACCTGCCGATCCAGCGCAGGGTCTGCAGGTCGCGCAGGCCGCCCTTGCCTTCCTTGATGTTGGGCTCGAGCGCATAGCGCGACGGCCCGAACTTCTCATGGCGCTGGCGGCGCTCGTTGAGCTTGGCCTGGTAGAAGGCTTCGCCCTGGCCCGCCACGCATTCCTTGTGGAAGCGCTTGCGGAACTTGTCGAACAGCTCCTGCTCGCCCCACAGGTAGCGCGCCTCGAGCAGGGCGGTGAGGATGGTGAGGTCGCCCTTGGCGCGGGCCAGGCACTCGTCGATCGAGCGCGCCGACTGACCGACCTTCAGCCCCAGGTCCCACAGGCGGTAGAGGATATATTCCACCACCTGCTCGCAATGCGGCGTCAGCTTGTAGGGCAGCAGGAACAGAAGGTCGATGTCGGAAAAGGGCGCGAGCTCCGCCCTGCCATAGCCGCCGACCGCGACAAGAGCGATCTTCTCCGCCGCCGAGGGATTGGCGAGGGGGTAGAGCTGGGTGGTGGTGAAATCGTAGATCGCGCGGATCAGCTGGTCGATCATGAACGAGGTCTCGCGCGCCAACCGCCGCCCGCTTTCCGCCGCCCTCGGGTCGGCATCGAACCGCCGCTTGATCTCCATCCGCCCCTGCGCCAGATGATCGCGCAGGATCGCCCCCACCACCGTCGTATCGGCGTGGGGATCGCGCGAGCCCGCGACCGCCTCCGTCAGCGCCTGGGTCAGCGCCCGCCGGTCCAGGATATCCCGCTGCTTCTCGATCTCAGGGCGAGTCTGGATGTTCATGGGGGCAGAATATCAGGAATTAGGGGTCAGTAATTAGTTAGCACGAACGGTGGGCCGGAACGCGTTCATTCCCCTCCCCCGAGCCGGGGGAGGCTAGGGTGGGGGCGCGGCGGTTCCGCTCGACGCAATCTTCGCAAGAAATGAGCGTTTAGCCCTAATCCCCCGGCGCCCGCATCTTCTCCAGGACGGTGTAGACCGGGTCCAGGCTGCCGGCCGCGCAGCCCATGCCGATGATGTGGCGCTTGAACCCGCCATAGGCCGGGTTGAGGTAGCGCTGGACGGCTATGCAATGGGAGGGGGTGCCGCTGATGTCGGAGGTGAATTCGGCGGTGTCGTAGCCGGCCTTGTAGCCGATGCCGTTCCAGTCCTTCAGCTCCACGCCGCTGAAGAAGTCGCGCGTATTCTCGCGCAGGTTCTGGTAGCGCATGTGCAGCCCGGTCGAGGTGAGGCGGATGCTGACCAGGGTCAGGAACACGGAACGCTGCTCCGACGTGACGTTGATCACGTCCGACTGGCTTTCGCCGCTGGCGCCGTCCTTGCGGGCCTGGGCCTCGTAGCGCGCGCAATCGACCAGGTAGCCGTCGCCTGAGAAGCTGAAAGGCGTGCTGCTGCAATCGATCGCCTCGTCCGCCGATGCCGGCGCGGCGATGAATGCCGCGGCCAGGAAAGCCGCCACCCGAAATCTCATGGAATCCGCCCTCTCTATCTCCAGCGGCCGGATGGCTGTCGCGCCGGCTCCGGTCCCGACTAAAGCCCCAAGCCGCCCCGACTCTGGCCGAACCGCCGGCCGGTCCGCAAGCGCGATACGCGCCCCTAGGCCGGATGGATGAGGGGCCGCTGCCGGGTCGCTGCTGCCTCCTTGCCACCCTGCCATTCCCGAGCCTAATCTCGCGTTAACGCGGGCGGGAAGCCTGCTGCGCCGGATCAGGAGCGCGCGTGTTTAGAGGGAGCTGGAATGGCTGAAAAAGCGCTGGTCGTCGAGGACCTGCACAAGAGGTTCGGCGATCTCGAGGTGCTGAAGGGCGTCTCGGTCGAGGCCAATGTCGGCGACGTGGTCGCCATGATCGGCTCCTCCGGCTCGGGCAAGAGCACGCTGCTCCGCTGCATCAACCTCCTGGAGACGCCGGATTCCGGCAAGGTCTATGTCAGCGGCGAGCTGATCCGCATGCGTCCGACCAAGGACGCCCATGCCGTGCCTGAGGATTGGAAGCAGGTCGACCGCATCCGCTCCAGCCTGGGCATGGTGTTCCAGAGCTTCAATCTGTGGTCGCACATGACCATCCTCGAGAACGTCATCGAGGCGCCCGTCCATGTGCTGAAGCTGTCGAAGAAGGACGCGACCGAGCGCGCGGAAAAATTGCTCGCCAAGGTCGGCATCGCCGACAAGCGCAACCATTATCCCAGCCACCTTTCCGGCGGGCAGCAGCAGCGCGCCGCGATCGCCCGCGCCCTTGCGATGGAACCGAAGGTGATGCTGTTCGACGAGCCGACCTCCGCCCTCGACCCCGAGCTGGTCGGCGAAGTGCTGCGCGTCATGCGCCAGCTCGCCGAGGAAGGCCGCACCATGCTGGTGGTGACCCACGAAATCGGCTTTGCCCGCGAAGTCGCCAACAAGTTCATCTTCCTGCACCAGGGCCGGATCGAGGAACAAGGCAGCCCCAAAGAGGTGTTCGCCAACCCAAAGTCCGACCGGCTGAAAGGCTTCCTCACGACGGCGCATCATAAGTAGCCGGCGCGTCGCGCGGTCGTCGCGTCTACTTTCTCGTCATCCCGGCCAAGCGTAGCGCGAGCCGGGATCCACCTATCCGGCGCGCGAGCGATTGCGCCATAGACCCCGGAACAAGTCCGGGGTGACGGTAGGAGAGATGGCAAGAGCGAGAACAAGATCATGTCCCTCATCCAATATCTCACCCTGATCCAGTTCGACGACGGCGCCATCCGGCTGGTCGGACAGGAATGCGCGCGCCTCAATATCGCGCGGCCGATGGTGGTGACGGACAAGGGCGTGCGCAATGCGGGCCTGCTGGACCGCCTCACGGCGCATCTGAAAGAGGGCGTTCCGGTCTATGACGGCACGCAGTCCAACCCGACCGAAGCGTCGGTGCTCGAAGCGACCGCGCTCTACAAGCAGCACACATGCGACGGCGTGATCGGGCTCGGCGGCGGATCTTCCATCGATCTCGCCAAGGGCGTCGCGCTCGCCGCTACCCACGACGGGCCGCTCAAAAGCTACGCTGTTATCGAAGGTGGCGTCGCCAGGATCACCGCCGCGATGGCGCCGGTCATCGCCATTCCCACCACCGCCGGAACGGGGAGCGAAGTCGGGCGCGGTGCCGTCATCATCATGGCAGACGGGCGCAAGCTCACCATGATCTCGCCGCACATGATCCCCAAGGTCGCAATCTGCGATCCCGAGCTGACCTACGGCCTGCCGCCCTTGCTGACCGCCGCGACCGGCATGGATGCGATCGCCCATTGCATCGAGACCTTCCTCTCCGCTGCTTTCAATCCACCGGCGGAAGGCATCGCGCTCGACGGATTGCGCCGCGCCTGGGCGCATATCGAGCGCGCCACCAAGGACGGCAGCAAGGATGCGGAGGCGCGCCTCAACATGATGAGCACCTCGATGCAGGGCGCGCTCGCGTTCCAGAAGGGCCTCGGCTGCGTCCATTCCCTCAGCCATTCGCTCGGCGGCGTCAATCCGAAGCTGCATCACGGCACGCTCAACGCGATGTTCCTGCCCGCCGTGATCCGCTTCAACGCCGAAGCCGACAGCGTGAAGCGCGAGCGCAAGATCGAGCGCCTGGCCGAGACCATGGGCGTCGGCGGCGCGCGGGACGTCGCGCCCGCGATCAAGACGATGAATGCCAGGCTCAACCTGCCCAGCGGCCTCCGCGCCATGGGCGTCACGGAAGAGCTGTTCCCCCGGATCATCCAGGGCGCGCTCGCCGACCACACCCACAAGACCAACCCGCGCGAAGCCAGGCCAGCCGATTACGAGGCGATGCTGCGCGAGTCGCTGTGATGCGCCGCCGCGCGATCCTCGCGCTCGCTCTGCTCGCGCCGATCGCCGCCTTCGCGCAGGACAACGCCGCGCTCAACGAGGCCGCGCTCAACGAGGCCGCGAGCGACGCCGCCATGGCCTTCATGAAGGCCCTGCGCAAGAACGACATCGAGACCGCAATGCAATTTGTCGACGCGCCCTTCGTCGCCGAGGACGCCCGGCTCCTCGCCACCGAGGCCGACGTGAAGGCCTATCTCACCGCCATGTGCGCCCAAATCGAAGCCGCCGAGATGCCCAACGCCGTGCTCGCCATCCTCGACTATGAGCAAAGCCGCGCCGCGACGGCGGAGCAAGCGCTGAAGCTGCGCGACACCGTGCTCGGCAAAGGCGACCTCCTCATTGCGACGGGCCGCGACGGAATCTCGCACAGCGTGCTGCTGGTGAAAGCGAACGGCGGCAAGGCGATGGTGGTGGGCGTGGGGTTTTGACGCCCCGCTCTTATTGCGACGGTGGGACCGTTGTTCTGAACGCGTCGCCGTCGTGCGCGAACTGATCCATACGCCGGATCACCGCCCCGCGGACCAGGTACCAGTCCGGCATCGGGATCCGCTCGAAATTGAAGTGTGCGTCGTAGCTGTAGTCGTCATCCGCGAAGTAGACGGTGCATCCCTTGCCCTTCCGGACGCCGATCGGACGATTGCAGACGTAGAAGGATGACAGCTTTCCGCCGTCGATCTGCAGGTAGATGTCGGACATGAAGTTCGGGTCGCGGGAGTGCCGGTCGTAGCGCTCGAAGTGCTTGAAGCCGCCGATATCCGGCAGGTGCCCGATCAGATCGTCTGCCCCCTGGTAGAGCTCGGGACACCGGGACTCGTCGAGCGGGTTCTCGCACTCTAGGACCGTTCCCGGCGATCGCACGCGATATCGAAATCTCTCCATGAGAAACTCCGAAGAATCTCCCGGCTTGATCCGCCGATAAACGAGGACGCGGACGCCTTTCCATCCTCCTGCGATCGGATGGCCCAGCTCTTTCCAGTTCTCTCTTGTGCGTCCCTCCATGGTCGGCCATGCGAAGAGCAGAAGCGCGCCATCGTCCACGTAGAAGCTGCCTTCGCGTCCGCCCTCGGGAGGGGAGTCGAGAACGTTGGCGGGAATGACGAAGTACCGGCCGCCGATCTTGAACGGAATCGGCTCGGCATCGACCCGAAGCGGGCTGCCGGGGGGTGGCGTGACAAGCGGCTTGTCCATGGCGACCGCGATGGAGGCGCCGAGCGCAGTGGCGGCATCGAAGATGGCCCGCGCGTTCGCGCCGACGGCAGCAACGGCGGCCGCAATTGCCAGGCCTAGAGCACAGAGAGCAATGGTCTTCTTGCGAGCCATGATCCCGATCGGCCGCCTAGATCGGCTTCATGCGCAGGAAGACCAGATGCTCCGGGATATACAAGCGGTGTTCGGCGGCACACTGGATGACGAACGGCAGGCTGTCCTGTTCGCCCTCTTTCGAAAGCTGGATGCCGTTGAAGAAATACGCCGATGCGCGCCTGCTCATCCGGTGGCGCTCCGAATTTGCGTGGAACATCTCGACCGTGCCGGGCTGGTCGGGCCTGATCTCGAACCCCTCCGCAGTCGGCACGGCGGGAATGACGAGATCCAGCGCCTCGCGGATCGCGGCGGCCTTCGTGTCATCCTTGAGGTGCACCGGGAGCGTGATGTCGCTGAGCGGCACGCCGTCCCACAATCGCGGCCAGAACAGTTTGAGCAAACGGCCGGACGGGTCGAAGGTTCCGACTGCGGTCCGTCCCTGCTCATTCAGGCGCGCAATCTCGCAGGCGCCGGCCTGCCAGCGATCCTCGATCCAGCGCTCCTCCAGTTTCGGAGCGTTGAAGATCGGCAGGAACACGACGCTGATCCATCCGCCGGCGCGCACCAGCGGGTCGCGGTTGCCGATCTGCTCTCCCATGTTGCTGTTCGTTTCGTCGAGTTGCTCGATCGTGCTCAGCATGATCGTCGGCTGATCCGGCGCCGCGCCTTGCGACGACGTGAAGAAGCGGATGGTCTCCGGCTCGCGGCTGCCGTCGGTCATGTAGGTCAGCGGCAAGACGGCGCGCGACTTTTCGAGCGACGGGCGTTCCCAATCCCCTTTCGAGAGATAGCCGCCGCTCGCGGTCCGGACGTAGGAGCAGGCGTTCGGCACCGCGATGTAGAACATCTTTCCGGATTTCAGCCGCCTGGAGAACACCTTCTCGCGCAGGCCGTAGACCGTGCGGGTCTTTCCCATGAACTCGGCCTCGGAGGGATAGCAGCCGACCGCGGTTTGGAAGCCGATCATGTCGCTCTCGACAATTGCCGTGAGCTCGAACGCATAACGGGCGGCCGGGGCCGGGCTGAGCTTCCAGAGGAGCCAGCCCAGTCCAATCACGGCCAATACGGAGAACGCGAACAGGCGCTTATTGCGACGCATGGAATTTCCCCTCAACCGTCGCTAGTCTCGGCGGCGAGCCGTGAATTTTGTCTTATTCGCAGGGGACAAGCGCGTTGTGACGGCGAAACCGCCTTTTACGTAAATGCAACGCCGCGACTCGGCGCGGAACTGAATCGGAACGATTCGAGATTCCCGATGAGAACGCGGTTGTGCGATTCAAAGCCAGTCAATACAATGGCTTGAGGTTATGTTCTTAAAGTAGTTTCGGTGTTTCCGCTTTGTGCCGGTTTGGCCGCTCCGAGTCGCGTCCGAGTCGCGCATTGTGACGACTGGCCTTTTCCGGATTCGATGGGGTATCGGGGACCCATGACGACTGACCGACTCGAGTCGCTGATGCGGTTCCATCCCTTCACGCGCCTCAACAAACTGCTGGAAAGCGTACAAGCCGGCGGCGGGAATACGCCGCTCGCGTTGTCGGTGGGGGAGCCGCAATTCGCCCCGCCTGCGATGGTGGCGAAGCTGATCCAGGACGAGGCGCCTTTGTGGGGCAAATACCCGCAGGCGCTGGGGACCGAGCCGTTTCGCAAGGCGGCGGCAAGCTGGCTCGCCCGCCGGTTCCGGCTGCCCGACGGCATGATCGATCCCGCTCGCCACGTGATGCCGGTCAGCGGCACGCGCGAAGCCTTGTTCCACATCGCGCTCTCCGCCGTGCCGGAGACACCAGCCGGCGGGCAGAGGCCGATCGTGCTGATGCCGAACCCGTTCTATCACGTCTATGCCGGCGCCGCGGCCGCGGCGGGGGCGGAGCCGTACTTCCTCAACGCGACTGCGGAATCCGGTTTTCTGCCCGTCATCGAGGCGATCCCGGATTCGATCCTGCAGCGCACCGCCCTCGCCTACATCTGCTCGCCTGCCAATCCGCAAGGCGCGGTCGCCAGCCTCAATTACCTGAAGCAGTGGCTGACCATCGCGCAGCGCTGGAACTTCGTGCTGGCGAGCGACGAATGCTATTCGGAGATCTATCGCGGGACGCCGCCGCATGGCGCGCTCGAGGCCGCGCGCGACCTCGGCGGATCGTTGGACAATCTCATCATCTTCCATTCGCTCTCCAAGCGGTCGAGCGGCGCGGGCCTGCGCTCCGGCTTCGTCGCGGGCGAAGCGCGCCTCATCCAGCGCCAGGCGCAGCTCATCAATTTCGGCGGTGTCGCGACGCCCTATCCCATCCTCGCCGCCGCGACCCAGCTGTGGCAGGACGAAGAGCACGTCGCCGGCTACCGCGCCAAATACATCGAGAATTTCGATGCCGCGCAGGATGCGCTGGGCGCGATCTTCGGCGAGGTGCGGGTGGAAGGCGGGTTCTTCCTGTGGCTCGATGTCGGCGACGGCGAAGCAGCGGCGCAAGCCTTGTGGGAGCGGGCTGCCATCAGGGTGTTGCCCGGCGGCTACATGGCGCGCGCCGATGCGACAGGCTTCAACCCCGGCGCACGCTACATCCGCGTCGCCCTGGTGCTGGAACCTGGCGAGATGGCCGCCGCCTTGAAGCGCATGGCGCCCGTGCTGGAACGCGTGGTGGAGCAACACCGCGACAGCAAAGCCGCCGCACAGCCCCGCACGATGATGATATGATGGGTTTGATGGATCTCGACAGCATAGACGCGAGTCCCCTCCCCCGAGCCGGGGGAGGGTTAGGGTGGGGGCGCCGGCGCTTCCACTCGACTCAACCTTCGCAAGCGAGGGCAACCCCCACCCCGACCCTCCCCCAACTTGGGGGAGGGGGAGCAACTCCATGGCGATGACCGGCGATCAGATTTATGGGCGGCAGTCCCTGCGTCACATGAGTGGTGGCGGGTGGGGCGCGTTCGTGCGCCGGCGCCTGGCCGAAATCGCTGGCGGCATCTTTATCCTGATCGCGCTTGCCTATCTGCTCAGCGTGCTCACCGCGCACGAGAGCGACCCCAGCTTCAGCCGCGCGGTCGACGGGCCTGTCCTCAATTTGATGGGGCCGGTCGGTGCCTATGTCGGCGATTTCGCGCTGCAGGGCCTGGGCCTCGCCGCCATCATCTTCGCGCTCGCACCCGCAGCCTGGGGCTGGAAGCTGATCCGCGACCGGCGGCTCGAGCGCTGGTGGCTGAAGATCACGTTGCTGCCGTTCGCCGCTGTGCTGAGCGCGGGCGCCTGCGCGGCCATTCCCACGACGGGGCACTGGCCATGGATCGCCGGCATGGGCGGGTTCAGCGGCCGGCTGCTGTTGATCGGCGCCGACGGCAAGCAGGGGCTGAAAGCGGTGCTGGATTCCTTCGGCGTGCCGCCGCTGCTGAATTCGCCGCTGCTTCCGGCCACTTTCATCCTCGCGATCGCCGCCACGATCGCGGTCTTTTTCACGCTCGGCATCAGCCTCGGCGGCTATGTCCGCGCCGGGCGGCGCGTCGCCAATGCCGGGCACAAGGTCGGCCAGGCGATCGATCGCGGCCGCATGGCGCTGACCCGCCGCACCGCCGACGCTGACGAGGACGAGGAGGAAGAGGATTCACCCCGCGAGCAGCGCCCCGGTTTCTTCAAGCGCCTGTTCCAGCGCACGCCGAAACCCGCTGCCGCCCTGCGCACGCGGGTCGAGCCGAGCTTCGACGGCAGCGCGCGCGAGCCGGAAGACATCGACCTGCCGCCCGCGCCCTCGCTCAAGCCGGAATCGAAGGGCGGCCTGGTCTCCGTCTTCCATCGCGAGAAGAAACCGAAGGCGAAGCCGGCGAAGCGCGAGACCAAACAGGCGAAGCTCGATTTCGAAGGCGAGTTCGAAGTGCCGCCGGTCGACCTGCTGGCGCGGCCCGCGATCAACGTCGCCGCCCAGCGCATCAACGAAGAGAGCCTGGAAAGGAACGCGCGCCTGCTGGAAACCGTGCTGGATGATTTCGGCGTCAAGGGCCAGATCACGCGCATCCGCCCCGGCCCCGTCGTCACGCTCTATGAGCTGGAGCCGGCACCCGGCACCAAGACGTCGCGCGTCGTTAGCCTGGCCGACGATGTCGCGCGATCGATGAGCGCAGTCAGTGTTCGCATCGCGGTCGTGCCCGGCCGTTCGGTCATCGGCATCGAGCTGCCGAACCGCGAGCGCGAGACCGTGGCGTTGCGCGAGCTGCTGGAAGACGAAGGCTACAATGCCAGCCAGGCCAAGCTCGCTTTGGTGCTCGGCAAGGATATCGGCGGGCAGCCGATCGTGGTCGACCTCGCGCGCATGCCGCATCTCCTGATCGCCGGCACCACCGGCTCGGGCAAGTCGGTCGCGATCAACACCATGATCATGTCGCTGCTCTATCGGCTGACGCCGGACCAGTGCAAGTTCATCATGATCGATCCCAAGATGCTGGAATTGTCGGTCTATGACGACATCCCACATCTGCTGGCGCCCGTCGTCACCGAGCCGAAGAAGGCCATCGTCGCGCTGAAATGGGTGGTGCGCGAGATGGAGAACCGCTACCGCGCGATGTCGAAGCTCGGCGTGCGCAACATCGAAGGCTACAACCAGCGCCTGGAGCAGGCGCGTAATGCCGGCGAGCAACTGACGCGGCGCGTCCAGACCGGCTTCGATCCCGACACCGGCAAGCCGATCTATGAGGAAGAGCCGTTCGACCTCTCTGCCCTGCCCTTCATCGTCGTGGTGGTCGACGAGATGGCCGACCTCATGCTGGTGGCGGGCAAGGATATCGAGGCCGCGATCCAGCGCCTGGCGCAGATGGCGCGCGCGGCCGGCATCCATATCATCATGGCGACCCAGCGCCCGTCGGTCGACGTCATCACCGGCACCATCAAGGCGAATTTCCCGACCCGCGTCTCCTTCCACGTCACCACCAAGATTGACAGCCGCACCATCCTCGGCGAGACCGGCGCGGAGCAGCTGCTGGGCCAAGGCGACATGCTCTATATGGCCAATGGCGGGCGCATCACGCGCATCCACGGCCCCTTCATCTCCGACCGCGAGGTGGAGAGCATCGTCAAGTTCCTGAAGAGCCAGGGCGAGCCCGCCTATCTGCAGGAGGTGACCGAGAGCGACGAGGACGGCGCCCTCGATGCCGATGGCGGCATGGGCGGTGGCAACAGCAACTCGGGCGACGACCTCTACGACCAGGCCGTCGCGCTGGTGGCGCGCGAGCGCAAATGCTCCACCAGCTTCATCCAGCGCTATCTGCAGATCGGCTACAACCGCGCCGCCCGCATCGTCGAGCGCATGGAAAAGGAAGGCGTGGTGAGCCAAGCCAACCACGTCGGCAAGCGCGAAGTGCTGGCGCCCGAAGGTGGCGGCGGACGGAATTGAGGCTCGGTCGGTTCCAGGCTTGTTAACCTATCGCTCACCAGCGGACACCTAAACTCCCCGAATAGTTGCTCCTTCGGGGGTTTTGGCTTGTCCTATCGCGCCGATATCGACGGTCTCCGCGCGCTGTCCGTATTGGCGGTCGTGTTCTATCACGCCGGCCTGCGGCCGTTTGGCGGCGGCTTTGTCGGCGTCGACGTATTCTTCGTCATATCCGGCTTCCTCATCACCTCCTTGATCCTGCATGAGCAGACGGCGGGGACATTCTCCCTGACCAATTTCTATCACCGCCGGATCCGGCGCATCCTGCCCGCCTTGTTCGCCATGATGAGCGCCTGCGCCGTTGCGGGCTGGTTCCTGCTGGCGCCGGCGGACTACGGCCGGCTGGGCAAGAGCGTCGCCAGCGCGACGCTCTCGATCTCGAACCTGCAATTCTGGCACGATGCCGGCTATTTCGACACGCCGGCCGCCGAGAAACCGCTGCTGCACACCTGGTCGCTCGGCGTCGAGGAGCAGTTCTACTTGGTCTTTCCGCTCTACCTGATCCTGGTGGCGCGTCATCTGCCGCGCGGGCGGCTGCCGCTCACCGCGGCGCTGTGCCTGGTTTCGTTCGCGATCGCCGCGGTCGGCGCCTTTCGCGATCCGATCGCTGCGTTCTATCTGCCGCACGCGCGGTTGTGGGAATTGCTGATCGGCGGATTGCTGGCGATGAATGCGCTGCCGGTGCTGACGCGGCCGGTGGCGCGCACCGGCGCGGCATTGCTCGGGCTCACCCTGATCGCGGGCGCGGTGCTGGCCTATTCCGATGACACGACGTTTCCGGGCCTCGCCGCCTTGCCGCCGACGATCGGCGCGGCGCTGGTCATCTGGTCCGGCGTGGGTGGCGCCGCGATTGCCGGACGCTTCCTGGCTGCGCGTCCGCTGGTGTTCCTGGGCAAGATTTCATATTCGCTTTATCTCTGGCATTTCCCGCTGCTGGCCTTCGGTCTCTACCTCGGCCTCGGCGACCTGGCACCGGCCGGGACTGCGGCACTGCTGGCCTTGGCCTTCGTGCTGTCCGTGCTGTCCTGGAAATTCATCGAGCAGCCGGCACGGCAAGCGGGAGCACGCCTGTCATGGCGAAGCGTCGCGACCTTTGCGGCCGGCGGTGCGCTCGTGTTGTCCGCGGCGGGGCAGATTGCGCTGTTCGTGGATGGCTTCCCGGTGCGGATGAACGATGAGACGTCGCGCTTGATCGCGAGCCAGCCGCTGCGCAATCCGGATCGCCAGCTCTGCTTTGCGTCCTCCGAAGCGGACATTGGCATCGGCGATTCGTGCCTGATCGGCGACGCGGCTGTGCCCGATCCTGCCCCCGGCTTCGTGCTGTGGGGCGATTCCCATGCCGAGACCCTGCGCGGCGCGCTGGGTTCGGCGGCTGCGATCGCCGGTCATTCCGGCATTTTCGTCGGAGAGAGCGCCTGCCCGCCGCTGATCGGCGTGGCGCGGCCGCAAAGATCCGACTGCCGGGAAATCAACGAAGCCGCGTTCCGCATGATCGTCAATTCTCCATCCATCGAGACCGTGGTGCTGTCCGCGCGCTGGGCCTGGTGGGCCGAGGGCCTGTCCTACAAGCGCGAAGGCGGCGCGCCGGTGACGCTGGCGGTGATTGCAGGGCCGTCCGGCGAGGTTTCCGGCAATCACGCCGCGCTGGCAACAGGCCTTGAGGACACGATCGCGGCCTTGCTGTCCGCCGGCAAGCGCGTGTGGCTGGTCGGGCCGGTTCCCGAGATCGGCTATGACGTGCCGCGCTATTTCTATCTGCGCTCGCTCGGCTTCGCCGAAGGCCTGGAGATCGCGCCCACGCTGAACGAGTTCGACCGGCGCCAGGCCTTCGTGCTCGACCTGTTGCGCGATCTGGCACACCGCTATCCGGTCGGCATCGTCTGGCCGCACGAGCGCCTGTGCAACGACGCCGGGTGCGAGATCGCGCGCGACGGTCAGGTGCTTTATTCCGACGACGATCACCTGTCGGTGTTCGGCGCGCGCTCCATCGCCAGCCTGTTCACGCCGATCTTCGACTAGGGTTGTCCGTCTCCCGCCGCGGCAGCACGAAGCAGCGGCGCGCCACGTCGGAGCGCAGCGTGTCCTTGGTGTAATAGCGATCGAGCAGATCGGGCGCGAACAGGTCCGGATGCTGCGCGGCGAACGCATCCCAATCGAGCTTGCGCGTGAAATCGCCGCCGAGCTCGACCAGATCCTCCGCCATCCGCTCGTGGATCAATGCAAGGAACGCGGCGGTGATGGTCTCGTGATAGAGGCCCTGCTTGCCGTGATGGGCGGCGAAGCGGCGCAGCGCGCCTGCCATCGCCGCCAGTGCGCCGGCAAACCCATGCCGCTGCAGATAGGCGAAGCCCGCCAGCATATGGGCACGGTGATCGAAGGCCGGGGCCGGGAGCCGGCATTGCTCCAGCGCCTCGATCAGCTCGTCGCACGTCATCCGCGCTTCTCCTTCATCCGATGGCTGTCGCCGGCGCTCAAGGTGAGGCCGTAGATGCGCTTCAGATCCTCGATGTGCTTCAGCGTCGTCTTCTCGAACGGCGCCTTGCCTTCGAAGCTGTGCAGCACGATCCCCTCCACCAGGTCGCCCAATGTCAGGTCGCGATATTCCGCCAGGGCCTTCAGCACCTTGAGCAGCCGCTTCTCCAGCCGGATGCCGGTCTGCACCCGCTCGATCGCGATCTTGCCGTCATCCTTGGTCATGCGCACTCTCCTATTGGTATTTATATACCTATGTACAAACGACAGTCAAGCGGCGGCACCCGGCCGGATCGTTAACCCGGCGGTGAGAATTGCCCGCCTAGGATTTGCGCCGCGACCCGCGGCCGCTATGCTGCGGACCAAGTCCGACCGAGCGGGGAAGAATTTCACGTGTGGTACGCGGCTGAGGCCGATGCAAGGCGCAACGCCATGGTCGTCATTGCCGGCGGACGCGCCACTTCGTCCCGATGAGCAACGCAAGCCAGACGATGCAAGGGCCGTCAGCCGGGATTTTCGGCTGGATCGCCCGCCACGCGGACGCGGTCATGGCGACCGCGATCGGCGTCGCGCTCGCATCCAAGCTGCTGCTGGCGTTTCGGATCAACATCCATTGGGACGAGTTCTACTTCCTCTCGCTGGTGCACGAGTATGTGCGGGGCGACCTCTCGCTCGGTTTGCAGACGTTCCACGTTCATCTGTTTTCCTGGCTGACGCAGCTGGACGGCGAAGTGGCCCAGGTGATGGCGGCGCGCCTGGTGATGGCGGCGCTGGCCGCCGGCAGCGCGCTGGCGATCTATGGCATCGCCCGGCATGTCGCGGAGCGCAGTGGTGCGCTGTTCGCCGTGCTCGGCTACCTCGCGCTGTCGGTGGTGGTGGAGCACGGCGCGAGCTTCCGTACCGATCCGATCGCGACGTTCCTCGCGCTCACTGCCCTCTATTTCCTGATCCACCGGCCCGGCAGCATCGCGGCGGCGACGATCGCCGGCGTTGCGCTCGCGATCGCGGCGCTGGTCACGATCAAGATCGCGTTCTTCCTGCCGCTGGCCGCCGCCGCGATCTGGTGCCTGGTGCCTGGCCTGCGGGCGCAGCTGCGCGTGGCATCGGCAAGCGGCGGCGCCTTCGTGGTGGCCGGCGGACTGCTCTATCTGCTGCACGTCGCCAGCCTGGCACCGGCCGACGAGGCCGTCATCGACCATCTGCCGGGCATCGCGTCGAAGGTGCTGTTCGAGGATGGGATCTTCGTGCGCTGGGCCGATTTCCTGGTGGTCGTCATCTTCAACCCGCTGTTCTGGACCATTGCGGCGGAAGCGGCGATCGTCGTCTGGCGCACCGCCCGTGCGGGAAAGCGGAGAGCGGATTGGCTGCCGCTCGTCCTGGCCTTGCCGGTCCTGACGCCGCTGATCTATCGCAATGCATTCCTGTACTATTTTCCGCTGATCCTGGCGCCGGCCGCGATCCTGCTGGCGATCACCTATGAGAAGCATCGGCTCCGCGCCGGCCCGGCGGGCACTCGCCGGGGCGTGGCGACGATCGGCCTGTTGATCTTCGTCCAGTGCGGGTTCCTGGCCATCCACGTCGCGCGGAACCTACCCGACAAGGTCGCCCCGCAGCGCTCGATGCTCGCCGCAATCCATGCGACGTTCCCGCAACCGGTGCCTTATATCGGCGGCTTCGGCGTGGTCGCGACCTTTCCGCGCCAGGGCTTTTTCATGAGCAGCTGGGGCGTGGAGCAGTATCGCCAGGCGGGAAAGCCGGTGTTCGCCGATATCGTAGCGAAGACGCAGCCGCCGATGCTGCTGGCGGATGCACCGTCGCTTTACGGTGCGCTGATTCCGGGCGTCACCGTCAAGGAGGAGCGCGCGCTGTTGGAGCCGGACGCCCGGTTCGTCAAGGAAAACTACATCGCCCACTGGGGCATGCTGTTTGTCGCCGGCAAGCAGCTCGCGATTCCGACCGGCCGCAGCCCGGTCACGTTCGACATCGCCATCGCCGGGGACTACCGCATCGAATCGGCTGTTCCGCTCAGCCTGGATGGACAGCGCTTGCGGCCCGGAAGCGTGGTGACGCTCACCGTCGGCCCGCACACGGCGGAGGTCGCCGCAGGGCCCGCGCAGGCGATCCTGCGCTGGGCGCGTGCACTGCCGCCGCCCACGGAAACTCCGATCGGAATGCTGACGTTCTTCGGGGTCGACTAGGCGGCCGCGAGCGGCCGCGCGGGCCACAGGAAGCGCCGCACGGCAGGCCGCTCCAGCCACCAGCCGACCGCGCGCCAGATGATCCACGCGCCGGCGATCGAGATGTAGCCGTCGGCGGCATAGTGCCAGCCGAGATGGATCGAGCCCAGCAGGATGACCGCAAAGAAGCTCCAGCCGCAGATCGCGAGCCAGAGGCGGCCATGGGCCTGCAGCATGCGCGCGACCAGCCAGGTCGAGGCCACATGCATGCTGGGCGCGGCCGAGATGCCGTGGCCGAACCCGCCGGCGCCATCCTGGTAGCCCTCCCATAATATGTCCTGGACCCTGATTGCGATCAGTTGCGAGGACACCTCGTGGCCGAAGATCGAGAGGTGGGCGTTCTGCACGGTCTCGCGCAGATAGGTCATCAACGGCGCGTAGGGATCGGGCGATCCGACGACGGCACCGAAATAGCACGGGCCGGCGGAGCTCAGCAGCAGCGCGCCGATGCTGCCGAGCAGCGTCCAGGCCAGCACGCTGCTGAGCAGGAAGCGCACGCGCAGCCGCCGGTCCTTGGTCGAGGTGATCTGCATCAGCAGCGCGAAATACATGACGAAGAACCACAGCGCGTACAGCCGGTCGATCACATAGGTGACGGCCGGATGTCCGAACACCGGCTGCAGCAGCGTCCAGGGATCGTGGCCGAGATGGATGGCCCGGTCCAGCGCATGCAGCGACTGGTCGAGATAGAACGGCTGGATCGCGGGGATCTGCTCCTTGAAGACCGAGAAGGCCAGCGCCAGGACCGGCCAGAGGGCCAGGACCGGCAGCGACAGCAGAACCCGGTCCCGGCTGAGGAACTCCGTGAACACGCGCCGCCACGCCTCTCGGGTCTGGATCGAGATGTTGCGGACCAGGCTGAGATGCACGATCCAGATGATGAATGCGACGGCCAGGCATGCGACGATGATGGGAACATAGCTGGCGTAGCTGGCGCCGGCCTGGTCCAGCGTCCGATGCGGCCCGCCGATGAAGGCAGCCAGGCCGTCCGCCATTCCCCAGTAGAGTGCGACCGCCAGCAGGACGGGGCTGTTCTCGCGCAACGATCCGAGCAGCTCGCGCCAGATGCGCGCGCGCACGGCCGGCGCGGAGGGGAAAAGATCGGACACCGACATGGTCGTCAGGACTTCCTGGAGAGTTCCCTGTCCGCCGCAGTATGGGAAAGGCGAGGTTAAGCATTGCTGAAGGCCGGCCTTCCGAAGGTCGCAGCCGGCCACAGAAACGGCGTAATTTCAACCTATTAGGGGATGAGCGCCAGGTTGCGGGAACGTGATGGCGCAGAACGTGGCAATGGGCCACGCAACAAACTATATGTCTTGCCGTTGTTCACATCGGATCATCGCAAGCGTTGGATCGCATGAAGATTTCCAAGCCACAGCCCGCCCAGCTCCACCGCCGCGCCTTGTTGCAGGCCGGCGCCGGCCTCGCCGGCGCGGCTGCCCTTGGCCTCACCTTGCCGCGCATCGCGTTCGCGGACACGGCGCAACAGGCGCAACTGACCGATGCCGACCGGGCCGATATCGCGCGGGTCGAGGGTTATCTCAACGGCCTCACCACCGTGAAGGCGAGCTTCCAGCAATTCACCCAGAGCGAGGGCCTGGCCTTCGGGCACATCTATCTGCGCCGGCCGGGGCGCCTCCGCGTCGAATACGATCCACCGTCGGAGATCCTGCTGGTCGCCGACGGCACCCTGCTGTCCTATTACGATGCCGAGCTCAATCATATCGAGCAGGTGCCGCTGCGGCTGTCGCCCATGTGGTTCCTGCTGCGAGATGATGTGAAGCTTGGCGGCGACGTCACCGTCACCTCCTTCAAGAAGGCCGCCAATTCGATCCTGATCGGCATCGTCCAGTCGGACGAGCCGGACGCCGGCTCTGTCCTGCTCGAGCTCGGCGACAAGCCGCTGGAGCTGCGGCAATGGACCATCACCGATTCGTCGGGCACCCAGGTGCGCGTCGGCCTCTATGACGCCGAGTTCGGAATGCCGCTCAGCGCCGCCTTGTTCGCCACGCCGCGCAAGCAGGACCGCAACCGCTAGCGCGCACCGTTACCGGTCACCGTTGCCGGTCGGACGTCCGATTAGCGCGATCATCGACAGCTCCTCTTTTCCTTCGACACCAAGCGGCATCAGGATCTTGCGCTCGGTCGGCGTGGTGGTGCCGAGCCAGCGATCCCAGAAGCTGAAGATCGTGCCATAGGTGGAATCGGTATCGGCCTGCACGCGGTGGTGATGCACCCAGTGGCGCGACGGCGTGATGACGACGCGCGCGAGCCGCGTCTCGAGCCCCCGCGGAATGCGCCAGTTGGCGTGATGAAAGACCGTCGCCACGAACACCAGGATCTCGAACGGGATGACCGAGGTCAGGGGAATCGCGAGCGCGACGATCACGATCGCCCGCACCGCCGCCGACATGGCGACCTCCCCGAAATGGAAGCGCAGCGCCGTGGTGGCGTCGAGATGCCGGTCGCGGTGATGCACCTCGTGGAAACGCCACAGGAACCGCCATTCATGGTTGGCGCGGTGCCACCAATAGATCCAGAAATCGAGCAGCATGATATCGAGCGGCAGCCAGACCCAGGCCGGGACCGGTCCCACCAGCTCGGCCCGGCTCCACGGGGCATGGAGCGCCGCCCAGACCGTGACCGGCAGGACGAACAGCGCCGACAGGGCGCCGTTGAGGATGAACAGGCCGAGATTGCGGCCCCAGCGGGCAAACCACGCCGCGCCATAGCCGGCCAGGGCGATCGGCGCCGGCGCGGCCGGACGCCATTGCTCGATCACCAGGGCCAGCACGATCCAGCCGGCCATGATCGCCCCCTTGGCGGCCAACAGCTCTTGCAACAGGGGCCCGCCCAATTCGTCCATCCGGTCAATATAGCCCGTCATCAGGGGGCAGGAATCAGTAATCAGAAGACGGGCTTAGCCCGACAGACCAAGTTCCTTCTGATCCCTGATACCCGATACCTGATATGCGTCGGCTGCGTTTGTCGGGTGACCGGGTCGGTCCTAGATTTGGCCGGACGTCTTGAACGACCCCGCCGGGATTGGGGCCCGAACCGACATGAAGCTTGCCGATGACGCGCCGATCGTGGCGGTCCCGATGTGCGTGAAGCAGGTCGAGGGACAGAATTTCCATACGGTCGGCGAGAAGTACCTGACCGCCCTCATCCAGGGGGCGGGCACCTATCCGCTGTCCTTTCCCGCCTTGGGAGCGGTGCTGGACCCGGCCGCGTTGTTGGACCAGGTGGACGGCGTCCTTTTCACCGGCAGCCCGTCGAATGTCGCGGTACATTACTACGAAGGCGCCCCCGATCGCCCGGACTCACCCCAGGATCCCGGGCGCGATGCCATCACGCTGCCGCTGATCCGCGCGGCGATCGAGCGCGATGTGCCGATGCTTTGCATTTGCCGCGGTTTCCAGGAGCTCAACGTCGCGCTGGGCGGCACGCTCGACACGCATGTTCACGCGGCCGAGGGACGGATGGATCACCGCGCGCGGCGCGACGTGCCGTATGACGAGATGTACGGCCCGCGACACAAGGTCACGTTCCTCGCCGGCGGCGAGTTCGCGCGCATCCTCGGCAAGACCGAGACCCAGGTGAATTCGCTGCATTGGCAGGGCATTGCGCGGCCGGCCGAGCGCATCCAAGTGGAAGGCCGCGCCGGAGATGGGGTTATCGAGGCAGTGAGCCTCAAGGATCACGCCGGCTTTTGCCTGGGCGCGCAGTGGCATCCGGAGTTCCGCGTCACGGAGAACCCTGATTCCATGGCGCTTTTCAAGGCGTTCGGTGCGGCCACCCGCGCGCGCCGGCAGCAGCGGCTGAGCGGCGGGAAGAAAGCGGACGCGGCCCGCGCCGGTGCCGCGGCGTAAGCGGTCAGTGCAGCGTCAGGCACGAGACGCTAGCGTGGGAAATGACGCATGACGAACGGCGTAGCAAGCGTTGCCGGCTTTTTCCTGAGTTTTCAAGGCATCGCGATTTTGTGAGTGGAATCTTCGCCGGCGGTGTTGAAAGTTTGGAAGGCATTGCCAACATAATCTACCAGAGCAGATAGCCGTGGCCGCAATGGCTGCGGTTTTCCTGGGAAGCGGTCTCCCCCACCGCCCCCGGGCTCCGACAACGGAGAAAAGAACGCCCGGTCCTCCCCTGGCCGGGCGTTCGCTTTTGTGACTACAAGATCGCCGTCATTCCTTGAGCTGATTCGAACCCCATGCGCCTTGTCACCTGGAACATCAATTCGCTGCGCCTGCGCCTCGACCTGCTCCGCCGCCTGGTGCAGGAGGAGCAGCCGGATGTCATCTGCCTGCAGGAGATCAAGGTGCAGGACAGCGAGTTTCCCGAAGAGGCGCTGAAGGCGATGGGCTATCCCCACATCCTGCGCCACGGGATGAAGAGCTATAACGGCGTCGCGATCCTGTCGCGCCTGCCGTTCCTCGCCAAGGACCCGCAGAACTGGTGCTCCAAGAGCGATTCCAGGCACGGCCGCGTCATCCTGCCCGGCGACCTCGATCTGCAGAATTTCTACGTGCCCGCCGGCGGCGACATTCCCGATCCGAAGAAGAACGTGAAGTTCGCCCACAAGCTCCAGTTCCTGGACGAGATGAACGGCTATTTCCAGAACCGGCACACCAGGAAGAAGTCGATCATGGTCGGCGACCTCAACATCGCGCCGCTGGAGCATGACGTGTGGTCGCACAAGCAATTGCTCGACGTGGTCAGCCACACGCCCATCGAGGTCGAGAAGCTGACCTCGATCAAAACGGCCGGAAAATGGGTCGATGCCATCCGCCATTTCGTGCCGGAGAACGAGAAGCTGTTCTCGTGGTGGAGCTATCGCTCGCCCGACTGGACGCGCAACGACCGCGGTCGGCGGCTCGACCATATCTGGGTCACGCCCGATCTGCAGAAGGAGCTGAAGGCCGCCCGCATCCGCCGCGACATGCGCGCCTGGACCCAGCCGTCGGATCATGTCGCCGTGATCCTGGATTTCGCCTGAACGCACATCTCAGGGCGCACATTCGCAAAGAACCCGCGACCTGGCTGCACTTCATTGATCCGGCTCGGATGTCGAGGTTAGCCTCTCCCCCTCACTGACCGACGGGGGAACCACCATGGTCGACCAGGCGCCGGTTGATCTGGTCTATAGCGACAAGGCCGATCCGCTGTTCGAGGCGGAGCGCGCCCATATCGGCGACGCCGCCGGTCCGCTGTTCGGCCTCGCGATATCGGGCGGCGGCATCCGCTCGGCTTCGTTCGCGCTCGGCCTGCTGCAGGCGCTCTACGGCTTCGGCGCATTCGAGAAATTCCATTACCTCTCCACCGTCTCGGGCGGCGGGTATATCGGCGGCGCGCTGACCTATTTCCGCAATACTTTCACCGAATTCGGCGCGGACTGGTTCCCGTTCGGCTATCTGCGCCGGCGCAATGATGGGGCGCAGCCCCAGTCGATGGGCGCGCGCATCGGCGCGCCGGATGGCGATGACGGCAATGCGCGCGCGCGCAAGATCGTCGCCTATCTGCGCCAGCATGCCAGCTACATGACGCCGAGCCGCGCCTTCGGCGGGCCGGCGCTGGTGGCCGGCGTGCTGCGCTGCCTGGTGTCTACGTTCCTGCCCTATTTCGCGATCCTGTCCGGAATCATGGGTTTGCTGATCGCGTTCGGGCTGGCCGGCAAGGCCGCGGCGTGGAGCTGGCTGATGCCGCTGGCGACCGCCGAAACGCCCATCAATTCGGTTCCGTTCTATCTCGCGATCTGGCCCGCCAACATCGCGTTGTGGCTGGGTCTGCTGGTGCTGATCGTCTTTGTGCTGTCCAGCGTCGTCGCCGGATTCATCAACTGGGTCGACCGCGATGAAGCCAGCGGGGAGTTCGGCTATCGCATGCTCATCTGGTACTACCGCCAGTCGGGCCGGCTGCTCGTCATCGCTGCGATGCTGCTGGTGCTGTCGACCCTGCCGTGGGTGCATGATTACCTGAACAGCCTGTTCCAGGCGGGCGGCGCGCTGCCGGCGAATCTCGCGGCCCTGGCCTCGGCCCTTGCCGGCGCCCTCGGCCTCATCGGCAGGTTGCGCGGGGTGATGGGCGGACAAAGCACGAAGCCTTCCCTTCTGCGCAGCATCGGCATCGCGCTGGCCGGCCTGCTCTTCATCTATGGCGTTCTGCTGCTAGCCTACGGCACCGCGTTCGATCTGCTGCGCGCCGGGTCCACCGATTTCGCAACGCGCGTTCCGACCTATTGCTGGTCGCTGGTCGCGCTGGTGGCCGGGCTCATCGCCGCCTTCCTCATCAATGTCAACCGCGCCACCCAGCATCGCATCTATCGCGACCGGCTGATGGAAGTGTTCTGCGCCGCGAAATCCGCGATCAAGACCGGGGAATGGGCCCCGGCCCGGCGCGCGCAATCGCCGAAGGGTTGGCTTATCCGCATGGTCGAGCGGCCGCGGCCCTACCATCTGATCAACACCTGCCTCGTCACCACCGACTCCAACCAGCGCAAGTTCCGCGGCCGCGGCGGCGACAATTTCATCCTGTCGCCGCTGTTCTGCGGCAGCGACGCGACCGGCTGGGTCAAGACCGGAACGGCGATGAAGACCTTGAGCATTGCGACCGCGATGGCGATCTCCGGCGCCGCGCTCAACGCGCATTCCGGCCCGCACGGCACCGGCCTGCTACGCAACAAGGCCTATTCGGCGCTGCTCAGCATGCTCGGACTCAATCTCGGCTATTGGGCGCGCAACCCCAGGAAATACCAAGGCGGCGCGCGGCCGTGGCTATGGATACCCAACCTGCTGAAGCCGGGCCTGGCCGCCCTGACCGGACACGACCTCAGCGAGAATGGCGGCTATGTCCAGCTTTCCGACGGCGGGCATTTCGAGAATCTCGCGATCTATGAGCTGATCCGCCGCAAGGTCAGCTTTCTGTGGGTCAGCGATGCGGGCCAGGACCAGGGCTTCGGCTTCGAGGATCTGGCCAACGCGATCGAGCGCATCCGCGTCGATTTCGGTGTCAATATCCGTTTCCGGCAGGAGCCGCACGACCTGACGCACCTCATCCCCGGCTCGGTCGTCGCCGACACGCCCGCCGCCGAGAATTTCGCGGAGCAATACAATCTCGCGAGGCGCGGCTATGCGATCGGCACCATCGAATATCCCGACGCGCCGCACGGCGTGATCGTCTATGTCAAATCGACCCTGACGCGCGGCCTGCCCGGCGACCTCTACGGCTACAAGAAGCGCAACGCGGATTTCCCGCACCAGACCACGCTCGACCAGTTCTTCGACGAGGACCAGTTCGAGGCCTATCGCGAGCTCGGCTATCGCCTCAGCGCGCAATTGTTCCGCGACATCGAGGATGCGCGCCGCAGCGGCACGACGCCGCTGCCGCCTGAGCTGGACAGGGTCGCGCGACTCCTCGAGTTCTAGGCAAGCGGCAGGATGTTCTCCGTGACCGGCTTGTCATTGGCGTCCAGCACTTTGATCTTGTTGCCCTCGCGATCGAAGTAGCGCACGACAAGCTGGTTCTTGGCCGTGTCGATGTCGATTCGGGCGAAATTGTCCTCCTGGGTAAAAGCCCAGGCGCGATAGTTCATCACGCCGCCGTCGAACGCGAACGGGTCGAGCTGATTGGGCAGCGTCGAATCGTGCACATAATTGTTGGGGTCGCCGTCGGCGAACGGGAACGGCCAATAGAAGGCCGAGGACGTGATGTCGTAGGCGAAGATCCCGGAATCCTTGCCGCCGACCGAGATGTTCATCCGGGCGATGTTGCCGCAATGGATGTCGCCGCTCAGGAACACCACGTTCTGGATGCCTTCCTTGACGATATGCTCGAGGATGGCCTTGCGGGTGTTGGGATAGGCCGGCCAGGAATCGCTTTTGTCCCGGCGCTCGCGATTCGCATTCATGATGTCGGTGTTGCGGTCCTTGTCGTCGCAGGTCCGCTCGCCCATGTCGTTGGGCGCGAACACACTGGAGGTGACTATGAATTTGGGCACGTTCTTGCGAGTCTTCTGCTGATCGCTCAGCCAGGTCCGGAGCAGCTCCAGCTGTCCCGGGCAAGCCTTGTCGATCGGCGGCCGGCCGAGCAGGTGATTGTCGTCCAGGCCGACCTTGTCGTCCTTGAAGCGCTGGGTACGCGTATCCAGCACGAAAAATGGGTAGCCGGCGCACTCGAACCGGTAATAGAGCAGGCGGCCATAGGTGCGCGGCCCGTGGCTCCACTGATAGCTCATGTAAGCGCCGAGCGCGAGATTGAACAGGCGATGCTTGGCGTTGTCGCTAAGGCGGTCCTGGCTCCAATTGTCCTCGATCTCGTGATCGTCGAGGATCATGTAGGTGGGCGCCGTCTTCAGCAGCGCGCTCATGTTGCGCGAGCCGAACGCGGTTTGGTAGCGCTCCTGGAATTCCTCGTAGGTGTCGGCGAGGCCGATCGGAATGAACCGGTTCAGCGTGTCGGCATAGATCTGGTCGCCCACCATCAGCGTGAAGCGCGCGTCCGGCTTGCCGTCCTTGTCGGCGAGCTCGCGCTTCATCGGATCGAAGATCCGGTCGGCTTCCTTGATCTTCCACAGCAGCCCCGGATAGCGGCAGGAACCGAGCAGGAAGGACAGCGAAGCCAGCCGTTTCGATGCGGCCGGGAACGTCCAGAACGTGACCTGGCATTCCTTCTCCCGCAATTTCAGAAGCAGCGGCGCGATCTTGTCGATGTCCGGCAACCGGTCGCGCAACTGCACGTCGGTCAGCGAATCGTCGTCCGCCAACGGATCGTCGAGCGAGAGCGTCGCCATTCGCACGGTGTATGGCGTATCCGGCTTCAGCGTATAGGGCTTATCCTGCTTCGCCTTCGGTACGCCATCGCTCTCGTGCAGGCCGAGCGCGACATCCACGCCCAACTCGAAAGTGCCCGTCCGGTCAAACTCGCGGTGCAGGCGAAAATAATAGCCCTTGAGGATGGTCGCGGTCTCGGCATCCGTGCCGGACATGACGCCAATGACGCCGATCGTCCTGCGGTTGGCGGACAGCGGGGACATCGGCCCTTCATCCTCCAGTTTGCCGGCTTGAATCCACAGCCGGCAGCTCGTGTCCGTGGTATGGCCAATGATCGGCCCCAGCCCTGCCGGGCGCAGCATGGACATCGCGAACCCCCTGTCGTCTATTGCTTGCTTTGAAATGATCGCGCCAACCCCCGCGCGAGCGATAATTCTACCGCAGGTCGCGGCCAAACTCGAGACACACGGATGGCGTCAGTGACTCTTCGCCGACGTAGCTATCAGAGGGTGAGTCCGGTCACGCGGTTCGATCGAAATCCACCGCAACGGTGTTGCCGCCGCAGACCAGGACGCCGATGCGCTCGTCGGGCTGGGGCTTGTAGGCGCCGCTGAGCAGCGCGGCGAAGGCGGCCGCGCCACCCGGCTCGGCCACCACGCGCAGCACGCGCCACAGGACGCGCTGAGCTTCGCGGATCGCATCGTCCGGCACCAGCACCGAGTCCGCCACATAGCGCTGCGCGATCGGGAACATCAGGGCACCGACCTGTCTCGGCGCCAGCGAATCGGCGGCGACGCCTCCGGCCGGCGCCTCGACCGGCCGACCGGCCTTGCGCGCCATGTGGAGCGTGGGCGCGGCCTCCGGCTCGACCGCGACGATTCTATGTCGGCCCTCCGACCAGGTTGCCATGCCGCCGATCAGGCCGCCGCCGCCCACCGCCACCAGCCAGGTTTTCGCGTCCGGTGCCTGGGCGGCGAATTCGCGCGCCACCGTGCCCTGCCCCAGCAGGGTCTCCGGCTGGTCGTAGGCGTGGACCGGCATCGCGCCGGAGCGCGCTACCCATTGCTCGCTCAGGGCGAGCGCGTCGGCATAGCGCGCGCCTTCGACCACCAGCTCCGCCCCATAGGATTTGATCTGCGCGATCTTGGCGGGCGAGGCGACGGTCGGGATGAAGATCTTCGCCGGAATGCCCAGTCGCCGGGCCGCGAAGGCGACCGCCGCGCCGTGATTGCCGCCGGAAGCCGCCACCACGCCGGCCTTCGGCACGTCGCGCCGCAGCAGGTTGGCGAAGGCACCGCGCGGCTTGAAGCTGCCGGCATGCTGCAGCAACTCGAGCTTGAACGCGATCGGCGCGCCGGCAAGGCCGAAATCGCTCGCCTCCGCCATCGCCACCGGGGTCTCGCGCACATAAGGCGCGATCACCGGATGGATTCCGTTGATCGCCGCTCTGGTGATCTCCACCGTCTGGGTCATGCCGCTCTCCTGATCAGGCTTGACTTTAGATTGGTAATTAGCAAATTGGCAATATGCCGATTGATCATGACACGCATGCCGCGTTGCGGGCCCTGGCGAACGAGCGCCGGGTGCGGATCCTCGACTGGCTGAAGGATCCGCGCGCCCATTTCCCGAAGCAGGCCGACGGCGACCTGGTGGCTGACGGGGTGTGCGGCCTTTTGATCGCGCGCAAGCTGAAAGTGAGCCAGCCGACCGCCAGCGAGCATCTGCGCGTGCTGGTTCAGTCGGGCCTCGTCCGCCCCAAGCGCATCAAGCAATGGACATTCTATCGCCGCGACGAAGCGCGCCTCAAGGCGATGAAGCGGGCGCTGGCCGGACTCTAGCGCTCCAGCGACCGTCCGACCGTCATGGCGCTGCGGAATTCCGCGTCCTTGTCGGCGAAGGCCTCTTCCGGCACGGCGCCCACGGCATCGACAAACTTGCTGAGGAAGCAGCGGAACGAGGCGCAGAGCGCGATGTCGCAGATCTGCTGGTCGCTGAAACCGACGGACCGCAACTGGTCGATGTCGGACTGGGTCACCCGATGGGCGTCGGTGGTGACCTTTTCGGCGTAGGCCAGCATGGCGACATCCTTGTCCGACAGGCCGGCAGAACGGAAGTCGCGCTGGATCGCCAGGACCTCATCCTTCGATCCCAGCAGCGCGATCAGCCGCTGGGAATAGACCTGGGAGCAATAGGTCGAGCGCAGATGCTTTGCGGCAATGAAGGTGATCAGGCACCATTCCCGGGAGCCGAGCGAAAATCCGGAGCGCACGCCATCGAAGAATGCGTCGAACAAAGGCAGCAGATCGGGCCGCGTGGTCAAGCAGCGCGCCGATTCCGGGACGAACCCGAGTGGCGCCTTTTCCTTGCCGTAGATTTCGGCGATCCTGCCGGTTGCATCCTTTTCGGCAATAGTCTGCAAGAACATCTGCCCCTCCGGCGCTGGCCCCGATCCAGCGCACATGCATGCGATCGCGCCATGGAGTCAAGGCCGCGCGCGCCTCGCGATCGGGCGTGCGCGCGCAAAGCGTGCACAATTGATACCTCTATGATCGGGCTTTGATGATCGACGCTCCGCGCAGGACCGATGTAGAGTGAGCGGGAACAACAGGATAGCAGCGATGCCCAGGGACACGCTCCGCCCCGGCCTCATCCATAGCGAGACGATCAGGGTCACCGACCGGCTGATCGTGCCGGAGATGGCGGATTTCTTCGCCAACTTCGCGCCGATGCCGCCGGTGCTCGCGACCGCCTATCTGGTGGCGTTCGTGGAGTGGACCTGCGTGCGCGCGCTGGCCGATCATCTGCTGGAGGGCGAGCGTACCGTCGGCACTCATGTCGATCTCAGCCACAGCGCCGCCACGCCGGTCGGCATGCATGCGACCGCCGCGATCGAGCTGGTCGAGCGCGACGGGCGCAAGCTGCGCTTCAAGGTGGCATGCCGCGACGAGCGTGAGGAGATCGGCGCCGGGTTCCACGAACGCTTCGTGATCGACCAGGCCCGCTTCCTGGCCAAGCTGGCGGAGAAGCAGAGATCGCGCCCGTGAGCGAAGCCCAACTTTTCACCGCGGATTTCGCGGAACGGCCGCATTGGTGGGACCTGGCCGCGCCGGAAACCTGCGAGCAAGGCGAGCTGCCGGCGGCGACGGACGTGGCGATCGTAGGATCCGGCTACACCTCGCTGGTCGCGGCTTTGCATCTGGCGCGGGCCGGCCGCTCCGTCCTGGTGCTGGAGGCGGAGGAGGCCGGGCACGGCGCCTCGCGCCGCAATGCCGGCTATCTCGGCCGCACACTCAAGCGCTCCTTTACCTGGCTGGAGCAGCATCACGGGGCCGAGTTCGCCACCAGGGTCTATCGCGAGCTGGATGCGGCACGGCAATGGGTCTGGTCGCTGGTGGGTGAGCTCGGCATCGCGTGCCACATCGCGCAATGCGGCCGCCTGATCGGCGCGACCTCGGTGGCGCATTACAACGACCTGGCGCGGGAGCTGGAGATCATGCGCCGGTACCTCGGCTTCCCGTACGAGATGATCGCGCCGATGGATCTGCGCCGCGAGCTGGCGAGCGATGCTTATGTGGGCGGCGCAGTCATTCCCGATCTCGGCTCGATTCATCCGGCGCTCTATCACCAGGGCCTGCTGCGGGCCGCCCGCGCAGCAGGCGTACAGGTGTTCACGCACACGCCCGTGACTGCATTGTCGCGCGATAGCAAGGCGGTTCGCGTGAAGACTGCGCGCGGAGCGATCACCGCGCGCGAGGCGATCGTCGCCACCAACGGCTATACGCCGCGGCACGTGTCGTGGCTGGCGCGGCGGGTCATACCGTTCGAAGGCTTCATGGCCGCGACCGAAGAGATTTCACCCGCGCTGATGGCAACCCTCATCCCCCACGGCCGCACCGTGCTCGACAGCAACACCAACATCAACTTCATCCGCACGGCCCCCGATCAGCGCAAGATCCTGTTCGGCGGCTTGACCGGCAGCAGGCCGCGCGATCTGCGCGACATGGGGCAGCGGCTCCATGCGATGGTGAGCCGCTTGCTGCCCGACCTCGCCAACGTCCGCCTCAGCCGCGTCTGGAAAGGCCAATGCGCCGGCACCTTCGATTTCATGCCCCATATCGGCCGGCATGACGGGCTCTGGTATGCGCTCGGCTACAATTTCGCCGGCGTGCCGATGGGCTCTTATCTGGGCCACAAGCTGGCGCAGCAGATTCTCGGCAACCCGGAAGGCGCGAGCGTGTTCGGCACCACGCCCTTTCCGACCTTGCCGTTCTACGGCGGCCATCCGTGGTTCGTGCCGCTTGCCATGCGCTGGTTCGACTGGAAGGATGCCCGCTTTGCCCGACGAGGAACCTAGGCACGCCATGCACCCGCCCATCTACATCACCTATCTCAACGGCCTCGACGTCGCCGAGCTGAAGCTCAGCGACGACGAGATCCTGGCCGCGATCGAATCCAGCCTGGCCGCGCAAGGGCGCGGCACGACCGTGATCGAGCCGCGCATGCACCTCATTCCCGATGCCAAGGCGCACGGCCATTTCAACGTGCTGCGCGGATCGATCGGCACGCCGATCGATCTGGCGGGCGTCAAGATCGTCGGCGACTATGTCGAGAATTACAAACACGGCCTGCCGTCGGAAATGGCGATCCTCAATCTGTTCGATCCCAGGACCGGCATGCCCAAGGCGATCCTCGATGCCACCAGCATCACCGAAATGCGGACCGGCGCCGTCACCGCCCTCGGCGCCAAGTACCTGGCGCGCAAGGGAAGCAAGGTGCTTGGCCATATCGGCGCGCGCGGCACCGCCTATTGGAACGTGCGGCTGCTGGACAAGCTGTTCGATTTCGACGAGATCCGCGTCCATTCGCGCCGCAAGGAAAGCCGCGAAGAGTTCGCCGCCCTTCTGTCCCGCGATCTCGGCAAGACAGTGCGCGCTCTCGAAAATTGGGAAGAGACGGTCAAAGGCGCCGATATCGTGGTCGAAGCCTCGCGCCTGATGAAGCCCGAGCCGCTGCTGAAGACCGGCTGGATCAAGCAGGGCGCGTTCGTGGTGCCCTACGGGACCATGAGCGCGGTGGAGCTCTCGCTCACCGACATCATGTCCAAGCTGGTGGTGGACGATTGGGGTCAGTGCAAGGCCGGCCAGTTCGGCTCGCTCCGCGCCCATGTCGAAGCGGGCAAGCTCAGCGAGCAGACTCTCCACGCCGAGCTCGGCCAGATCGTCGCCGGCCTGAAACCCGGCCGCGAGCGCGAGGACGAAACCATCCTGTTCTGGCACCGCGGCCTCAGCCTAAGCGACATCGCGCTCGGCCATGCGCTGCTGGAAAAGAGCGCGCGGACGGGGATCGGGCAGAAGCTGCGGTTTGCCTAGGCACACAACCCTGCCAACTCTACTACCGTCATCCCGGGCTTGAGCCGGGATCCATCTATCAACTGCACGTGCGACTGCGAAGTGGACCCCGGCTCAAGGCCGGGGAGACGTGTTGAGAAGTGGCGCGAGCTCGCCATTAAGAACGCCGGCTCCCACCGCCTCGACCTCCGCGCCCAGCGACCGATCTTCGTCGACCATCGCCGACAGCCCGCGCACCCACTGATACGCGCGCTTCGCGCCCGCGCCGAGCGTCGCGGCCTTGCGCAGGTCGACCGCCTGCGCCGCGACCATCAGCTCCATGCCGGCGATGGTCGCGAGCTTGTCGACGATGCTGCGGGTCTTGGCGACGACGCGCGGGGCCATGGTGGCGTAATCCTCCACCCCGTCGGCGGTCGGCAGCACCAGGAGCGAGCAAGGCTGTGCCAGGTGGCGGATGTCGGCCTCCAGCGCGGATGACACCTTGCCGAGGCCCGCGACGCCGGCATGCATCGCGCCGCGTGGGCTGAGGAACCGCGGCAGGTCGGTCAGCGACTGCGACTGCATCTTGTGGATGCGCTGCGCGGCCAGGATCGCGTTCTGCGCCAGCGCCTGGCCCAGCCGCTCAAACTCCAGCACCAAAGCGGTGATGTCGAAATTGCCGGTCGAGATCATGTCGCCATCGGCGGCCAGCACCGCCGGATTGTCGCCGCCGCCATTCAGCTCCTGCTCCAGCACGACAGTGGCACTTTCCAGCGCCGACAGCGCCGCACCATGCACGCTGGGGAAGCAGCGGAAGCTCAAAGGGTCCTGCACCCGCCGCGCCGCGCCCGGCTTCAAGAGCGCGCTGCCCTTCAACAGCGCGATGATCGCCGCCGCCGCCTCGGCCTGGCCCGGCGCCGCGCGCACCTTGGCAAGGCGCGGATCGAACGGATCGAGGCTGCCGCGAAAGCCTTCGAGGCTGAGGGCCATGGCGGCGCGCTGGGCCTGCAGCACGATGCCGGCGTCATGCAGCACCAGCGCGCCGGTGCCGAGCGAGGCGCTGTTGGCGCTAACCAGGGCAATGCCGTCCTTCGGGCCCAGGGCTACCTGCTTGATACCGGCGCGGCGCATCGCCTCCGCGCCCGGCATGACCGTGCCGCCAAGCTCCGCTTCGCCTGCCCCGATCAGGGGCAGCATGGCGTGCGACACCGGCGCCAGATCGCTCTCGCCGACCGAGGCGATCGACGGCACGATCGGATGCACGCCTTTGTTCAGCATCGCCGCGATGCGCTCCGCCAGCGCGGGCGAGATGCCGGCCGCGCCCCGCGTCAGGCCGATCAGCCGCGCCGCCATCAGCGCGCGCACCTCGGCGGTGGAGAATTTCGGGCCGATCCCGACCGAGCGCGCGATCAGCACGCGCGCCTGGAACTCGTTCATCTCGGCCGCTGACAGGCGCGTATCCACGCCGGCGCCGAGGCCGGTGTTGAGCCCATAGACCGGCTTGTCGCCGGCTGCGAGCTTCTCCACGACGGCGCGGGCCGCTTTCATCCGCCGCGCCGCACCGGGCCCGAGCTTGATCGGCGCGCACTGGCGCGCGATGGCGACGAGGTCGTGCAATGAAACCGCACGATCGCCGACCACGATCGAGCTTTGCGTCGTGCGTTTGGTGCGCATTGGCATGCTGGTCAATCCCCCGCCCCACCCGGGGCGCCGGGATGTTAGGCGGAGGCGCGCCGACGGGTCCAGCCTGGATTATTCGCCGCTGGGCAGCGCCTGGCGCCAGGCATCGAGATGCCAATTCCGCCCTTCCAATGCCGGCATCACGGATAGAGTCGGGTCGTGATGCAGCGCGAGGATGCAATCGACCATCCGGCCATCGGTGGAGAGCGGATAGAACGCGCGCTCCGAATTGATGAAGCCGCGGCTCGGGAACGGCATGCCGTAGCGGCCGTAATGCGTGGATCGCCGGTGCCGGCCCAGGGCTCTTGCGCCAGTGGCCCACGATAATGCTATCTTAACAATCGATTAACCATTCCCGCATGACAGTATCCTCCAGCGGCGAGCCGCCGAGGGCGAAAGTCGGCTCAATGGACGATTTGAAACCAGTACCGACACCGGACTTCCAGGCGCTGTTCGAAGCAGCGCCCAATCTCTACGTCGTGCTCACGCCCGACCTGACCGTCGTCGCCGCCAGCGATGCCTATTGCCGCGCCACCCACAGGGCGCGCGACCAGCTGATCGGCCGCCGCCTGTTCGAGGCCTTTCCCGAAAATGCCGATGAGCCGACCGCCGACGCCATCGCCAACATGCGCGCCTCGATCACCCGCGTGCTGCAGTTCCGGCGATCCGACGCGATGCCGCTGCAGAAGTTCGATGTCCTGCGCCCGGACACCGCCGGCGGCGGCGCGGAGACGCGATATTGGGCGCCCTCGAATACGCCCGTTCTCAATGACGCCGGCGAGGTTGCCTGGATCATCCATCGCGCGGAAGACGTGACGGAACTGGTCAACCTCAGGGCCCGCGGCAGGATCGATCTTGGCCAGCAGAACCTGATCGACGAGCTGCAGGAGACCAGCACCTTCCTCGACGCGGTGATCGAGAACCTGCCGGGCATGCTGTTCGTCAAGTCCTATCCCGACTGCCGGTTCGTCCTGTTCAACCGCGCCGGCGAGCAGTTGCTCGGCTACACGCGCGGCGATCTGATGGGCAAGAGCGACTACGACTTCTTCCCCAGGGAGGAAGCCGACCATTTCATCGCGCGCGACCGCGCCGTGTTCGAATCCGGCGCGCCGCAATTGACCGAAGAGGAGCGGATCACCACGCGCTACAAGGGCCTGCGCCTGCTGCAGACCACCAAGGTGCCGGTCAAGGACAAGGACGGCAAGCCGCAATACCTGCTCGGCTTCTCCGAGGACGTCACCGAGCGCAGGGCGATCGAGCAGCAATTGCGCCAGGCGGTGAAGATGGAGGCGGTCGGGCAATTGACCGGCGGCGTCGCGCACGATTTCAACAACCTGCTCGGCATCATCATCGGCAATCTCGATATCGCGGCCGAGCATGCGGCGTCCGACCCGCTGCTGCGCGAGACCATCCAGGAAGCGCTGGGTGGCGCGCTGCGCGGGGCGGAGCTGACGCGCCGCCTGCTCGCCTTCTCGCGCAACCAGCCGCTGCAGCCGGCGATCATCGAGCTCAATCAAGGCCTGCCGCAGATCGCCACCATGCTGCGCCGGACCTTGGGCGAGCAGGTGGTGGTGGAGCTGCATCCCGGCGCCGATCTGTGGCCGGTGCGGGTCGATCCGGCGCAGCTGGACGAGGCCATCCTAAACCTCGCGATCAACGCGCGCGATGCCATGCCCAAGGGCGGCACCCTCAGCATCGAAACCCACAACACCCATCTCGATCACGACTACGTCGCGCGCAACGCCGATGCAAAAGTCGGCGACTACATCCAGGTTTCGGTCAGCGACACCGGCAGCGGCATGAGCGCGGAAGTGATCGAACGCTGTTTCGAGCCGTTCTTCACCACCAAGGGCATCGAGAAGGGCACCGGCCTCGGTCTCAGCATGGTCTATGGCTTCGTCAAGCAATCCGGCGGCCACATCAAGATCTATAGCGAGCTCGGTCACGGCACCACTGCGAAGATCTATCTGCCACGCGTCGGCGACGGCGCGACCGCCAAGGCGCGCGCCGATGCCGGCGAGGCGGCGGCGGCGACCGGCTCCGAGCTCGTGCTGATGGTCGAGGACAACAAGGACCTGCGCACCGTCACGGTGAAGCAGCTTGCCGATCTCGGCTACCGCACGCTGGAGGCCGACAGCGCCAAGACGGCCCTGCAGATGCTGGCGGCCCATCCGGAGATCGACCTCTTGTTCACCGACATCATCATGCCGGGCGGCATGACCGGCACGGAGCTGGCGCGCGAGGCGCGGCGGCTCCATCCCAAGCTGAAGATCCTGCTGACCTCCGGCTACACCGCGCGCGCGATGGCCAACGGCTTCCACGACATCGAGGGCCTCGAGCTCCTCAACAAACCCTTCCGCAAACGCGACCTCGCCCAGAAACTCCGCACAGTGCTGGAGCGGGGGTAGCAAAAAAGTTACCACATGAATTCCCCCTTCCCCCCTCGCGGGGGAAGGTTGCGCAGCCTTGGCGAGCGAGCGAGCCTAGGCGGAGCTGGATGAGGGGGCCGCGCCATCGGCGCGCAGCGCGATAGCGCTATGAACACTTCGATGGTTCAAATGAACGTAACGCAATCTAGCGCCTCGGCGCATTGCGCTCTTCGAGCGCGCGTGCCTATCGGCACGCTCCCCCTCATCCAGCTTCGGCTAAGCTCACTGCGTTCGCTAAGCCTCAGCAACCTTCTCCCGCGAGGGGAGAAGGGGAGTATCTCTTGAGGACTGCTACTTCCGCGGCACCGTCGCCGGGTCGATGCGGGACATGGGGACGGCGGCTTCCATCACGATCTTGATGCCGGCACCGAGCGGCACCGCGCGTTGCGCGGCGACGATGAGGGAGCGGGCGGCGACCGCCATGTTCATCGGCCACAGCGTCGGCTCGGTCTTGGCGAGCTGCTGGCGCGCCTTGGCCCACAGGCGGTTGACGGCTTCGCGCGGCAGGACGTTGGAGGTGCGGCCCTCGGGCAGGCGCGGCACGCCGAACTCCGGCGTGCCGACGCTGGCGGCGCAATGCTCCAGCAGCTCGACCACGTCCGGATGCTCGCCGGTCGTGCTCTTGGTGTTGGCGGTGATGATCTTCCAGATCGAGAGGTAGCGCGGATCGAGCGAGCCGATCAGCTTGTCCGTCTCGTCGGAGAAATAGAACTTCTCTCCGGCGTCAGTCTCGCGCACCTCGAACACGTCGGTGGGGCTGAGGCCGCTGGTCTGCACCACGCCTTCCCAGATCGCGCGCTGCGCGGCATAGCCGGCGAGCGCCCCGACGATGGTGAGCACGGTCACGTGGTTCATGTCCGGCTCGGCGCTCAGTTCCGATTTCAGCCAGTCGATGATCTGGTTCGCCACCTTGCCCGAGGCCTGCGCCGGCGCGGTCGGCGTCGTCTCGAACAGCCCGGCGACGCCTTGCACGGCCGGCGCGGTCGGCGCGGGTTTCTGGGCCGCCGGTGCGGCCGGCTTGGCATTGGGGCGCGAGGCGGCGGGCTGGCCGGGCTGCAACTCCTTGCGCATGATGGAGGCGATCCGGTCGGTTGCGGTGGCGGTGGATGGCGCGCGCGGCACCTCGGTCACCGTCCGCTTGGTCGATTCGGTCTGCACCTTGCGGAAGATCGCCGCGATCCGGTCCTTGGCGTCGACCGGCGCAGCCGGCTGCGCCGGCGCTTCCTTGCTCGCCACCACCTGGGCGAACTTGGCCTTCAGCTGGTTCTCGACGGCATTGTCCGTGGGCCGCGGCGGTGGCGCGACTTCCGGCTCGGCGGCGACTGACGAGGCCAGCTCCGCATCGACGTCGATCGCCGGCGCGGGCTCTTCCGTGGCCGGGTCGGTCTCCTGCGGCTCGGCGGCGATCGCGGACGGCGTGCTGTCGGCCACCTCCGCGGCGCCGGCGACCGGCACCTCTATTTCGGCCGACGCTGTTTCTGTCTGCTCGGCGATCGGCTGGGCCGGCGCCGCCGCCGATGCGGCCTGCGAGGCCGTGGCTTGCGGCGCTTCGTCGGGTGTCGATTTGACGATGCCGGAGAGGAAACCCGCAGCGCGGCGCAGCAGCGGCGCTTTGCTCTTTGCATCCGGTGCAGCAGCGTTCGATCTGGCAGCTTCGCGCTTGGCGGCCTCCAGCTTTGCCGCCTCGAGACGCGCCGCCTCGCGCTTGGCCGCCTCTAGTTTCGCCGCCTCTAGTTTCGCCGTCTCTAGTTTCGCCGTCTCTAGTTTCGCCGCTTCGAGACGCGCTGCTTCGCGCTTGGCGGCTTCGGCTTTCTCCGCTTCCAGGCGCGCCGCTTCGGCCTTCTCTGTTTCGAGACGCGCTGCCTCGCGCTTGGCGGCTTCGGCTTTCTCCGCTTCCAGGCGGGCCGCCTCGGCCTTCTCCGCTTCGAGACGCGCGGCCTCGCGCTTGGCGGCTTCGACCTTCTCCGTTTCCAGTCGCGCTGCTTCGCGCTTCGCCGCTTCGAGTTTTTCGGTTTCGAGCCTGGCCGCCTCGCGTTTGGCGGCTTCGAGCCGCTCGGCCTCGCGCTTGGCGGTTTCGCGGTTGGCTGCCTCCAGCCGCTCCGCTTCGAGCCGGGCAGCTTCGTTCTTGGCGGCCTCGCGCTTCGCGGCTTCGAGCTTCAGGGCTTCGACCTTGGCGGCTTCCTGCTTGGCGGCCTCCAGCCGGGCCGCTTCGCGCTTGGCGGCTTCGCGGCTTTCGGTTTCGAGCCGCTTGGTCTCCAGCATGGTCGCTTCGAGCTTCGCGGCCTCGCGCTTGGCCTCTTCGCGCCGCGCCGCTTCGAACTTGGCGGCCTCGAGCTTGACGGCTTCCAGCTTCGCCGCTTCGGCCTTGGCGGCTTCGATCCGCGCGGCTTCGCGCTGTGCGGCCTCGCGATTGGCGGCCTCCAGCCGTTCGGCTTCGAGGCGCGCTGCTTCGACCTTGGCGGTTTCCTGGCGCACGGCCTCCATCCGCGCCGCTTCGCGCCGGGCCGATTCCAGTTTCTCCGCTTCCAGCCGCGCGGCCTCGCGCGCGGCCGCCTCGAGCTTTTCGGCTTCGCGCCGAGCGGCTTCGCGCTTGGCCGCGTCGGCCTTGGCCGCTTCGAGCTTCGCTGCTTCCAGCTTGGCGGCTTCGAGGCGCGCTGCTTCGATGCGGGCCGCCTCGCGTTTCGCCGCTTCGAGTTTCTCGCCCTCCAGCCGCGCCGCTTCGCGGGTCGCGGCCTCGAGCTTCTCGGCTTCCAGGCGCGCTGCCTCGCGCTTGGCCGCATCGGACTTGGCCGCTGCGAGCTTGGCTTCTTCCAGCTTGGCGGCTTCGCGCCGGGCGGCTTCGATGCGGGCCGCCTCGCGCTTTGCGGATTCCAGTTTCTCGGCTTCGAGGCGCGCTGCTTCGCGCGCGGCCGCTTCGAGCTTTTCGGCTTCCGCCCGTGCCGCTTCGCGTACGGCGGCGGCAGCCCGGGCGGTTTCGAGCCGCGCTTCTTCCAGCTTGGCGGCTTCCAGCCGCGCGGCCTCGACCCGCGCCGCCTCGCGCTTGGCCGATTCGAGGATCTGGGTTTCGCGCTGTGCGGCCTGGCGCGCGGCGACCTCGAGCTTTTCGGCTTCACGCCGCGTCGCTTCGCGCTTGGCGGCGGTCGCGCGCGCGGCCTCCAGCCGTTCCAGCTCGCGCTGTTCCAGTTCGCGATTGGAGGCCTCGATCCGTTCGGCCTCGAGGCGCAGCGCCTCGCGCTTGGCGGCTTCCGCCTTGGCCGCTTCCAGCCGCTCCTCTTCGAGCCGCGAAGCCTCGCGGTTGGCGGCTTCCAGGCGGTCGGCCTCGATCCGCGCCGCTTCGCGCCGTGCGGCTTCGGCGCGCGCCGCCTCCAGCTTCGCCATGTCCGCGTCGGCATGCGGCTGGCGGCGCCCCAAGGGCGTCACGTTGTCGGCTTCGAGCAGCGCCTCGGTCTGCTGGGCGACCTGGGCCGCGGCTTCCGCCTCACGCTTGGCGCGCGCCTTCTTCTCCTCTTCTTCGGCATCGCTGGCGAAATAGAAGCGCTTCTCGCGCTTGAAGGTCAGCTTGGATTCATCCGGCGGAGTCTCGATCGGCGGCTGCTTCAGCCGGCTCGGCGTGTTGGTCTCGCCCGCCTTCTTGTAGACGCGGACCAGCTTCACCTCTTCGCCGGGGGCGATCGGCGCAGCTTTGCGCCAGTTGGTCGCGGGCGACTCCTCGACCGGCTCGCTGGTGAAATCCTCTTCCTTGCGCTTTTTCGCGCGCGGCTTGGCCGGCTGCGGGGATTCGAATTCGCCTTCCTTGCCGATCGGGACGGCGCGGCGGCCGAAGGTGGGCGTGTCCCGCTCGGCCTGCGCGTATTCGACGCCGTCGGCCTCGCCGCCGTCGCTGCCATCGCCGGTACCCTTGCCTCGGCGCGGGCGCTTCAAACGATCGAACATGCCGAGGTCGGTCCTTCGCGGGGCCTAGTTGTTGGGTACTGTCGTCGGATCCACCCGGGACATCGGCACCGCGGCTTCCATCACGATCTTCACGGCCAGGTCTGGCGTGATAGATCCTTTCATCGCCAGCATCAGTTTCTGCGCCGCGTACGCCATGTGCAGGGGCCAGGTCAGCGGCTCCGCCAGCGCCAGCAGCAGGCGCACACCGGGCCAGAAGCGCTCCAGCGCGGCACGCGGCAGGATGCCCGGCAGGTGATCATCCGGGAGGCGCGGCAGGCCGAACGCCGATGTCCCCGCCGTGGCCTCGCAATGACGCAGCAGATTGCCCATTTCCGGCAGATGCTCGCCGCCGCCGGTCAGCGCGCTGCCGGCCACGATCTTCCAGACCGACTGGTGCTTCGGCTCGATCGAAGCAAGGATGATGTCGAGCGCATCGCCGAAGAAATAGGTCGCGCCCGAGGACGTCTCCACCACCTTGAAGGCCTCGGTGATGGCCAGCTTGCCCGGCTTCACCATGCTTTCCCACAGCGCCTGCTGCGCGGCATAGCCGGTAAGCGCGCCGATCGCCGTCAGAATGGTCTCGCAATGGATGCCACGCTGATCCTTGAGCTCGCGCATCAGCCAGTCGGCGATCCGCGTCGGGATGTCGCCGAGCGCCGGGCCGGCGAGCTGGTCCGGCTTGCGCAACTGCGGCTGGACGTCGGAATCCGCGGTTGATTTCACGTCGGCCGGTTTGGGATCGGCCGCGTTCTGCGCCGGGGCTGCGCCGGCCATCGCGGTTGCGCCCACGGGAGTCGCCCGCCGGCCGAAACCGCCGGCAAGCGGCTGGAAGCGCGGCAGGCTGCCATCGACCTTCGCCTCGTCCCGTTTCCGGTCCTCGGCTTCGGTCTGGTCGGCACGCGCGCCCTTCAAGCGGTCAAGCATGAGCTTACTCTTTCGGAAGGGACACTGGATCGATCTTGGACATCGGCACCGCGGCTTCCATCACGATCTGCACGGCGATGTCGGGTCTGATCGTGTCTTTCAGCTCCACGATCAGCCTGTGCGCCGCCGTCGCCAGATGCAGCGGCCAGCTCATCGGCTCAACGACAGACAGTCTGCGCCGCGCCGCGGGCCAAAGGCGGCTGACCGCCTCGCGCGGTAGCACCGCCGGCATGTGCGCGTCCGGCACGCGCGGAATGCCGAATTCCTGGCCGCCGACCGTGGCGGCGCAATGCTTGATCATGTCGCCGATGTCGGGAAGGTTGATGGCGCCCGCTTCATAGCCGCCGTCCGAGACGATCTTCCAGATCGAGGCGTGGCCCTTGTCCCTGGTCCCGTTCTGTCCGCCATCCTTGGAAACGATGACGGCGTTCAGCAGGTCGCCGAAGAAGAACACCTCGCCCGAGCGAGTCTCGATCACCACGAATGCCTGGTCGAGCGTCAGCTTGCCGGGCTTCACCACCGCTTCGCGGATCGCCTGCTGCGCGGCATAGCCGGCGAGCGCGCCCAGCGCGCACAGCACGGTTTCATGCTGAATTGCCTTGCCGTTGCGCAGCTCGTCCTGCAGCCAGGCGAGCAACCCATTCGACAGCTCGTCGGTTGTAGCCGGCGTGGTGTGCCGCTCCGCCGTCTCGTCGTGCGTGCCGAAGGATTTTCCAGGCCCGATCTCGCCATCGCGCGCGCTGCGATCATTGGCGGCCTGATCGTTGGCAGCCATGCGCGGGGGCAGGCCATCGGTGGTTTCCGGGATCGGCGTCTTGCGGCGGCCGAAGCCGCCCGCACTGCTGCCCGCCGATGAGGCCTGCGAGGGCTCTGCGCCGAATCCATTTTGACGCCGCAAAGCCGCAGCGCCGGTCTTGTTCTGCTCTTCCGCTTGACTGCTCAGAGCCTTCATCCTCAATCGATCAAACACGACGAAAATCCAATGAATCTCGCGCCTTAAGAGCATACCTCGAATGCCATAGCTTGAAAAGCGCGATGCTCCTTTTGTAGCGCGAAATGGTGAAGGCATAGTTTACGAAAGGTGAATGCGACGGGCGTGCATCGACGTTTGCGAGCAAGATATGTGCGCCGCGGCGGATGCAGATCACATCCGTAAAATTTGTGTCAACATTTGGAGCTTGGCGGCAACGGTACGCCACGCTTCGTCATGGGCGTGCTTGGCACGACCATCCACGAGTCTCGCTGCGCAAGACTGTGGTGGCCGAGGCAAACTCGTGGGCCCTCGTGCCAAGCACGAGGATAGCAAAGTTACGTTGACACGCGCATCAGGACCTGATCGAAGATGCTGCATCTTCGATGCATTTTTAGCGTCCCTGATCAGGGGTGCATCTCGGCGAATTCTCCTGGCGCCAAGTGAAGAGATGACGACGTTGGATGATTCGCGACGACTTACCTTCGGCCCTGCATCCGCAATCGGAAGTAACCGCTACGCGCACTTCGATGGTGTCAGGGGCATCGCGGCTTTCGTGGTGCTGATCTATCATCATATCTATACCTTCGCATACGCACTGATCGACTCGGACCCGGACAATCCGTGGATCAGAGCCGTTTCTTCATCGCCGCTCGCTGCTTTCTATAATGGAACTTTCTGCGTCTGGGTGTTTTTCGTCCTTAGCGGCCTTGTGTTGTCGGCCGGCATGTATCGGTCGCGCGGTTCCCTGCCGGCTATCGTCGTCAAGCGCTATGTGCGGCTGACGCTTCCGATTCTGGCAACGTCCATTTTGGCCCTCCTGGCGGTTCGCCTGCACGCCAACTGGAATAACGAGGTTGCCGTCCTCCTTCCCAAGAATCCGAACTACTATCCGGTCGACTTCTCGCCCAGTATCCTCGATTGGCTGTCGGATTCGCTTTATGGGACCTATCTTACCGGACGTTCGCCTTTCAATAGCGTGCTCTGGTCGATGAAGGTTGAATTGTTCGGTTCGCTTCTGGTCTATCTCGTCTGGAGAGTTTGTCCGGTGCGCGTGTGGCGAATGATTCTTTGCCTGCTGCTGTCGCGCGGCCTCTTCTTGCTCTTGAAGAAGCACAGTTCGTTTCAGGGCCTGCAGCTTTTCCCCATGGGCATCCTGATCTTCGATCTGCTCATCGGTTCGGATAAGTCGTCGGGACGTGTCAATTGGAATCCGTGGATTGGCACCTTTGTCCTGCTCGCCGGCCTGTCACTTGGCGGATGGCTCATAAAAGAACCTTCGCTACCGGGCGCGTATCTGCTTTTCACGGTGGTTCTCGACCCGATCGTCGACGTGAAGAGATTCACTGCGGAGGAAATCGGTGCCATCCTTGTCGTTGCGGCCGTCGCCTTCACGCCGTTCTTTCACCGCCCGTTGAGTCGCGGCTTATTTCAATGGCTGGGTGCTATATCGCTTCCGCTCTATCTCGTTCATTCCCTCGTTATCATGACGGTAGCCTGCGGTGTATTCTACCTGCTCGAATCCTCGGCAGGATACGCCATCGCGGCCGCCCTCGGAGCAGCAAGCTCGATTGCCATCAGCTTGATCCTGGCTGCCATTCTCACGCCTATAGTCGAACGGAATGCAATCGGTCTTTCCAGGCGTGCCGGCGCCTATGTCGATTCCAAATGGAGGTCGGTAGCTAGGCGGAGTGCTGCGGAGAGCGGTCAAGCGTGACGTCGCGCGTCGCTACTCGAAATGCTCGATCTCCGGCACCGTCACCCACGGATGGCGGCGGCTTTCATAGACCGAGATGCGCGGCGCCGGAAAGTCGCGGTCGGCAAAGCCGCCCACCGCGACGGCGATGAGGTCCGGGAAATTGCTTATCGTCCAATAGAGGGTCGAGCCGCATTCGGGGCAGAACCGAAGCGTGATGCGATTGCCTTCGTCGCCGACTCTGCTGAACTCCGTCGCCTTGCCTTCGATCGCCGTCACCTGCTCGCGGCGGAAGCGCGCCTGCACGCCGAACGGGCTGCCGGTCCGCTTCTGGCATTCGAGGCAATGACACATGGAGATCCGCACCGGTTCGCCGACGCAAGTCAGGCGCAATTGGCCGCAGCTGCAGGCGGCCTCGCGTGTCGTCATGGCGCTTCCTCCCAGGTTTCTGCTGGGAACCATAGGCCTTTCGGCGCAAAGGGTTAAATCGCTAAGACTGTCTTGTGAGGCAGGTCACTGCACGCCAGCGCTCCCGGCGCGATATGAGAGGTGTCGGCCGCTTTCCGTGGCCGGCGCGTCGCAGGTGACGCTCGTCACACAGATCCGCGGCGCATATCCACTCTTTTCATCGGAGTGCATGATGAAGATGCGTTTTGCATATGACGGTGCTGCGGCCTATTCGGCGCCGCGTGCTTCTTTTTCGGCCAAGCTGGGCGCGCTGCTGCGCGAAGCGACGGCAATACCGCACCTGTGGGCGCAGCGCCGGCACGAGCGCCGCGCCTTGCTGCACCTTGACGACCACATGCTGCGCGACATCGGCGTCGCGCGGTTCCAGGCGGAAGAGATGGCCGCGCGCCCGTTCTGGCGCGCGTAACCGCCTTTCGCGATCTCGCAGGCGCGGAGTAGACTGCCGCGCGAGAGCATCATCGTTTGGAGACAGTCATGCCAACGAAAGCGCGCGCCATCGGCTTCAATCACGTCGCCTTGATCGTCGGGGATATCGACGAGGCGCTGGCGTTCTATGGACGCCTGTTCGAGTTCACGTTGCGCGAGCGCGACGCGGAGTCCGCCTTCATCGATCTCGGCGACCAGTTCCTGGCCTTGCAGAAAGGCGAAGCGAGAACCGCCAATGACGGCCATCATTTCGGCCTGGTGGTCGACGACAAGGAAGTGGCGCGCCGGGCGCTGCTCGCCGCCGGCATCACGCCGCTGCCCGGCCAGTTCCTGGATTTCCTCGATCCGTGGGGCAACCGGGTCGAGATCATCGGCTATGCCAACATCCAATTCACCAAGGCGCCGCACATCCTGCGCGGCATGGGCCTCGCCCACCTGAAGAAGACCGCCGGCGCACTGAAGGAGCTCGCCGAAAAAGGCATGGCGCCGGACTGAAGCGCCGTCCGCGGTCAGTCGATCGCAAGCACACCGATCGCACGGACATAGGCAGCATAGACTTCGGCCTCGTACCCGACGAAGCAGACCCGTTCGAGCGAAACATCGCGACGCAGAGCCACGATCGTCTCATCGAGCGCGATGGCGACTGCCGGTTCCAACGGATATCGGTAGATGCCACAACTGATAGCCGGGAAAGCAATCGATCGCAGCCCGTTGGATTGAGCGAGCTCAAAGGAGCGTGCATAGCAGCTCCTCAAGAGCGCGGCTTCGTTGTGGCCGCCCCCGTTCCACACCGGTCCAACGGTGTGGATGATGTGTCTGGCCGGCAGCCGATAGCCGCCGGTCATCTTCGCCTGTCCGGTCTTGCACCCGCCGAGCAGTCGACACTCGTGGACGAGGTCAGGGCCTGCCGCGCGATGGATCGCGCCGTCCACTCCGCCACCGCCAAGCAGCGAAGTATTGGCCGCGTTCACGATCGCATCTACGGCTAGCTTCGTGATGTCGCCGTTGACTGCTTCGATCTTCGCCCGAATCGACATAGGCGTACTATGGCGGATTGCGGCCAGACTTCAAAATGACCTCGTTCGGCAAAGCCTCAGGTCGTCGCGCCGGCGATCTTGAGGTCCGCGATCAGGCTGCGTAGCGCGGCGGACAGGGCGCGGTTGAGCGAGTCCTTGTAGCTGCCCGAGGTCGCCGCCATGTTCACGCCCGCGCTGCCGGTGCCGTGATATTGCTGGTTGATCACTTCCTTGCCGTCGCGGTGCAGGGTGGCGAAGAACGAGACCTCCGCCTCGTACGAGAACAAGGCCGTGCAATAGACCCGGGCTACCGTGCCTTCGATCTGCGGCGCGGTGGAATCGTCCGCGGCGGATTCGACCACGCGATATCCGGCGTTCGCCAGCTCGGTCTTCAGCCCGTCCGTGATCCACTGCGCGACGTCGTTCTGCACCACGACATCGGCGGTGTGCATGCCCCATCCGTTGCGCACCTCGCCGACGATGTTCTTGTCGGCGCGCTCGTCCTTGAACGGCACCACGATGAAGGCGAGCTTGCCGTCATCCGCGACCGGCGGCGCCGTCGCAGCCGTCGTGACCTTTGCCGCCGTCGCATCCGATTTCGCGGTCTCCGGCTGATAGCTCAATGTCACCTTGCGGTCGCCGAACGCGCAGGCGCTGAGCAGCAGCAGCGCGCCAACACAGAGCCACGGCTGCAATGATCGCATCCACCTATTCATGGCTGTCTCCCCATCTGGTTCCCCGTTGGCTACTGCGCGACGATCTCGATGTTCCCCTGCTTCTGCGCGCCGGCATAGAGCAGCACGCAATCGTCGGCACCGCCGCATCGTCTCAGGGCTTCGCGGTTGGCGAGCTCTTGCGGGCTGCCTTTCACGGGTTCGCATGCGCCGCCGCCGGAATAGCTCCCGTTCGCCGGGCAGCTTGCCGCCTCGCCGCTTGTGCCGTCCTTGGCGATCGCGAAGGCCCACGCGCGCCCGGCACTCTTGGTGTTGTTGAGATAGGCGTCGATGTCGGACTTGACGTCGGCCGACGCGACGATCCTGGTTACGGTGGCCGGCGCGAACGCGGGCTGGGTGGCCGCGCCGGGCGCGTTAGCGACGATCTCGTATTCCACCTTGATGTCGTCGCGGACTGCGAATACCACGCACTCCCCGCCGTACTCGCGTTCGCAGTAGTTGAGCGCGTCCTGGCTGTAGGTCGGACCGGCCACGCAGCGTATGTCCTGGCACCAGCTATAGAACGCGCCATGCCCGTCCTTCGTGATGGCGAAGGCGCCAGGCTTGTTGCCGTTGCCGATGTCGCGGAGATATTGCTGGTACCAGCCCCAGACTTGGCCATCGATCCGATATTTTTCCGCCGCTTCGGCGCGGCCCATCGCAGCCAGCGAAACCGCCAGCACGAGTCCGAGAATGAGGTGTTTGACGATGCTTTTCATGGCTGCCCCCAAGTGTGCGTGCTGATACCCCTGCCCAAGCGCCGTCGCCGGCCCATGTGTCCGGGTCGGCGCTTCAAGCATGACTGGAGATCACAGGCCCTCCCCGCTCCCCAAGCCCGGCCATACAACCAAAAAACCAGCCAGCTGGGAAGGGCAGCCTATCGTCAAGACAACGGATTGTTGATGGGTCTGGCGCGTCGGCTACGAGCCGGCTGGCACGAGCTCGGGCTGGTGGGACGATGCCCTGAGAATAGCTTGCTATCGGGGCCGGGAGAACGCCGGCGCCATGAAACGCGCGTTGCTTGCGAGGGTTGTGCCGCCGGCCGGATGCACGGCAATCGGCGTCGGGGCCGAGGACAGTGCCGAGGACGGCACGGTCAGTGCGTGGCGCGCTTCGGTACCGTCGCCGGATCTACCTTCGACATCGGGATGGCCGCCTCCATGAAGATGCGGCAGGCGAGATCGGGGGCGCAGGCCTCTTTCATCGCCACGATGAGTTGCCCGGCCGCGATCGCCAGCAGCATCGGCCACTGGCCCGCCGGCATCTGCTCGACGATGATGCGGGCCTTGGCCCAATAGCGGTTCAGCGCCTCGCGGGGCATGAATCGCGGCATGTTGCCGGGTGGTAGCCGGGGAATGCCGAATTGATCCGACCCCACCACCTTGGAGGTGTGCGAGAACATCTCCATGAGATCGGGCAGGCTGGTTGCTCCCGCTTTCACCGCCGCTCCGGCCACGAACTGCCAGACCGAAACCGTGCCGGTCTTTGTGGATGCCAGAAGGTGGTTTGTCGGCTCGCCGAAATAGAACGATTCGCCCGATTTGGTCCGGATGATCGTGAAGGCCTGCGTCGGCTTGGCGCCGGTGGCGATCGCCGCGCCCCACACCGCCTGCTGCGCGGCAAAGCCGGCGAGGGCGCCCAGCACCGTCAGGATGGTTTCGCAATGGACCCCGCGTCCGTCGCGCAGCTCGGCCATCAGCCAGTCGGCAATCTGCTTTGGAACGACGGTCGAGACCTCAACGGACCGCGTCCCTGGCGGCGTCGAGTCAGACGCGCCCGGGTTCTCCGGCTCGGCGGCCTTGGACGGTGCCGCCCGTTTGCCGAATCCGCCACTTGGCGCCACGGAGGAAGGCGGCGGTTCCGGCGTGGCCGATCCGCCGACCGGTGTCTGGCGGCGGCCGAACCCGCCGGCCGCGGGCCGCGTTTCGCTCGCATCCCGCGGACGCTCCTGGCCTTCGCCAGGCGTCGGTTTCTTGAATCGGTCGAACATCTCCGGACCCTGCAATCGCTTCGGCTTTATGCCTGCAACGCTAGGTCGCAATTGCAAACGATTGCTTAAGGACTGAATCTGAGGCGACTTGCCGGCGATGAGCGCTACGAGCAGCCCTCGACATATTCCACTTCGGGCACGCGGCCGGCATAGAATGACGTGACCTTGCCCTGTAGGGTCTCGAACCGCACGGCCGACTTGTGGTCGGACGACCAGATGGTGAGATAGTCGCCGTCCGGCGCGAGATATTTGTGCGGCGTGACTTCGACGGCAGGTCCGAACAATTCCTTCACGCGCGCTTCGCCGTCGCCGATGCCGAGCCCGCTGCGCGTCTTGATGCCGCCAGCATTGACCTCGACCCGCACCACGCGATCCTTGGAGATCATGAACCACAGACCTTCGACGGCGGGCTCCGGCCGCAGGTAATGGCACTCGGGATTATCGACCGGCCCTTCGGAGACCAGCTTCATGCCGAGGGCCTTGGATGCTGCGGCGACACTCATGCCGATCTTCGCCGGGCCGTAGCCGGCGGTGGTAATGCGCCAGTCCTCGGCAGTGGCGGCCTGCATGCCGGTCAACAGAATGACGATAGCTAGGAACGCGTGTCGCATCGGATCAACTTCCGCTGAAAGTCCGCCATCATCCGCTGCGCGATTATTGCGGAGAAATTGAGTCAAAGTCGAGTTGCCGCCGAACGGCGTCATTTTGAATAGCCACACCGGCGTGCTATGGATAGAGACTCGAAAAAGGAACCCCAAGGCCGATGCTCTTGGCGGCTGCTCTCCTCAGCTATTTCGATGAAATCCACGCGATCGAAGCGCCCCAGCGCCTGACGTGGCGGCGCACGTGATCACATGATCCGCAACCTCGCGATCGCGGTGATTGCGATTGCAGTCTGCGCGCTCGGCGTGCTGTTCCTGCTGGGCCGGTCGTACCAGGCTGCCGCCATCACCGGCTTCGTCTACTCGCCCGACGGAACCACCGCGCTCAGTACCGGCAGCGACGGCACCGTCGAGCTGCTCGATGCCGAGACCGGCAAGGAGCTGAAGCACTTCACCGGCTTCGGATCGCCCACCATCCAGGCCGTGTATTCGAAGACCGGAAGCCAGGCAATCGTCGGCGCATCGGACGGCAGCATCGTCACCATCGACATTGCGAGCGGCAAGGAGAGCAGCCGGCTGCAGACACCGGCCGGCCTCGACAAGATGGCCCTCGCCCCGGACGACCGCTCGGTGGCCGCGCTCGACACGCACAACAAGGTCCGCATCTACCGGGACGACGGCGCGCTGCTGTCGGAATTCTCCGGCAGCGGCATCGTGTCCGGCATCACCTGGTGCCCGGGCAGCGATTGCATCCTGCTCTGGGGCAAGGACGGCCTGCTCGAAGTCTGGAATCCATTCGTGCCCGCCTTCCTCGCCAACTTGCGCGGCCACCGCCGCGACATCCGCGCCGCGGTCTTCAGCCGCGACGGCGAGCGCCTGTGCACAACCGACGTCGAGCGATCAGTGCTGGTCTGGAATTCCAGCACCGGCAACCGGATGTTCACGCTGCCGTCCTTGACGGAAGATCCGCTGGCGCTGGCCTGGAGCCGCGACCGCCGGCGGATCGCGGTCGAAACGATCTCCGGCAAGGCCTATGTGTGGGACGTCGATGGCGGCCAGCCCGTCATCATCGGGCCGGAACACGGCACCGGCCAGGGCTGGATCACCTTCACGCCCGGTGGCCAGCGCATCATGCTCGGCGGATGGAGCAAGGGCCCGACCGCGACCGAGATTCCGGAAGAGTGAGCGGGCCTCGCAGCGCAGGCATGTGCGCCCACCGCCGACATCTTTAAGGATACTTATTCGAATGATATGCTATCTATAATAGTATACACTTTCGCCGTCCCTTGTGAATATCCAAGAACAGGTATAATCTCGGCATGAAGCCTCTGCGCTTTGTCAGTGCGTCATATGAGGAATTGTGCGCGTTTCCACGCGAGGTCTACCGGAATGTGGGCCGCGCTCTGATGGTGGCGCAGCTCGGCGAGAAGGCGCCGAACGCCAAGCCGCTGAAAGGATTTGGCGGCGCTGCCGTGCTCGAAGTCATAGAAGACCATAGGGGTGACACCTATCGCGCCGTCTACACGGTCAAGCTGGCGAGCGCCGTCTATGTATTGCATTGCTTCCAGAAGAAAAGCCCGCGCGGTAGCCAAGTGCCGCGTTTGAATCAAGAGCTGACCGAGAAGCGGTGGCGCGACGCGCTGCGGATCGAAAAGGAAAGTGCCCAATGAAAAAGAGTCGCGGCTATGTCGAGGTGGAGGACATTTTCGAGGCATTGGGCCTCGAGGATGCGGCCGAACTCCGCGCGCAGACCTTGCTGGGCGTAGAAGTCTGCAAGCGCATCCGCGCGATGAAGGCAACCCAGAAGGAGATCGCCGCCCGCCTCGGCATCACCCAGCCGCAGGTCTCGGAACTCAAGCACGGCAAGTTCGAGCGCTTCTCCAGCGACCGCCTGATCGCGCTGCTCGGCGCAATGGGGTGTGATGTGGAAGTGCGCGTGACGCCGGCGCCGCGCCGGCGAGCGGGTCGGTTCACGGTGAAGGCGGCTTAGCCTACAAAATAAACTTGCTCAGATCCGTGTTCTTCGCCAGCGGCGCCACGCGCTCGTTCACGTAGGTCGCGTCAACCGTGAACTCGCTCCCTGACTTCTCGCTAGCGGTGAAGCTCACTTCCTCCAGCAGCTTTTCCATCACGGTCTGGAGCCTTCTCGCGCCGATGTTCTCCACGCTGCCGTTGATCGCGGTCGCGAGGTCGGCGATGGCGTCGATCGCGTCGTCGGTGAAGGTGAGCCTCAGCTCCTCGGTGCCGAGCAGGGCCATGTATTGCTTGATCAGGCTGGCTTCGGGCTCGGTCAGGATGCGCTTGAGATCGTCGCGGGTCAGGGCGTTGAGCTCGACGCGGATCGGCAGGCGGCCCTGCAGCTCGGGCAAGAGGTCCGAAGGCTTTGCGATGTGGAACGCGCCCGACGCGATGAAGAGGATGTGGTCGGTCTTCACCGGGCCATGCTTGGTCGAGACCGTGGTACCTTCGATCAGCGGCAGCAGATCGCGTTGCACGCCTTCGCGCGACACATCCGCGCCGACGCGCTCCGAGCGCGCGCAGATCTTGTCGATCTCGTCAAGGAAGACGATGCCGTGCTGCTCTGTCATCTGGACGGCTTCGCCCAGCACCTTCTCCTGGTCCAGCAGCTTCTCGCTCTCTTCCGCGATCAGGGGCGCATAGGCCTCGCGCACGCTGGTGCGGCGCGCCTTGGTGCGGCCGCCCAAGGCGTTGCCCAGCACTTCGTTGAGATTGATCATGCCCATGGAGGCGCCGGGCATGCCGGGAATCTCGAAGGTCGGCAAGGCGCCAGCGCCGCTCTCCTTCAGCTTCAGCTCGATCTCCTTGTCGTCGAGCTCACCGCTGCGCAGCATCTTGCGGAACTTGCTCCGCGTGTCCGCGCTCGACCCTTCGCCGACCAGCGCATCCAGCACGCGCTCTTCCGCCGCTGCCTCGGCCTTGGACTCGACCTGGCGCTTCATCTTGTCCTTGGTCATGGAGATCGCGATCTCCAGCAGGTCACGCACGATTTGCTCGACGTCGCGGCCGACATAGCCGACCTCGGTGAACTTGGTCGCCTCGACCTTGATGAAGGGCGCCTGCGCCAGCTTCGCGAGCCGGCGCGCGATCTCGGTCTTGCCGACGCCGGTCGGGCCGATCATCAGGATGTTCTTCGGCATCACCTCTTCGCGCAAAGCCGGCTCGAGCTGCTGGCGGCGCCAGCGGTTGCGCAAGGCGATCGCGACCGCACGCTTGGCTTCGGTCTGCCCGACGATGTGCCGGTCCAATTCGTGCACGATCTCGCGCGGCGTCAGCGAGCCCGCATCGGTGGCGGTGCTGACGGCGTCGGTCTGTTTCGGTGTGCGGGAAATGTCGTCCATTCTGGTCATAGCTTCTCGAAGATCACATTATGATTGGTGTAGATGCAGATGTCGGCGGCAATCTTCATCGCCTTCTTGGCGATCGCCTCGGCCGACATGCCGTCCACATCGAGGAGGGCGCGCGCGGCGGCGAGCGCGAACGAGCCGCCCGAGCCGATGCCGATCAGCCCATCCTCCGGCTCCAGCACGTCGCCCGAACCGGTCAGCACGAAGCTCGATTGCTTGTCCGCCACCGCCATCATGGCTTCGAGCCGCCGCAGATACTTGTCCTGCCGCCAATCCTTGGCGAGTTCCACGCAAGCGCGGGCGAGCTGGCCGGGATGCTTCTCCAGCTTGCCCTCCAGCCGCTCGAACAGGGTCAGCGCATCGGCGGTCGAGCCGGCGAACCCTGCTATCACGTCGCGCTGGCTCTCGCCCTTGGTCAGGCGCCGCAGCTTGCGGGCGTTGGATTTCATGATGGTGTTGCCGACGCTGACCTGGCCGTCGCCGGCCAGCACCACGTCGTTGCCCTTGCGCACCAGCAGAATAGTCGTGCCATGCCAGGGGGCGAGCCCATGCCGGGCCCTGTCGTCGGTTTCGCTCATGGCCTAGCAAATAGGCGCCCGGGATTAACGAATCAAGCCAAAGGGTTGTGACCGGCGGACGCGGCGCCCATGCGGCTCCCAAACCCCTGGAATCTCCGGGGGTTCGCTGCTAAAAGGCGCGCCGAAGCAGGTGGAGCTGAGGGACATGGCCCGGCAGACCGCACGGCAAGGCAAGGTCGAGCGCAAGACCAAGGAGACCGAGATCGCGGTTTCCGTGGATCTGGACGGTTCCGGTCGGTCGGAGATTTCGACCGGGATCGGATTCCTCGACCACATGCTGGAGCAGCTTTCCCGCCATTCCCTGATCGACCTCAAGGTCAAGGCCAAGGGCGACCTGCATATCGACTTCCATCACACCACCGAAGACACCGGCATCTGCATCGGCGAGGCGGTGGCTAAGGCTTTGGGCGACCGCACCGGCATCCGCCGCTGGGGCGAGGCGACGGTCCCGATGGACGAGACGCTGACCCGCGTCGCGCTCGATGCCTCCAACCGGCCGTACCTGATCTGGAAAGTGAATTTCACCAAGCCCAAGCTGGGCGAGATGGACACCGAGCTGTTCAAGGAATGGTTCCAGGCCTTCGCCCAGAATGCCGGCCTGACCCTGCACATCGAGAATCTCTACGGCGAGAACAACCACCACATCGTGGAAAGCTGCTTCAAGGGTTTGGCGCGCTCGCTCCGCCAGGCGATCGAGATCGATCCCAGGAAGGCGGACGCCGTGCCCTCGACCAAGGGCGTGCTGGGGGGATCGCTCTAATGGATAGAGCCATCGCTTCCCCCCTCACCCCAACCCCTCTCCCTCGAGGGGAGAGGGGCTTTGCGCACGAGCGATGCAACAGCGTCCCCTCTCCCCTCGAGGGAGAGGGACAGGGTGAGGGGGCGTCGATGCAGCGCTCGCTTTGGCGCCACCCCCGCGCTCACCCAAACTAACCGGACCCATCGACATGCAAGTTGCGATCGTCGATTACGGGGCCGGAAATCTCCGCTCCGCCGAGAAGGCATTGGCCGAAGCCGCCGGCGATTCCGCGCACGTCATCGTGACCGCCGATCCCGAGGCGATCCGCAAGGCCGACCGCGTGGTGCTGCCGGGAGTCGGCGCCTTCGCCGATTGCAAGCGCGGGCTCGATGCCTTGCCCGGCATGGTCGAGGCGCTGGAAGAAACTGTGCTGAAAGCGGGCAAGCCGTTCCTCGGCATCTGCGTCGGCATGCAATTGATGGCGAGTGTCGGCGTCGAGTTCGGCACCCACAAGGGCCTCGACTGGATCAAGGGCAAGGTGGTGGCGCTCGACCCGGCCGATCGTTCCCTGCGCATTCCGCAAATGGGCTGGAACGATCTCACGCTCAACGCGCGCCACCCTGCTCTGGCGAGCCTCGGCGGCGGCGAGCATGCCTATTTCGTCCATTCCTATCATTTTATCGCCGAGAGGCCTGCGGACGTGCTGGCGACCGTGGAATATGGCGGCCCTGTGACGGCCGTCATCGGACGCGACAACCTGCTGGGCGTACAATTCCATCCCGAGAAAAGTCAGCAGGTCGGCTTGAATTTGCTGGCAAGCTTCCTGAAGTGGAATCCCTGATATGACCGAAATGCCCAAAGTCGACACCAAGGTCGAGATCGTCACCGCCCTCTCCCGCGGCGACCTTTCCGACCTGTGCCAGGCTGCCGACGACGCGATCAAGGCGGGCGGCGGGTTCGGCTGGCTGAAGCCGCCGCGCCGCGACGTCATGGAGAGCTACTGGAAGGGCGTGCTGCTGGTGCCGGAGCGCACCCTCATCGTCGGGCGGCTGGACAATGTCATCGTCGGCTCCGCGCAGCTCGTCCGCCCGACCAGGAACAACGAGGCGCAGGCCCATAGCGGGCAATTGACCACCAGCTTCATGGCGCCCTGGGCGCGCGGCCACGGGGTCGCCCGCATGATCGCGGAAGCGGTGGAGAATCACGCCCGCAAGCTTGGCCTCGGCGTGCTCAATCTCGATGTGCGCGAGACCCAGGACGTCGCGATCACGCTCTATCGCTCCCTCGGCTATCACGAGATCGGCCGCCACGCGCATTATGCGCGGGTCGATGGCGAGTATGTCGCCGGCCTCTATTTCTGGAAGGACCTGACGGCTTGATCCTGTTCCCGGCCATCGACCTCAAGGACGGGCAATGCGTGCGCCTCGTCAAAGGCGACATGGGCCAGGCGACTGTCTTCAATGCTGACCCTGCGGATCAGGCCCGCCGCTTTGCGAGGGCCGGCGCGGAGTGGCTGCATCTGGTCGACCTCAACGGCGCCTTTGCGGGCAAGCCGGTGAACGCGGCTGCCGTCGATGCAATCCTGGAAAGCGTGACAATCCCGGTCCAGCTCGGCGGTGGCATCCGCCACCTAGCGCAGATCGAGGATTGGTTCGCCCGCGGCATCGCGCGGGTGATCCTCGGCACCGCGGCGCTGAAGAATCCTGCGCTGGTGATGGAGGCCTGCCGCAAGTTCCCGGGCAAGATCGCCGTCGGCATCGATGCCAAGGGCGGAAAGGTCGCGGTCGAAGGCTGGGCCGAGACCAGCGACGTCACGGCATTGGACCTCGCGCGCAAGTTCGAGGATGCCGGCGTCGCCGCCCTCATCTTCACCGACATCGATCGCGACGGGCTCCTCCAGGGCGTCAACGTGACGAGCACGGCTGAGCTCGCGCGCAGCATCTCCGTCCCCGTGATCGCGTCCGGCGGCGTCTCGTCGCTGGCCGACCTCGACGCTTTGCTACAGGTCGCACCCAGCACCCGCAGCTCTGGCGGCGGCATCATCGGCGTCATCTCCGGCCGCGCGCTGTACGACGGGAGTCTCGATTTGGCAGTGGCGCTGAAGCGGCTGAAAGAGGCGGCGTGATTCAAGTGCGCTCATTTCCCCTCGTCCCTATCAAGAATCCCCTCCCCCGAGCCGGGGGAGGGTCAGGGTGGGGGCGCCGGCGGTTCCGCTCGACTCACTTTTCGCCCGAGAGAGCAACCTCCACCCCTACCCTCCCCCAACTTGGGGGAGGGAGTTCTCGTTTTGGCGGGAAAGAGGATCGGAGCTTGCTCCCGTGCTGAAAATGCGCGTCATTCCCTGCCTCGATGTGAAGGACGGCCGCACGGTCAAGGGCGTCAATTTCGTCAACCTGGTGGATGCCGGCGATCCCGTGGAGCAGGCGAAGCTCTATGACGCGGCCGGCGCCGACGAGCTCTGCTTCCTCGATATCACCGCCTCTCACGAGAACCGGGACACGCTCTTTGACGTGGTGGCAAAGACCGCCTCGGCCTGCTTCATGCCGCTGACCGTCGGCGGCGGTGTGCGCAAGACAGAGGACATCCGCAAGCTGCTGCTGGCCGGCGCCGACAAGGTCTCCATCAACACCGCCGCGGTGCAGGAACCGGACTTCGTGCGCCAGGCCGCCGAGAAGTTCGGCTCGCAATGCATCACAGTCTCGATCGACGCCAAGCAGGTGGCGCCCGGGCGCTACGAGATCTTCACCCACGGCGGCCGCAACCCGACCGGCATCGATGCCGTCGCCTTCGCGCGCCAGGTGACGGAGCTGGGCGCCGGCGAACTGCTCGTGACCTCGATGGACCGCGACGGCACCAGGCAGGGCTACAACATCCCGCTGACCCGCGCCATCGCCGACGCGGTGCGCGTGCCGGTCATCGCCTCCGGCGGCGTCGGCACCCTCGACCACCTGGTCGAAGGCATCCGCGATGCCCACGCCACCGCCGTGCTCGCCGCCTCGATCTTTCACTTCGGAACCTATACGATCGGCCAGGCCAAGGCGCACATGGCGAAAGCCGGACTGCCGATGCGTCTCTGATGGAGGATAGACCGATGTCGGAACAGGAAAGCGTCCTGCAGCGCCTCTACGACACCATCGCGTCGCGCAAGACTGCCGATCCCGGCAGCTCCTACACCGCCAAGCTGCTGCATCAGGGTCGCACGGTGATCGCGAAAAAGATGGGCGAGGAGGCGGTGGAGACCGCCATCGCCGCGGTCGCCAAGGACAGCGACGCAGTCGTCGCCGAGAGCGCCGACCTCATCTATCACCTGCTGGTGCTGTGGGCCGATTGCGGCGTCGAGCCGGCGGAAGTGTGGACGAAACTTGCGGCGCGCGAAGGCACCTCCGGCCTCGCGGAAAAAGCATCGCGGCCGCCGGTGTAACGAGCGCGGGAGGCAGACCTATGAGCTACGATTCCAACAACGTGTTCGCCAAGATCCTGCGCGGCGAGATCCCGTGCGCCAAGATCTATGAGGACGAGCACGTCCTCGCCTTCAGGGACATCCGCCCGCAGGCCGAGGTGCACGCTTTGGTGATTCCGAAGGGCGCCTATGTCTCGGCCCAGGATTTCGGCGCCAAGGCGAGCGAGAAGGAGATCGCCGCCTTCCACCGCGCCGTGTCAAAGATCGCCGCCGACCTCGGCGTCGCCGACAGCGGCTATCGCCTCATCTCCAACATTGGCGGCCACGGCAACCAGGAAGTGCCGCACTACCACGTCCACATCCTCGGCGGCCAGCCGATGGGCAAGATGGTGCATCTGCCTTAATCCGTCTCGGCGCCCGGTCGCACGACACACGCCGGCACCGGACCGTCGTCGAGGCTGTAGCATCCGACCGGCAGCGGCGGCCTCGGGGAAGACAATGACGACAATGCCACGATGAACAGCGCCATCGCGCCGAAACAGGCGATGGTGCGCACGTGATTCCACTTCGTCCAGTGGCGCAGGTAGCTGTTCCAGGTTGCTTCGCCCAGCACGTCCACGGTCGTGACGCGTGCGAGCGCGTTGTTGAGCGGGACATTGCCGCGCATCGTGACCAAGATCGATCCCAGCACATAGGTAACAGCCCCCAGCGTGGCGGAAAGGCTGCCGACGCCGTCCCATCGCAGCAGCGCGACGATGATCGCCGCGATGGAGAGCGCGCCGGTCCCCAAGAAGGTCCCGAGGAACAGCCGGTTGAGGACCGTCACGTTGATCGCCTGCATGGCGCGGATGCCCTCGGCCGGTGCCACGCGTGCGAGCGCCGCCATCACGAAGTTGGAAAAGGCGAAGAACACGCCGCCGATGGCGCCGCTGCCAAGCGCGCACAGAAAAATGAGAAGGACAAAGAGTTGGTCCATAAGTGCTACCCCCGATCAGGACCTGGACGGTAGCACAGCCCTAAGAGAGCGCCATCAGGTCCGCGCGCAGAGCATCCGCATTGCGCTTGAGCTGACGCTCCAGCGCAGCATGGGTGCGCTTCCAAATTGGGACGGCGGAAACGAGAAGGGCTCGCCCGCTCGGCGTCAGCGACAGGCGCCGGCTGCGGCGATCCGCTTCGTCCACGCGCACGACGACGAGTCCGCGCCGTTCCAGCGGCTTGAGGTTGGCAGTGAGCGTCGTGCGGTCCATCGCGAGCAGGTCGGCAACGCTGCCGATGCTGGGCGGCGCCGGGCGGTTCAGAGACATGAGCAAGGAGAATTGACCCTGCGTGATGCCGAACGGACGGAACACGTCGTCGAACTTGCGCGCCACCACCCGCGCCGCGCGCTGCAAATGAAGGCACAGGCAGGTGTCGCGCACATGAAGCGTGACTTCGAACGGCAGCGCCTTGCGGTTTGACATGAAGCAATTATGTTGATATCAACCTACCTCGTCAAGCGGAACCGCTTCAAGCGGCTTCGGTTAACGATGAAGGGCGCAGCGGCGGATAATGAGAACGCCCGAGCTCGCCCAATCAGACAGATCTGTGGAGGAAAAACGATGGCCTATGTCGACGGCTTTATATTGGCGGTTCCCACCCGCAAACTGGATGCCTATCGCCGCCTGTCCGCCAAGGCGGGCAAGGTGTGGAAGGATCATGGCGCGCTCGAATACCGCGAATGCGTGGGCGACGACCTTGATACCGAGCACGGTTTGCCGTTCGCGAAGCTGGTGAAGCCGAGGCGCGGCGAATCCGTGGTGTTCTCCTGGATCGTCTACAAATCGCGCGCCGACCGCAAGAAGGTGCTGGCCAAGGTCATGAAGGACAAGCGCCTCGCGGATTCCATGGACATGAAGACGCTGCCATTCGATGTCAAACGCATGTCATACGGTGGGTTCAAGGTACTGGTCGACATGTAGCAACCCGATTTCAGCAAGGGAGATTGAGATCATGCAAGCGATTGTCCCCTATCTCACGATCAAGGGCGCAGGCGAGGCTTCCGCCTTCTATCAGAAGGCTTTCGATGCCAAGGAGAGTGCCCGCCACACCGCCGAGGACGGCAAGCGGTTTATGCACATCGCGCTGACTATCCACGGCGGCGATGTGTTCCTGTGCGACGAGTTCCCGGAGCATGGCGGCGCCCCGGCGCCGACGGCCGATCGCCCCGCGCCGGTCCAGATTACCATCCAGCTCAAGAACCCGGCGGATGTCGATGCCGTCTTTCACCAGGCCGTCAAGGCCGGCGCGGCCAGCGTGTGCGAGCCGGCCGACATGTTCTGGAACGCGCGCTTCGCCCAGCTGCGCGACCCGTTCGGGCATCTCTGGATGCTGAACGCGCAGAAATAAGGAGCCCAAGATGACGCAGCACAAGATCGTTTCCGCGGAGCAATGGATCGAAGCGCGCAAGGAGTTGCTCGCCGAGGAGAAGGCCCTGACCCATGCGCGCGACCGGGTGAGCCAACTCCGCCGCGACCTGCCCTGGGTCAAGGTCGAGAAGCGCTACGAGTTCGATACCATCGACGGCAAGAAGACCCTCGCCGACCTGTTCGAGGGGCGCAGCCAGCTCATCGTGCAGCATTTCATGTTCGGCCCCGATTGGGAGGCGGGTTGCGTCGGCTGCTCGTTCGGAGCCGACCATGCCGACGCGGCGTACCAGCACCTCAAGCATCACGACGTCACCTATGTCGCGGTGTCGCGCGCGCCCCTCGCCAAACTGCAGGCCTACAAGAAGCGGATGGGCTGGCACTTCAACTGGGTGTCGTCGCTGAACAACGAGTTCAACTACGATTTCCACGTCTCCTTTACCAGGGACGAGCTGGCCAAGGGCAAGGTCTATTACAATTTCGAGATAACCGAGACCAAGATGGAGGACCTGCCCGGCGAGAGCGTGTTCATCAAGGACAGCGACGGCACGGTCTGCCACACCTATTCCGAATACGGCCGCGGCGGCGAGGAGATTCTCGGCGCCTACATGCTGCTCGACCTCACGCCCAAGGGCCGCAACGAATCAGGCCCGATGGATTGGGTGAAGCGGCATGACGAGTATGAAGGCGAGAAGCGCAAGGCTGGATAAAGCCCCCTTCTCCCCCTAAAAAGCTCCCTCCCCCGAAACGGGGGAGGGAGCGAGAGATTTGAATTTGGCCCCGGCACCGCCTATCAAGGTCCGGCTCAATGGGGAGAGTTTGTTTTGACCGCGCATATTCAAGGCAGGAGCCGCTGGCTGGCGCTCATCATCCTGTGCCTGGGCGATCTGATGATCGTCCTCGATTCGACGGTGGTGAACGTCGCGCTGCCCTCCATCCGCAGCGATCTCGGCTTCTCCGAGACGTCATTGGTCTGGGTGGTCAACGCCTATCTCCTCACCTACGGCGGCTTCCTGCTGCTGGGCGGGCGGCTCGGCGACCTCTATGGCCATCGCAAATTGTTCCTGATCGGCATCGTGTTCTTCACTGTGGCGTCGCTCGCCTGCGGACTGGCCAATTCACAGACGCTGCTGATCGTGGCGCGCGCCATCCAGGGGCTTGGCGGCGCGGTGGTGTCGGCTGTTGCGCTGTCGCTGATCATGCTGCTGTTCACCGAAGACGGCGAACGTGCCAAGGCGATGGGCGTGTTCGGCTTCGTGATGGCGGGCGGCGGCACGATCGGTGTGCTGCTGGGCGGCCTGCTCACCGACGCGCTCAATTGGCACTGGGTGTTCCTGGTCAACATTCCGGTCGGCGCGCTGGTGGTGGCCCTGTGCCTTGCGCTGGTGCCGGACGATCATGCCGGCGCAAAGAACGAGCGGCTCGATATCGCCGGCGCTGTCACCGTGACCTTGTCGCTGCTGCTCGCGGTCTACGCGATCGTCGATGGCAACGAGGCCGGCTGGGGCTCCGCACAGACCATCGGCCTGCTGGTGCTGGCTGCGACCCTGATGGCGTTGTTCCTGGTGATCGAGGCGCGGGTGTCGGCGCCCTTGATGCCGCTCGGCCTGTTCCGCCTGCGCAATCTCTCTGTCGCGAATGTCGCGGGCGTGCTGTGGGCGGCGGCGATGTTCGCCTGGTTCTTCCTGTCGGCGCTTTATCTGCAACTGGTGCTGAACTACACGCCGATGGAAGTCGGCCTCGCCTTCCTGCCGGCCAATCTCATCATGGGCGCCTTTTCGCTCGGCTGGTCGGCCAAGCTGGTGACGCGCTTCGGCATCCGCGGGCCGCTGGCAATCGGGCTGCTGATGGCGGCGGCCGGCCTTGCCTTGTTCGCCCGCGCGCCGGTCGACGGCAATTTCTGGATCGACGTGATGCCCGGCATGACGTTGCTCGGCCTCGGCGCCGGCATCGCCTTCAATCCCATCCTGCTGGCCGCCATGAACGATGTCGGCCCGCACGAATCGGGCCTGGCATCCGGCGTCGTCAATACCTCGTTCATGATGGGCGGCGCGCTCGGCCTTGCCATCCTCGCCAGCCTGTCGGCGGCGCGCACGGCCGACCATATTGCAGCCGGCGCGAGCCTGCCGGTCGCGTTGAATGCGGGCTACCAGGTCGCCTTCCTGCTGGGCGCGATCTGCGCCGCGATCGCGGGGGCGCTGGCAGTGCTGCTGCGCCCGCAGCAATCCGAAGCGGCGGGCACCCCGGCGCCCGCGGAAGCCGAGTGAGCTAGTTCGCTTGGCAGGCTTGCGCTCTCCGACGGCGCGATTCATATAGTGACGTCTTGCCGAGGCTGGCTACCGGCATTTGGGGGATTCGCGTTTATGTTCGACGAAGAGAGCGGAAAGATCCTGGACCGCATGTACGCCGCCATGATGGATCGACGCACCGCCGATCCGAAGCAGTCCAAGGCAGCGAAACTGCTGCAGCGCGGCCGGCCCAAGATCGCGCGCAAGCTGGGCGAGAACGTGTTCGAGACCACCATCGCGGCGATGGCGAAGGATGCCGAGAGCGTGGTGGATGAAAGCGCCAAGCTGCTCTACATGCTGCTGGCGCTGTGGGCCGATTGCGGCATCAAGCCCGAGGAAGTCTGGAAAAAGCTGCAAGCCCGCGAAATCTTCGCCGGCCTCACCGACCCTTCGCAGGACGAAGGGCGCGAGTAGCGACGTCCGCTGCCGGACCAGGCATCGTCCCTCCTCCAACTCGGGGGAAGGAACTCCAGTTCGATGTTCAAAGAGCAAGCGGGATAACCCTGCCTGGCGCGACAAGTCTTTCCGCCAGGTTCCCGATCATATCGCTACGGACTGTGACGGCCTTCACACGACGCGCCGGCACCTTCTGCGAGAATTGTGAGGCGGCGCAATAGGTGAGCGCCGCGATTGGCGTCCATTGCCGATATTGCAGAAGGATTATTTCGCCATGCCGCACTTTGCCATCGCGAGCCAGAACCCGCTGACCCAGCCGGCGCCTATCGTGCGCGTGGCGGGCCTCAACGAGCATGCCGCCGTCGCCGACCTGCTGCTGCGGGCCAACCGCGAGTATCGCCAGGTCCTGCCGATGCGGATCTACGATGCTTATATGCGCGACCTGCGCGACTTGGTCGGAAACTGGTGGGACAAGGATTTCCTGATCGCGGAATCGGACGGCCGCCTGCTCGGCGCCGTCGCCTTCTATCGCGACGCCAGTTGCCTCGGCCACAACCTGCCGCAGGAATGGGCCGGATTCCGCTCCCTTTCGGTCGATCCCGGGGTGCGCCGTCGCGGCATCGGGCGCCAATTGACGGAGGCCTGCGTGCTGTGGGCCTGGCGCATCGGCCGCCGCGCCCTTTGCCTGCACAATGCGGGGTTCCAGAAGCCCGCGCGCAAGCTCTACCTCTCCATGGGGTTCCAGCGCTGCCCGCAATACGACTTCAATGTCGGCGATCTGCCCGGCCTCGATCTGAAGGACGAGCGCCTCGCCATCGATGCTTTCTGCCTCGACCTGGAATCGCCGAGCGCGCGCGCTGCCTCGCCGGGGATTTCTTCGACGAAGCGCCGGCCGGCGCCGACCTCTATGTCATGAAAAGCGTGCTGCACAATTGGGAGGACGGCGATGCCGCCCGCATGCGCGCCTGCTGGTAATCGAGCGCGTGGTGCCGCCGGGCAACCTGCCGGCGGAAGCCAAGCTGTTCGACATCAACATGCTGGTCGTGGCGGGCGGACGCGAGCGCGGGTCGCCGCAACGCGCTCGCCCCTCAGTGTCATCGTGGCAACACCGACCTAATCCAAACGATGTAAAACGTGGTTAATCCGCCTTAATATATACCGAAGTGTGGCGGCTGCCACCGCTTCGCTGCTGGACAGGATTTGGCGCTCCGTTATCCTGCATTTTAAGTATTCGGCCGGTTCGGGCTGATCGCAAGCCTGACGGGCTGGGTGCCAAGTGACCTTCGAGTATTGGGGGGACGCGGCGGATGCGGCGGAACATTCGGTCGTTCCTGGCGGCTTTGATGGCCCTCGGAACGCTTTCGATCCTGGTGACTCAATTGCAGATCCGGCCCGCCGCCGCCGTAGCGTTCGGCGCGGACGACCGCAAACCGGTCGCGCGCCTCAAGGCTACCGAAGGCGGCGCGGTGGGCCTCGTCTTCTATCAGGCGGCCGACGGGCAGTTCGCAGCCGGCACCGGGTTCCTGGTTTCGCCCTGCCATGTCCTCACCGCCTATCACGTGGCCGCCGGCGGCGAGCGGGTCAGCGAGACCAGCGCCAGCACCTTCTATGTGGGAGAGGGCAAGAAGGGCCCGGATTTCCCCGACCTCGACCGCTTCGCCGAATCCTCGCCGGCCCATCCGGTCCTGTGGGGCCGCTATGTGCGGGTGGGCGACAACAGCAACCTCCTGGTGCGCGCCCAGTCGGTGGAGCGCAACGGCTGGGAGGATTGGGCGCTGCTGGAGCTCGACAAATGTTTCGGCGCCGCACCGTACTCCTACGGCTATCTCAAGCTGGCACCCGTCACCACGCGCGAGCTGATGAGGAGCGGCGCATCGCTCGCCGCCAGGTCCGTCGGCCTGCCGGGCGACAAGAGCGCGCAGAGCCTGTGGGAGGATCCGACCTGTCGCCTGATCGGCCAGATCTACGCTTCCGGCTGGCAGCATGATTGCATCACCATCCCCGGCAATTCCGGCGGGCCGATCCTGGTCAAGGACCCGGTGACGGGCGAGGAGCGCGTCGCGGCCATCACCGTGTCGCACATCGCGGTCGAAGGGCTCTCCGTCGATGCGTCCGATGCGCTGGTGCTGGGACGCGACGATCCGAACTACTACGACTATCTCGCCATCGCCGTCCCGGTTGCCGGGCTGGTCGACCGCATCCGGCCGTATCTGGTCGATGACGCGCGGATCGACCGCTTCCTCGCCGGGCAGAAGAACGACGATCATTACGGCTCCGACGATTCGGCCGAGGCGGTCGCCGATCTCGGCGCGGCCATCGCCGCCGATCCACGCGAGCCGGAGCTCTATGTGCTGCGCGCGATCTGGAACCGCTATGCGGGACACGATGACGACGCCAGCCGCGATCTCGGGCAGGTGCTGGCGCTCGATGAGAAATTCGCGCCCGCGCGCTATCTGCGCGGCCGGATGGAGCTGGAGAAGGGCGACGCCGACAGCCTCGATCTCGCCAGCGGCGATTTCACCGCGCTGGCCGCGCACCACGCCGATTCACCCGACGTGCTGCTCTATCGCGGCATCGCGGAAAGCCGCGCCGCCGCCTACGATGCGGCGATCGCCGATTTCGACGCGGTGCTGAAGCGCCAGCCCAAGAGCGCGGTCGCGGTCAACGAGCGCGGCGATGCCTGGCGCGGCCTGCGCGACTACGACCACGCCCTCGCCGATTACGGCCAGGCCATCAATCTCGCCCGCGACTGGCCGGAGGCCTATCGCGACCGCGGCTATCTCTATCACCTGCTGGCGCGTCACGAGGAGGCGCGCAGCGATTTCAACCGCGCCATCAAGCTGAATTCGCGCGATGCCGAGGCGTGGAACGGCCGCGCCCTGGTCTCGCTGGCCGAAGGGCGGATGTCGGAGGCAATTGGTGACTTCAACCATGCGATCGAGCTGACGCCGCAATCGGGCGCCTATTTCGCCAACCGCGCCACCGCGCGGCTGATCGATGGCGACGAGACGCGCGCGGTCGAGGATTTCCGCCACGCGGTCCAGTTCGACCCCAAGGAACCGTTCGTGCATCTGCTGCTGTTCATCGCCCAGACCCGCGCCGGCGACAAGGACGCGGCCAGGAGCGCGCTCGCCAGCTATGCCGCCTCCCATCAGGAGCAGGAATGGCCGCGCCCGATCGTCGATCTGTTCCTCGGCCGCGGCAACGTCGAGGCGGTGGAACAGGCCGCCAAGGTCGTCGCCCAGCGGAAGGACGCGGCCGGCCAGCGCTTCGATGCCGATTTCTATATCGGGCAATGGGCGCTGCTCTCCGGCGACGAAGCAGCCGCGGCCTCGCGCCTCAAGTCGGTCTATGACAGCCGCATGCGCGAATATCTCGAGTTCGACATCGCCCGCGCCGACCTCGACAGCCTCGGCACCCTCGCCGACTCCCCCACCCGCATCCCAACCGACAGACCACACCAGAACGTGCCGACGGGAAGCAAGAGGTAGGGCGGGTACGCCGCAAGTCCTCTCCACCCCACAACCGTCACCCCGGCCTTGAGCCGGGGTCCATTCATCCGGCGCACGGGCCGTTGAAACTAAGCCCAGCGCGCGATTCCTTCATAGAGATCGTCCCAGTTCGGATTCGTCCGTTCGATCAACGCAATCTTCCAAGCCCGCGACCAGCGCTTGAGTGTCTTCTCACGCGCGATCGCCTCTAAAGCCGTCGCATGCTCTTCGAAATAGACGAGCCGCTTGATCGCGTAGCGCTTCGTGAAGCCATCGACGACACCTTCTCGATGCTCATAGCCGCGCCGAACAAGATCGTTCGTAATGCCGACATAGAGCGTTCCGTACGGCTTGTTGCACAGGATGTAGGTCCAGTAGCTCACATCGGTTCGTGCGGCGGATGAATGGACCCCGGCTCAAGGCCGGGGTGACGGTGGACTATAGGGTGAGCTTGGTGATGATGAGGCACGCCGCTCACCCCTCCTCGAACCCCTTCAGCACATTCACCGCGTTGATGCCGAGCGCGTCCACTGCGTAGCCGCCTTCGAGCACGAACAAAGTCGGCAGGTCGCAGCTTGCGATCTTTTCGCCCATGCGTAGGTAGTCTTCGTGCTGCAGCTTGAAGCGCGAGATCGGGTCGTGCTCGAAGGTGTCGAGGCCGAGCGAGACCACCAGCACCTCCGCGCCGTGTTCGATGATGCGCTTCACCGCCGCATCCATCGCGAGCTCGTATTCCGGCCATTCGGTGCCCCAGGGCAAGGGCAGGTTGAGATGATGGCCCTCGCCGACGCCGGCCCCGCGCTCATCCGCGTGCCCCAGGAAATAAGGGAACTCCTGCTTCGGGTCGGCGTGGAGCGAGATCGTCAGCACGTCGGCGCGCTCGTAGAAGATCTGTTGCGTGCCGTTGCCGTGATGGTAGTCGACGTCGAGGATGGCGACCCGCTTGGCGCCGGCATCGCGGAACGCCTGGGCGGCGATCGCAGCATTGTTCAGGAAACAATAGCCGCCGTAGAAATCGCTGCCTGCATGATGCCCCGGCGGCCGGCACAGCGCGAACACCGCGCGCTCGCCGGTCGCCACCAGGCGCTGCCCGGTCAAGGCGACCTGCGCCGAGGCATGGACCGCGCGCCAGGTGCCGGCGACGATCGGCGTGCCGGCATCGAAGCCGTAATGGCCGAGCTTGCCGTCGATCGAATCCGGCACGCGCCGCGTCTGTCCCTGCAGCAGCAAGCCCGGCACAGGCCACACATGCGGCAGCGCGTCGAAGTTGCGGCCCGAGCGCACCCAGTCGCGCCAGCATTCCTGCAGGAACGTGACCAGCCCGCGGTCGTGCACGGCGAGAATCGGATCGAGCCCGAAATCGCGCGGTCCCACCACCTCGCCCAGCTTTTCGGATTTCACCCGTTCCAGCACGATCTCGGCGCGGCGTGGACATTCGTGCGGCTTCACCACCTTGCCTTCGAACAGCTCGACATTGCCGTCCTGGTGGCGGTGGTCTTCGCTATAGACCGTGTGCATGTGCCGCGCCCTCGTGTCCCCGGTGACCGCGCCAACTTCGCCTAATCCGCCGGATCGGTCAAAGGGGGGTCAAAGGTCGCAGAGCTTGATCGGAGCGTGCTTGCAGAACGGCCGCAGCCTCACGCCCCGGCCCGGCACGTGCCGAGCCGTCTCATCCTGCGATTCGCCAAAAACCCCAGCCGGCGCGCAATTGCGCCGGCGCCGCGTGGAATCAGCGGCTTACTGAGTGGTAGTGGTACCGCCACCAGTCGTGCCGCCTTCTGCAGGCGCGGGCGCTGGGGCCGGTGCGGGCGTTTCCGTTGTCGTGCCGGTCGCCGGCGTTTCAGTCGCCATCTCCGTCTTCTTGCCAAAGGCAAACCACAAGACCGCAACGACTACGATCACCACGATCACGCCGACCACCCATTTGGTATTGCTGGACATTCTTCCCTCCATGGTTCGGGCGGATTGGTTGCGCAGCTATAACGCCGCCGGCTGGAATTGGTTGCAAAAATGGGACGAGCCTTGCATGGCTGGCATGCAAGCAGGCTGGTGGCGGCCATGCCATGCCCCCACTAGGATGCGGGACATGCCGGCGGTGAGGCCGGTCTTCCCGCTGCACTCCAACCAGTTCGTATTGCCGTGACAGCCCCCGCTGCCTTGAAGCCCGCCATGTTGAATGCCGCCTCCCTGGTCCTGCGGCAGGACCGGCCGATTTTCGGCATCGTGCTGATCAATCTCGCGGTCGTGGTCTTCACCGGCATGGATGCCGTGATCAAAGGCGTGTCGGAGACGTTCCCGACCGGTGAGTTGGTGTTCTTCCGCAACCTGTTCGCCTTCGCGCCGATCATCGGCTTCATGATCTGGCAAGGCGGCGTGTCGCTGCGCACGCGTCATCTGGGCGGGCACCTGATGCGCGGCCTGTTCGGCGTATCGGCGATGTATTGCTTTTTCTTGTCGTACCGGTTGCTGCCGCTGTCCGATGCCGTCGCCCTCGGCCTGTCGGGACCGATCTTTCTGACCGTGCTGTCGATCCCGCTCCTGGGGGAGCATGTGGGTGTCAGGCGCTGGTCAGCCTGTATCGTCGGCTTCGTCGGCGTCCTCATCATGACGAGGCCGGGCGCGGGCGTATGGCAGCCGGAAGCCCTGGTGCCGCTGCTCGGCGCCATATTCTACGCCTTCGCCATGATCTCCATCCGCAAGCTGACGGGAACCGAGGGCAGCGGCACCATCGTGTTCTACTTCACCTTGTTCGCGACCATCGCCGGCCTCGCCACCGCGCCGCTCGGCGCGTTCGATCCGGAGCTGGCCTGGGTCTGGCCGTCGCCGATCGAGTGGGGGGTCGTGGCCGCGATCGGCCTGATGGGCGGCAGCGCGCAGATCCTGCTCACCATCGCCTACCGCAGCGCGCCGGTCTCGGTGGTGGCGCCGTTCGATTACATGGCGCTGGTCTACGCGTTCATCCTCGGCTTCGTGTTCTTCGCCGAGATCCCCGACGCGTATCTCATCGTCGGAGGCGCGACGGTGGTCGCGAGCGGCATCTACATCGTGCACCGCGAAACAGTGCTGGCGCGCCAGCGCCGCCGCCGGCAAGCCGAATCGCCGCTGCCGGTGGACGCCTAGGCCTTCTTCGCGAGGTCGATCCCCGCGATCTGTGCATAGAGCCGCGCGACCGAGGAATCGTCGTCGCGCCCCATGCCGGCCGCGGCTGTCATCAGATACATCTGCAGGGCGGCCGCGGCGATCGGCACCGGGAACCGCGCGGCGCGCGCCATGTCCTCCACGATGCCGAGATCCTTGACGAAGATCTCGATAGCGCTGCGCGGCGTGTAGTCGTTGTCGAGCACGTGCTGCATGCGGTTCTCGAAGCACCAGGAATTGCCCGCCGAGGCCGTGATCACCTCATAGACCTTGCGCAGATCGAGCCCCTGCTTGGCTGCGAAGGCCATGGCCTCGCTCGCGACCGCGATGTGAACGCCGGCCAGGAGCTGGTTGATCATCTTGAAAGCCGCGCCCTTGCCGGCGTCATCGCCGAGCTCGTAGATCTTGGCGGCCATCGCCTCCAGCGCGCCGCGCGCCTTGGCGAACGCGGCGGGGCTGCCGGAGGCGAGGATGGTCAGCGCGCCTTCCGCCGCCCGCACCGCGCCGCCGCTGATCGGCGCATCGAGATAATGCCGCCCGGTCGCTTCGAGCCGTGCCGCGAGCGCACGCGCGGCGTCCGGGTCCATGGTCGCCGAGGAGATGAAGACGCCGCCCTTGGCCAGGGTCTCCGCGACGCCGCCCTTGCCGAACAGGATCGCCTCGGTCTGGGCGGCGTTCACCACCACGGAGACCACGATATCCGCCTGTTTCGCGGCCTCGGCCGGGGTAGCGGCACCCGCTGCGCCCTCGGCAACCAGGCGCGCGACCGCGGATTGGCTGACATCGCAGCCCGTCACGTGAAAGCTGGCGCGCATCAGCGACTGCGCCATGCCGAACCCCATCGAACCGAGGCCGATCACCGCGATGCGTTGTGTCGTCATGGGCGCGATCCTCCGGATGCCAGGCCAGCACCCGAGGCATAGAGCCCGCTTTGGAAAGAGTCCAGATAGCGCGGCCCGCAGTGCGACAAACGAGACTCGCGCGCGCAAACGACGCTATCCTGACCGCATATCACGCGACCGGGGTGGCGCGGCATGGCATTTCTGGGTTTTGAGATCGAGGCTCCGCCCGCGCTGGCGGACGATCGTCTGCGATCGCTGTACGATTATTGGCACGCGCTCGGCCTCGCGGCCGGCGGCCTGCCGTCGATCCAGGCTTTCGACCCGCTGCATCTGCCGAAGCTGCTGGCGAATCTCTGGATCCTGGAAGTGGCGCCCGACACCCGGCGATTCCGCATGCGTCTCGCCGGCGAGAACATCAACGTAGTCTATCGGCGCAACATCGGTGGGCAATATTTCAGCGACGTGTTCGAGCCCTCGGAGCTCGATCTGCTGGTCGCACGCTACACCCGCGCGCTGGACGAGCCGGCGATCTTTCGCGCCGTCGGCGCGGTTTATTCCGCGGCCGGCCACTTCTCGTGGGGCGAGCGCCTCGCCATGCCGATGCTGGGACGCAGCGGCCTCACCGACACCATGCTCGGCATCACGGTCTATAATGAGCGCATGGTCGATGTGAGTTCCGTCCATGTCATGGGCGGCGCGCCGACCTTCTACCCGGTGCGCGCCGCCAACCACCGTGCGCCGCAGATCGTCGGCGGATAGCGCCCCACCGTTGCGTCAGCTCTTCGATGCCTGATACGCCAGCAGGCCGTTGATGGTGGCCGCCAGCATGAGGAACACGCCGAAGGGAATCGCCATGGGGCCGAAGATTGCGCTCCCCATCGCGCCACTGCCCGCAACCGTTCCGCCAAAGGCCATGGCCGCGGCAGCCGTCATCAATGCCGTGGATCGCCGGACCCGGCCCGTGAGGTGCGCGAACAGGAAGAGCGCGGAAGACAGCGACATGGCGATCAGCGCCGCCAGACCAATCAATATCGACATAAGCATGGAATCAACGAGCCACAGAATTTCGGCAGAATTTCGGCAGGAATTGGGCGCCGACAAAGCGTGACACCGCCCGCCGAACCTCGCTATCCTGGACATTCCACGCGACCGGGATGGCGCGTCATGGGATATTCAGGTTTCGAGGTCGGGACGCAGCCCGACGTGGAAGATGCCGGCCTGCGTTCGCTCTATGATTATTGGTACACGCTGGGCGTCGCCGCCGGCGGCTTGCCATCGCTGCAATCCTTCGATCCGCTGAGCCTGCCCAGATTGCTGCCGAACATATGGATCCTCGAGGTCGAGTCCGAGACCGGCCGCTTCCGCATGCGCCTGACCGGCGAGAACATCAACGCCATCTATGGTCGGAGCATTGCGGGCCACTACTTCCACGAGGTGTTCGAGCCGTCCGACGTGGATACGATCATAGCACGCTACACGCGGGCGCTCGGCGAGCCGGCGATCTTCCATGCCAGCGGCTCGGTCTATGCGGCGGCCGGACGCCTGAGCGTAGGCGAGCGGCTCGGCCTGCCGATGATGGGGCGCGCCGGCGCAACCAACACGCTGCTGGGCGCGACGGTCTATCGCACCGATCTCGCAAGGCATGTGCCGGTGACGATCTCCGGCGACCAGCCACAGTTCCATCACATCCGCGCCGGCAACCACCGCGCGCCAGAGATTGCCGGCGGATGACTCTTGCGAATCGGTCCCGGCCACATCGAACACCGGCATCATTAGAATAGCATCATCAGACTGGCAGACCCGCTTTGCGCAGGCCGGCGAACAGGCGTTCCAGGCTTTCGGGCTCTTTCGCGGGGAATCGTTTCGACCAGTAGAGCCGCCAGCCCTCGGCGGTGTCAATCGGCGATCCCCCCTGCTCCGCCTGCACGCGGGCGCGAAACTCCGCGATCGCGGCCTGCGCTTCGGCCGCGCGGTCGAGATTGGCGTAGCAGGCGGCGATCCAGCCGAACATCGTCGTCGGCGGGTGCAGCATCCGGCCGAAGGTCGTGATGGCCTGATCGAATCGCCCAAGCAGATACTCCGCAATGACCCGGGTCGTCAGGCAATGTTCGGGCATGTTGGGCGCGCGGCGGATCGCTTGGCTCGCGCACCGTATGCCCTGTTCGAACTTGCCGGCGCAGGTCGAAAGCCAGCCCTTGAAGCAGTAATTGTCGAGGGCGTTGGGATTGAGGGCGATCGCCTCGTCGATCTGGACTTCCGCCATCTCGTAATTGCCTCTGATCCGCCAATGGGCCCAGGCGAAGCACAGATGAATCCGGCTGTCCTGGACATCCAGCCGCGCCGCTTCCTCGGCGAGCTCGAACACCTTCGCGGCCGCCGCGCCTGAGTCCTCCGTCCAACCGGAGACCGCCTCATAGAAGTAGGTTTCGCCGAGGCACAGACAGGCCTCGGCATAGTCCGGTTCGAGCTCCCGGCTGCTTTGGAACAAAGCGCGCGCCGCCAGCACATCTTCCCGCCCACCGCGCTCCAGGCGGTCCCGGCCCCTCAGAACAAGATCATAGGCCGTCAGGTTTTCGACGCTCTTGCGCAAGGCGCGGCGGCGGTCCGTTTCCTCGATCCGGCCGGCGATGCTTGTGACGACGGCCCGCGTGATCTCGTCCTGTACCGCGAAGACATCCTCCAATTCCCGGTCGAACCGCTCCGCCCAGACCTGATTGCCGGTGGCCGCTTCGATCAATTGCACGGCGACGCGCAGCTGCGTGCCGGCCGTCCGAACGCTGCCCTCGACGATGAATCGAACCCCGAGCTCGCGCGCCACCTGGCGCAGGTCCACATCCCTGTCGCGATATTGAAACGAGGAATTGTGGGTGATGACGAGCAACTGCCGGAAGCGCGACAAGCCGGCGAGGATGTCCACCGTGATGCCGTCGCTGAAATATCGTTGCTCCGCCTCGCCACCCAGGTTGACAAAGGGGAGTACGGCAATCGAACACCTGGCTCGAAGCTCGTCGCTGTCGGCGGTGGATATGGGTGCAGCGCCGTCACGCGCGCCGATGCCCGCCACGCAATAGACGCGGATCGGCTGGACGAGGTTTTTCACGGTCTGCTGGCCGAGATCCTCGAACTGCAGATCGGTCTTGTTGCGGACGTGATCGACCACGGTCTGGGACAGCCAGATGCCACCGGGGCTCGCGATCGCCTGCAGCCGCGCCGCGATATTGACGCCATCGCCATAGAGATCGCCGCCCTCGACCATGACGTCGCCGAGATTGATGCCGATCCGCAGCAGGATCCTGCGATCCTCGGCCAGTCCCGCATTGGCCTCATCCATTCGCTTCTGCAGATCGACCGCGCAACGCACGGCATTCACGGCGCTGGCAAATTCCGCGAGCACGCCGTCGCCCATGAGCTTGACGATGCGACCGTGATGCTCGACAAGAAGCGGCGACAGAATGCTGCGCCGCCGCGACGTCAGTGCGTCCAGCGTTCCGGCTTCGTCGATCTCCATGAGCCGGCTGTAGCCGACAACGTCGGCAGCGAGGATGGCGGCAAGGCGACGCTCCATGCCAGATCTCCCTCTGCCGTCAGACTAGCGCATCGCTGCCTCAAAATCCACGTCCCGGAGATCGCCGGCGGCTAGGGCGCTAGCCCGGCAGCGGCAGGCTGCGCGGCAACACCGGCGAGGATTGCACGATCGAGGTCGTGGTCTGGCCATGGCTGAGGAACCGGTCGAGCAGCCCGTCCAGCTCGTCGAGCGAGCGCAGATGTGCGCGCATCAGGAAGCAATCCTCGCCGGTGATGCGGTGGCACTCCGTCACCTGCGGAATCGATTGCGCCAGCTTGGCGATCTTCGGCAGCTGTCCCGGCATCGGGCGCACCCGGATGAGGATGGCGATCGGGAAGCCGAGCGCCTTGGGATCCAGCTCCACCCGCCAGCCCTTGATCACGCCCGCTTCCTCCAGTCGCAGCAGCCGCTCCCGCGTCGCCGGCGCCGACAACCCCACCCGCCGCGCCAGCTCGCTGACCGACGCACGCGGATTCTTCAGAAGCGCGGCGAGGAGCTTTTGATTGCGAAAATCTTCCAGCAGTTTTGAAATGATCATGATTTCTGCCTTTGACCTTCGAAACGATGGCAAATGGCGAGCTCTACCTTCTCCGGATCATAGGCCCAGCCGGCCGAACTTGCCACACTCCCCCAATCTGTCATCCAGGCCAAGCCGCGCAGCGGCGCGAGCCGGGACCCATACAGCGCGCACGCGTCGCTGCTCCATCGCATGGGCCCCGGCTCTCGCTACGCTCGGCCGGGGTGACAAAAGAGAGAAGGCCAACGTGACCGCAAGCCCGGCAACGCCAGCCCGCGCCATCGATCGCATCCCACCTCACGCCTTTTTCGTGGTGAGCGCGATCTTTCACTATCTCGGGCCCTCTTTCGCCGTGCTGCTGTTCGCGGCGGTCGAGCCGCTTGGCGTCGCATGGCTGCGGATCGCGAGCGCGGCGGTGGTGTTCGCGCTGTGGCGCCGGCCCGTAAGCTACCTGCGCAAGGCGGCGGCGCGCGAACGCTGGCTGATCCTCTTCATGGGTGCGACGCTCGCGGCCATGAATGCGGTGTTCTATCTCGCGATCGACCGGCTGCCGCTGGCGACGGTCGGCGCGATCGAGTTCCTGGGTCCCATTGGCCTTGGGGCGCTCGGCTTGTGCAGCCAGCGCAACGTCGTCGCCTTGTCGCTCGCGATCGCGGGCGTCTGGTTCCTGACCGATGCGCGCTGGCTGGCGGAGCCTTTGGGCTATCTCTACGCCTTCGCAAATTGCGCGCTGTTCGTGCTCTATGTGGTGCTGGGCCATCGCCTGGCCGCGCAGGGCGGAGCCGGCGGCATCGAGCGCCTCAGCGCCTCGATGCTGGTGGCGATGATCTTCGCCTTCCCGTTCGGGATCGAGCAGGCGATGCCGGCCTTCCGCGATCCGCTGCTGCTGGCCGCGGGCATCGGCGTCGGCATTTCTTCGTCGGTCATTCCCTATGTGTGCGACCAGCTCGCGATGGCGCGCCTGCCGCGCGCGACCTTCGCGCTGATGCTGGCGCTGCTGCCCGCCACCGCCGCCATCATCGGCATCGCGGTGCTGCAGCAGATCCCCAGCCACGCCGAAACCGTCGGCATCGCGCTGGTGATCGTCGGCGTCGCGCTCCACCGCAGCGACGCGCGACGCCCGCGCAATGCTACTGAGGCGCCGCCACTGTGAAATAAGGCGCCGTCGGGTTGTCGGTCGCGGCGAACGGACCGGGCACCTTGTGCTTCACCGGCTTCAGCGAGCGCAGATAGGCGACCAGCGCGCTCGCATCCTCGGCGTTGATGTGGCCGTACGACATCCACGGCATGACCGGCGCAAGCTGGCGGCCATCGGGGCGCATGCCGGTGGTGAAAGCGGTGATGATCTCCGCGTCGCTCCATTTGCCGAGGCCGGTCTCCTCATCCGGCGTCAGGTTGGGCGGATAGAACACGCCCATCCCCGGCATCTCGAACCCGATGTCGGAGCCGGCGAGCGGCGTCTCGAGATTGGGCTGCGGCGTGAAGGCGCCGGTGTGATGGCAGCCGCCGCAATCCATGATGTGCGCCAGATACTGGCCGCGCTCGACCGGCGTCTCAGCCAGCGCCGCCGGCACAGCAACAAGGGCGGCCAGCCCGGCCGCGGCGATCAATCTGAACTTCATGATGTCTGTCTCTCCGGAAACAGCGGGCTCTCGCGCCGCCTATGACCATAACGGCCCGGGCCAGGGCAAGGCCAATCCATGGTGCCAGCGTGCGCCTGTGCGCCGCGTCACACTGACAACGCTGTCATCAGGAAAGAATGCAGATTGCGGCTATTTCCGCCCCAGCCGTTTCTCGATCGCGTCCCAGATGCGGTCTTCGAGCATAACCTTGTCGAAGCGGTTGATTTCCTGCAGGCCGGTGGGCGAGGTCACGTTGATCTCGGTCAGGTAGTTCCCGATCACGTCGATGCCGACGAAGATCATGCCGCGCTCGCGCAGCGCCGGGCCGATCGCATCGCAGATCTGCCGGTCGCGTGGCGTCAACGATGATTTCTCCGGCCGCCCGCCGACATGCATGTTGGAGCGCGATTCGCCTGCCGCCGGCACGCGGTTGATGGCGCCGACCGCCTCGCCGTCGATCAGGATGATGCGCTTGTCGCCCAGGCGCACCTCCGGCACGTAACGCTGCACCTGGATCGGCTCGCGATAGAACTGGGTGAACATCTCCAGCAGCGCGCCGAGATTCTCGTCGCCCGGCGTGATGTGGAACACGCCCGCCCCGCCATTGCCGAACAGGGGCTTCACGATGATGTCCTTGTGATGATCGCGGAACGCCAGGATCTCCTGCCGGTCCGACGTGATGATGGTGGGCGGCATCAGGTCCGGGAAATGGGTGACGAACAATTTCTCCGGCGCGTTGCGCACATGGACCGGATCGTTCACCACCAGGGTCTTGGGATGCACCGTCTCCAATATGTGGGTCGCGGTGATATAGGCCATGTCGAACGGCGGGTCCTGGCGCATCAGGATGACATCGACCGTCGAGAGCTCGAGCACCTCTTCATCGCCCAGGGTGAAATGATCGCCCTTCTTGCGCCGGAGGGTCATCGGCCGCGCCCGCGCGAAGGCCTTGCCGTCGCGCAGCGTGAGCTGGCGCGGATGATAGTGCCAGAGCGTGTGCCCCCGCGCCTCGGCGGAGAGCCCCATGACGAACGAAGAATCCCCCTCGATATTGACGCTCTCGATCGGGTCCATCTGGATGGCAACGCGCAACGGCATGGGTCGGGTCTTTCAGGGCTTGGCTCTCAATTGCGTATGTGGCCGCTGGCCGGCGGCTCCGTCAAGCTGCACGGCAGGCATGGACTTGATACGCAGCCGCGCTGCATCGACGGCCCCTCACCCCAACCCCTCTCCCTCGAGGGGAGAGGGGCCTGGAGTCACGCCTACTCGATCATCCCCGCCAGCCTTTTCCCCGCCCCGCAGGCCAGCGTCCACCCCAGCCCGCCGTGCCCGGCATTGAGATACAGCCCCGGCACGCCGCTTTCCCCGATCAGCGGCACGCCGCTCGGCGTCATCGGGCGCTGGCCGGCCCAGACCGGTTCGGCGTGGCTCCAGTCCGCGGCCATCGGAAAGAGATGCCGCGCCAATGCCACCAACTGGCGGGCGCGCTCAGGACTGACCGCCGGCGACCAGCCATCGAGGTCGGCGAAAGCGGCGGCCCGCAGGCGGCCACCCAGATGCGCGAACACGATCTTGTCCGCGCGGTCGGTCAGGCTGACGGTCGGCGCGTCGGGCCGCGCCGGCGCCGTCACGCTGTAGCCCTTCACCGGCTCGATCGGCAGCTTCAGTCCCGCTGTCGCCGCAAGGCGCGGTGCATCGATGCCGTTCGCCAGCACCACGGCGTCGGCGAGTTGTTCGCCGCTGCTCAGCTCCACCCCGACGACGCGGCCGTCGCGTGCGACCAGGTGAAAGGCGCGCGTGTGGCCATGCATCTCCACACCCATCGCGGCGCCGAGATGGGCATAGAGGCCGCGCGTGAACATGGCGCAATCGCCCGCCGCATCTTCCGGCGCATAGATTCCGCCGGCGAAGGGATTGCCGTAGCGGTCCAGCGCGGGATCGAGCGTGAGGCAGCGCGCGCGGTCGAGGATCTCCAGCCTGAATCCATATTGCCGCTTGATCTCCGCCAGCTTGCCGGCGCGCGCCAGCGACTTGGTATCGCGATAGAGGATGAGCTTGCCCGCCGCCGCGTAATCGAATTGCAGCGGCACGTCGTTGAGCAGTTCCGCCAGGGCGCGATGGCTCTCCGCCGCCAGCACCAGCAGTGCCTTCAATGCATCCGCCTGGCGCGCGCCGACGCACTGGCGCAGGAACGACAGGCCCCAGCGGATGGAATCCAGCGACAGGTCCGGGCGCATGCGCACCGCGCTGTCGAGGCCGAGCAGGATGGCGGGGAACTTGGTCCACAGATCCGGCCCGGCCAGCGGCTCGACATAGGCATAGCTGAGCTGCCCGCCATTGCCGGCGGAGACCCCCCGCCCTGCTTCATGATCCTGTTCGACCAGCGCGACCTCGTGGCCCGCCAGCCTCAGCCAGTAGGCCGAGGTGACGCCGACCACCCCGCCGCCGACCACGATGATTCGCATGGCGCCTTCTTAAACGAGCTCGAGGAGAGAATGAAGGACGAGCTTACGCGATGCCCGCGACATAGTCGGCCGGAAATCCCAGCCGCGTCAGCACCGCTTTGAGCTTGTCGACATATTCGGGGTTCCGTTCGGCCGGTGCCGGCGGCTGCGGCAGGTTGTAGACCCGCGCCGCGATGATCGCGCGGTTTTCCAGCGCGACCTCGATCTGTTCCGGCCGATACACCTCCAGACCGGGCGCGCCATAGAGCTTGTCGAGCTCGCCCTCGGTCAACGCGAACACCATGCCCCAGGCGGTCGCGCCGGCTTCCTTCACCAGGGTCGCGCGCCGGCCGATCCGGAGCGCGAATCCGTCCGCCCTGGCCTTGCGGCCGTTGCGCGCCGTGACGCCAGCGCCGGCCAGCACGGTTTCATCCATGTAGAGGCCGTAGAAGAACGTGTCGATCCGCGCCGTCATCATGAAATCCGCTAGTTCGCCGGCGCCATGGTCCCCGGCTGCGCCGGCAAGGCTGCGCCGGCCGGACCGCCTGCCATCGGCCATGTCGGCGTGAAGCGGGCGGGATTGGCCTTCAGGCACGCGGTCGATTGGCAGGAGATGCCGCACACATTCACGAAGTTGGCGCCGACCTCGCATTCGGTGCGGCCCTGGCCGGACCACCGGCATTGCACCGTGCCGACTCCGCCAGTGAGATAGGATACCAGGCTGCCGCCGCTCTGCCGGCACAGATCGCCATAATGCGCGACCGGCATCGGCAGACTTTCGACCGCGATCGCCGGCATGGCGATCAGCACGATCGACAGGCCGAGCAGGCCCATTGCCCTGGCGCATGCGCCGGCCTTGTTTAAAATCTGCGTTGAACCCATCGTCAAACCCCCGCGCGCTTTCAATGCAATTGCTGGCCCAGCTCCTGCAGCAGGCGCGCGGCGCGCTGGCGCTGCTGGTCGTTCTCCGCCAGCTCGAGATAGCGCGTGAGGGCGCGGCGCGCCGCCAGCAGGTTCTCCAGCCGCGCATTGAGGATGCCGCTTTCGCGCCACAGCTCCGCCTGCCCCGGTGCAATCCACAGCATGCGCTGCAACGCCCGCTCGGCGCCCTTGAGGTCGCCCTCCTGGATGCGCCGCACCTTGATGTTGTTCTGCAGGCGGATCAGGATCTGGCGGTTCTCCAGCGCGGCGAAATGCTCCGGCTTCAGCTCGGTCTTGTCGTTCGACTGCGCCTTCAGCAATTGCCGCAGATCCTGGATCGAGCGCGTGAGCCCGCCGGCGAACGGGTCGAGGATCGCCGCCTGCCGGTCGCCATAGAGCCGGATCACGAAATGGCCGGGGAAGTTGAGACCCTCGATGCGCCAGCCGAGCGAACGCGCCGCGTGGATGTAGAGGATGGACAAGGCGACGGGCAGGCCGCGCCGGCGCTGGATCACCTCGGTCAAATCGGCGTTGCGCAAATCGTCATAGGTTTCCTCATCGCCGCGATAGCCGAACTTCTCCGCCATCACGTAGCGCAGCGCGTCGCAGCAGGCATCCAGCTTCTCGTCGCTGGGGCTGAGGGAATCGAGCGCCGCGGCGTGGCGCATCTCGGCCGCGATGGCGGCGAGATGCGCGCGGCTGGGGCCGAGGTCGAGCGCGCGCTTTTCATCCGCCGCGCACAGCAGGGCAGCCTCGGCGAGATCGATCGCCTCGTCCGCGCCATCGCCGAAGCGGCGCAGCATGTCTTCCAGGGCGGCGGGTTTCATGAGCCGCTCGCCTGGATCGAGCCATCGAGGCCCGGCTGCGTCTCCGCCGGCAGGATGTCGGGCGCCTTGCCGGGCGGCGGCGGCTCCGGCAGCAATGGATCGGATTTCAGCCGCACGTAATTCTTCACGTCGCGCACATAGGCGACGTCGCGCGCATGGTCGATGACGCGCTGGACCTCCGACTTGTCCTGGCCGACGCCGATCAGGTAGACGACGTTGTCGATGCATTCGACCGAGTAGTTGTTGGCGCGCACGCCGCGGTCGACGAACAGCTTTATCCAGACCCGGCGCGCGAGATATTCGTCCTGCGCGATCTGGCCGAGGTCGCGCGCATTCTCGACCTCGATGTGGTTGATGACTTCGCGCACGCCGGGCTCTTCCCACGCCGCTTTGACCGCGGCCAGGCGCTGCTCCTGGGTCTGCACCACGCCACTCAGCAAGACGCGCCCTTCCTGCACCTGCAAATGCACGTTCTGCGCGACCCCCAGATCGGCGGCGGCAAAGCGCGCGTTGATCGCGATCCACATGCGGTTGTCGTCGAGGCCCTGATAGAGGCCACGTTCCTGGGTCGCGAGATCGGCAGTATAGGCGGCGGCGCCGATCGCAGTCCCGACCGGAGAACAGGCCGTCAGCGCCCCGTACCCGACGAGGAGAAAGGGTGCTGCCAGACAGCCTGCGACTCGCATGCGCGGTAATATGCCCTAACGTTAATCCGCTCGCCATGCCGCCGGAAAATGGCGCGGCCGGCCCCAATGCAGCAAGCGTGCCAACAGCATCCAGGGCCAGGATGTCGGTTCGGTGACGGTGATGGCGTCGAGCCTGAGTTCCAGTCCCTGGCAATCGGCGCGCCGGGCCGCGAACGCCGCCGCCGCCCGCGCCACCCGCGCCTGCTGGTGGGGCGAGATCGCGAACAAGGCCGCATCGCCGGCGTTTTCGCCCGGCGCAAGGCCGGCCGCGCGCCTTTTCACCTCGATCGCCGCCAGCACCTGGCCCCGCCGCGCCAGGATATCCACCTCTCCCGCCGGGCAGCGCCAGTTCACCGCCAGGATGCGATAGCCCTTGAGCCGGAGCAGCCAGCAAGCAATGCGCTCCGCGCGCCGGCCGGAGAGATAGGCGCGCTGGCGGTTGCGGGGAACACGACCCAACTTCATCTCGCAGTAGAATCCCCTCCCCCGAGGCGGGGGAGGGTCAGGGTGGGGGCGACGGCGGTTCCGCTTGACTCAATCTTCGCACGAGAGAACAACCCCCGCCCCAACCCTCCCCCAGCTTGGGGGAGGGAGAAGCGGTTCTCGGACCTTTCGCATTCCTTCGGCATCACTTCTCCCCCTGCAGCTCCAACGCCCGCGCATAGATCCCGCGCTTCGGCGCACCGGTCGCGGCCGCGACCGTTGCCGCCGCATCCTTGACGCTCATGCTGGCAAGGGCGCGGCGCAGCAAAGTGTCGACATCCTCGGGCGATGCCCCCTCTTCTTCCGGTGGCCCGACCACGATCACGATCTCGCCCTTGGGCGCGCCCGCTGCTTCGTAATGCGCAATCAGCGCCGACAGCCGATCGCGCCGCACTTCCTCGAACAGCTTGGTCAGCTCGCGCGCCACCGCCGCCTGCCGGTCGCCCAGCACGGCGTGCAGGTCGCGCAACGATTCCGCCAGCCGCGGCGCGCTCTCGAAGAACACCAAAGTCACCGGCGCGCGCGCAGCTTCGGCGATGGCATCGCGCCGCGCCTTGCTCTTGGGCGGCAGGAAGCCGCCGAACAGGAACCGGTCGCTCGGCAGCCCCGACAAGGCCAGCGCCATGATCGGCGCGCTCGGCCCGGGCAGCATGGTGACGGCGAGCCCCGCCGCCACCGCTGCCTGCACCAGCTTGTAGCCGGGGTCGGAGATCAGCGGCGTGCCCGCATCGCTGACCAGGGCGACGCGTTCCCCCGCCGCGATCCGCGCCAGGATCCTGGGCCGCATCGCCTCGGCATTGTGATCGTGATAGGGCCAGAGCGGCTTTTCGATGCCGGCATGGCTGAGCAGCTTTGACGTGACGCGGCTATCCTCGCAGGCGATCAGGTCGGCCGATTTCAGCCCGTCCAGCGCGCGCGCCGTAATATCGCCCAGATTGCCGATTGGAGTCGCCACCAGGATCAGGCTCCCCCCATGGGGGGCCCCTTCCCTCGGTTCACGTTTACTTCGCGGGTGGCTCTGGCTAGGCTTCATGCGCTATCGATTCAGGACATTTCAGGGCACGGGATCATCGGAATGCTGCAGGCGGTCGTGAGTGATGTTGCGCAACAGGCGAGACGCTGGGCAGGCGCGCTGATTCTGGTTTTTGCCGCCGGCTGCGCGCCCAATGTACCGCCGCCCCAGGCGCCAGGCCAGCCCACCCCGACCCTGCCGCAATATGAGACCGTCCCGGCGACGCCGACCGAGACCGGCACCAAGATCGGCCTTTTGCTGCCCTTGTCCGGGCAGCAGGCCGCCCTCGGCCGCGCCTTGCTGCAGGCGGCCGAGATGGGCCTGTTCGAAGTCGGCGACGACAGCTTCACCCTGCTGGTCGAGGATACCGCGAGCACCGCCGGCGCCGATTCCGCCGCGCGCAAGCTGCTGGCCCAGGGCGCCAAGATCCTGCTCGGCCCGGTCTTCGCGACCGACGCGCGCAAGATCGCACCGATCGCGCAGGGCGCGCATATTCCGGTGCTGGCCTTCACCAACGATCAATCGGCCGCGCAGCCGGGCGTCTATATCATGGGCGTGACGCCGCAGGAGCAGGTCGAGCGCGCGGTCCACTATGCCGCAAGCCAGGGCATGCAGCGTTTCGCGATCCTCGCCCCCACGTCCGCCTATGGCAACATCGTGACCGCCTCGTTCCGCGAGGCAATCCAGAAGTCGCACGCGACCCTCGCCGAGATGTCGCTCTATGATCCCAATTCGCCGGACTATACGAAAGTCGTGGAGGAGCTCTCGACCGCGTACCAGAACAGTCCGTTCGACGCGCTGATGCTGCCCGAAGGCGGCGCGAAACTGCGCCAGCTCGCCCCGCTCCTACCCGCCTTCCAGCTCGGCCCGCAGACCGTGCAGATTCTCGGCACCGGATTGTGGGCCAACGATCCCGCGCTGGCGCAGGAAACCGGCCTCACCGGCGGCTGGTATGCCACCACCGACCCCGACAAGTGGAAGCAATTCGCCGACCGCTACCAGAGCGTCTACGGCGCGGTGCCGGACCAGCGCGCGGGCCTGGTCTATGACGCGATCACCTTGATCGTCGCGCTCGGCAGATCGGCGACGCCGGATTATTCCGAGGCCGCTCTCACCAACGTCAGCGGCTTCACCGGCGTCACCGGCGTGTTCCGCCTCAACGCCGACGGCACCGTCGACCGCCAGCTCGCTATCGTGGAAGTCGTCCCCGGCGGCGGCGTAGTGCGCGAACCAGCACCGGGCACGTTCGCGGCGGCGATTAATTGAGGACAATGATGCTCATCATAAGACGCACCCCTCTCCGTCACCCCGGCCAAGCGAAGCGCGAGCCGGGGTCCACTGTTCCGTCGCACGAACAGCAGTGAGTTACTGGACCTATTCTCTGCAATCATCCTCGCGGCACATATCGGAATGACGGGCCACCTGATTAAACGTGTGGCCGAACATCGTGAAGGCCTGGTCGAGGGTTTCACAAAGCGGTACGGCATCAAGCAGCTCGTCTATTTTGAGGAGCACGCGACAGCGTTAGAAGCCATCAAGCGAGAAAAGGCCTTGAAGCGATGGTCGCGCGCCTGGAAGATCGCACTGGTTGAGCGCTCCAATCCTGATTGGCATGATCTGTTTGAAGGCATTGCGCAGTGAGTTTCTCTGGCCGCGTTCACAGTGTTATCGAGATGGACCCCGGCTCGGAGGCCGGGGTGACGAGAGAGTACTGCATTTGGCTGTCGCGATCGCGGCACACTTAGATACCCTGCACTGCCTACACCGACCCGCGCCTCGCCGCGTGCTGTGATTCCGCCAATCCGCCGGATGCGGGTGACGCGTATTATCTTGCATTCGCCGGCGATGAACCGAAGACCATCCTCGACATGGGATGCGGCACCGGGCGCCGCTGTTGCGCTGGCGGTGCGTCGACCACACTGCGGCGGTGCTACTCCTCGGCTGGAACTTCGATATGATCCGTACGATACTGACCTTCTTGATCGCCCTTACTGCGGCGCTCCTGGTCGACCTGCATTCTCCAATCCGTTTTGGTTTGCTACGTTGCCTGGCGAGCCTATCGTCACTCGTGCAAGGCCGCGCGACCAACGCGGTTTTCGCCGCCGCCGCCGCGCGCTAAGCTCCTGGCAAACAGCCACAAGGAGCGCCCCCATGCCGAAGACCCACGCCATCCGCATCGAGAAGACCGGCGGGCCGGAGCAGATGAAATGGGTGGAGGTCGACCTGCCCGCGCCGGGCAAGGGCGAAGTGCAGCTCAAGAACCGCGCGCTCGGGCTCAACTTCATCGACACCTATCATCGTACCGGGCTTTATCCCATGGCGCTGCCGGCCGGCCTCGGGCTCGAGGCCTGTGCGGTGGTGGAGGCGGTGGGCGAGGGGGTGACGGGCTTCAAGCCCGGCGACCGCGTGGCGCACGGCACCGGCCCGGTCGGCGCCTATGCGGAGCGCCGCAACTTCCCGGCCGAGAGGCTGATCAAGGTCCCGGATGCGATCGACGACAAGACAGCCGCCGCCATGATGCTGCAGGGCATGACGGTGGAATACCTCATCCACCGCACTTATCCGGTGAAGCAGGGTGACTGGGTGCTGCTGCATGCGGCGGCGGGCGGCATCGGCTCGATCGCATCGCAATGGCTGAACAAGCTCGGCGCGCAGGTGATCGGCACGGCCGGCTCGCCCGACAAGCTCGCGCTCGCCAAGGAGCAGGGCTGCCATCACGTCATCAACTATTGCACCGAGGACTGGGTGAAGCGGGTCAAGGAGATCACGGGCGGGCAGGGGGTCGCCGTGGTGTATGACGGTGTCGGCAAGGACGTGTTCCTGCAATCCCTGGACTGCCTCAAGCCCCGCGGCTACATGGTGACGTTCGGCAATGCCTCCGGCCCCTCGCCGGAAATCTCGCCGCTGCTCCTCAGCCAGAAGGGCTCCTTGTTCCTGACCCGTCCGACTCTGATGGCCTATGTCGCTACCCGGCCCGAGCTCGAGCTGTCCGCCGGCCGGGTGATCGACGCCATCACCAAAGGCTGGATCAAGATCAAGGTGCCGCACACCTACCCGCTGAAGGATGCAGCCCAGGCCCACCGCGACCTGGAAGCACGCAAGACGACAGGGTCGGTGGTGCTCATCCCCTAGGCCCGAATGCAAAACCGGCCGCCGGGGGTGCCGACGGCCGGTCGCTTGTCATATGACCAGGAGGCGGGTTAGCTGCGGATCGCCCTTCCCCCGGGATACGACAATCCCAAAATCCTGCAGTTCCGGACCGATCAGTGCCCGGCTTGGTATCGGATATACGCGCTGGCTGGAAGCTTGGATGCACCGCTAAGGCACTGAATTCCCAGTAACAATAAAGGGAAACAGATCGGTTTCCAGCCAAGCATCGGTATCGTGAGAAAGCGAAATCGTATCATTACATTTCGTCATCTTGCGCGCCGGACCGGCTGGACGCATTCTCGGCCCCTTTAATAATAGCTGCGACTCGAATCCCATGAATTCCCCGATGATGAATCCGCCGACCATAAATGCGCGGGACCGCCTGATCGATACCGCCATCACCCTGTTCAACCGACATGGCTTTCACGCGACCGGCGTCGACCGGATCGTGGCGGTGGCCCGGGTCGCGAAAAAGACCCTCTATGCCCATTTTCCATCCAAGGAAGACTTGATCCTCGCCGCTTTGTCGCGCAAGCGAGCGGCCTGTGCGGACAAGTTCCTGCCGGCGGTGCTCGCCTCGTCCGACGATCCGAAAGACCGGCTGCTGGGCTTGTTCGAGCTGGCCAAGGGCTGGTTCAACGACCCGGATTTCTACGGCTGCATCTTCGTCAATGCGGCGGTGGAATATTCCGAGCCCAGTCATCCGATCAACGCCAGCGCCCGCGAATACAAGACGCTGCTGCGCAACTTCGCCCGCGACCAGGCGCAGGCGGGCGGCGCCGCCGATCCCGACGACCTGGCCGACAAGATCGCGCTGCTGTTTGAAGGCGCCACCACGGTCGCGCAGGTCTCCGCCCGGCCCGATGCGGCAACCACGGCCAAGCAGATCGCCGTGCAGCTGATCGACCAGGCCTTCGCTCAGAAGCGATCCGCGTAGGCGAACATCGCCGGCATCCCGCCGGTGTGGATGAAGACGATCGTCTCGTCGGCGCCGAACGCGCCGGTGCGCACCAGATCGATCAGGCCGGCCATCGCCTTGCCGGCATAGACCGGGTCGAGGATGATCCCTTCCAGCCTGGCCAGCAGGCTGACTGCTTCGAGCATGCCGGGTGTCGGGAGTCCGTAGCCCGCTCCGGCATAGCCGCGGCGGATCTGGAATGCGTCATCGGGCAGCGGAGCTTTCAACCCGACCTTGCCGGCGCAGGCCATGGCGATCCTGCGCACGTCGACCAGCAGCGCGTCGGCCTCGTTCTCGACGTCGATGCCGAGAACCTCTACGCGCGCTTCGGCCATCGCCATTCCCACTACCAGTCCCGCCTGGGTTCCGCCGGATGCCGTCGCAAACAGCACGCGATCGATGGCGATGCCGGAATCCTTTGCCTGTTGCAGCAGCTCCAGCGCGGCCGCTGCATAGCCGAGCGCCCCGGTTTCGTTGGAGCCGCCGGTCGGAATGCAATAGGGCACTTCGCCCTTCGCCCGCAGACTCGGCAGCAGACGCGCGATCGCATCGGCGCGCGTCTCGCCGGCGGCGCACAGATGTGTGACGGCGCCCAGCATGCGATCCAGCAGCAGGTTGCCGTTCTCGCGATAGAGCGCCGTATCGATCGGCACGTTGTGATCCAGCACCAGGTGGCATTTGAGGCCGGCCTTGGCCGCCGCCGCTGCGGTCTGTCGGACATGGTTGGATTGCAGACCGCCTTCCGTGACGATCGCGGTTGCGCCGGCCGCGCGCGCGGCGCCGATCAGGAATTCGGCCTTGCGGGTCTTGTTGCCGCCGAGCGCAAGGCCGGTGCAATCGTCGCGCTTGATGTAGAGCCGCGGGCCCCCGCGGTCCTTGGCGATCTCGGCGCGCAGCCGGTCGAGCGGCTCGAGCGGCGTCGGCAGGTGGGCGAGGGGGAAGCGGGGAAATTTTGACAGCGGCATGGCGAACCTCCGCGCCATAGTGACGCGCGGCACCCGATTTTGCCAGCGGCTGTGATCAAAGACGGACCGCGGCCGGGGCCGCGATCCGTCCGAAACCGGCGAGTCGTACGATGGGGCTGCGCCACCCACCGGGGACGATGAACCCGCCGCGCTTCAGTCGGACTTACGCGAGCCGGTTCGGAATGGATGCAGTAACGCGCATGGGCAACCCCAAAACAAAAAAGGGCGGTGAAGGCGTGGGGACGCCTGCACCGCCCAATAGGGAATCTCGAGAAGTCTTCTTTTTCTAGAACGTGATGTTGGTGCCGAGGCCGATCTCGAGGGCGTCGTAGTCATCGAGCCCGCTGTCGGCTTCCGGCGACGTGTCGATCCAGGTGTAGGCCACTTCGGCGTCGACAGCGATGCCCGGGCCCAAGGCGTAGTTCCCGGTTAGCACGGCACGGTCCATGGTGAAGTCCGGCCCTTCATCGTCGTCGGTGTCCTGACGCGAATATTGCGCGCCGACGGTCCACGCATCGACCGTGTAGGCCACACCAAGGCCGGCGACCCACGCATCGACATCATGGTCGGCAATCAGATCGCCATCGTCGTCGAGGAACGAAGCCTGGTCGAGCAGGTTGTGGAAGTACTCGAACACGCCGCCGACGGCGAAGTTGCCGAAGGTGAGGTTGACCGCGCCCTGGTAGAAGCTCTGCTCGTTGCGGTCAGCTCCGGGCTGTTTCTCCACGTGCCCTTCCCACGATCCGCCGGCGCCCGCGTTCAAGCCCCAGCCATCGCCTTCGTAGCCATAGGTGGCATAGACCGAGACGTTGTGGCGCGACTCGCTGTCTTCGTTGAGCGGCATGCCGATGTGCGGGCCGACACCATCGACGTGCGTCTGGTCGCCGCCGTTCGGCGTGTAGGAGGCGGTCAGCTGGAAGCCGCCGAAGTTCGGCGTGATGTAGATGATCTTCTGCGCGTCCGAGCTGTCGTCGACGCCGGTGCACGCCGTGTTGGAGGAGAGGGCGACCACGCCGTCGTCGGAGATGCCGACGTTGTTGGCACCCCACTGGTTCGGGGAGAAGGCCGAGAAATTCCCGGTTCCGCCCGGCGGCAGGAGACAGGCGCCGGCGAGCGCATCGTCATCCGAGCCCGCTCGCACTTCGCCGAATCCACCGGAGAAATAGACCCAGGCTTCGTCGATCTGGTCGCTGTCGTCTTCGCCTTCCAGCTCGACTCGGGCGCCGACTTCGAGTCCGTTATCGAGGACGGTCGAACCCTGGAAATAGATCTCCGCGTCGTTGAAGAAGCCGTCGGTGTTGTGTTCGTTGCCGAGGTCTCCTTCGCTGTCGTCGTCGAAGTTGACCATGTAGGCTTCCTTGAAGAAGCCGCCGAGACTGAGCTTGATGCCGTCCGCCGCGAACGCAGTCGTGGGAGACAGTGCCGCTGCCAGCAGCCCGGCAGAGCCGAGGCCGAGTGCAGTCGTACCTTTTAGTGATAGTCTGTTCATTGTTGCCCCTTTGAGTAGCGTCCTCGCAGAAACCCCGTCGAGCGACGTGGCGCGAATATCACGTGCGGTGTTGCGCAACTCCATGAGCGGGGCTCCAGACTTCATGCGCGATCGTCCAGAGCGTATTGCTGGCGGTGATTTAATCCCTATATGAGGCGCTTGGGGTACACCGGGGTGCGTTCATGGATCCTCTGTCCGACGTCCTGTCCTTGCTTCATGTCGAGGATGCGAAGGCAGGACGAATCGAAGCCGGCGGGCGCTGGGCCATGCATGGCCGTGATCAGCGGCGGTTCTCTTTCTGTGCCCTGCTGCGCGGCTCGTGCTGGCTGGCGACGGATGATCTTGATCGGCCGATCCAGGTGGAAGCGGGTGACTGCTTCGCCTTGTCGGGCGATTCCGGCTTCCGCATTTGCAATGACCTGACAGCGGAAGCGGTTGATTTCCACGATGCGCTGATGGAATCGGACGATGCGGTGATCCGGCTCGGGACCGGCTCCGAGACCTCCATGATCGGCGGCAGGTTCACCTTCGACGACGTCTATGCGCGGCCGCTGCTCGATCTCCTGCCATCGACGATCTACATCCGTTCGACCTCGCAATCCGCTGCGGCGCTGCGCTCCATCCTCAATCGTCTGGAGCAGGAGCTGGACTCATCCCAGCTTGGCAAGGCGCTGGTGGTGGATCACCTGGCTCATGCGGCCCTGGTCCACGCGCTTCGGGCGTACGTCGCGTGCAAGAACCATCCGTCGCAAGGCTGGCTCGGCGCGCTGGCCGATGCAAAAATCGGCGAGGCCTTGCGGCTGATGCATGAGGATGTGGCGAAGCGCTGGACGGTAGCGGATCTGGCCGGTGCCGTTGGCATGTCGCGCTCCGGCTTTGCGCTGCGCTTCAAGCAACTGGTTGCTCTTGCGCCGCTCGATTATCTGCTGCAGTGGCGCATGCATCTGGCGACGCGCGCGCTGCTCAAGAGTAACCGGTCGATCTCCTCCATCGCCTTCGATCTCGGCTATGATTCGGAAAGTGCTTTCAGCAACGCGTTCAAGCGGGTCATGGGCTGCTCGCCCAAGACCTTTCGCCTCCACCAGCAGCCCGCGCTGGCCGACCGAAGTTCTCCGGCTACCAGGAAAGCCGCGCCGGCGTTGCATCCGGAGAACGGCACCCGGCTCCTGCCGTCGCCGACTCACGCCAGCGTGTCGCTCCCCGCGTCAAGCCAGGACGACGACTTGGGCGTGCTGCAATAGCGCCTCACCGGTGTGGATGTTGTCATCGGCGCGCCGTTCTCCGAACAGGTGAAGGCGGGCGGTCGAGCCACCCGTTCACGGTTCGTGTTCGAGAAGCTTTCCGCGCTTGGTATGGTCGTTGTAGATGAGCATGGCGGAAATGCTGCGGATCTGAATCATCGCCACCATGCCGGCCTTCGGCGCCAGAAAACGATATTGCGAATCCTTGATGGTGGCCGGCCCGACCTTGCCGGAATAGTCCCATCTGATGAGCGCCGCGTCGTAGGTGCCCGCAGGAACCTTGACACGGTAGGTTCCGACATAGGTGTACGTCACGTCGAGAGATCCGGAATGACTGACCTTGTTGAGATCGGATAGATCGTACACCGCGACCGCGAGCGTCGAGGTCTTGCTCTCGCCAGCCTTCAGGCCCGGAATGATCAAAGGCTCGCCGGGCGTGAACCGGGACAGCACCTTGTGGTCAAGATCCTGCTCGGCAGCAATGTCAACGCTGCCGCTCGGGCCTTGCATGAGATGCTGCGCGCCCACGCCTTCTATCGTGTAGCGCCAGCCGGGTGAATAAGCCGCTTCGGTGGCGTCTTCCACTTTGTGCGTCTCGGTCGCGGCTTTCTTCCCGGCTTCGATGAGCTGGTAGGTGATGGCCGTACCCTTCGGGGGCACATAGGTCTCGACTGCGCCGAGCGGCGAACTGGGCAAGGCCTCGCCGACAACGCCGGCACCCAGCAGCGCGTCGAGCTGCGCTTTGTCTGAAGCGGGCAGGGGGACCGCCGTGTCTGCCCTTGCGCCGACGCAGACGGAAAGCGCGAGAATCATCAGTCCCAAGAGGGGCCCCGATGCCAGTCTATGGTGGAGTAGCATGTTCGCTCCTATGGGTAAGGATCATTTGGGTGGAATCGCATCGGCGATCTCTCGGCTGAGTTTTTCCACATTCCTGCTCTGTGCCTGAGCGACCGCACTGTAGTTGGTGCCGCCGATGCCGGCCGCCGCGACCGGTTCCTGGAACGACGAGCGTTGCATCACCAGAATTTCGCCGCTCTCGCCATGGGCGATGCGCCAGAAAGCCTCGAGCACACATGAGCCCTCCGGCGTCTGTTCAAAGCTCGTCACATCGACGATGACTTGGTAGTCCATGGTCGGTTGTGGCCCCGCCGACCATGGGAACAGCGCGATGTTGTTGGTCCCGAGCAGATTGGCCAAATTTCTGGCGACAACACGGGTCATGTTGTCTTCCAGCTCGCCGCCCCATTGGTCCGATTCTGCAAAGTTGAGCTGATTGCCGCTGACCCTGCCGACGATCTCCGGCCGGACCAGATAGCGCGGCAACACGATCGGACCGACGCCGATCGCAGCGGTCGAATGCGCCTTGGTCGGCTCGGCCAGCGGCGTCAGCAGATAGAATCTCGTATTGTCCTTGGTGGCGCAGCCCACGAGGCTTATCAACGCCAGCACCGTGATCACTCCCGCAACAACGTGTCGCTTCATGTCCTTCCCCGATTCATTTTCCTACGATCAGCGCGTCAGGATTGCGTTGGAGATATTCGGCAAAGCGCCGGATCGCCGCCGAGGTGGCCTTCAGTTCGATCAGTGTCGCATTGATCTGGCGGTACATTGCGGACTCTTGTGAATAGTCATTGCGGACCATCTCCAGTACCGTGCCGACACCGTCGAGATCCTTGTTGAGGCCAACCACTGCGCCACGCGCCGTCTCGAGCGCGGCATTGAGGTTGTACGCCGGCTCGCCTTCCTTCAGTTGCAGCCGCGCTTGCGCGTCAGCCAGCGTCGCGGTCGCCTGATCCGCTGCACCCTTGGCGCTGGTGAGCAACGGGCCGGCCTCGGCATTCAGGCTGTCCGCCAAGGTTTCCAGTTTCGCCAGCGTCGCGCCGGCGCGCGCGAGAAACGGATCGACGCGCGAGTCTGTATTCTTGAGCAGGCTCGTCGCCGCCTGGAGGGCCGTTTGAGCCGATTGGATCGTCGTGTCGATGTCGGTTGCTATCTTCTCCAGCGGCAGCTTGTTGAGCTTCTGCATGATGTCGCCGACCGTCGCCTGAAGTCGCGACATGGTGGATGGAATGGTTGGAAGCTCCGGCACGTCCGCTTCAAGGTGCGTCAGACGCGCTTCTGTGCCCGGATAAAAGTCGAACTCGACACTCGCCTGTCCCGTCACAAGGGATTGCATGGCGAGCTGCGCCCGCAAGCCCCGCTCGACCAGCGCGGTGCCAATGGTGCCCTTGATGAACTTGCCCTCGATCTGGAGGCGACCGACATCGATTTCAATGTGGACCGGGATGATCAGGCTTTTGTCCGAATCCCGGTAGCGAATGATGATGCCGGTTACATTGCCGAGCTGTACGCCGCGGAAATTGACCGGCGCGCCAACGTTGAGGCCGCCGACAGAGCCCTCGAAGAACAGCACGTACTGGCGCTTCTCACTGAAGAGCTGCGTGCCGCCGAACGCCAGGGCCGCGCCGATCGCCAGCACGATGGCGCCCAGGACAAAAGCTCCAATCAGCTTCGGATTCGATTTGCTGCTCATCGTGCCTCCTCCCGCTTAGGGCTGCCCGTCAATGCTGGGCCCGGGCGGATGTGTGTCTTCGCCACGCGATAGAAAGCTGCGCACCTTGTCGATCGGACAGTCGTCCCGCAGCACCTGCGGATGCCCCGCCGCGATCATGGTCTTGGATTCCGGATCCAGGAACACGGAGTTGGTTCCGATGGCAAAGATGCTCGCCAGCTCGTGCGTCACCACCACGACCGTGGCATTGAGGCTGTCGCGCAGCTCGATGATGAGATCATCAAGCAGGCGCGAACTGATCGGGTCCAGCCCGGCCGAGGGCTCGTCAAAGAACAGGATGTCCGGATCCAGCGCCATCGCACGCGCCAAGCCCGCACGTTTTTTCATGCCGCCGCTGATCTCGGATGGGTAGTAGTCCTCGTAGCCGCGCAGTCCGACCAGCGCGAGCTTCAACGACACGAGCTCTGCGATTTCGGCGCGGCTGAGATCGGTGAACTCCCCGAGCGGCACCGCGACATTCTCGGCCAGAGTCATCGAGCTCCAGAGAGCCCCGCTCTGGTACAGTGTGCCGAAGCCTCGCATCAGCTGTTCGCGCTCATCCGCCTCCGCCTGCCACAGGTTCCTGCCGGAATAGAGAATATCGCCGGCGGCGGGCTCCTTGAGGCCGATCAGATGCTTGAGCAGCGTGCTCTTGCCGCATCCGCTGCCGCCCATGATGATGAAGATGTCGCCGCGATCGATGCTGAAGGTGAGATCGCGCTGTATCAGTACGGGGCCATAAGCCATCGTGAGGCCCTGGATCTCGATCTTGGGCTCCGCCGCGCTCGTGGTCGATCTGGGGGCAACCCACACTTCACTCATGCTAGATACCCAAAGCGTTAGTGAGAACGGCAAAGAAGCCGTCGGTCGTGATGATCATCACGATGCTGGTGACCACGGCGGAAGTCGCCGCCTGGCCGACCGCCGAGGCGCTGCGACCGCTCTGCATCCCGCGCAGGCATCCGCACACCGCGATCAGGATGCCGAAGATGGCGCTCTTGAATATGCCGAGCGCCAGATCCGTCATGCTGCCGGCATGGATGGTCTCGCGCACATATTCGGTCACGGAGAGGTCGAGCATGCCGATCCCGACCACGGCTCCGCCAAGAATTCCGACCAGATCCGCATAGACGCACAGCAACGGCATCATGAGGATCAGGGCCAGCATGCGTGGCAAGACCAGGAAATCGAACGGCGACAGGCCGAAGGTCGATAAGGCGTCGATCTCCTCGTTCACCTGCATGGTGCCGATCTGGGCCGCGAAGGCCGCTCCTGTGCGGCCGGCCATGATGATGCCGGTCATGACGGCGCCCATCTCGCGGGTCATTGCAATGGTGGTGAGGTCAGCGACGTAGATCTGCGCGCCGAACTGCTCCAGCTGGACTGCACCGACGAACGCAAGAATAAGACCGATGAGAAACGAAATCAGGGTTACGATCGGCAGCGCCACCGGCCCGCAGTCGGCAATCACTTCGGTCAGGTCGGAGACTCGAAAGCGCGCTTTGCCGCGGAACAAACGGCCGAGACTCAGCACGGCCTCGCCCAGGAACTCCACCATCTGGCCGCCGCTGGTCCACAGCTTTTTTGTCTCGAGGCCGATCATCGTCAGCAAGTCCGGCCTACGTTCCGATGCGCGGGCGGGACGGTCCGGCGTGGCGGTCGCCAGGCTCAGCAGCCGCTGCGCGCCCGCCGGCAGATTCTCAAGGTCGAGGGTGATGCCATGCTTCTTGCATAGGCCGTCAATGCCGATCACCAGCGCGACGAAGCTGCTGTCCCAGATCCCCAACCGGCTGGTATCGAAGGTGACACGGCGCAATTTTTCATCCGGCCTCACCTGGTCCAGCAGCGTCGCCGCACTTGGCGTACCGCGCTTGATGCTCCAGTCGCCAACGACATGCACGAGCATCGTGCCACGGTCATCGAGGTCGATGGCAAGCTCGGCTTTGTTCACTTCAGCAGCCGTCGCAGAGGTCATGGCATGGCTGCCTCCCGCGCCTGGACGTGCATAGCGGACATGGCGACCATCGACATCACTGCGTCCAGCCTTGCTGTCCGAAATAGTTGGCAAGCTGCTTGCTGATGCCGGAGGCGGCGCGGTCCGCGTCGGCCACGACGTCGGCGCTCGCCGCCTCCGACACGACGCCCAGCCCGACATTGACCACAACCGCCGTAAGACCCATCGGGCCGGCGGCAGCCACCCCTGGCTTCAATCCGCTCTTTGCGTCGACTTCGATCTGAAGCACCGGCTGCGGCACACCAGCCGCGTGAACCTGCGCCAACGCGCGCACGTCGCTTCGGCCCAAGCCGAATCCGATGACCATCCGCTCGGTGCGGTTGCCCTCGTCAATTGAGACCAACTGCCCAGTGATGATGAGCGGGTGCGTCGCGCTCGCCGGAGCTTCAGTACCGACTTGCGCCTCCAGTCCCAGGTCACGGATGTGAGCGGCGATCTTCTCGGCAATCGCGTCGGAGACTTGCTGGCCGGCCTGCTGCTCCTGCGCCGATCGCGAAGTGCCCCGCATGGCCTGTTGCATCTCAGCGCTCAATCCCCGGTCCAGCTTGACCTCATCGGGCGCCGCTGCGAATCGCTGGACGACGACGATATCTGGCTTCGGCAGATTCTGGCTGGTAGACGATGTTGTTTCGGCCGAGGTGCAGGCGGCCAGGAACAGCACGCCCACCGTGGCCGCGGCTTGCCACACGGTGCGATGAGTGCAAGTGACGTACATTTTGTCCTCCCTTGCTTATGGCCTAGAAGTTGATGGTCATGCCGATCATCGGCCCGGACAATTCGACATCGAACACGAAGCCGTTATGGCGATAGTCGACATCCATGTGGCGATAGCCGGCGATGGCCGAGATCGAGTCGTTGAACTGGTAGCCGACGGCTCCGAGCGCATCCCACGTCAAATCAGATGCGACGCCGAATCCGCCGATCTGGAACAGGCTCGTCACGAAGATCCCGTTGTCGAACTGGTAGCGGCCGTGCAGCCCCACGATCGGATCGACCCATTGTTCGTCGTTTTCGAATTTCCGGTCCCGCAGTATTCCGCCATCCAGCTTCACCTCGGTATCCACTGACCATACGCGTGCGCCGGCGAGCAGATCGAGTGATGCATGCTCGAACTCGATTGCCCGATACGCTCCACCAAAGGTGCCGACGAAAATCTTGTTCTTGGCGTCGACATCGTCGAAGAGGATGCCGAAGGGCGTGTCTGCGTCCGCACTGATCGAGGTGTAGATCAGGTCCGTGTAACCGGCGAAACGCTGATAGCGGACCTCGGCGAACATCATTCCCGCGATGTCGAGATTCTGCAGGATGTCCTTGAAGCCAACATCGACATCGACGGTCGGCGACCTGGGAAAGGGAGCGACGTCGCCGTGCAGGCTGGCCGCCCAGACGTAAGGAGAAATGTCTATCGACCAACCGTCGGATACGGTCGACGGCTTGGGCTCCTCGGCCATGGCATTGTCCGTGAACGGCATGCTGGTCACACCAAGACACAATACGCCTGCAATCAGGAAACTCTTGCCGCCATTCCAAATCCCCGGCATCTGGTCCCCGCGTCCGTCACTGCTTGCCCGAGCCGCCGGCCTGCTGCAGCTTCGCCAGCACTTCGTCGAGCGAGAAGCTGCCGGGCTTTTGCCGCGGCGGGAACTCGACATAGGTTTGCAGGTGCTTGCCGACGAAATCCTGCGCCGGGACAAGCAGGTAGGTGCGTTCGACCCGCCACTTGTCATAGTCGCCTGCCTCACGTGCGGCGATCTCAAAGGGATCGGCGCGCAGGTCGGTGATCTTGGGAAGACGCAGGGTGACGAGCGGATCTTGCCACACGTCAAGGCCGGTGGCTCGCTGCTCCATGAACAGGAGCTTCCAGCGGTCGTATCGCAGCGCGGCAAGGTTGCCGTCGTCGGTCCAATAGAAGAATTCCTTGCGCTTGCTGGGTCCGGCGCCGGCCAGCAAGTCATGCTGATCATAGCCGTCGAGGTGGACCTTGAAGGTCTTGCCGGCCGCATCGTAGCCGGCCAGCAGCTTCTCCTTGACTCCCGGTTCTCCGGCCGCCGCGACAAATGTCGGTACCCAATCCTCGTGGGACACGATGTCGTTGATTTCGGTGCCCGGCTTGACGACGCCCGGCCAGCGGATCATCCCGGGCACCCGGTAGCCGCCCTCCCAACTCGTGTTCTTCTCGCCGTGGAACGGCGTCGTGCCGCCATCGGGCCAGGAGAAGACCTCGGCCCCGTTGTCGGTGGTGAACAGAACGATGGTGTTGTCGGCGATGCCCAGGTCATCGATTTGCTTGAGGAGCTGGCCGACCATGCCGTCGAGCTCCACCATCCCGTCGGCCTCCAGGCCCAAGCCGGTCTTGCCCTTCGATGCCGGCTTGAGATGGGTGTAGATGTGCATGCGGGTCGAATTGAACCAGCACAAGAATGGCTTCGCGGCCTTGGTCTGGCGGTCGATGAAATCCATCGCTGCGGCCAGGAATTCCTCGTCCACCGTCTCCATGCGTTTGGTGTTGAGCGGCCCGGTATCTTCGATCTTCTGCTTGCCGACCCGGCCAAACCGCGCATCTTCGGTAGGATCATCGACATCGGTGGCGGTGCACTTGAGCACCCCGCGCGGGCCGAACTTCGCGAAGAACTCTGGATTCTTCGGATAGTCCGGATTTTCCGGCTCGCTCTCCGCGTTCAGGTGATAGAGGTTGCCGAAGAACTCGTCGAAGCCATGAACCGTGGGCAGGAACTCGTTGCGGTCCCCGACATGGTTCTTGCCGAACTGGCCGGTAGCGTAACCGTGCGGCTTGAGCAGCTCAGCGAGCGTTGGATCCTTGTCGGACAGCCCTTCCTTGGCGCCCGGGAGGCCGACCTTGAGCAGTCCGGTGCGGAAGCAACTCTGCCCGGTGATGAACGCGGCGCGTCCGGCGGTGCAGGATTGCTGAGCATAGAGATCGGTGAAGATCGCGCCCTCTTGGGCGATGCGATCGATGTTGGGCGTCCGATAGCCCATCATGCCGCGGTTGTAGGCGCTGATGTTCCAATAGCCGATGTCGTCGCCGAAGATGACGAGGATATTCGGCGCTTTGGATGCCTGCGCAGTCGCAGTACTCGCTGCCGCGAGCTGCAGCGCGGCCACGCCGGCCAAGCCACCAAGCAAGATTGTCCGGCGGTCCACGCCGCGGCGATCCTTGGAATCACTCTCTGTGCGATCCTGGCCCGAGCTCATGGCATCTCCTCCTTAGGGAATGTCAGCGCCTGACGACGCAACGAAAGCCGATGTGGGACATGGAGGTGTCGATCATCTGCGGCTGGCGCGCGGCCGGCCGAAAACGCAGGCAATAGTTCGGCGCGCACAGGAATGATCCACCCTTCACGACCTTGCGCGGGATGCGGAACTGCGGCTGCCGAGGGTCGTAGCTCTGGCCCTCGGCGCCGCCGCGCGGATTGTGCGGAACGCAGCACGCTTTGGCGGCGTCCGGCGTGTGCCGCTGGGCAAACCAGTCGCTGGTCCATTCCCAGACGTTGCCCGCCATGTCGTAGAGGCCGTAGCCGTTTGGCGGATAGGAGGCCACCGGCGCGGTGCGCACGAAGCCGTCCGATGCGTCGTTGCGCCAGGGGAACTCGCCTTGCCAGGTGTTCGCCATGTGGCGGCCGTCCACCAGCATGGAATCGCCCCAGCAAAAGGCCGCCCCGGCAAGGCCGCCGCGCGCCGCATACTCCCATTCCGCTTCGCTCGGCAGCTCCTTGCCGGCCCAAGTCGCGTATGCGCTCGCATCCTCGTAGGAGACCTGCACGACCGGATGCTGGTCGCGGCCATCGATGTTGCTTCCCGGACCTTCCGGGTGGCGCCAGCTAGCGCCCGGCACATAGGCCCACCAGTTGGCGTAGTTGCGCAGGTCGACCGGCCCGGGCGGCGGCTGGAAGACCATGGAGCCAGGCTTCAGCATTTCCGGCTTCGCGCCGGGAAAGTCGGCGGGATTGAGCGGCCGCTCGGCCAAGGTCACATAGCCGGTCGCCGCGATGAACGTGGCGAACGCGGCGTTGGTGATTGCAGTGGCGTCGATCGCGAAGTCATCGACCGCGACCCAATGGGCGGGAGCTTCCTCGGGATAGTGCTTGTCGGATCCCATGCGGAACCTGGCGCCGGCAATCGGAACCATGCCCTTCGGCACGTCACGTTCCGTCGTGGCGCTCGCTCCAACCGCTTGTGCCGAAAGGTTCATGTCCTTCGTCTCCCAGACGCAGGCCCGCCCCTTGCCGTCACCCTTACTGTGGAAAGACCTGCAGCCAGTCCCTTTTCATGTCGACGACCACCCAACCGCGCTTGTCTGCGTCATCGAGCCCTTTGTTCAGTTGACCCACGCTCGACTTGCGGTCGTAGGCATATTCGCGGTCGGCATCGGTATGATGCACGAGCAGCCCCAGGCTCGCGCCCTCGCGGGCGGTCACCCACTCGATCATTTCGTAGTCGCCGTCGGAATTTCCAAAAGCGGCGACCGGCCGCTTGCCGAGCGCCTTGAAGATGCCGACCGGCTTGCCCGCGCGATCATCGATGAAGTCGATCTCGGGTTCGCGCACCAGGAGCGGTACATTATCGACCACGTCGTATTTCAGTTTGATGGCGCTGCCGATTACCTGTTCCGGCGGAATGCCGTAGGCCTGTTCGGCCCAGGGCCGCATGAACTCGACGCCGCCTCCGGAAACGATATAGGTCTTGAAGCCGTTGTCGCGAAGGTATGCGAGAAGCTCCAGCATCGGCTGATACACCAGCTTGTCATAGGGCTGGTGAAAACGCGGATGCCGGGCCTTTGCCATCCAATCGGTGACGATCTGGGTGAACTGGTCGGACGTCATGCCGGCATGAGTGGCCGCGACTATTTCCAGCGCGCCCTTCTGGCCGGTTGCGGCGACGCCTTTGAGGTCCTTGGCCAGCACGCTCTTGAACGGTTCCTGGTCTTTCCATTCCGGATGCTGCGGCGCCAGGACGGCGACCCGATCGAGCGCGAAGGCGAACTGGGGATAAATGGGAGACTCGCACCACAAGGTGCCGTCGTTATCGAACACCGCGATCCGATCCACCGGCGCGACGTAGTCGGCGCCGCCTTGCTGGGTTACGCGTTCAACGAATGCGATGATCGCCGACTTCGCGGCACCGGCGTTCCAGGAGGCAAGCGATTCCGATGCGAGGGAGCAGGCCGAATAGAGGCAGGATATCGCGACACAGATCGCGACAATCTGCACTCGCCAGATATGCGCGCGCACAGACATCGGGCAAGCCCCTCGCCGGCAGGTCTGGCAGATCATCGTTGCCCGACCGAAAGGAAGCAATTGGACCATCGTCCAACGGGCTTGAGTTTGTCCTCCTATCGGCGGCACCGGCGTTGAAGTTGTCCTACTCCTTCGTCCGGCAGCTGATTCCTGAGCCGCGGACGGAGTGACCGTTATTTCCCGCAATAAAATGATGGCCGGAGCTGATAGACTGAGCATGTCCCGTACGGCGATTGGGCAACGAAGTCGCCAGATTGGAGCCGCTTCCGAGGAGCGACAAGCAATGAGGATCGAGCTCTGCTTGTTTCAACGCTTGATCCCGGCTCTTGGATTGATCCTCCTGCTGAGCGGGTGCGGCACCACAGTCAACTGGGATTACCCGCGCACCCCCTCGACGGCTTTCGCTCAGCCGCAGACCACCACCGTCGGCGCGCTCTTCCAGGAAGCGGCGGATCGACACCCGGGGCAATCCGGGTTTGGCCTGGTGCGACAGGGGAGTGATGCTTTCACGGCCCGCCTGGCCATGGCCGACTTGGCCGAAAAGACGCTGGATGCGCAGTATTACATCTGGGACGTCGACACCACCGGTCGGATCATGGCGGAGCGGCTAATACGGGCTGCCGATCGTGGCGTGCGCGTGCGCGTGCTGCTCGACGACCATTACCAGACGGAAGACGTCGATCTTGGAGCGGCCGCGCTCGATGCCCACCCCAATATCGAGGTTCGTTTCTTCAACCCCGTGGAGAACCGGCGCTGGCGCACCTGGAGCTTCCTGTCCGACTTCAGCCGCGCCAACCATCGCATGCACAACAAGCTGTTCATCATGGACAACGCCGTGGGAATCGCCGGCGGACGCAACATCGCGGATACCTATTTTGGCGTGCGCCCCGATCAGAACTTCCGCGACCTCGATATGGTGATGGCGGGGCCGATCGTCCGGAATTTATCGGCGAGTTTTGATCTGTTCTGGAACAGCAAGTGGGCCATCCCCGTCGGCGCGGTGGTGGAAGAACGCGCGACTGAACGCGATTATCTCGCCCTCAAGAAACGGCTCACCGAGAAGATCGCCGCCGCCGGCTATCCTTACCCCATCGATGAACGGATCGCCGATCTCCGCGCGCGCATCGTCGAGATCAGGGACGCTTTCATCTGGGCGCCGGGCCGCGTGCTGGTGGAGGATCCCGCCCGTGCGAGCGGCGACGACGGCGGCAAGGTCATGAGAGATGCCATTATCGAACGGCTTGCTGAGACGAAGCATGAGGTGTTGATCGAGTCGCCGTATTTCATCCTGGCCGGTCCGGGCGTCGAGGAAGTGCGAAAACTCACGTCACGCGGCGTCAAGGTCCGCGTCCTGACGAACTCCGCGGCCACCAATGACGTGATGGCTGCGCATGCGGGCTATGCCAATACACGCAAGGAACTGCTCGACGCAGGCGTCGAGCTCTACGAGCTGCGGCCGGACAGCAATATGAAACGGAAGTGGTCGATCGCTGCGGGTAAATCGCGCGCGGCTTTGCACGCCAAGGCTTTGGTGTTCGACCGTGAGTCGGCGTTCATCGGCAGCTTCAACCTCGACCCCCGCTCGAGGGCCATCAACACGGAGGTCGGCGTCATGATCGACAGCCCGGAGATTGCCCGCCAGCTGGGAGAGTTCATGGATGAAGGAATCGCCCCCGGCAGCGCCTATCACGTCACGCTCGACACGGGCGGTGGCCTGGTGTGGATGGCAGAGACGAACGGGACGGAAGTAAAGTTCGATACCGACCCGGAGACCAGCCTGGGGCAGCGGTTCGTGATCGACGTCGTCGGCTTGCTGCCGATTGAAGAACAGCTTTAGCGCGTGTGTGTCCGGCCACCCGTTCGATCGGGCGGTGCTATTTGTATTGCGGCGCGCTCGCCGCACAGGACGCCGGCACGAAAGTCCATGGGGCGACTCAAGGAAACGGCGCGGATGTTGTCACCCGCGCCGTTCGCATTTTCAGCGATGCAATGACCGCTACTGGTTCATCGACTGGAAGAAGTCGCTGTTGGTCTTGGAGTGCTTCAGCTTGTCGAGCAGGAACTCCATCGCATCGGTGACGCCCATCGGCATCAGGATGCGCCTGAGGACCCACATCTTCGACAAAGTTGCCTTGTCGACCAACAATTCTTCCTTGCGCGTGCCCGACTTGGTGATGTCGATCGAGGGGAAGGTGCGCTTGTCGGAGAGCTTGCGGTCGAGGATGATTTCCGAGTTGCCGGTGCCCTTGAACTCTTCGAAGATCACTTCGTCCATGCGGCTGCCGGTATCGATCAGCGCAGTTGCGACGATGGTCAGCGATCCGCCTTCCTCGATGTTGCGCGCGGCGCCAAAGAAGCGCTTCGGCCGCTGCAGCGCGTTGGCATCGACACCGCCGGTCAGCACCTTGCCCGATGACGGCACCACGGTGTTGTAGGCGCGCGCGAGGCGGGTGATCGAGTCGAGCAGGATCACCACGTCGCGCTTATGCTCGACCAGGCGCTTGGCCTTCTCCAGCACCATCTCGGTCACCTGCACGTGGCGCGAGGCCGGCTCGTCGAAGGTCGAGGAGATCACCTCGCCCTTCACCGAGCGCGACATGTCGGTGACCTCTTCCGGCCGCTCGTCGATCAGCAGCACGATCAGGTAGCATTCCGGATGGTTGGCGGCGATCGAGTGCGCCAGGTTCTGCAGCATCACGGTCTTGCCGGTGCGCGGCGGCGCGACGATCAGCGCGCGCTGGCCCTTGCCCTGCGGCGCGATCAGGTCGATGACGCGGCTGGTGATGTCCTTGCGGGTCGGATCCTCGTTCTCGAGCTTCAGCCGCTCATCGGGATAGAGCGGCGTCAAATTGTCGAAATTGATCCGGTGGCGGATCTTCTCCGGCTCGTCGAAATTGATCTTGTTGACCTTGAGCAGGGCGAAATAGCGCTCGCCGTCCTTGGGGCCGCGGATCTGGCCCTCGACCGTGTCGCCGGTCCGAAGGCCGAAGCGCCGCACCTGGCTCGGGCTCACATAGATGTCGTCCGGGCCGGGCAGGTAGTTGGCTTCCGGCGAGCGCAGGAAGCCGAACCCGTCGGGCAGCACCTCCAGGACGCCATCGCCCATGATGGCGGTGTCGCTCTCGGCGAGCTGCTTCAGGATGGCGAACATCATGTCCTGCCGGCGGAGCGTGCTGGCATTCTCGATCTGCATGCTCTCGGCGAATTCGAGCAACTCGGCCGGAGACTTGTGCTTCAGGTCTTGGAGATTCATCGGGAGCGACGTTGGCTTGGCTGTCTGTGAGAGGTCGTTCAAAGGGGGTGCTTTTCGAAATCAATCGGTTGCCGGTGAGGAAGTTCCGGAGCCAGAAGGCTCGCGCGGCAAGATCGCCATTCAGGACCTAATTCTAGCCTCGCACGGGAAACCGATTCTTAAGATGGGTCGGAGATGACGGCGAGGCCGCGTCAGGCAGGCGGTCTTAGCGAGACCGGTGCCTAATGAGTTAATGCATTCCCCCCGGCGGGTCAAGTGAAAGATCGGCGCCTACCTGAAAAAGCCGCACCGATCAAGCGGTTGTGAGCTTTTGAAGAAGCCGTTTGGTCCTGCCATGCGCGACCGAGTCCTTGTTTGGATTCTTTCTAAGCAACGGGGAACGCCGCACAACGGGTCCGGTTTGCAGATGGCGTCGAGGCCATGCACGGTGGCGGTGGCGCATGTCCTTTGACCCCGTCTGTTCAGGAGCCTCCATGCCCAAGCCGCCGAAAGCCCAGCCCGCAAAATCGCTGAAAAGCACCGCCAGGATCCACGATCAGAGGCCGAGCCGCGGTGCCGGCGGAGAGTTGCATCAGGTTGCGGGCGGTGCCGTTCCCGTCCTGACGACAGCGCAAGGCGGGCCGGTCTCCGACGACCAGAACTCACTGAAGATCGGGAGGCGCGGGCCGACCGCGCTCGAGGACTTCCACTTCCGCGAAAAGATCTTCCACTTCGACCACGAGCGCATCCCGGAGCGCGTGGTGCATGCCCGCGGCTACGGCGCACATGGTTATTTCGAAACCTACAAGTCGCTGTCGCGCTACACGCGCGCAGACATCTTCCAGCGCGCCGGCGAGAAGACGCCGGCCTTCGTGCGCTTCTCGACCGTCGCCGGCAGCAAGGGCTCGATGGACCTGGCGCGCGACGTGCGCGGCTTCGCGGTCAAGCTCTACACCAAGGAAGGCAACTGGGACATCGTCGGCAACAACATCCCGGTGTTCTTCATCCAGGACGCCATCAAGTTTCCCGACATCATCCATTCGGTGAAGCCGGAGCCCGACCGCGAGTTCCCGCAGGCGCAGTCGGCCCACGACAATTTCTGGGACTTCATCAGCCTCACCCCCGAAAGCATGCACATGATCATGTGGGTGATGTCGGACCGCGCCATCCCGCGCTCCTTCCGCTTCATGGAGGGGTTCGGGGTCCACACCTTCCGCCTGCTCAATGCGCGCGATGACTCGACCTTCGTCAAATTCCTCTGGAAGCCGAAGCTCGGCCTGCAATCCGTGGTGTGGAACGAAGCGGTGAAGATCAATGGCGCCGATCCGGATTTCCACCGACGCGATCTGTGGCAGGCGATCCAGACCGGCAATTTCCCGGAATGGGAGCTGCAACTGCAGCTGTTCGACCAGGCCTTCGCCGACAAGTTCGATTTCGACGTGCTCGATCCGACCAAGATCATCCCCGAGGAGATCCTGAAGCCGGTGCCGGTCGGGCGTCTGGTGCTGGACCGCATGCCCGACAATTTCTTCGCCGAGACGGAGCAGGTCGCCTTCATGACCCAGAACGTGCCGCCCGGCATCGATTTCTCCAACGACCCGCTGCTGCAGGGCCGCAACTTCTCCTATCTCGACACGCAGTTGAAGCGGCTGGGCAGCACCAACTTCACCCATCTGCCGATCAACGCGCCGAAATGCCCGTTCGCGCATTTCCAGCAGGACGGCCACATGGCGATGCGCAATCCGGTGGGCCGCGTCAATTACCAGCCCAATTCCTGGGGCGAGGGGCCGCGCGAATCGCCGGAGCGGGGTTTCCGCTCGTTCGCGGAGCCGATCGAAGGCGTGAAGCAGCGCATCCGCAGCGAGACCTTCGCCGACCATTACAGCCAGGCGCGGCTCTTCTTCATCAGCCAGACCGAGACCGAGCAGAGCCACATCGCGGCCGCCCTGACCTTCGAGCTCAGCAAGGTGGAAAATCCGGTGATCCGCGAGCGCATGGTCGCACACCTGCTCAACATCCACGAGGATCTCGCGAAAAAGGTCGC
>Ga0207428_10000119_pt1 | contig 106261 bp, 106 predicted proteins | sample RhiMethybrSRZTD1_FD_187600 | JGI IMG/M metagenome (GOLD analysis project Ga0207428, IMG submission 187600) | Populus rhizosphere microbial communities from Tennessee, USA - Rhizosphere MetaG P. TD hybrid SRZTD1 (SPAdes) (version 3) | ecosystem: Host-associated > Plants > Roots > Rhizosphere >... | reverse complement strand
GCGCGACGGAGCTGCCGGCCCCGCGCGAGGCGGACGGGCGCCTGGTGGCCTGCCACCTCTACGAGTAGAGGGCTACGCGCGGCACGCCGCTCGCCTCGAGGGCCACGCGCATGGCCGCGATCTCCTCCGGCGAGGGCTTCAGCACGGGCGGGCGCACGAGCGCGCTGCGGAAGATCCCGCGCATCGCCATGCCCTCCTTCATCCGGGCATGCGCATCGCCCGAGGGCTCCCCGGCGCCGTACACCGCCTCCTTCACCGGCCAGATGCGGTCGTTGGCGCGGCGGGCGCGGGGCAGATCGTCGGCCTGCATCGCGGACATCAGCTCGTAGGTCAGCTCGGGGATGAGGCTCGCGCAGCCCACCAACGTCCCGTCGAGGCCGTGCACGAAGGTCGGGAAGAGATATTCGTCCATGCAGTTCAGCAGCGAGACGTGGGGCGTCTCCGCGCGCAGGGCCCGGATGTCGCGCTCGTACTTGCCGAGGTCGCGCTCGCCCATCTTGAAGCCCTTCACCTGAGGAAGCTTCGCCAGGCGTGTCATCAACCGTGTCGAATAGGAGACCTTGGTATTGGCGGGATAGACGTGGACGATGAGGTCAAGCCCGCTCTCCGCGCCGAGGGCCTTGAAGTACTCGTAGACCGCGTCTTCCTTCACGCCGAAGCGAAGCCACATGTGGCAGGGCATCACGTCGATGGTGTCCGCGCCCGCGTGCGCGGCCGCCTTGGCGTGCTCGATGGCCTCGAACGTCCCCTCCGAGCAGACCGCCGAGATCACCCGGGCCCGGCCCTTCACCGCCTCGGCGACCACGCGGGTGACCTCCGCGCGCTCCTCGGGCAGGAGCGAGCCCACCTCGCCGGTGTGGCCGTTGGTCATGACCGCGGTGACGCCCGGACAGTCCACCAGCCACCGCGCGAAGCGAGCGAGCCCCTCGTCGTCCAGCTTCCAGTCGTCCCGGAACGGCACCGCCATCGCCGGGATGACACCGGAGAACGCCCGCGCCGCGGCGGCGGCCATCACTTGCCCGTGACCGCCTTCACCGCGTCGCGGGTGATCGAGATCATGCGGTCGAGCTGCTCCTCGGAGATCACCAGCGGCGGCGAGAAGAAGATGCTCTCCATGCGGGCCCGGGTCACGAGGCCGCGCTTGGTCATCTCCTGCATGAGGCGCGGGCCGATCTTTTTCTCCGGGTCGAACATCTTCTTGGTGGCCTGGTCTTCGACCAGCTCGACCGCGGCGAGGAGCCCCTTGCCCGAGCGGATGTCGCCGAGGTTCGGGTGATCGTCGAAGGCGGCGTGCAGGCCCTTGTGCAGGCGCTCGCCCATGGCGGCCGAGCGCTCCCACAGCCGCTCGCGCTCCATGATGGCGAGGTTCGCGATGCCCACCGCGCAGCAGGTGGGATGCCCCGAGTAGGTGTAGGCGTGCATCCACCGGTCCTCGAGCTTCACCGAGTCCATCGCTTCCTTGATGGCCTTGGACACCATGATGCCGCCGAGCGGGAGATAGCCTGAGGACACGCCCTTCGCGAACGACATGATGTCGGGCTGCACCTTCCAGTGCTCCATCGCGAACCACCGGCCGGTGCGGCAGAACCCCGTGATGACCTCGTCGGCGATGAACAGCACCTGATGGCGGTCGCACACCTGGCGGACCAGCGGGAAGTAATCATCCGTGGGATAGATGACGCCGCCGCCGCCGTGGATCGGCTCGGCGATGAACGCGGCCACGGTGTCCGGGCCCTCGCGGAGGATGGCTTCCTCGAGGAGCCGCGCCGCTGTCTGGCCGGCGGTCTCGCCGGGCTTGGCGCCATCCTGCCGGTAGGGATAGCACGTGGGGATGTGCACCATGCCGGGCACGCGCGGCTCGAACATCTTCCAGTAGGGCGCCATGCCGGTCGCGCTCATCGCCTGCAGGGTCACCCCGTGATAGGCGTTGAAGCGCGAGATGATCTTGACCTTGTCGGGCTTGCCCTTGGCCTTCCAGTAGAAGCGCGCGGTCTTGAAGGCCGACTCGTTGGACTCGGCGCCGCCCGAGGTGAAGAACACCGCCTGCATGTTCTTCGGGCCCAGCTCGATCAGCTTGTCGGCGAGCTGGATGGCGGGCACGTTGCTGGAGCCGGTGTAGCAGGAGTAGTAGGCGAGGTCGCCGATCTGCGCGGCCGCCGCCTTGGCCAGCTCCTCGCGGCCGTGCCCGACGTTGACGTTCCACAGGCCCGCGAGGCCGTCGATGTAGTCACGGCCCTGGATGTCGGTGACCACGGCCCCGCGGCCTCGCACGTACACCATGGGCTCGAGATGCTCGCTCGGGTGATGCAGCGGATGGATGAGGTGGTCCTGATCGTCCTTGATCAGCTGCGCGGCTTCGAGCGCCATCGGGAGCCTCCTAAACTGTCGGGCTGCGGTGAATGGAGCGGGCGGGCGCGTGCCCCCGCCAATCGCCACCGGGGATCGGCACGCCGCGGTCGAGCGGTCCGCAATACCAGTAGACGTACGCCTCGATCGACCGGCGACCCATCGCCACGGGGGCGCGCCTGCGATGATACTGGGGTCCCTCGGCGGAGTCCAGCGTCGTCCAGAGCTCCCGGGACTCGAGGCGGAACACCTCGCCGCGTACCCGCGCCCCCGCGTCGGGAATCGCGCCGGGATAGCGTCCCAGGTCGATCAGCCGCGCGGCGAGCACGCCCTCCCCCAGGAACGTCGCGCGGCCGGCGAGCAGCCCGTGCAGCGGAAGGCCGCGCATGAGCGTGCCGTAGGTGAAGAGGACCGAAGTGTCGTCCAGGGCGGGACGGCCCGCGACGCCGCGGGGGGTGATGCGCGCCGGACGCGGCGCCCGCGTCAGCCCACCGCCTTGAGGACGGCGGCGAGGAACTGCGGCTCGGGCAGCGCGCCCTCGAACTGCACGCGGTCGTTGATGACGATCTTCGGGACCGCCATCACGCGGTATCGCTGCGAGAGCTCGGGAAACTCCGTCGCCTCGATGCACTCCGCCTTCACCCTGTCCGCCGCCACCGCCATGTGCTGAGCCAGGCGCACCGCCCGGGGGCAATGCGGTCAGGTGGGCGTGGTGAAGACCTTGATCGTCACGTCCTCGGTGAGGCCGGCCAGCGCCTCCGTGGTCGCGGCGCTGAGCGCGGGCGTGCCGGTGGACGCGACGATGATCGAGTCGATCAGGTTCGCGAACTCGTATCCGGCGGGAAGCCCGAGGAAGCGGATGCCGTAGTCGGCGGCGCCCTCGACGACCACGGCGGGCGCCAGCTCGATGCCGTACGCCTCGGCGCGCGCCCGGTCGATGTGGGGGTTCAGCACCTCCACGGTGATCGTGTCGGAGAGCGCGGCGACCTCTTTGACGAGGGCGACGGTTTGCCGGTGGGTGTCGTCACCCAACTCGGCCGCGAAGACGACCAGCTTCACGGGACCGGTGAGCTTGGCGAACTCGGCGCGTACCGCCTGCGTGTCGGCGTCGGAAAGGAATCCCATGGCGCTCAGTGTACCTCAGCGGGCGGGCGCACCGCGGACCACCTCGAGGGTACGCCGGTAGCCGGAGGCGTCGATGCGGGCGTCGATCAGGGCCGGCCCGCCGGAGGCCTGGGCGGCCACGAGGGCATTGGCGAAGGACGCCTCGTCGTCCGCGATCCAGGCGCGGATGCCGAAGGCGCGCGCGAGCACCGGAAAATCGGGCCCCTGGTAGCGCATCGACGCGCCCGCGATGCCGCGCTGCTCCTGCTTGACCTCGATCAGCGACAGGGCCTGGTCGTCGAACACCACGATGAGGATGGGGAGCTGGAGCCGCGCCATCGTTTCCAGCTCGGCGGCCACCATCATGAGACCGCCGTCGCCCGTGAAGCACACGACGCGGCGATTGGGGTGGTGCAGCTGGGCGGCGATGGCCGCCGGGAGCGCGAAGCCCATGGTGGCCAGGCCGTTCGAGATCAGGCATTCGCCGAGCTCGATGGCGTCCCAGTAAGCGGTGACCGGAAACATGTGCGCCCCCGCGTCCACCGTCGCGATGGCGCCGGCGGCGAGCAGCTCGCGCGCGAGCTGCGCCACGCGGTGCGGCGCCAGCCCTGGCACCGCGATCTCCAGGGCGGCGCGGCGCTCGCGCCGCCAGCGGTCCACCGCGGCGACGTCCCAGTCGGCCGCGCTCGCGGAGGCCAGGCGGGGCGCCAGCTCCTCCAGGATCGCGCCCAGCTCGCCGACGACCTCGCCCGCCGGCCGGAAATACGCGTTCCCCCCGGGCGCGGCCAGTCCCGCCGCATCCCAGGGGCAGCGCGTCAGGTTCAGCACCGGGGCCTGGTACGGCCAGGCGCGCGGGATCAGCTCCACCGGATCCAGACCGAAGGCGACGATGAGATCGGCCTGGCGGACGAATGGCTCCTCGAGAGCCCCGCCCGTGACCACGCCCATGGCGAGCGGATGCGGGTCAGGGAGCGAGCCCTTGCCCTTGTACGTGGTGAGCACCGGCGCGGGCATCGCCTCGCTGAAAGCGCGCAGCCACTTGGTGTCCGCCGGGCGGCAGCCCAGCCCGGCGAGCACCACGGGACGCCGAGCGGCGCGAAGGAGCGCGGCCGCGTGCTCCAGCGCGGCGTCCGACGGGCGCGCCGGCGGCGGCGGTGTCACGCGCGCGGCCATCGGCAGGGCGTCGCGCCCGGCCACGTCCGCGGGCAGGTCGAGGTGTACCGGCCCGCGCGGCTCGCCGAGGGCGAGCTGCACGGCGTGCGCGATCCAGTGGCTCGCCGAGTCGCGGGTGACCGTCTCCGAGCCCTTCACCAGCGCGCCCAGGTGGGAGGGATGATTTACCGTCTGGTGCGTGGTGAACGCGAGCGCGGACTCGGGATGACGGTCGCTGATGTAGATGAGCGGCGCGCGGTCGAGCCGCGCGTACGCCAGCCCGGTCGCACTGGCGGTGACGCCCGGGCCCAGCGTGGAGAGCGCCGCGCCCGGCACGCCCGTCAACTCCCCGGTCACCGCAGCCATGATGCAGGCCGCCCATTCCTGGTGGGCAAGAACGAAGGGTAGGCCCTGCCTGCGCGCCGCTTCGAGGAGCTCGAGATTGGAGCCACCGCCCGGTACACCGAACAGGCGGGGCACGCCGGCCTGCCGGAGTCCCGCAATCAGGAGATCAGCCACCGAAGGCATCAGGATCGCATTCTTCCCCACGGGGTTCCTTTTGTCCATCGCCGGGGTAGTTTCTACCGAGCATTCGTGCGGAAGTCCGTGCTCGAGTGCGGCGGGAGCGTGGAACTGGGCGGGATTGCGGGGCCCGTGGGCTCGCAGTCACCCGGCACGGCCCTTGCGACATTCGGACGGCAAGGAGGAACACGCCCATGCTCGAGACCATTGCCGTCGTGCTGCTGCTCCTCTGGGCTCTGGGGTTGGTGACGTCCTACACCCTGAGTGGGTTCATTCACATCCTGCTCGTGGCTGCAGTGGTCATCGTCCTCGTGCGGGTGATCCAGGGGCGTCGACCAGTATGACGGAGGCGTCGTGAGCCTCCGTGGCGTCCTCCTCGTGACCGCGGTGGCGTTGCTCGCCACCGGCTGCATCACCGCGCCACCGCCCGATACGCCCGCGCCGCCCGTCGTGCAGGTGGACAGCGCCGACGTACGAGCGCGACAGTTCGGGAGCACCACGACGGAGATCATCACGAATCCCGCCCTGGCCCCGAAGATCCACGCGCTGTTCGGGGCCGACTGGGCGCTCGGACCGGGCGCGCGCCTGCGGGCGCCCGCCTCGTCGTTCTTCGCCAGCGGCGACGCCCCGCGGATGCTGCGCACCGCGGAAGCCGAGTACGTGGCGGTGACCGGCTGCGGCCCGGCGGGCTGTGGGCTGCAACACGTGGTCCTGCTCGTGCGGCCCGACACCGAGGCCTTGCTGGCGCGCCTCGACGAGGGCGGATTCAGTCACTACTACGCCTACGGGACGGGGCTCACCATGAGCCCCCCCACGCGCGCGCTCCTCGACCGCGCCCGCACCGTCCTCGAGAAGCGCGCCTAGGGAGGATCGCGATGACGTTCCAGGTTCGTAATGCGCTCAAGCCCAGCGGGCTCAAGGGCATCTCCGAGGAGCAGATCAACCAGCACTGGACGCTCTACGAGGGCTACGTCAAGAACAGCAACGACCTCTTCGCGGAAGTCGACCGCATCGAGCGCGGCTCGCGGGGGTGGTCGGAGCTCAAGCGCCGGGTCGCCTTCGAGGTGGACGGCATGGTGCTCCACGAGCGCTATTTCGAGAACCTCAAAGCAGGAAGCAAGATGCGCCCTCGCGGGGGGCTCGCCCAGGCCCTCGGCGCCTCGTGGAAGAGCGTGGAGGAATGGCAGAAGGACTTCGTGGCCACCGGCATGATTCGCGGCGTGGGCTGGGCCATCCTCTACCAGGACGACACCACCCGTCAGCTCTTCAATTGGTGGGTGGGCGATCATGAGATCGGCCACCCGGCCGGCTGGACGCCCGTGCTCGTGATGGACGTGTGGGAGCACGCGTTCATGGTCGATCACGGTGCGAGCGGCCGGAAGGAGTACGTCGAGGCATTCCTCGAGAACGTGAATTGGGACATCGTCGAGCGGCGCTTCGAGGAGCACCGCGCCCAGGCGGCCTAGCCCAAGGCCCACAGCGCCGTAAGACCGAAGCCGGTCAGGATGGCGCCGGACAGCCGGTTCACCCAGCGCATGCCCGCGGGCGAGAACCGCCCGCGGACAGCGCCGGTCATCCCGCTCAGGATCAGCCACCACGCCGCCGAGCCCAGAAACACTCCACCCACCAGCACGCTCGCGCCCGCATAGTCCCCACCCGCGGCGGCGCCGGACGTCCCCAGCCCAAGGCCTGCGAAGATCGCCACGAAAGACAGGATCGTCGACGGATTCGTGAGGGTGAGGCCAAGCGTCGAGAGATACGCGCCGACCAGGCCTCGGCTTTCGCGCTCGGCGCTCCGGGACGCGGGGTGGGCGAGGAACGTCCGCACGCCGAGATAGCAGAGAAAGACGCCCCCGATGAGCCGCATAGGCGTCTGCCACTGCACGAGGAAGCCCGAGAGCGCGGTGAGCCCGAAGCCCGCCACCGCCCCGTACGCGGCGTCCGCGGTGGCGGCGCCGAGCCCGGAGACCAAGCCCACCGCGCGTCCGTGCGCGAGCGTGCGGCGGATGCAGAGGAGACCGATCGGCCCCACCGGCGCCGCGATCGAGAACCCGATGACGAGTCCGCGAAGGAAGTAGGCGAGCACGCCGGCGTCAGCCGGCGAGTCGGGCGAGCACGGGCCGCATGCGCTCCAGCGCCTTGCGGATATTGGCCTCGGAGTTGGCGTAGGACAGCCGGAGGTAGCCCTCACCGTACTCACCGAAGGCGGAGCCCCCGAGCACCGCCACGCCGGCGTCGTTCAGGAGATGGCTCGCCACCTCCGCCGACGGCCGCCCGAGCTTCTTCACGTTGGGAAAGACGTAGAAGGCGCCCCGGGGCAACCGACAGCTGACGCCGGGCAGCGCGTTCAACCCTTCCACGATGATGTCCCGCCGGCGCTTGAACTCCGCCACCATGGCGTGCACCGGCTGCTGGTCGCCCTGCAGGGCGGCGATACCGGCCCACTGCGTGAAGGCCGCCGTGCAGGAGTTCGAGTTCACCATGAGCCGCGAGACGTGCTCGGCGAGGTCGCGCGGCATCACGCCGTAGCCGAGCCGCCAGCCCGTCATGGCGTAGGCCTTGGAGAACCCGTCGAGGATGATCGTGAGATCCTTCATCCCGGGAAACGCGGTGATCGACGCGAACTCCCCGTCGTAGAGGAAAGACTTGTAGATCTCGTCGGCGAGCACGGGGATGCGGTACTTCAGCGCCGCCTCCGCGATGCGCCCGAGCTGGTCCTTCTCCAGCACGCCCCCGGTGGGGTTCTGGGGCGAGTTCAGCACGATGAGCCGGGTCTTCGCCGAGACCTTCTTCTCGAACAGGTCCATGTCGAAGCCGAAGCCGGATTCCTCGCGCAGCGGGATCGGGACACCCTTGCCGCCCACGAAGTTGATCACCGATTCGTAGATGGGGAAGCCGGGGTTCGGGTAGATCACCTCGTCGCCCGGATCCACCAGCGCGGTGATCACGAAGTACATGATGGGCTTGGCCCCCGGCGTGATCACGATCTCGTCGGGGTCGACGGGAAGCTGTCGCGTCGATCCCACGTCCTTGGCGATCGCCTCGCGCAGCTCGGGCAACCCGGCCGCGGGCCCGTAGTGCGTGGCCCCGCTGTCGAGCGCGCGCTTGGCCGCGTCGCGGATATGCACGGGGGTGTCGAAATCGGGCTCGCCGATCTCGAGGTGTACGATCTCCTTGCCCTGCCGCTCGAGGGCTTTCGCCCGCGCGAGGACTTCGAACGCCGACTCCGTGCCGAGGCGCGACATCCGCTCCGCGAATCGCATGGCGACGGCCATTATACTCACAGACGTGGAGCTGGTGGAGATCGCGGCGGGCTGGCTCGAACGGCACGAGGCGTCCGGCCCCGCGCGGCGCGTGTGGGTCGACGCGTTCGCGATCGGGCGCTATCCCGTGACCAACGCGGAGTACGCGGCCTATCTCGCCGCGTCCCGCGCCGCCCGCCCGCCCTGGTGGGCGCATCCGGACTTCGATGACCCTGCCCAGCCCGTGGTGGGCGTGTCGTGGGCCGAGGCGCTGGCGTTCTGCGCATGGCGCGACGCCGCGCTGGGCCGCGGACTCACGCTGCCGACGATCGCGCAGTGGGAACGGGCGGCGCGCGGCGGCCTGGAAGGCGCGCGCTTCCCATGGGGCGACGCGCATCCGGGCACGGGCCGCTTCCCCCGCCCGCCGCGGGTCACCGAGGGGCCGGCGAATCCGCTGGGGCTCCGCGCGCTGTCCGGCGTGTGTCACGAGTGGTGCCTGGACGGCGATGACACGCGCCGCGCGTCGCGGGGCGGCGCCTGGCGGCACCAGGACCCGTGGAGCCCGGTCGGGCACCCCTCGTCGCTGCCGCCCGGCCTCCGCTACTCGGACTACGGCTTCCGCGTGGTCGCCGCGGCGACCGGAGCTTCGCGGGCCTAGCCGACCGAGTCCAGCGCGGTCAGGAAGCGCGCCACGTCGCCGGGGTCGTTGTAGAGGTGCGCGGAGACGCGAATACGCCCGTCTCCGCCCCAGACCAGGACCCCACGTTGGGCGAGGCGCGAGGCCAACGCCGCCGCGTCGTCCTCGAGGAAGCAGACGTTCCCCGCGCGCTCGGCGGGCGCCTCCGGCGTCACGACCTTGCGGCCGCGCGCGGTGAGGCCCGCGATCAGCGCGGTGCCGAGATCGCGCGCGTGCGCCTCGATGGCCGCGGCGCTGAGGCCTTCCGTGCGCGCGAGAGCGTTGTCGAGCACGAACACGGGGAGAAGGGCCGGGTTCCCGGCCTCGAGACGCGCGGCATCCGCGCGCAGCGGCATCGCCAGCGGATCGGTCGAGCCCCCACGCTGCGCCACGCTGTGCCAGCCGAGCGTGGCCGGCACGAGATCGCCCACCCGCGCGGGATCGTAGGCGAAGATGCCCACGCCGTGCGTGGCGAGGAGCCACTTGTAGCAGGCCGACACCACGAAATCGCAGAGCTCCCCGGGCACCGGCACGACGCCGAAGGCATGCGTGGCGTCCACCGCGAGCCAGGCGCCCCGCGCGCGGCAGAGCTCGGCGCAGCGCGCGAGATCGAGGCGCTGGCCGGTGAGGAAGCTCACCTGGCTCACCAGCACCAGGCGGGTCCGGAGGTCCACCGCGGCGGCAAGCGCGTCCATCGAGAGGTAGTGCCCGATGGCCCGCACCACGCGCGGCTCCACGCCCCGGTCGCGCAGCGCCGCCACGGGATAGATCAGCGACGGGTACTCGAGGTCGGCGAAGACGGCGTTGTCCCCTGCTCGCCACTCCACCGCGCGCACCGCCTGATTCAACCCCTCGGAGGCGTGCGCGAGGAACGCCACGCGCTCGGGCGTCACACCGAGCCGCGCCGCGACCTTGGCCTTCGCGCCCGCGTAGACGCGGAAGATCGCCTCGCGCCCCGCCATCCCGCCGCTCTTGAGCGCGCCGAAGCGGCGGCACGCCTCGTCGTGCGAGCGGAGCCACGGCGCCTCGCCGCCCGTGCAGAGATGGGTGATGCCGTCGAGGCCGACGAACTCGGACTTCGGGACGAGGCTCATCTCACCAGAGGCTGGCCGGCATGGGCAGCCCCTCGAAGTCGGCCACCGGCAAGGGATCGGGGAGCGCCACCCCCAGCTCGGTCGCCACCACGTGGAGCTGGCGGAGATGCTGCGCGGCATGCCAGGTCGTCCGCTCGAGGAGGTCGTGGCCCGACTGCGGCCCGTAGTACACCCGGATGATCCGCGCGTACTCGCTGTCGGCCGCGCCCTCGAACCAGCCGCCGAGCCGTCCGCGCACGAGCGCGCCGTAGCGCGCCACCGCCGCGCCGTCCGTGAAGTCCGCGGGTGCCCGCTCCTGCAGCCAGGTCTCGGGGAACTCGCCCAGGTCCATGCCGTCGGCGAAGGCCAGGGCGAGGCGGAACACGTGAAAGCCGAGGTTCAAGAGATCGCGATCCCGCTTGGCCGGCTTGTGGGCGAGCGCCTCGGGCGGCAGGGCCAGCATCAGGCGGCCGGTGAGGCTCAGGATGCGGTCCAGGCGCCCGGCCAGCTCCGCGGGCGAGAACTGCACGGGCGGCCGATACTCCACCCCCACCAGCGCGGCGTAGCCGGGCGGGTTCCAGCCATGCACCACCCGGCCGTCCGCGAGGGCCACCGCGGGGACGCCGGGCACCCCGAGCGCGCGCAATTCCTCGAGACCGGCGGGATTGCCTTCGACGTTCACCGGGTCGAACTCGACCCCCCAAGACGCGAGGAGCTCCTTCGTCTTGGCGCAGCTGCTTCAGCCGGGGCGATAGAAGACTCGTGCTTTCATGCCGTCATCTTACGCTAAAGAAGACGTAGAGGGTGTGGCGGTCGGCGAAGACGAGATCGAGCAGGCCGTCCCCGTCCACGTCGGCGGCACCGAGGTTCGACTCGATGGGGCCGCGCAGCGTGACGCTCCAGCGCTCCACCCAGCGGCCCGCATCGAGCTCGAGCGCGGCCAGTGCCACCCGCGACTGGCGGGGGACGATCACCTCGGGCCAGCCGTTGCCGTCCAGATCCGCCAGCAGCGCCTGATCCTCGTTGCGCGAGCCCGCGCTGTGGGAGGCGAAGCCCGGCGCCTGCGCGATCACCTCGAGACCATTGCCCTTGCGCCGGAGCGCGGTGAGGACACCACCGACCGGCAGCACGCGCACCGCCACCACCTCCGGCGTGCCATCGCCTCCCATGTTCGTCGCGCCGATCACGTGCACCCAGTCGCTGCCGGGCCTCGCCGTCTCCGCCACGGGCACCAGCGCCCCGTCGCGCCAGGCCAGCGCCACCACCGCTGCGCCCGCGTCGGGCGCGCTGCGGGCGGCCAGCACCACGGGCCGGCCGCTCTCGCTGATGGGCGCCAGCACGGGGACGAGATCCTCGAGCACCGCGGTGGCGAGCGGGTAGCGGGCGCGGAGCGTCAGGCCGAACGGCGTGATGCCGATTACGGTGGCGCTGGCCGCTTCCAGCCGGTCGCCGAGGAGCCCGTGTCCGAAGCGCTCGGTGGGATCGGAGAGCACCACCGCCTCCGGGAGGCCGTCGCCGTCGAGGTCGGCCAGCGTGACGCGCGCGTCGGGCAGCGCCCGCGCCTCCACCCGAGAGACGATGCGGGGCGCGGAGGGCAGCCGCGCGATCAGCACCACCGCACCGTCGGCCGCCACCGCGAGCAGGTCGTCCCAGCGCTGGCCGGGGAGCCGCACCGGCAGCGGGAAGCTCAAGCGCGAGAGTGCCGCGCCGACGTCGTAGCTCCGGAGCGCGCCGTCGCTCCAGAGCACGAGCCGTCCATCCTTGCCCACGAGGGCGAGCCCCGGCGCGTCGTCGTCGATCGCCACCACCGCGGGGGGTCCGTCGGGGCTCACGATCTCCCCGTAGCGCGCGGCCACGGTCAGCCCGGCACGCGTGGCCTCGAGGATCCACAGCGTGCCGTCGCGGTCCACCGCGGCCAGGCGCTCGTGGTCGACGACCACGACCCACCGCATCGGCACCTCGGTGGCGATGCCGAACGCCTGCCAGCGCGGAAACGTGCCGCGCCCGGATGCCACGCGGTTCCCGGAGGCGTGCCCGAAGGACAGCGCCCAGGCGACGACGAAGGCGGGCGAGAGCAGCAGGAGGAAAAGGCAGGTAATGAGAGGCGCCGAGCGCCTCATCCCGCGGCGTGCCCGCGGGCGCCGCCGTCGCGGGCCGGGCGGGCGGCCACGGCCGCCGCGAGCGAGCGCAGCTCGTCGAGGAAGGGATCGCGCGGCAGGTCCGCCCTCACCGCGCGGCACGACACGCAGGCGGTGAGGCTGTTGTCGAGCCGCCGGCGCTCCGCCACGGTGGTCCGCGCGCTGAAGTGATCGACCGCCAGCACGAGGCCGCGCCGACGGCCTTCCGCCTGGAACACGCCCGCGGGCGTTCGCCCGCAGTAGCGGCACGTGTAGTCGTCCCGGTCGAAGACGATGGCGTCCCAGAGGGCGGCGAGGGTGTCACGGCCGAGCCGCCGTCCGGGCAGCCCGTCCACGTGACGCTGCTCGAGCGCGCGGGGCTCGGCGGGCAGCGCGCCGTCCTGGACCAGGCCCGCCACCGCTGTCTCCACCTCGCCGGCCGCCTTCGCGCCGCGCGCCTTGACCTCGCGGATCAGCTCACGCGAGAGCAGCCCCTGATTGTTGGGAAGCTCGCGCGGCCCCGTCCACACCGGAAATTCCCGGTAGTGACGGTACGCGCGCGCGAGATCCGCCCAGGTGGCGGAGGGCACGGACTAGCGGCCCGTGAAGCGGACCGGCTGCTTGGCCGCGAACGCGCGCACGCCGGCCCGGAAGTCCTCGGTGTGGCCGGAGGCGGCGATGGCCTGCGCCTCGAGCTCCATCTGCGTCTCGAGGCTCTCCTGCGTCGACTGATGGAACAGCGCCTTGGCCCGACCGAAGGCGAGCGTCGGGCCGGAGGCGAGCTCACGCGCCAGCGCCGCGAGGGCGCCCGAGAACTCGGCGTCGGGATGCACGCGGTTCACCAGCCCCCAGTCCAGCGCCTCGCGCGCGGTCAGCACGCGATTCGTGTAGTGGAGCTCCAGGGCGCGGCGCAGCCCGATCAAGCGCGGCAGGAAGTAGGACGACGATCCGTCGGGCGAGGCCGCGATGCGCGAGTAGGCCATGGTGAATTTCGCCGACTCCGCCGCCACCACCAGGTCCCCACCCAGCGCCAGGCTCATGCCGCCCCCTGCCGCGATCCCGTTCACGCCCATGATGACGGGCTTCGCCGAGCGGGCGAGCCGCGAGATCGCGCCGTGGAGGTAGGTCGTGAGCTCCTTGATCACGATGCCCACGCGGTCTGCCGCCTCCGCGAAGTCCTTCACGTCGCCGCCCGCGCAGAACGCCTTCCCTGCCCCCGTGATCACCACGCAGCGGACCGCGCGGTCCTCGTCGGCCTCGAGCACGGCGTGGAACAGCTCACGCCCCAGCGTCAGGTTCAGGGCGTTGTAGGCGTCGGGGCGGTCGAGGGTGAGGGTAGCGACGGCGTCCTTCACCTCGTAGCGCAGCGTCTGGTCGCTCATCGTGGTCTCCCGGGGTCGAGTCGTGGGCGAGCTAGCGGCGTTCGCCGACTCGATGGAACTTGAGCAAGTTGGTCGTCCCCGTCACCCACATCGGCGAGCCCGAGATGATGACGAGCACGTCGTTGTTGCGCACAGTGCCGTCGGCGAGCAGCGCGGACTCGATCTCGTCCAGCATCTCGTCCGTGGTCTCGACCTTTCGGATGAGACGGGAGCCTACTCCCCAGTACAGGCCGAGCCGCCGCTGCACCTCGGGGAACGGCGTCAGGGCGAGAATGGGCACGTCGGGCCGCTCCTCGGAGATGAGCCGCGCGGTGAAGCCCGACTGGGTGAAGGCGACGATCGCCTTGGCGTGGAGCACCCGGGCGGCGTGGCAGGCGGCCTGCGACGTGGCTTCCGGGAAGCCGTAGGGCTCGGCGCGATCGCCGCGCCGCTGATCGGCGGGGTTCCGCGACAGCGCCCGCTCGGCCCGCTCCGCGACGCGCGCCATGACCATCACCGTCTCCGCCGGGAAGCGCCCGGTCGCGGTCTCCGCCGACAGCATGGTGGCATCCGCGCCGTCGAAGATGGCGGTGGCGACGTCGGTCACCTCCGCCCGGGTAGGCCGAATGTGACTCACCATGGACTCCAGCATCTGGGTCGCGACGATCACCGGCACCTTGGCGAGCCGCGCCTGCCGGATGACCTCCTTCTGGATCACCGGCACCTCCTCGAGCGGCACCTCCACGCCGAGATCCCCGCGCGCGACCATCACCGCATCCACCAGCGGCAGGATCGACGGCAGGTTGCCCACGACCTCCGCGCGCTCGAGCTTGGCGATGATGGGCAGATCCGCGCCCTGCTCGTGGATGAACTTCTTCACTTCCTGGATGTCGCTCGCGGTGCGTACGAAGGACACCGCCACGTAGTCCACGCCCTGGGCGATGCCGAAGCGCAGGTCCTCCCGGTCTTTCTCGGTGAGCGAGGCTACCGGCACGGGGATGCGGGGCAGCGAGATGCCCTTGTGGTCCGAGACGACCCCGCCCGCGGTCACCCGGCACACCGCCTCCTCCGGCTCCGCGGACTGGACCACGAGCTGGATCATGCCGTCGTCCATCCATACCTGGTCGCCCGGCTTGAGCACGGGGAGGAACTCGGGATGCGACAGGGTCGCCCGCGTGTCCGTGCCCATGATGCTCTTGGCGCTGAGCGTGAACGTCTCCCCGTTGAGGAGCAGGGCCTGGCCGCCCACGAAGCGCCCCAGCCGCACCTTCGGCCCCTGGAGATCCTGCACGATCGTGACCGGATGGCCCCAGCTCGACTCGGCGTCGCGGATGGTCCGGATGACCTCGGCGTGCTCCTCGTGCGTGCCATGGGAGAAGTTCAGCCGAACGACGTCCATCCCGGCCGCGACCATGCGGTCGAGCATCTCGCGCCTCGAGCTCGCCGGACCGATGGTGCAGACGATCTTCGTGCGTCTCATGCGATGGCACTCCCGGCGGTCAGCGCCCGGTGCAGGAACTGTCCCGTGTAGGACGAGGCGTTGTCCGCGACGTCCTCGGGAGTCCCGGTGGCGATGACTCGCCCTCCCTCGTTCCCACCCCCGGGACCGAGGTCGATGATCCAGTCGGCCGTCTTCACCACGTCGAGATTGTGCTCGATGATGACCACCGTGTTGCCCTGATCCACCAGCTGATTGAGCACCTGCAGGAGGCGACGGATGTCGGCGAAGTGGAGGCCGGTGGTCGGCTCGTCCAGGATGTAGAGCGTGCGCCCGGTCGCCCGGCGGGACAGCTCGGTGGCGAGCTTCACCCGCTGCGCCTCACCGCCCGACAGCGTGGTCGCCGACTGCCCGAGGCGGATGTAGTCGAGGCCCACGTCATGCAGGGTCTTGAGCTTCTGCTTGATCGCGGGAACCGGCTCGAAGAATTCGAGGGCCTCCGCCACCGTCATGTCGAGGATCTCGGCGATGTTCTTCCCCTTGTAGCGCACCTCGAGCGTCTCCCGATTGTAGCGCTTGCCCTTGCAGACCTCACACGTCACGTACACGTCGGGGAGGAAGTGCATCTCGATCTTCACGAGGCCGTCGCCCTGACACGCCTCACAGCGCCCACCCTTGACGTTGAACGAGAAGCGGCCGGGCTGATACCCGCGCACGCGCGCGTCGGAGGTCCGGGCCATGAGCGTGCGGATCAGCGTGAACACCCCGGTGTAGGTCGCCGGGTTGGACCGCGGGGTCCGCCCGATCGGCGACTGGTCGATGTCGATCACCTTGTCGAGGTGCTGGGCGCCCTCGATGCGGTCGTGCGCGCCCGGCCGGTCCCCCGCCCGGTGCAGCATCTGGGCGAGGGCGCGAAAGAGGATGTCGTTGACCAGGGTCGACTTGCCCGACCCGGACACCCCCGTCACGCACGTGAACGTCCCGAGCGGGATCCGGACGTTCATGCCCTTGAGGTTGTGCGCGCGCGGATTGTGGATGACGACCCCCTTGCCGGTGCCGGACCGCCGCCGGGCGGGCGGCGCGATCCGCTCGATCCCGGCGAGGAAGCGGCCGGTGAGCGAGGCGGAATTGTCCAGGATCTCGTCCGGGGTGCCCACCGCAACCACGTGGCCGCCGTGCTCGCCCGCGCCCGGCCCGAGGTCCACCACGTAATCTGCGGCGCGGATCGTCTCCTCGTCGTGCTCGACCACGAGCACGGTGTTGCCGAGGTCGCGCAGACGCTTGAGCGTGTCGAGCAGCCGGCGATTGTCGCGCTGATGCAGGCCGATGGACGGCTCGTCCAGGATGTAGAGCACGCCCACCAGGCTCGAGCCGATCTGGGTGGCCAGGCGGATGCGCTGACCCTCCCCGCCGGACAGCGTCGCGGCGGCGCGGTCGAGGGTGAGGTAGTCCAGGCCTACCGCGGAGAGGAAGCCCAGCCGCTCGCGCACCTCCTTCAGCACGCGCCGGGCGATCGCCGCCTCGCGCTCGGTAAGGCTGAGCGACTCGAAGAACTCGGATGCGGCCTTGATGGGCAGCCGCACGAGATCGGCGATGGAGCGCCGGGCGATCTTCACCGCGAGCGCCTCCGGCCGCAGCCTCGAGCCCTTGCAGGCCGGGCAGTCCTGCAGGGTCATGAAGTGCTCGATCTCCGCGCGGACGTCCTCGGACAGGGTCTCCTTGTACTTCCGGTCCAGGATCTTCAGCACGCCCTCGAAGCCATCGTCCTCCTCGCCGTGGAGGATCACGTCGCGGACCTTCTTCGGCAGCTTCTCCCACGGGGTATCGAGGCTGAACTTGTGGCGGCGCGCCAGCACCTGCAGGGTCTGCTTGAAGACGGTGCCGGGCTGCCCGGCCCACGGCGCGAGCGCGCCCTGGTTGAGCGAGCGCTTGCCCGTGGGGACTATTCTTTCTGAATCAACCTCGTAGCGTGTTCCGATGCCGCCGCATTCCGGACAGGCGCCGTAAGGGTTGTTGAACGAGAACATGCGCGGCGAGACCTCGGGGAACGAGATGCCGCACTTGGCGCAGGCCAGACGCTCGGAGAAGAGCATGCTCGGCCCATCCACCGCCTCCACCTGGGCCACGCCGTCGGCCAGCCGCAGCGCGGTCTCCAGTGAGTCGGCGAGTCGGCTCCCCAGCCCCTCTCGCACGATGATGCGGTCCACCACGACCTCGATGGTGTGCTTCTTGGTCTTGGCGAGCTCGATCTCCTCGCCGAGCTCGCGCACCTGGCCGTTGACCCGCACGCGCACGTAGCCCTGGCGCTTGAGGTCGTAGAACAGCTTACGGTACTCGCCCTTGCGTCCCCGGACCACCGGGGCGAGCACGAGCACGCGGCTCCCGCCCGGCAGGGTGAGCACACGATCGACCATCTGCTGCACGGTCTGCGCGGAGATGACGTCCCCGCACTGCGGGCAGTGCGGCACGCCGACCCGCGCGAACAGCACGCGCAGGTAGTCGTAGATCTCGGTGACGGTGCCCACGGTCGATCGCGGATTCTTCGACGTGGTCTTCTGCTCGATGGAGATGGCGGGCGACAGCCCCTCGATCGAGTCGACGTCGGGCTTCTCCATCTGCTCGAGGAACTGCCGCGCGTAGGCCGACAGCGACTCCACGTACCGGCGCTGCCCCTCGGCGTAGATGGTGTCGAAGGCCAGCGACGACTTGCCCGACCCGGACAGCCCGGTGATCACCACCAGCTGATCGCGGGGAATCTCGAGGTCGACGGCCTTGAGGTTGTGCTCGCGCGCGCCCCGGATGACGATGCGGTCGTTCGCCATGCGTCCCCGATCATACCGCTTCGGCGGGCCGAGGGTAAGCGGGGCGCCGGGCGCGGGCCCGCTCCAGCAGCACGAAGGTCAGGAGGCCCGCGCACGCGCCGATCGCGCCCACTGCGAAGCCCGCGTGGAAAGAGAGCCGCTCGATCACCAGGCCCACCAGCGCGGAGCCCAGCACCACGCCGACGTCCCACGAGGCGGATAGCGTGCCCATCGCGAGCCCGCGCTCGCGGTCAGGGGTGCGGTCCACCAGCAGGGCGATCATGGTGGGGTAGGTCAGCGAGGCGCCGGTGCCCAGGAACAGCGCCCCCGCGAGCAGCGTGGCGCTGCTGGGCGGCGCCGCCAGCACGAGAAATCCCATCGCGGTCGCCAGGATGGACGGAGCCAGCACCTGCGCGCGCCCGAGGTGATCCGAGATTCCGCGCAGGAGGGCGCGGCAGAGGATCATCCAGACCGAGTAGAGCCCGAAGAACCAGCCGATCCAGCCGCCCAGCCCGTGGCGCTCGGCATAGAGCGGGACGAAGCCCACGATGCTCGACTGCCCCAGCGTGATGAGGATCATCACCCCCGCCGCGCCCAGCGCGTGGCGGCTCCAGAGACGCAGCCGACCGCCTGCCCCGTCCGGCCGGGCCGCACCGGTGGGTGTGAGCAGCACCGTGAAGAGCAGGATGAGCGCCGCGAGCACGGTGACCAGATAGAAGTTCCACGCAATGCCGCCGAGACGGAGCAGCGCGATGCCGGCGGGGGCGGCCACCGCGACGGCGAGCGAGGTCCCGAGGTAATAGAGGCCCAGGGCCTCGCCACGATGGGCTGCCGCGGTGGCCTGTGCGGCGAGCACACCGGCCGCGGTGGAGATCAGTCCGTTCGCGAGGCCGACGCCGGCCATGAGGGCGATGAGGGCACCCGGCGAGCCCGCAGCGTGCAGCCCCAGCGAGGTGAGGGCGAGCACCACCACCCCGGGGAGCAGCACGACGCGTACGCCGTGGCGGTCCACCCAGCCGCCCACGACGGGGCGGAAGAACATCGCGACCCCCGCGGTCACGGAGAACATCAGGCCCACCTGCGTCCCGGTCGCGCCCAGCGCGGTGGCGCGAAAGGGCAGCACCGCGTTCAGCATGTAGGCCGCCACGTGGATGGCGATCGTGATGAGGAGCGCGCCGGCGAGCGCGCGCGTGTAGAGCGCGCGCCCGCCCGCGCCCAGGAGGCGGATCACCGGGTGCGACGCCCGCCGCGGGTCGCCAGCCAGAGCGCGCCGAGCCCCGCCGGTACCGCGAGCAACGCGGGCTGCTCGCAGAAGGCGCCGAGAAGGCTCCCGGCCGGGCGCGCCAGGCCGGCCACGCGCCCAAACAGGAGCAGGACCCCGTACACCGCGAGGGCGACCACGCCGGCAACTGTCGCGGCTTCGCGCCGCGCTGCCGCATCCGGCAGCAGCGCCCGCGGCAGGAACACCGCCGCGCCGGCGCCCAGCGCGGTGAGGCTGAGCGCCCAGGGATCGACGTGCCACAGGCTTGCGAGCGCCGCGACGACGAACACCATGGTCCAGAGTCCGAGATCGCTGCCGATCTCCCCGTCGCCGGCCGGATCCACCGCGGCCAGCCGCGCGCGGAGCGCGACCGTGGAGGCCATGAAGCTCGCGCCCACCGCGATGACCAGCACGAGCTGCAAGCGCATGCCCGTGGGGCGCGCGCCCAGCGCCAGACCCGGCACGTCGATCAGGCGGTCAGGGGTAATTCCACCCATGAAGATCTCGGGCGCGGCCAGCACCGCGTAGACCGCCCAGGCCTGAAGCGCCCCGAAGGTCGCGAGCAGCCCCGCGCCGACCAGGACGATTTCCCCGCGCGGGGCGGGGTCGGCCAGCGGCGGGCCAAAAAGCGCTACGCCGGCGCCGAGCAGTGTCACGCCGAGCCCCACACTGACCAGCGTCGCGACGAGGCCCTGCGACCCGCCGTCACCCCACGCGAGCCCGGTCGCCGGTGCGCCGGGAACGCGGCGGCCGGCCTCGAATTTCACGCGCGCGCCGGCAGTCGGCTCGAGCTGGTCGCCGGGTCGGAGTGTGAACGACTGCCCCGCCGCCAGTGGCACTTCACGATCGAGGGTTTGGCGTCCTTCCCTGATACGCGTCCTCAAGGTCGTCTCAGCCGCCGCGGTGACCCGGTGCGCCTCGTCGAAGCGCAGCGGCTGCTGCCCCTGAGCGAGTCGGAGATCGCGCCCCTCGGTCACCCAGCGGCTGGCGGCCGGGAAGACGAAGGCCGGGCGCTCCGACACCGCACGCCACGCCCCGAGCGGCGAGAGGCCGGTGGTGGCGGACAGCGCGACCAGCGAAATCAGCACGCTGACCCCGGCCACCAGCAGGAGCAGGGGGACCACGCGCTCCGCGCCCCGCCACGCGGTGAGCAGCAGGCCACCCGCCGCGGCCAGCGCGATGCCGTGCCAGCGCGGGACGCCGAGCCGCGACGCCAGATCACCCACCAGGACCAGCCCGGCCCAGATCAGGAGCGCGACCATGAGGAAGTGCGTCGCGACGTGGACCAGCGGGACGGCCACGGTGTCGTCCGCCGCGGGGCGCGCGCGCAGGGTGAGCGCCAGCAGCGGCGCCACGACGATGAGGAGCCCAGGCCAGAGTCCGCCCGTGCCGTGCGCGACGAGGAGCGTGGGCACGGCCAGCCAGATCGCGGGGCCGAGCCAGGCGGCGAGCACCGCGCCGGCGGCCCTCATTCGCGCGCGCCGCGGCCCAGCGCGGCGAACGCCGCGAGCGCCGGCGCAAGCACGCCCCCGTACCACCACACGAGGGACAGCGGACCGACGCGGACCTGGGCCACGTCGCGGGGCAGCGAGGTCAGGACGAGGAAGAGCATGAGCAGCACGAGCAGGAAAACCGCGCTTGCTTTCCTCGTCACGGGCCGCATTATAGGCGAACAAAGGAGAAGACATGAGCGAGCGCATCCAGCGTGTCATGGTGGTGACGGCGCATCCGGATGATTCCGAGTTCGGCGCCGGCGGCACGATTGCCCGCCACGTGCGGGAGGGCAAGCAGGTCAGCTATTGCGTCGTCACCAGCGGCAACAAGGGGTCGGGCGATCGCGCCATGACCCCGGAGCGGCTGGCCGCGATCCGCGAAGAAGAGCAGCGAAGCGCCGCGCGCGTGCTCGGCGTCGAGACCGTCGAGTTCCTCGGCTTCCCGGACTGCGAGGTCGAGAACACGCGGGAGACGCGCATGGCGGTCACCGCGTCCATCCGGCGGCACCGGCCGGATCTCCTCATTGTCCAGAATCCGCATCGCACGAAGAACCTGGGCGCCTCCCACCGGGACCACCGCACCGTGGCCGGCATCGCGCTCGACTGTGTGTACCCCCTCGCCCGCGACCACATGGCCTTTCCCGAGCTCCTCGCGCAAGGGCTCGAGCCCCACAAGATCAAGGAAGTCCACATGATGTGGTTTGAAAACCCCGAGCTCGTCGTCGATATCAGCGAGACCATGGACCTCAAGCTGAAGGCGCTCGCCTGCCATCAAAGCCAGTTCAAGGACTTCGCCGGAGTGGAGAGACGGGTGCGCGAGCGCAACGCCGAGCTGGGCAAGCTCAAGGGCTACGCCTACGCGGAGTGCTTCGAGACAATCGTGATCGAACGCTAGCCCGCGTGCAGTTGATTGGCGAGCCGCAGCCGAAGGCGAGGCGAGCGGATACGTGATGCATTCCCGCGCGGAGCGCGGGGGGCCCCGAAATCCGCTAAAATGGCAGGGTCTCCATGATCAAGGCCGCCACGCTTGCGGAGCTTATGGGGCAACGGGCCAGCGCCGACCCGGACAAGCCCTACTTCACCCTCTTCGACAGCCCGGTCCTCTACGGCCAGCTGTGGCACGAGACCGCGCGCTACGCCGCCGGCCTGCGTCGCCACGGGATCGACCGCGGGGACAAGGTCTGCTTGATCTTCCCGACCTGTGCCGAGTTCTTCTACACCTTTTTCGGTGCGCTTCGTCTCGGCGCGATCCCGGTACCGCTCTATCCCACCCTCGGGGTGGAAGCCACGGCAGGCATCTTCCGTGACTCCGAGGCCAAGGCGGTGGTCACGATCGGCTGGTTCCGGCGGGGCGTGGACGAATCGGCCGGAGCCGCCCCGAACGTGCGACACGTGCTCGAGCCGTCCGACCTCGAGATGGACGCGCCCAGCCCCAGCTTCCCCACGATCCGCGAAGACGACGTGGCGTTCATCCAGTACACGTCAGGCAGCACGGGCCAGCCGCGGGGCGTGGTCCTCACCCACACGAACGTCTGCCGCACCGTCGAGTTCATGGCGGAGGCCGCTCAGCTCGGACGCGAGGACGTGGTGGTCTCGTGGCTGCCCCTCTATCACGACATGGGCCTGATCGGCTGCGCGTTCACCCCGCCCACGACCGGCGCCGCCCTGCATCTCTTGCCGCCCGACCTGAAGAGCCCGCGGATCTGGCTCGAGATGGTCACGCGGGTCCGCGCCACCTTCACCGTGTCGCCGGATTTCGGCTATCGCAACTGCGTGCGGAACATTCACGACGCCGCCGGCATCGAGCTCTCCTCGCTCAAGCAGGCGCTCTCGGGCGCCGAGCCGGTGCGCCTGAGCACGATCCAGGCCTTCGAGCAGAAGTTCGGCCTGCAGAACGTGATCACGCCCTGCTACGGCCTGGCTGAGGCCACCCTCGCGGTGGCGATCTGGCCGCGCTACACCCCACTCCGGCTCGACTCCTCGGGCAAGTTCCTCTCCGTCGGTCAGGCCTGTCGGGGCGTCGCCGTGCGCATCATGCAGGACGACCGCGTGCTCGGGCCCGGCGAGGAGGGAGAGATCGTGGTGCGGAGCCCGGGCGTGATGCAGGGGTACTACAACAATCCCGAGGCCACCGCCCGCGTGCTCTCCCCGGACGGGTGGCTCCGCACCGGCGATCTCGGCTTCCTCGACGCCGAGGAGTACCTCTACATCACGGGCCGCGTGAAGGATCTCATCATCCTCGGCGGCGCCAATGTGATCCCCGCCGACGTCGAGGAGGTCGTGGATCACGTGCCCGGCGTGCGCTACTCCGCCGCGGTGGGGATCGACAGCCGGCGCACGGGCAGCCAGCGGCTGCACATCGTGGCGGAGGTGCGCGGTGACGGGGGGACGCGCGAGGAACAGTCCACGCTCGTGCGCGAGATCGTGCAGCGCGTGCACCGCGCCACCGGGCACCGTCCCGCCAAGGTCCTGCTCGTCCGCCCGAGCACCATCCCCAAGACGTCGAGCGGCAAGATCCAGCGGGCGCGCCTCGGGGAGATGATCTCCGGCAACGAGGTGGCGGACGCGATCGTCTACGCCTCCGGCGCCCAGGCTCACTAGGCGCCGATGGCCGCCCCCGGCCCGACGTTCGGCTGTCACCTTCCCGTCTTCGGCCCCATCGCCACGCGGGGCAACGTGCTGGCCTTCGCGCGGAAGATGGAGGCGCTGGGCTACGAGTCCCTCTGGGCGAGCGACCACGTCGTGCTTCCGTATACGATCAACTCCAAGTATCCGTACAACACCACCGGCGAGTTCCCCCTGCCGCCCTCCGCGGCGTTCCTCGAGCCCCTGACCACGCTCGCGCTGGTCGCCGGCGTCACGGAGCGGGCGCTCCTCGGCACGACGATCCTCGTGCTGCCCCATCGCCACCCCGTGCTCGCCGCGAAGACCATCGCCACCCTCGACCACCTCGCCGAGGGCCGCGTGATCCTGGGCGTCGGGGTTGGCTGGATGCGCGAGGAGATCGAGATTCTCGGCGGGAACTACGACCGGCGCGGCGCCTGGTCCGATGAGGCCATTCGCATCATGCGGACGTGCTGGGCCGAGGAGCGGCCGCGCCATGCCGGCGAGTTCTTCTCGTTCGGCGAGATCGGGGTCGCTCCCCAGCCGCCGCGCAAGCGCATTCCCATCTGGGTGGGCGGCCACACGCCGCGGGCTCTGCGGCGCGTGGCCGAGCTCGGCGACGGCTGGCACGCTGCGTTCACGCCGCCCGATGCATTCGCGCGCGACATGGAGCGCCTCCGCGCCGAGTGCGCGCAGGCCAACCGCACGGTGGACGACCTCGCGATCACGCTCCGGGTCGGGCTCTCGTTCCGCGACCGGCCGGGCGGCGCCGACCGCAAGCCGCTCCAGGGCACGCCGGAGCAGATCGTCGCCGACATCCGGCGTTACCGCGAGCTCGGCGTCGGCTCGTTCCTGCTGGAAGCCCGCTATCGAGACCTCGAGGACATGGTGTCCATCTTCGAGCGATTCGCGCGGGAGATCCGCCCCCAGGTCGCCGCCCCCACCGGGAGGTCATGACATGAGCACGGCCAGCGACGTCGAAGTCCAGTCCACCGAGCTGCTCCGCACCCTCATCCGCAACGCCTGCGTCAATACCGGCGAGGAGTCCTCCGGCCACGAGGACCGGAGCTGCGACGCGCTCGAGACGTTCTTTCAGGGCTCGGGCCTTTCCTGCGAGCGCTACACCTCGTCGCCCGGGCGCATGAGCCTGATCACCCGCATTCAGGGCCGCGACCCCAAGGCGCCCACCCTGCTCCTGATGGGGCACACCGACGTGGTGCCGGTGAGCCCCGCCGGCTGGCAGCGCGATCCCTTCGCGGGCGAGCTGGTGGACGGCATCGTCTGGGGCCGCGGCGCGATCGACATGCTGAACCTCACCACGACGATGGCGGTGGCCACGCGGCGGCTTGCCACCAGCGGCTGGAAGCCCAAAGGCACGCTGATCTACCTGGCCGTCGCGGACGAGGAAGCCGGCGGCGTGTACGGCGCCGAGCACCTGGTCGAGCACGAGCCCGACGCGGTCCGGTGCGACTACGTCATCACCGAGAGCGGCGGCGTGCCCATCCCCACACCTAGCGGCTACAAGCTGCGGGTGTCGGTGGGCGAGAAGGGCGGCAACTGGCGCCTGCTCACCGTCCACGGCACGCCGGGGCACGGCTCGCGCCCGTTCCGCACCGACAATGCCCTCGTGACCGCCGCGCAGGTCATCCAGCGCATCGCCGACTATCGCCCCACCGCGCGCATCCTCGACGCGTGGAAGAACTACATCAGCGCGCTGGGGCTCGATCCCGAGCTCACCGCCGATCTCATCGATCCCGACCGCGTATGGAAGGCGGCCCGCGACATGGACAACGTCACGCTCGCCCGCGAGGCCCACGCCTGCACCCACACCACGTTCTCGCCCAACGTGGTGCGCGGCGGGACCAAGGTGAACGTGATCCCGGACAAGATCGAGATTCAGGTCGACATCCGCGCGCTCCCCGGCGTCACGTCCGAGGAAGTCGAGGCGATGCTGAAGGAGGCCATGGGCGACCTCGCCGACCGCGTGACCATCGACACGCCGCCGAATCGCCGGCGCGGCGGCTCGCTCTCGCCGCTCGACACGCCGATCATGCACGCGATGTCGCGCGTGGCCACCACCCTCATGCCCAACGGCACGGTGGTTCCCGCCATGACCACCGGCGGCACCGATGCCCGGTTCTTCCGCTGGAAGGGCATCCCGTCCTACGGGTTCGGGCTGCACTCGCTGCGCATCCCCTACACCGAGTACCCGGTGATGTTCCACGGCCACAACGAGCGCGTGGACACCGAGAGCCTGCGTCTGTCCGCCGAGATGTGGGAGGCGCTCTGCCGCGATTTCCTCGGCTAGGCCGCTAGGGTGTGCTGGGCGCGGCTCACGACGTCACCCGGCACGGCGCTCCTGGTCGCCGTGAATCAGGAGTAAGGAGGAGCTGATGCGAGCGATGCGAATCGGGGTCATGCGAGGACTGGTGGGGGCGGCGGTGCTCGCCCTGGCGCTGCCGGCGGCGCCGGCGGGGCAGGCCGAGGCGGCGGACATCAAGGTGCTGAGCGCGGGCGCGGTACGGGCCATCGTGACCGAGCTGACCCCCGCGTTCGAGAAGGAGACGGGGCACAAGGTCGCCTTCGAGTTCGGCACCGCGGGCCAGACGCGGCAGCGGCTCGCCAGTGAGCCGGCCGACGTGGTCATCCTGCCGGACACCGGCCTCGACGAGCAGATCAAGCAGGATCGGGTGGTGGCCGGCTCGCGCGCCGACATCGCGCGCACCGGCATGGGGGTGGGCGTCCGCGAGGGCGCGCCGAAGCCCGACATCTCGACCACCGAGGCGCTCAAGAAGGCGCTGCTGGCGGCGAAGTCCATCACCTACGTCGATCCGTCCCAGGGCGCGACGAGCGGAGTGTACTTCTCCGGGCTCCTTCAGCGCTGGGGCATCGCGGATGCGATGAAGCCCAAGACCACGCTCGTCTCGGGAGGCTACCCGGCCGAGCGGGTGGCCAAGGGCGAGGTCGAGTTGGTCGTGCACCAGATCAGCGAGATCATGCCCGTGAAGGGCGTGACCGTCGTCGGTCCTCTCCCGAAGGACATTCAGAAAGTGACGACGTACTCGGCGGGGCTCGTCGCCAAGGCCGCTCAGCCGGACGCAGCACGCGCCTTCATTGCCTACCTCATGTCGGCGGCGGTGCGCCCGAAGTTCGCCGCGGCGGGGCTCGACTACAAGGAGTAGTCTGACAGTCAAGCATGAGCGCGACGCCTCCCGATCTCGTGGCCTCGGGCGTCCATCTCGTGGGCAGCGTGCCGCTGGCCAGTCCCGAGGCGGTATTCCGCGCAGTTGCCGGCGCGCTTGGGGACCGCGTGCGGCGCATCCCCGACGGCGAGACCGGGCCGCGATCGGACTGGATCGTCTGGCAGCTTCCCGTGTTCACCACCCAGCGCCAGCTCGAGGTCGTCCCCCCCGGGCCGGACAGCTGGCGGCCCCTGCCCCGCGTGCGCCTCGCCGAGGGCGCGCGCGCGGAGAGCATCGCGTTCGGCGCGCTTGGCTACGCTGACGCGGCCATCTCGTCGTACCGCGTCTTTGCCCGGCTCAAGCGCGACGGGGTGGTGCCGGTGGCCTGCCGCTTACAAGTCTGCTTGCCCACGCCCTTGGCTCCCATCAGCGCCTTCGTGGTGCCCGAGCACCGAGCGCTCCTCGAGCCCGTGTACGAGGAGCAGGTGCTCGCCGAGCTCGCCACCATCCTCCGCGAGGTTCCCAACGATCAGCTCGCCGTGCAGTGGGACACGAACTTCGAGCTGGGAATGCTCGAGGGCGTGTACCCGGTGTGGTTCGGCGAGGTCAAGGGCGGCATCCTCGAGCGCCTCCTGCGGATCTCCCGTCACGTGCCGCCGGACGTCCCGCTTGGCTATCACCTCTGCTACGGTGACGTGCAGCATCGTCACTTCAAGGAGCCGGCCGATGCCGCTCGGCTGGTGGATCTCGCCAATGCGCTCGCCGCAAGCCTGGGGCGGCCGCTCAACTGGATACACCTGCCCGTCCCACGCGAGCGCCTCGACGAGGCGTACTACGCGCCGCTGCGCGACCTGCGCCTGCGTGCCGAGACCGAGCTCTACCTCGGGCTCGTCCACCATACCGACGGCGCGGAGGGCAGCCGGCGGCGGATGGAAGTGGCGCGGCGCTTCGTGTCCGCCTTCGGGGTCGCCACCGAGTGCGGCTGGGGCCGGCGGCCCGCCGCCACCATCCCCGACCTCCTGCGCATCCACGCCGAGGTGAGCGGGCCCCTGCAGCGGGCGGGCATCCCGCGGGCGCGGTTCCAGTGGCCGGCCGGCTTCGCCCGCGTGCCGGACCAGGACTGGGTCCAGCAGCCCATGGACACCTTCGGGCTGAAGTACGACACCGTGGAGCATCACGGCTGGTACAAGAACCTCGACCCGACGGTGGAGGACCTCGCGCGGCACCTGGAGGATGGCCACCTCCTCATCGACTACTCGGGCGGCACGGGCATCCTGCTCGACCGGCTCAACCTGCGCATCTTCGATCGCCAGGTCGGCGTGCTGATCGTGGACAGCTCCCCCAAGTTCCTGCGCGTCGCCCTCGACAAGTTCGGCGGCGAGGAGCGGGTCGCCTACCGCCTGCTTCGCTGGCTCAAGGAGGAGCGGCGCCTCGAGCTGCTGGACGAAGCCGTGGGTCCCGAGCTGCTCGCGCGCAGGGCGGATGTCATCACGTCCACCAACGCGATCCACCTCTACCGCGGCCTCGCGGACACCCTCGGATCGTGGGCCCGCGTGCTGCGGCCGGGCGGTCGCGCGTTCGTGCAATCGGGAAACATTCGCAATCCGCAATCGCGCCCCAGCGAGTGGATCCTGGACGAGACCGTCTACGCCATCCACGAGGTCGCGGTGGGCCTCGTCCGGAACGACGCGCGCTACGCGTCCTATCGGCCCCTCCTCGACGACCAGACCCGCCTCCAGGCGCATGTCGCGTACCGCGATCAGGTATTCCTGCCCGTCCGGCCGCTCGATCACTATCTGCGGAGCTTCGAGGAAGCCGGCTTCGCCGTGGAGGAGGTGCGGGCTCGCTCGATCGAGGCCCGGGTGAGCGAGTGGTTCGAGTTCCTCAGCGCCTATCACGAGGCGGTGCTGGGCTGGGTGGGCGGCTCGCCCAAGGTGGACGGCAAGGCCCCGACCGCCGAGGCGGTGACCGATCGGCTCGGGCTGATCCGGCATGCGATGGACACGCTTTTCGGAGGACGCGACGCGTTCCGCTGCTGCTGGACCTATATCACCTGCGTGCGGCCCTGAGCCTTCGGCGTCACGCGGCGTCGTGGAAGATAACACCGAGTGTGTGGCGCTCACCCGAGCGGATCTCGCTGACACCGTGGCGTAGCGCCACGCGATACCAGCCGCGCGCCCCGCGGGCGGGACGGTAGCGCGTGGCGAAAATCACCGCCTCGCCCCGCGCCAGCGGCACGACGTGCGCGGCGGACTGCGCGCGCGGCCGCTGCTCCACCAGGACGAATTCACCACCGGTGAAGTCGGCGTCCGGCTCGCTCAGGAGCACCGTGAGCTGGAGGGGGAACGCGATCTTCCCGTAGAGGTCCTGATGGAGGCAATTGTACCCGCCCTTGCCGTAGCGCAGCAGCAGCGGCGTGGGCTTGGTCTGTCCGTGGCGGGCGCAAAGGCGCGCCATGCCGTCGAGGTCGCCCGGGAAGCGCTCGCGCGCGCCCAGGCGCTCCGCCCAGCGATTGGCGACGGGGGCGAGCGAGGGGTAGAGCGCCCGGCGGAGCGTCGCCACCGGCTCCGGCAAGGGCGCCGCGAAGTACTTGTACTCGCCCTCGCCGAAGCGGAAGCGCGCCATGTCGACGCGGCTGCGGAAGCGCGTCTCCTCGGCGTAGAGGTCGACGAGCGCGGCGCACTCCGCGGCCTGGAGGAGCGGGCCCGTGGTCGCGTAGCCCCGCGCGTCGAGGACGGCCGCGATGTCCTCCCACGCGAGCCCCGCGCACCGGCGCGCGAGGTCGTCCCCTGAAATCAGGCGACCTGCGCGGGCCGGCATGCCTGGCACGCCCGGTACCCCACCGACAGGGCGTCCTCCACGGAAGCGAACACCACCCGGTTCTTCGGCTTGGCGCGGCGAAGATGCGCGCAGCCCACCCGGCACACGACGCGCGTGCTCGTGCAGCCCTCCAGCACCGGCGTGGTGCGCTCGATCTCGAGGAGCCATCCTTTCAGCCGCGTGCCGAAGATGTAGCCGCCCACGCCGCCGTCGCTTTTGAGCACGCGGTGGCAGGGCACGATGAGCGGCACGGGGTTCTTCCCGAGCGCCGTGCCTACCGCGCGCACCGCACCGGGATGGCCGATCCGCTTGGCCACCCACGCGTAGGGGCGCGCCTGGCCGAAGGGAATGTCGCCGGCCGCGCGCAGCACCTTTCCCTGAAACTCGGGCGCCTCGTGAAGATCCACCGGCACCGAGAAGTACGCGCGCTGCCCACGGAGATAGTCGTGGAGCTCCTCGCGCGCCCGCTCGATGAGCCGCCGGGCCGGACCGCTCGCCCCGGGGGCCTGGCGCCCGCGGCGGATCAGGCTGATGCCCTGGGGCGTGGCGGATACCGCCAGCCGGTCCAGCAGCGCCTCCGCCTCGCGGTCCGCCCCCTCGGCCCGCCGCATCACGTGCGGCGCGAGCGTGGGGGGGGCGCCCGCGGGCTTGAAGTAGTCGACGAGCAGCTGATCGACCCGATCGCGAATCATGCGTGGCCTCCCTGGGCCAGCGCGGCGCGCAGGATGGACTTCCCACGCGCGAGCTGGCTCTTCACCGTATTGATCGAGATGCCGCGGATGCGGGCGAGCTCGGCATTGCCGAGCCCGTTCACGTAGTGCAGAGCCAGCAGCACGCGCGCCTCGCGGGGCACCTTGGCGAGCGCCCGCGCCACGTCGATGCGCCGGCCGGCATCGCCCGGCGTCTCGAACACGGGTGCGTGGTCCTCCGCCGCCGCGCTCGCCGCGTGCGCGGCGCGCACGCCCCGTCGGCGTAGCTCGTCCACGCAAACATTGGTGAGCACGCGGTAGAGCCAGGTGGACACCGCCCAGCGCGGCTCGTAACGCCGCGCGGCCTGGTAACTCTGGAGCAGCGCCCGCTGCACCGCGTCCTCGGCGTCTGCGCGCGAGCCGAGGAGGCGCGTGGCCACGGCCATGAGCTTGGGGCCGTAGGCCTCTACCAGCTCGGTGAAGGCGCGCCCGTCGCCCCGGGCCACCCGCCGCATCAGCGCCCGCTCCCTGTCCATGTCAGTCAGGTATACGGGCCGGGGGGCCCGGGAGGGTGGAAGTCGCTAGATCTTGGAGCCCGACTTCTCCCAATCGTCCAGGAACTTCTTGATGCCGAGGTCGGTGAGGGGATGCTTCACGAGCATCTCGAGCACGTTGAACGGCATGGTGGAGACGTGGGCCCCCGCCTTGGCCGCGTCCAGCACGTGCAGGGGATTGCGGATGGAGGCCGCCAGCACCTGGGTCTTGTAGCCGTAGTTCTTGTAGATCTGGCAGATGTCGCGCACCAGGTCCATGCCCACCGCGCTGATGTCGTCCAGGCGGCCGAGGAACGGACTGATGTAGACCGCGCCCGCCTTGGCGGACAGGAGGGCCTGCGTCGCCGAGAAGCAGAGCGTCTGGTTCACGCGGATGCCCTGCCCGGTGAGCTGCTTCACCGCCTTGAGGCCGTCCTTGGTGAGCGGGCACTTCACGACAACGTTGGGCGCGACCTGGGCCAGCTCCTTGCCCTCCTTCACCATGCCGTCGTAGTCGGTGGCCACCACTTCCAGGCTCACGTCGCCCGGCACGATGGAGCAGATCTCCTCCACGAGGGGACGGAAGGGCCGCTTCTCCTTGGCGATCAGCGACGGGTTGGTGGTGCACCCGTCGACCAGGCCCATGGCCACACCTTCCTTCAGCTCGTGCACGCTCGCGGTATCGAGAAAGATCTTCATGATGCCTCCTGCGCGTGCCGCTCCGGGCGGCTCACGCGCGCTCGATGCGAATGGGGGTCCCGGCGGTGACCTTCTTGAAGACGGCGGGATCGCCCAGGACCCGGCCGAAGACGTTCACCGGGCTCGCGGGGCGAATCTCCTGCCCTCGGCTCGCCGGCGTCCGCCCGAAGAAGATGCAGAATGCCGAGCCGGGAGGCCAGTAGCCGAGGGCGCCCATCTCCACCGTCTCCTGCGGGCGTTCGGGCTTGGCCTTCACGGGAATACCGAAGTAGATCTCGTCGCCCCAGGTGTCGCCGGGGACCGACAGCGGCAGCGCATCCCACACCGCCTGCGCGGTGTTCGAGTCGTCGAGCACCGCGTCGGCCTTCACCGGGCCCGCCGTGATCCGGATGCGTCGCTCGGCCATCTCGCGCTCAGTCTAGCACTCTCAGCCGCCCCGCCGCCGCCGGTACTCGGCCAGACGCGTCGTCAGCGCGGCGCGATCGAGGAGAGCCGAGGCGCCCTTTCCCTCCACCACCGCGGCCCCGGCCACCGCGGCGGCCGCCGCCGCCTCCCAGGGATCGCCGCTGCGGTGGTACTCGATCAGGAGCGTGGTCGCGAAGACATCACCGGCCCCGGTGTCGTCCACCGGAGTGGCGACGTCGGGGGCCACGTGATAAGGCTCGCCGTTGACGAAGAGGGTGGCGCCCCGCGCCCCCGCGGTGAGGGCCCCCAGCGGCACGCGCTGCAGCCACTCCACCGCGTCGGCTCGGAAGCCGGCGACATCGTCCTCGCTCGCGACCATGAGCTGCGCCCAGGCCAGCACCGGTTCGGCCTCCTCCCACGGCTGGGGCACGATGCGGCCCCCCTGCTCGCGGCGCCGCATCCAGCCCTGGGGCAGCACGCCCATGGACGCGGCACCGAGCGATTCCGCCAAGGCGGGCTCGACCTCATTGATGACGGGGGCGAGGATCGCCAGCGGCGCCGCCCTCCAGTCCACGGGCAAGTCGTCAGCCTCCAGATCGGCGGCGCGGGCCGCGAGCGCGAGCGTACGGGACGACCCGGTGCCCGCAAGCTCGAACGTCGTCGTGCGCGGGCTATCGGCCTTCGCGACGAGGATGTCCGACGGGATCGCGCCCGCGGGAAAGTCGTCGCTGAACGAGGTCAGCAGGCCCACCCGCAGCCCCAGGCGATGCGCGGCGAGGGCGGCGTAGTAGGCGGCTCCGCCCGGGCGGGTTCCGCCCGGCGTCATGTCGAGCGTGACGTGTCCGGCAACCACCAGGTCGGGAGGCACACTCTCATACCATGGTCAGGCCGCCGGACACGGACAGCGTCTGTCCCGTCACGAAGCCCGACTCGTCGGAGGCAAAGAACACCACGGCCGGGGCCAGGTCCTCGGGCGTGCCGAGGCGGCCGAACGGAATCACGCGCTTGAGGCTCTCGGCGAGCTTGGGATTCCCGGCGGATACCTCCGCGAAGAGCGGCGTGTCGGAGGGGCCGGGGCACACGCAGTTCACGTTGATGCGGTGCCGTGCCATCTCGCGCGCGATGGTCTTGGTGAAGGCGATGATGCCGCCCTTGGCGGCCGAATACACGGCCTCGCCGGTGGAGCCCACCCGGCCGGCGTCCGAGGCGATGTTGACGATCTTGCCACCCCCCTGCCGGATCATGAGGTCGAGCACGGCACGGGTGCAGACGATGGGGCCCTTGAGATTCACCCGCAGGATCAGGTCCCAGTCCGACTCCGTCGACTGGACGAACGGGCCAACCTTGTCGAGCCCGGCGTTGTTGACCAGGACGTGCACGCCGCCCCAGCGCGCGGAGACCTCGGCCACCACGGCGTCGATGCGCGCCTTGTCGCTGATGTCCGCCCTCCAGGCCCCGGCGTCCCCGCCCGCCTTGGCGATGGCCTCCACCGTCTCCTTGGCCCCGGCCTCGTTCAGATCCACCACCGCCACGCGCGCGCCCTCTGCCGAGAGAGCGCGCGCGATGCCGCGCCCGAGGCCGCTGGCCGCGCCCGTCACGATCGCCACCTTGCCTGCCACGCGTCCCGCCATGGGTCAGAGCCTCATCTGCTTGGCGATGATCTCCTTCATGATTTCGGAGGTGCCGCCGCCGATGGTCATGAGGCGATAGTCGCGAAAGAACCGCTCGATGGGATACTCCCGCATGTAGCCGTAGCCGCCGTGGAGCTGCACGCAGTCGTAGGCCACGCGCTGGGCCATGTCCGCGGTGAAAAGCTTCACCATGGAGATCTCGCGCACCGCGTCCTCGTGCCCCTGGAACTTGAGGCAGGCCGCGTAGGTGAGCCAGCGCCCCGCCTCGATCAGCGTGGCCAGCTCGGCCAGCTTGTGGCGGACCACCTGCTTCTCGGACAGCGGTCCGTCGAACGCGTGGCGGCCCTGGACGTAGGCGATGGTGTCCTCGAGCGCCCGCTGGCATCCCGCCGTGCAGTGGAGCCCCGCCACCAGGCGTTCGCGCTGGAAGATGCGCATGACCTCGTAGAAGCCCCCGCCCTCTTGCCCCAGCAGATTCTCGGCGGGCACGCGCATGTCCTCGAAGGCGAGCTCCGCGGTGTCGGAGGCGCGCATGCCCATCTTGTCGAGCTTGCGGCTCACCGAGAAGCCCGGCGTCTCCCGCTCGACGAGGAACATCGAGATCCCCTGGTGGCGCCCCTCACCCTTCCCTCTCCCCCGAGGGGAGTGGGGATCGGTGACCCGCGCGGCCACGAAATAGAGGTCGGCCATCACCCCGTTGGTGATGAACATCTTGGAGCCATTGAGGACGTAGTGATTTCCGTCGCGCACCGCGCGCGTCTTGATGGCGGCCACGTCGGACCCGCCGCCCGGCTCGGTGACCGCGATGGCGCAGAGGTACTGCCCCTTGCATACGCCGGGCAGGTATCGCTCCTTGAGCGCCTCGCTCCCCGTCCAGTAGAGATGGGGCGACGACATGTCGTTCTGGACGCCCACCGCCATGGCGAGCGAGCCGCACCGCGAGCGCGCCATCTCCTCGTGAATCACCGCAGAGGTGAGAAAGTCCGCCCCCGCGCCGCCGTACTTCTCGTCGTACTCCACCCCGAGGAAGCCGAGCTCGCCCATGCGCGGCCAGATCGACTTGGGGATCTGCCCCGCCCCCTCCCATTCATCAATATGCGGGACGACCTCGCGGTCGACGAAGGCGCGCACCGCCTGACGGAACATCTCGTGCTGCGCGTCGAACACCTTCACGCTAGCGCTCCTCGCCCCACTTGGCCTTGACCGCCTCCCGGTCCACCGCCCCGTCCGCGCCCCGGGGCAGCGCGTCCGTGAACACCACCACGTGCGGCCGCTTGAAGCGCGCGATCTTCGAGCCCACGAAGTCGCCCACCGACTGTGCGGAGTGGTCCGCGGCGGCCTTGACCTCCAGCACCGCCTTGATCGCTTCACCCCACCGGGGGTCGGGGATGCCGTAGACGCAGACCCCGCTGACGCCCGCCATCTGCATGATGACCGTCTCCACCTCGGCCGGATACACGTTCTCGCCGCCCGGCTTGATCAGCTCCTTCTCGGGCTTGCGCTTGACGTAGTAGAGGTAGCCCTCGTCGTCGAAGCGGCCCACGTCGCCGGTGTGATGCCAGCCGCCGCGGAAGGTGTACGCGGTGACGTCCGGCTGATCGTAGTAGCCCCGGAACACCAGCGGCCCGCGCACCACGATCTCCCCCGGCGTGCCCACCGGCACGTCGCGGTCGTAGTCGTCCACCACCTTGACCTGGGCGGCGGGCACGGGCCGGCCCGCGGACCCCGGCTTGTCGGCCACGCGAACGATCGACACGAAGCCGGTGGTCTCGGACTGGCCGAAGCCCGTCCAGAACTTGGCGCCGGTCGTGTCGTGGAGGCGCTGGATGGTCTGCGGCGCGTCGAGGCCCGACACGTGCCGCAGGCTCGGCAACCGGCTCCCCGCCTTGGCCGCCGCGTCCAGCAGCGTGGCGAGCACCGGGGGAAAGTCGGAGAGATAACTCACGCGGTGTCGGTCGATCAGGCGCACCGCCTCCTCCGGATCCCAGCGTGAGACGAGCACGCTGGCCCCGCCGGCGTGGAAGGTCGCCAGCGTCCAGCCGAGCGCGGTGATGTGGAAGAGCGGCAGCGCGGCCAGGTAACGGTCGGTGGGGCCGAGGCCGGTGGCCGCCATGATCGTGAGGTTGGCGGCGAGCACGTTGTCGTGCGTGAGGGCCGCGCCCCGGGGAATCACGTCGACGGCAGCGGTGGAGATCACGGCAAAAATGTCATCGCCGGCCACCTCGTCGGCCGCCGGGCCGGCGCCGCCGCGGTAGAGCGTCGCCAGCGGCGTGAAGCGGGGCGTGGCGGGGGCCGAGCCGAGCAGGGCCCAGTGCGGCACCGCCGTCTTCTCCGCGGGCCAGCCGCCCACCACCCCGAGGGTGGAGGCGTCCGCCACCAGCATCTTCGGCGCGGCGCGCTCCAGCACCCGCGCGACCTCGTCGCCGGTCAGGCGCCAGTTGATGGGATAGGCGATGATGCCCTGCCGCGCGCAGGCCCCGTAGAGGTCGAGGTACGCGAGGTCGTTCTGGGCGAGGATGCAGAGGCGGTCGCCCCGGCCGATGCCGAGGGCGACGAGCCCGCCCGCGAGAGCATCCACACGCTCCTGGAAGGCCCGGAACGATACGGTGGTGTCGCCGTGCACGAAAGCCGGCGCATCCCCGTGCACGGCCGCGCCGCGCGCGATGACGTCGTAGACCGTCATGCCCTGCGCGGACACGGATGCCTCAGCTCAGCCAGCGCTTGCGCCGCTTGTAGTGCTTGACGTCGCGGTACGATTTGCGCGCGCCCACCTCGGTGAGCCCGAGGTAGAACTCCTTGATGTCGGCGTTCTCGCGGAGGGCGTCGCCGGTACCCTCGAGCACGACGCGCCCGTTCTCCATGACGTAACCGTGGTCGGCGATCTGGAGCGCCATGGTCGCGTTCTGCTCGACGAGGAGCACGGTGAGCTTCTCCTGCTGATTCAGCCGCTGCACGATGCTGAAGATCTCCTCCACGAGCATGGGGGCCAGCCCGAGCGACGGCTCGTCGAGCAGCATCACCTTGGGCGTGGACATGAGGGCGCGCCCGATGACCAGCATTTGCTGCTCGCCGCCCGAGAGGTAGCCGGACTGCACGGAGCGGCGCTCCTTGAGGCGCGGGAAGTACTGGTAGACGCGCTCGATCCCCCCGGCGACCTTGCCCCGGTCGGTCTGGGTGTGGGCGCCCGCGATCAGGTTCTCCTCGGTGGTGAGGTGCTCGAAGACGCGCCGGCCCTCGAAGACCTGCACGACTCCACGCTGCACCACCTCGTAGGCGGGCAGCCGGTCGATGCGATCGCCGTTGAGCTCCACCGTGCCCTTGGTGACCTCGCCCCGCTCGGTGCGGAGCAGACCCGAGACCGCCTTCAGGGTGGTGGTCTTGCCGGCGCCGTTGGCGCCCAGCAGCGTGGTGATGCGCCCCTCCGCGCAGGTGATGGACACGCCCTTGAGGACGAGGATTACGCTGTCGTAGATGACCTCGACGTTGTTGAGGCTCAGCATCGCGATGTTGCGCCGGAAGGGGCGCGGGCCCCCTCCGGCGCGTCTCCGTTCTCCGCGGCTACTTGGCCGCCGCGGCCTTGATGTGCTTGGCCACCACGTCGGTGTACGCCGAGTACCAGTCGGTCTCCTTCTCGAACTTGCCGCCCTTCACCTGCCAGATTTGCACCAGCCCCCCGCCCTCGTGGTCGGTTGCAGTGATCTTGAGCGGCGGCACCAGCCCGCCCAGGGTGAAGTTGGAGATCTTCTCGAAGCCGTTCTTCACGTCCTGACCGGTGATCTTCCCGTCCGGCTTGGCCTTCAGCGCGTTGCGGATGGCCTCGACGTGGAGCGCGGCCACGAGCACGCCGCGATTGTAGAACACCGTGGAGGCCATCTCCTTGGGCGCCGGCTTGCCCTGCTTCTGGTACATGTCACGGATTTCCTTCAGCACGGGGTAGTCCTGCCCCACGCCCGCGAACTGCATGGTGTGGTAGCCTTCGGCCGCCGGGAAACCGCCCGCGGCATCGATGTTGGCCTCGGCCGAGCCCCACACGAACGAGACGACTTTCTTCAGCGGATAGCCTACGCGCTTGAGCTCCTTGATCGACACCGCGGGCGCCCCGCCGAAGAGGTGGGCGATCACGTAGTCGGCGCGGAACCGCTGGGCGATGTCCAGCACCTGCGCTCCCATCTCCACGCCGGGCGGAGGCACCGCGAACTCCTTCATGGTGAAGCCTTCCAGCTTGGCGAGGTCCTGCAGCACGTCGATGGGCTCGCGGCCGGCCGGGTTGTCATAGAAGATGTAGGCGATCTTCTTGCCCTTCAGGCTGCCGCCGAGCTGCTTCTTGGCGAAGTCCACCGCGGCCGCGCCCTGCGACCAGTACGTCGCCGCGATGGGGAAGATGTACGGATACCGCGTGCCGTCCGCGGCGGCGGCGCTGCCGAAGCCGGGCGAGGTGCCGGGAATCCGGTCCTCGGTCAGCTTGGCGGCGAGGGCGTAGATCTGCGGGGTGCCGTAGACCGACATCGAGACCGCGCCTTCCTTCTTGTGGCGCTCGTAGGACTCGACGGCGGGCGGGACCTTGTACTCGTGGTCGATCTCGAGGGCCTTGATCTTGTAGCCCTCGACTCCGCCCTTGGAATTCACCAGGGCAATGTAGTCGTGGAACCCGGGGCACAGGATCGTGCCCACGATCTGCGTCGCCCCCGTCCGGTCGCACTGCGCGCCGAGCACGATCTCACCCTTGTACTGCTGCGCCTGGGTGGGACCCGTCGCGAGCAGGCCGCCCGTCAGCAGGGTCAGAACCGCCACGATGGCCAGGAATCGCCTCATAGACCTCTCCTTTCTTCGCGTAGCTCAGTACGCGAAAGGCCAGATGCGGAAGTAGTTCCGGATGTTCCGCCACAGCCGGTTGAGACCCTCGGGCTCCACGATGAGGAAGAACACGATGAGGGCCCCGAACAGCATGAGACGGAGGTTGGGAATGAGATTGAGCACGGTCTGCGGCGAGAACAGGACGTCGCCGAACGCCTCCATGGACAGCCGGATCACGATGGGCAGGAGGGTCACGAAGAACGCCCCGAGCACCGAGCCCAGGATCGACCCGAGCCCGCCGATGATGATCATGGCGAGGTAGTCGATGGACACGGTGATCTGGAACTGCTCGTAATTGGCGATCCCGAGGAAGTAGGTGTACAGCACCCCGGTGACGCCCGCGTAGAACGACGAGATCGCGAAGGCCAGCAGCTTGTAGCGGAAGATGTTGATGCCGATGATCTCGGCGGCGATGTCCTGGTCACGGATGGCGATGAAGGCCCGCCCGATCCGGCTGCGCACGAGGTTGAGCGTCGCCACGATGGCCAGGATCACGAAGAACAGCAGGAACCAGTACATCTGCCGCTGGCTCGACAGCACGATCGGGCCCAGCCGCGGGCGCGGCACCTCGATGGAGGCCTGCACGCCGCCGCTGATGAACGTCACGTGGTTGATGGTCCACTCGATGATGAGCTGACCGGCCAGCGTGGCGATGGCGAGGTACAGGCCCTTGATCCTCAGCGAGGGGATGCCGACCACCGCGCCCACCGCCGCCGCCATGAGGCCGCCGGCCAGGAGGTTCACGGGCCAGGGCGAGCCGAGCCGGGTGGCGAGATTGGCGGCGGTGTACGCGCCCACCGACATGAAGGCGCCGTGACCGATCGACACCTGGCCGGTGTAGCCGACCAGGACGTTGAGACCGAGGGCGCCGATGACGGCGATCCACACGAGGTTACCGATCGAGAGGTAGTACTCGTGCAGGGTGAGCGGCAGCACGACCACGAAGATGACGGCGAGCGCCCCCACCGCCCAGCGCGCGATGGGCAAGGGATACAGCGCCATGTCCGCCTGATACGTCGTCTTGAGCACGCCGCATTCGCGGTGAATCATTGCGCTAGATCCTCTCGATGATGCGCTTGCCGAAGATGCCGTACGGCCGGATCATGAGGGCCAGGATCATCAGCACGTACGGCGCGAAATCCTTGGTGCCGCCGCCCACCATGGGATCGACGTAGCCCGCGGCCACGTTCTCCACGATGCCCACGATGAGACCGCCGATGATGGCGCCCGGGATCGAGTCGAGCCCGCCCAGGATCACCACCGGGAAGACCTTGAAGCCCACCAGGGAGAGGTTCACGTCGACCCCGAGGAGATTGCCCCAGATGATACCCCCGAGAGCCGACACGATGCCCGTCATCGCCCAGGCCAGCCCGAAGTAGCGCTGGACATTGATGCCCATCGCCATCGCCACCTGCTGGTTGTCGGCCACCGCGCGCATGGCGATGCCCTTGCGCGACTTGAGGAAGAACCAGCCAAATGCCGTCAAGAAGATGAGGCTCACCGTCGCCCCCAGCACCTGGATGGGCGGGATGAAGAGCGGCCCCAGCACGAAGGGCTCGTCGCTGATCGGCAGCGGGAGGTTCTTCGTCCCCGCCCCGAAGAAGGTCGGGCCGACCCCACGCAGGATCGACGCCAGGCCGATCGTCGCCATCACGACGGCGATGACCGGGCGGCCGATCAGCTTGCGCAGCACCACCCGCTCGAGGGCGAAGCCGAAGCCGACCATGGCGGCGAGCCCGAGGAGGATGGCTGCCCAGAGGGGCGCCCCCGCGGCGACGATGGCCAGGGCCACCACCAGCCCCGCGATCATCACGAACTCGCCCTGGGCGAAGTTGACCGCGTCGGTGGCCTTGTAGACGAGGACGAAGCCGAGCGCGATCAGCGAGTACATCAGGCCGATCAGCACCCCGTTGGATATGAGCAGGAAGAAGAAGCCCAGGGCGTCAGACATGCGCGACCTCGCGCTGGACGTCTTCGATGCGCACCCGCGACCGCACCACCGCCTGGCGACCGTCCTCGTACGTCACGCTCGCGGTGAGCTCCACCTCGGGCGCGCCCCCGTAGAAGGCGTCGATCACCGGCGCGTACTTCTCCGCCACGAAGCGCCGGCGCACCTTGCGCGTGCGGGTGATCTCGGCGTCGTCGGCGTCGAGGTCCTTGGTGAGGAGCAGCATGCGCCGCACCTTGGTGGCGTCGGGCAGGGTCGCGTTCGCTTTGGCTATCTCGTCGGAAATGAGGGTCCGGATCTCCGGCTTCTGGGCGAGGTCCATGTAGCTCGTGTAGGGCACCCCGCGGCGCTCCGCCCAGCTCCCCACCGTGTTCATGTCGATGGCGACCATGGCCACCACGAAGGGCCGCTCGCTCCCGAAGCACACCGCCTCGCGGATGAACGGGCTGAACTTGAGCTTGTTCTCGATGAACTGCGGCGCGAAGGGCGTGCCGTCCTGCATCGCCCCCACGTCCTTGGCCCGGTCGATGATCACGAGGTGCCCGCGCGGGTCGAAGAAGCCCGCGTCGCCGGTGTGGAACCAGCCGTCGGGATCGATGACCTCGCGGGTGGCCTCCTCAGCCTTGAAGTAGCCCTTGAAGATGCCCGGGCCCTTGATGAGCACCTCGCCGCGGTCGCCGATGCGCACGTCCATGCCGGGACACGGCCGTCCCGCGGTGTTGGGATCCGCCTCCCCGTCGGGCTGAAGCGAGCAGAGACCGGTCGTCTCGGTGGAGCCGTACACCTGCTTGAGGTTCACTCCGATGGAGCGGAAGAACCGAAACGTGTCGGGGCCGAGGGGCGCGCCACCGGTCAGGCACCAGCGGGCCCGCGCCAGCCCGAGCTGATCGCGCACGGGGCGGTACACGAAGAACTCGCCGAGGGCGCACTTGAGGCGCAGCCCCGCCGGCACGGGCTTGCCCTCGCTGCGCAGGATCTCCGCCGCCTCGGCGGCCCGGCGGAAGTACTCGAACACGCGCCGCTTGAGCGGGGTGGCATCATTCGCCCGCACCTGCACCGCGGTCAGCATGTTCTCCCAGATGCGGGGCGGCGCGAGCAGCGCGGTGGGACCGAGCTCGCGGAGGTCGCGCTGCACGGTCTCGGGGCTCTCCGGGCAATTCATGCAGAAGCCCACCGCGAGGCTCACCACCATGCTGTAGAGGGCGTCGCCGACCCAGGCCATGGGGAGATACGCCAGGTAGTCGTCGGTGGGACCGATCTTCTCGACCCCGGCGAAGGTGCGCGCCACCGAGATGGCGTTCGCGTGGGTGAGCATGGCGCCCTTGGGGTTGCCGGTGGTGCCCGAGGTGTAGCAAATCAGCGCGATGTCCTCGGGCCGCCCCCGCTCGATCTCGGCGTCGAAGGCCTTCGGCTCGCGGGCGGCCCGCTCGCGGCCGAGCGCCTGCACGTCCTCGAACGACTTCAGCCAGTCGGCCTTGTAGTGCACCATGCCGCGCGGGTCGTCGTAGAGCACCAGCCGCAGCGTGGGGAGCTGATCCTTGAGGGCGAGGATCTTGTCCACCTGCTCTTGGTCTTCCGCCACCACCACCGAGACCTCGGCGTGGTCGAGGACGAAGGCGAGCTCCTTGGCGATAGAGTCCTGGTAGACGGGCACCGAGTGCCCCCCGAGCGACATCGCCGCCATCTGCGCCCAGTACAGGCGCGGGCGGTTGTCGCCGATCACGCTGAGCGACTCGCCCCGCTTGAAGCCCAGGGCGGACAGGCCGAGGGCGAGGTCGCGGACCTGATCGTGGTACTCGCGCCAGGTGTAGGTCTGCCAGATCCCGCGGTCCTTCTCGCGAATGGCCGGGCGCGTCCCGAGGTCACGCGCGTTGCGCTGCATCAGGCGCGGGAGGGTGGTGGGCTGGGCGTCGGCCATGTCAGCGGCCTCCATTTCGCGGACCCCTGGTCTCTCCGAGATAGGCCTTGATGACCCGGGGGTTGGCCCGGACCTCGTCGGGGGTCCCGTCGGCGATCTTCTGCCCCATGTCGAGCACGGCGACGCGGTCGGAGATGTCCATGACCACGCCCATGTCGTGCTCGATGAGGATCACGGTGACGCCCCGCTCCTCGTTGACGTCGAGGATGAAGCGCGCCATGTCCTCCTTCTCCTCCTGGTTCATGCCGCCCATCGGCTCGTCCAGGAGCAGCACCTTGGGCTCAAGGGCCAGGGCGCGCCCGAGCTCTACCCGCTTCTGGAGCCCGTAGGCCAGCGACCCGGTCGGCCGGCGGCGCAGGTCCTGGATCTTGAGGAAGTCGATGATGTCCTCGACGGCCCGGCGGTGCGCGACCTCCTCCTTCTGGGCGAGGCCCCAGTAGAGGACGGACGCGACCACGCCGGAGCGCATGTGGACGTGCCGGCCGAGCATCAGGTTGTCCAGCACCGTCATGCCGCGGAACAGCGCGATGTTCTGGAAGGTGCGACCCACCCCGCGCTCGGCGATGCGGCTGGGGGCGAAGTCGCTGACGTCGGCGCCGTCGAGCACGATGCGGCCGGTATCCGGGTGGTAGAAGCCGCTGATCATGTTGAGCAGTGAGGTCTTCCCCGCGCCGTTGGGCCCGATCACCGAGAGGAGCTCGCCCTGCTGGACGTCGAGGCTCACGCCGCTGACCGCCTGCACGCCGCCGAACGACTTCGAGACTTCGCGGATCTCGAGCTGGGCGCTCACGAGAGCCACCGCTTCCGACGGCGGTACGATTTCACGTCCCGATAGCTGCGCCGCTGGCCGACACCGGAGAGTCCCAAGTAGAACTCCTTGATGTCCTCGTTCTCGCTGATGATTCGGCGGTCGCCGTCGAGCACGACCCGCCCGTTCTCCATGACATAGGCGTACTCGGCGACGCGCAGGGCCATCGCCGCGTTCTGCTCGGCGAGGAGCACCGCGACCTTCTCCTCGCGGTTGAGGCGCGCGACGATCTCGTAGATCTCCGCCACCAGCATCGGCGCCAGCCCCATCGAGGGCTCGTCGAGGAGCATGACCCGGGGATGCGCCATGAGGGCGCGCCCGATCGCCAGCATCTGCTGCTCGCCCCCGGAAATGTAACCGGCGCTGATCCCACGCCGTTCCACGAGGCGGGGGAAATACTGGTAGACCTTCTCGAGATCCTGCTTCATCGCCCGCCCGCTCCCCCGGGTGTAGCCGCCGGTGAGGAGATTCTCTTCCACGCTCAGGTGCTCGAAGACGTGGCGGCCTTCCATGACCTGCACGATGCCGCGCCGGACCACCTCGGACGGGTCGAGGCGCTGAACCGGCGCGCCCAGCAACTCGATGCTCCCCTTGGTGACCTCCCCCCGCTCGGTGCGGAGAAGCCCGGAGATCGCCTTGAGGGTGGTGCTCTTCCCCGCGCCGTTGGCCCCGAGGAGGGCGACGATGCCCGCCTCGGGAACCGTCAGCGAGACTCCCTTCAACACGAGGATCACGTGGTCGTAGATGACCTCGACGTTGCGCACCGCCACCAGCGCGGTGGCGGTGTCGGCGACGGGCCGGGCCACGCTCATCGGGCGCCCCTACTTCTCCTTCGAGCAGTCGCGCATCGCGTACTTGAGGTTCTTGCCCTCGGCGATCGCGGCCTCCTCGATCATGGGCCGCACGACCTCACGCATGGGCTGCACCCAGTCCGAGACGATGCTCCACTTCTTGCCGTCCCACTGCTGGATGAGCACCGGCCCGTTGCCCTCGTGGTCCTCGCAGCTCACTTTCACCGCGTGCGTGAACCCCTTCATCCCCAGCTGTTCCAGCCGCTGGTCGGTCAGGTTGAGGTTCTCGAAGCCCCAGCGCACTTCCTCGCCCGACAGCGACTTGTTGCCGAACTTGCCCATCGCGGTCCGGATGGCCTCCACCGCGAACATCGAGTTGACGACGCCACGGTTGTAGAGGGGCTCCCCCATCGCGTCCTTCTTGCCCGCGCCCTTGCCCTTGTCGTACACGAACTTCACGATGTCCGCGTGCACCTTGAAGCTGGTGCCGGGGGCGTGGAACGTCGCGCCCTTGTAGCCCCTGGCGCCGTCACCCGCGGGCACGACGTCGGAGTCGTTGGCCGACCACCAGTTGCCGATGAAGTGATCCATCTTGAACCCGATGGCCGCCGCTTCCTTCACCGCGACCTGGTTCATGACGCCCCAGCCGGACATGAAGATCCAGTCGGGGTTGAGCCGCCGCACCTGGAGCCACGTGGACTTCTGCTCCTGGCCGGGATGGTCCACCGCGAGGAGGTTCAGGTCGAAGCCGTACTTCTTGGCGAGCACCTCGAGGGTGGGATTGGCCTCCTTGCCATAGGGGCTGTTGTGGTAGATGTGGGCGATCTTCTTGCCCTTGAGCTTCTCGAGCCCGCCCTCCTGGGCGCCGATGTAGCGGACCACCGCGGAGGCCTGGCTCCAGTACGTGGTCGGGAAGCCGAACACCCACGGGAACCACCGTCCGTCGGCGGCCGCCGCCATGCCGTAGCCCATCGAGAACACCACGACCTTGTCCACCGGCGCCTTCGGAATGAGCTGATACGTGATGCCGGTGGAATAGGGATTCACGAGCAGGGCGTTCTTCCCCTTGAGCCGCTCGTAGCATTCCACTCCCTGCTTGGTGTCGTACTGGGTCTCGCACTCTTCCCAGGCGATCTTCACGCCGTTGACGCCGCCGTCCCGCTCGTTGACCAGCGTCAGGTAATCGGACATGCCGTTGGCGATGGGGATCCCGCTGGGCGCGTACGCCCCGGTGCGATAGACGAGGAGCGGGATGAAGGCGCTGCCGCCCTGCGCGAGCACGGTCCCGGCGAGCGGCCCCGCCGCGAGGGCGACGGCAACGAGGACGACCAGCATGGTTCTGAGCTTCATGGAACCCTCCCGGTTAGTGAGGAAACGGCCACAGCCGCAGCTTCTCCTTGGTGATCTGCCAGAGCCGCGCCAGCCCCTGCGGCTCCACGATCAGGAAGAAGACGATGAGGCCGCCGAACACCATCAGCTCGACCTGCTTCTGCAATGCCACCGGCATGCCGAGGCCCATGGCGTGCGGCACGTTGGTGAGGAAGATCGGCACCATCACGATGAAGGCGGCGCCGAGGAAGGACCCGAGGATGCTTCCCAGGCCGCCGATGATGACCATGAACAGCACGAGGAACGAGAGGTTGATGTCGAACGCCAAGGTCTCGGCGCTGCCGAGGTAGAGAAACACGTACTCGGCCCCCGCCACCCCGCAGTAGAAGGACGAGATGCCGAAGGCGAGGAGCTTGGTGCGCAGCGGCCGCACCCCGATGATCTCGGCGGCGATGTCCCGGTCGCGGATGGCCATCCACGAGCGCCCCACCCGCCCCCGCACGAGATTCTTGGCGAAGAGCGCGAAGAGCACGGCGAATCCGAGCGCCACCACGTACCGCGCCTGCGCGGACGCCTGGGGGCCCGTCACCATCACGCCGAAGGTGGTGTGGGGCGGCGCGGTGATGGTACCGGACGGCGCGTAGTTGGAAAACCACGCCACCTTGTTGAAGAGCCAGACGAGGAAGAACTGCGCGGCCAGGGTGGCCACCGCCAGGTAGAAGCCCTTGATGCGGAGCGACGGGATCCCGAACACGAGCCCGACCCCCGCCGCCGCCAGCCCCGCGCCCAGAAACATCACCAGAATATTCACGTCCGGGAAGGCGGTGGTGAGCTTGAACGCCGCGTACCCGCCCACCGCCATGAACCCGCCGGTGCCGAGCGAGATCTGGCCCGCGTAGCCGGTGAGGATATTGAGCCCGAGCGCGGCGAGCGCATAGATCAGGAACGGGATCAGGATGGCCTGGAGCCAGTACTCGCTGGCCAGCGCGGTCGGCACCGTGAAGGCGGCGGCGAGCAGGGCGAGCACGACCCAGCGGTCCTGGACCACCGGGAACATGGCCTGATCGCTCGCGTAGGTCGTCTTGAACTGCCCGGCTTCGCGGTAGATCACACGCGCTCGATGATGCGCTCGCCGAACAGGCCCTGGGGCCGGAAGACGAGGAAGACGAGGGCCAGCGCGTAGGCGAACCAGTTCTCGATGGCGCCGCCCACCAGCGGCCCCCAGTAGACTTCTCCGAGCTTCTCCCCGGTGCCGATGATGAGCCCGCCCACGATGGCGCCCGGCACCGAGGTGAAGCCACCGAGAATCAATACGGGCAGCGCCTTCAGCGCGATCAGGGACAGGCTGAACTGTACGCCGCTCTTCGCGCCCCACATGATGCCGGTGGCGAGGGCAACCAGCCCCGCCACCGACCACACCACCACCCAGATGGTCTTGAGGGGGATGCCGATGCTGAGCGCGGCCTCATGGTCGTCGGCGACCGCGCGGAGCGCCCGCCCGATGCGCGTGCGCTGGAAGAACACCGCGAGCACGCCCACCAGCACCGCCGCGGTGCCCGCCGCCGACATCTCGAGCTTGTTGATGAGGACGCCCGCCACCTTCACCGACTCGTCGGGGATGCCCACGTCGAGCTTCTTGACGTTGGCGCCCCACAGCATCTCGCCGAAGCCCTCGAGGAAGAAGTTGAGCCCGATCGTGGCCATGAACAGGATGATGGGCGCCTGATTGACGAGGGGACGCAGCACCACGCGCTCGATGCCGAAGGCGAGCGCCACCATGACCGCGATGGTCAGCAGCAGGGCCAGGGCCACCGGCGCGCCCTTCTCCATGAGTCCGACCAGGGTCAGGGCGGCGAACAGCACCATGACGCCCTGGGCGAAGTTGAACACACCCGAGGCCTTGAAGATCAGGACGAAGCCCAGGGCGACCAGGGAGTACATGAGTCCGGCGGCGATCCCGCCGATGAGCACCTCCACGAAAAACGCGGGCGCGCTCGCCATGTCCATGAACGGCGCCACCAGGACCGCGTGGAGGAGGCTAAGCATGCGCCACCCCCAGGTAGGCGTCGATCACCGCGGAGTTCGCGCGTACCTCGTCCGGCGTCCCGTCGGCGATCTTGCGCCCGTAGTCGAGGGCGATCACGTGTTCCGAGATGTCCATGACCACGCTCATGTCGTGCTCGATGAGCGCGATGGTGGTCCCGAACTCGTCGTTGACGCCCAGGATGAAGCGGCACATGTCCTCCTTCTCCTCGAGGTTCATGCCCGCCATGGGCTCGTCGAGGAGGAGGAAGGTCGGCTCGGCGGCGAGAGCGCGCGCCAGCTCCACGCGCTTCTGCAGTCCGTAGGGCAGCCGCCCCGCCGAGGTCTTGCGAATGGCCTGGATCTCCAGGAAGTCGATGATGCGCTCGACGAAGGCCCGATGCTCGAGCTCCTGCCGCTTCGCCGGCCCCCAGTAGAGGCCCTCCAGGAGAAAGCTCCCCCGCATCTTCAGCAGGCGGCCCGTCATGATGTTGTCGAGCACACTCATGCCCTTGAACAAGGCCACGTTCTGGAACGTGCGCGCGATGCCGAGAGCGGCCACCTCGAAGGGCTTGAGGTGCGTGCGGTCCTTGCCGTCGAAGCGGATGTGGCCCTCGGAGGGGTGGTAGAAGCCGCTGATCACGTTGAGCAGCGTGGTCTTCCCTGCCCCGTTCGGCCCGATGATCGCGGCGATCTCGCCCCGCCCGATCGTCAGGCTCACGCCCTCCAGCGCCTGCACCGCGCCGAAGCGCACGCTGATCCCGTCCACCTCGAGCAGCGGCGCGCGGTGGACGGGCTCGCGCATCACGCCCCCGCCACCACCATGTCGGCGATGCGTACGTCGGCGCGGACGGTGCCGACGCGCCCGTCCTCGTAGGTGACCTGGGCCTCCACGTTGACGTGGGCGACTCCGGAGTAGAGGCCCTCGATCAGGGCCGCATACTTCTGGGCGATGAAGCCACGGCGGACCTTGCGCGTCCGGGTGATCTCCTGGTCGTCGGCGTCCAGCTCCTTGTGCAGGAGCAGGAACTTCCGGATCTGCGCGCCGGCCAGCTCCCCGTCCTCGGCCAGGCCGGCGTTGACGCGGCCGACCGCCTCGCGCACCAGCTCGTAGACCTCGGGCTTCTGCGCCAGGTCCGTGTAGGACGTGTAGGCCAGGTTGCGGCGCTCGGCCCAATTCCCCACCGCAGCGAGGTCGATGTTGAGGAGCGCGACCACGAAGGGACGCCCGTCACCCACGCACACCGCCTCCTTGATGAAGGGCGAGAACTTGAGCTTGTTCTCGAGGTACTTCGGCGCGAAGAGCGTACCGCCGGAGAGCCGGCCCACGTCGCGGGCGCGGTCGATGATCTTGAGATGCCCGTCGCGGTCGAGGACGCCCGCATCGCCGGTGTGGACCCAGCCGTTCTCGATGGTCTGCCCGGTGGCCGCGTCGTTCTTGTAGTAGCCGCGGAACATCCCCGGGCCCCGGAACAACACCTCGCCCGACTCCGCGATCCGGATCTCCACCCCGGGAAGCGGCGTGCCCACGGTGTCGCGCTTCACGTCGCCGTCCCGCTGGATGGCGATCAGCGCGCTCGACTCCGTCATACCGTACACCTGCTTCACGTTTACCCCGAGCGAGCGGTAGAACTCGAGCAGCTCGGGCCCGATGGCCTCGCCCGCGGTGTAGGCGACCCGGATCCGGCGCATCCCGAGGTTGTCCCGCAGCGGGCCACAGACGAGCAGCCCGCCCAGGGGCGCGAGCAGCCGGTCGCGGAGGCGGGGCGTCCGGTGAGCGAGGCGCGCCTGCTCGATACGTCTCGCCACCTCGAGGAGCGAGCGGACCATCGCGCGCTTGGGCGCCCAGGCGTCCTCCACGCGGATCAGGACGGAGGTGAGGAGGTTTTCCCAGATGCGGGGCGGCGCAAAGAAGTAGGTCGGCCCGATCTCCCTGAGATCCTGGAGCACCGTGGCCTGGCTCTCCGGACAATTGATGGCGAATCCCACCACCACCGACTGCGCGTAGGAGAAGAGGTGGTCCCCCACCCAAGCCACGGGCAGATACGCCATCACCTCGTCGTCCGGCCGCAGCCCCTCGAGCGCCGCCGCATTGCGCGCCGTCAGGATGAGGTTCCGATGCGTGAGCATGGTGCCCTTGGGCTGGCCGGTGGTGCCGGAGGTGTAGCAGAAGATGGCCACGTCGTCCGCCCGCCCCGCCGCGAGCTCCCGCTCGACATGCCCCGGGTGCTGGCGGTCGAACGCCTCGCCGCGCGCCTTCAGCTCGGTGAGGCTCAGGAGGCAGTCGTTCCGGTAGTGCCGGAGACCGCGCGGGTCGTCGTAGATGATGTACTCGAGGCGCGGACACTGCGCCCGGACGTGGAGGAGCTTGTCCACCTGCTCCTGATCCTCCACCACCGCGAACCGCGCCTCGGCGTGGTCCACGATGAACTGCATCTCCCTCTCGATCGAGTCCTGATAGAGCGGCACGGCCACCCCGCCGAGCGCCTGCGTGGCGAGCATCGTCCAGTAGAGGGCGGGGCGATTGTCGCCCACGATCGCGGTCTTGTCCCCGCGGGCGAAGCCGAGCGAGGCCAGCCCCAGCGCGATCACGCGTGCGTCCGCCAGATACTGGCTCCACGTGTAGGCCTGCCAGATCCCGAGATTCTTTTCGCGCACAGCGACCTTGCCGCCGAAGCGGCGCGCGTTCTCGACGACGAGCTTCGGGAAGGTGTCGAGCGAGGGGTCGAGCGTCTCAGCCGCGGAGGCCGGTGGACGACCGCCACCCGTTGCGGCCGCGGCCGTCGCGTGTGTCATGCGTCTGCACCGTTGGAGACCTGAGCCATTGCGGGTGGGGCGGTTCCTCTATCAGACCCCTGAAGTTGCGAGAGTGTAGCCGAGGCCCCTAGGGCTGTCAAGAGCGTTTGGTCGGTTCTACAAGGGTTTACGGCCCCCCGGCAGCCCCGTTGGCCCGGTTCAACCATCCCCGATCCCGGGTCGAAGACCGCCGCGCGAGGCGCCGCTCGAGGATCGGGGCGGCATCGGCCCCGCGTTCGACGCGCAAGTAGGCCTGGATGAGGGTTTCCTCGAAGATATCGCGCTGGGCGTGGCTCCCGCCCAGGCGAATCACCTCCTCGGCCACCGGCTGGATGTGCCGGATCGCTGCCTCGTAGTCGCCCGCGGCGAAGGCGCCAAGACCCTCGGCGAGCGCCGCGGGCACGGGGCCCGACGGCAGGCGCCCCGCCCGGTCGGCCTCGCGGAAGGCGTCGATGAGCCGCGTCAGCGCCCCCCGATCGCCATGGCCGGCGTAGGCGAGCGCCGCATGGACGTCGGCGAAGGCGAGGCCGGGCCGCGGAAAGGCCTTCGCGGCGAAGTCACGCACCGGGCCCCATCGCGCCGGCGCCGGAGGCGACCCGTAGAGACCGAGGCGCCAGAGGAATGCCGCCGCGTCGCTGAGCGTATTGAGGGGCGGCGCGATCGACGCACCCGGGGCAATCGCGTCCTCGTAGACGCGCAGCGCGGCGTCGACGCGGTCCCGGCCGAGCTCGAACAGGGCGAGATGCCACGAGAGGTGGCAGTGGAGCGGCGAGGCGCGCTCGTAGGCGGGCAGCCAGCCCTCGAGGAAGCGCGCGCCCTCGTCTCCCGCGCCGGTCTCGTAGCAGATGTGGGCGAAGCCGTGCGCCGCGTTCGCGCTGCGCGGCTGCAGGGCGAGCGCGCGCTCCATGAGCTCCCGCGCCTCGGCGGGGCGTCGCGCTTCGTTGAACGCCCAGCCGTGCGCGAAGGCGAACCAGCAGTCGTCGCCATAGTGGGGCGCGAGCTCGTCGAGCAGCGCGAGGAGCGCTGCGTTGTGGTCCGGGCGCCCGCTGAACGCGATGAGGCCAAAGGCGCCGACGGCCAGGCTGAGCACCAGGGCGTCGCGCGGGAACTCGGCCACGTGCGCGCGTACCGCGGCCAGCGCCCCACGCGCGTCGCCGTCCAGCAGGGTGCCGATGGCCGCCACGTGCTGTCGCTCGCGGCGGGACAGGCCCGCGGCGAGCGTCCGCGCCCGGGCGCCCGCGGCCTGCGCCTCGGGGATGCGGCCGTGGACTTGATGCGTGCGCGCGAGTCCGATCGCGGCCAGCGCGAACCCGGGGTCGGCGGCGAGGGCGTCCTCGAAGACGCGATCGGCGCCCGGCACCGCGAGGAGGATGCGGTCCACGCCCGTGCGGTAGGCGTCCACTGCGCGCGGCGAGGCGGAGGTCAGCGGGAGGCCGTAGCGGTCTTCATTCATTTCGCGCCTTCATCGTAACTTCCCTCTTGACAGGTTTCACGACGTCGTCGAACGCTCGCTCGCAGTCGCGGAAGAGACGCCTCCAGGATCGTCCCTCCGGCCCCGTCATACCCGATTCAATCGGTGGCGAGCAAACATCATTTCCTCGTCGCAGATCGCACCTTGTCGGCCGTCCCCCGGCGCTGGAGATCTCAGCGGTATGGTGTTTCCGAGGAGATCGACCATGATCGCGGATCGGCCAGTCTACGTGCCCACTCACCCGCGCGTCGCAGAGCTCGAGCGCCTCGGCGATGAGATCGCGGAGCTCGCTGCCCATCTGAATGCAGCCAGCGCCCGGCTCTTGGCGCTCATACGGGACTTCGACATCGGGAATGGGTGGCACACCGGCTTTCGCTCCTGCGCGGAGTGGTTGTCCTGGAGAATAGGACTCGACCTCGGGGCTGCCCGCGAACATGTCCGCGTGGCCCGAGCCCTCGGGACCCTTCCCCTTCTGAGTGACGCCCTGGCCCGAGGGGAGCTCTCCTATTCCAAGGTCCGCGCCCTCACGCGGGTCGCGACCCCAGAAACGCAAGGGCGCCTCCTTGCCATCGGACGCGCGGGCGCCACCTTCCACGTCGAGCGTATCGTGCGGAGCTGGCGGCGCGTGGACCGGCTCGTCGAAGCGCGCGAGGCCAAGATGCGGCATGCAGCCCGCCGGCTCCACATCCATCAGGACATCGACGGTACGTTCGTCGTTCACGGCCGGCTCGAGCCCGAAGTGGGAGCGCTTGTCCTGAAAGCGCTGACCGCGGCTCGTGCAAGGCTGTATCAATGGCGGCCGGCGTCGGAGATCACCGACAAGGCTCACGAGCTTCCGACCGTGCCCCAGCAGCAAGCAGATGCCCTGGGCTTGATCGCCGAGACCGCGCTGCACCATGAACTCGACCCCGGGGCGCCAGGCGAGAGATATCAGGTCGTATTACACGTCCATGCCCCGGTGCTGGACGACCCCGATCAGCCCGGCCAGTCGGTCGTCGAGGATGGTGCGCACGTTTCAGCTGAAACGTCGCAGCGACTCACCTGTGACGCCAACCGCATAGTGATGGGGCACGATGCCGACGGGAGAGCCGTGGAGATCGGAGCGAGGACACGCACGATTCCCGCTGCTCTCCGGAGGGCACTCCGGCATCGGGATCGACACTGCCGGTTCCCCGGATGCCATGTATCCATCGGCCAAGGGCATCACATCCAGCACTGGGCGCACGGCGGTCCGACCACACTCTCGAATCTGGTGATCCTGTGCCGGCGCCATCATCGTTCGGTCCACGAGGATGGGTATCGACTCACGCGACAGGTGGATGGATCGCTCAGTTTTTGGCGGCCGGACGGACAGCCCTTGCTGGATGCCCCTGTGCTCCCTGCTGTCGCCGGAGACGTGGTCGCGGCGCTGGGAGCCATTGATGAAGCGCATGGGCTGCGCATCTCGCCTCGGACAGGACTTCCGAGCTGGACGGGGGAGAGACTCGACCTGGGCTGGGCCATCAGCGCGCTACACCCCAGGGCAAATCCCCTATCTCACGCGCCCGCCTAGCGTCGCGGCCAGCGCTGCACGATGCCGCGCGCTTCGAGATCCTTGCGCTCGGCCTCCGAGTAGCCGAGCTCCACGAGGATATCCTCGGTGTCCTGGCCCAGGATGGGCGCGGCCTTGTCCACGGCGCCGGGCGTGTCGGACAGCTTCACGGGCACACCGAGCGCCTTGATGGGGCCAGCGCCCGGATGGATCAGATCCACCACCATGCGGCGCGCGATGGTCTGCTTGTCGGCGAGCGCCTCCGCGTAGTTGTTGATGGGACCCGCGGGCACGCCTTCCTTGTCGAGACGCTCGAGCCAGAACGTCCGCGGCTCGGTGACGGTGGTCTTCTCGATCTCGACGATCAGCGCCTTGCGGTGCTTGCGCCGCCCCGCTCCGCTCGCGAAGCGCGAATCCTCGCGGAGGTCGGCGCGGCCGATGGCGCGACAGAAACCGTCGAAGAGGCGGTCGTTGTTGGCGCCCACGGTGAAGTAGCCGTCGGCGGCGCGGAGCGCCTGATAGGGCGCCGAGAGCCGGTGCGCGGAGCCTAGCGCCTTCGGGGCCTCGCCAGTCACCCAGTATTCCGTGGCCTCCCACACCGTCAGGGCCATCGCGGCCTCGAGCAGGGACGTGTCGACGAGCTGCCCCAGCCCCGTCCGCTCCCGGTACTCCAGCGCGCACAGGATGCCGTAGGCGGAGAAGAGGCCCGCCGCCAGGTCTGAGAGCGGCACGCCGGACTTGGCGGGCGGACCGTCCTCGTCGCCCGTCACGCTGATGACCCCACTCATGCCCTGGGCGATCAAATCGTAGCCACCGCGTGGCGCGTACGGTCCCGTGCCGCCAAAGCCACTTACGGCGCAGTAGATGAGGCGCGGGTTGATCTCGCTGAGGGCCTGATAACCCAGGCCCAGCCGCTCGGCCACGCCGGGCCGATAGTTCTGGACGAAGACGTCCGCCGTCTTGACCAAGCGCTTCACGAGCGCGACGCCCTCGGGCTGCTTGAGGTCCACGGCAAGATCCCGCTTGCCACGGTTCATCGTCATGAAGGTCGCGCTGTGGCCACGCTTGTGGACGGCGCCGAGGTGACGGGTCGGCTCCCCTTCGCCAGGCGGCTCGAGCTTGATGACATCGGCACCCAGGTCGGCCAGGTTCATCGTGCAGTAGGGCGCCGCCATCGCCTGAGTGAAGTCGATGACGCGTAGACCGGCCAAGGGCTTCATGGCTTCTGGTCCCTCACGTCCCACACTCCGCGGTAATCCCGGTGCCAGAGGTCCAAGTACTCGACGGCGTTTCGGCGGATGTCGGCCAGCTCGTCGTCCGACATCTTGCGGATCGGCTTGGCGGGCACGCCCATCACCAGCCAGCCTGCGGGCACCACCTTGCCCTGGGGCACCACCGCGCCGGCGCCGACCTGGGCGTTCTCCTCCACCACCGCGCCGGTCAGCACCACCGCCCCGATGCCGATCCGCACGTTGTCCATGATCGTGCACGCATGCACGACGCAGCGGTGCCCGATCGTCACGCCGGCGCCCACGATGCACGGGAACTCCGGCGTGACGTGCAGCACGGAGCTGTCCTGCACGTTGGAGTTACGACCGAGGCGCACGTAGTTATCCTGGTCGCCGCGGAGAATGCTGAACGGCCAGACGCTGGCGCCTTCCTCGATGGTGACATCCCCGATGACCTGGGCCGCGATGTCGACAAAAGCGCCGGGATGCACCCTGGGGGTGCGGCCGGGAACGGAGCGGATCATCCGCGCATGCGCCTCACACGACCTTCTTCGCCCGCAGCGACGCGATGTCGGACGCGGCATAGCCCAGGCCCCCGAGCACGGCGTCGGTGTCGGCGCCCAGCAGCGGCGCGGCCGCGTGGAGTGTGGCCGGGGACCGTGAGAGCTTGACCGGATTGCCGAGCGCCTTCACGCGGCCGGCCTGCGGGTGCACGAGCTCCTGCACCATGCCGCGCGCCTGGGCCTGGGGATCGGCCTGCGCTTCAGGAATGTTGTAGATCGGTCCCGCGGGAATGCCGGCGGCCTCGCACTTCGCCAGCCAGTGGGCGCGTGTCTCCCTGCTCGTGGCGATCTCGATCTCCTTCTCGAGGGCGGGACGATGCTTCACGCGGTCGCCCACGCCCTTGAAGCGCGGGTCCTGCGTCAACTCGGGGCGGCCGATCAGCCCCGCGAACATGGGCCAGAGCTTGGGATTGGCGGCGCCTACGGTGAAATAGCCATCGCTGGCGCGAAAGGCCTGGTAGGGCGCGTTCAGCCGATGCGCGGTGCCCAGGCGCTTGGGAATCTCGCCCGTGTACCAGTACTCCGTCGCCTCCCAGGCCGACAGCGCGAGCGCCGCCTCGTACAGCGACGTGTCCACGCGCTGGCCCCGTCCGGTGATACGCCGCGCGCGGAGCGCGGCGAGGATACCCAGCAGCGCGAAGAGGCCGGCCCCGAGATCGGCGATGGGCACCCCCACCTTCACCGGGGGTCCGCCGTCGCTCCCGGTGGCGCTCATGATCCCGGCCATGCCCTGGGCGATGAGGTCGTAGCCGCCACGCGAGGCGTAGGGGCCGGTCTGGCCGAAGCCGGACACCGAGCAGTAGATCAGGCGGCGATTGACGGCGGCCAGCGTGTCGTAGTCCACGCCCAGCCGCGCCGCCACGCCGGGTCGATAATTCTCGACGAGCACGTCCGCGGTGGCGACGAGGCGCTTGAGCACCGCCACGCCGTCCGGCTGCTTGAGGTCGAGCGTCATCCCCTTCTTCCCGCGGTTGACCGCGAGGAACGAGGCGCCGACGCCGGGCGCGATCTCCAGCCCCACATGGCGCGCGTGCTCGCCCTCGGGTGGCTCGACCTTGATGACGTCCGCGCCCATGTCGGCGAGCAACATGCTGGCGAAGGGACCCGCCATCACCTGGGTCTGATCGACTACGCGAATCCCGTCGAGCGCGCCCGCCATGGCGAGGCGTAGGCTAGCACGTTTCTGATATCCTCCGCCCACCACCCGCACCCGAGGAGGCACCCGTGAGCACCTCCGCCGCCGACCAGGACGCGCTCGTCACTCGTGATGGGCCCATCATGACCCTCACGTTCAACCGGCCGCAGACCCGCAACGCGATGACATGGGCGATGTACGATCGCCTGCTGGAGACGTGCGAAGAGGTGGACGCCGACGACTCGATCCGGGTCCTCGTGCTTCGCGGCGCGGGTGGCAAGGCCTTCGTCGCCGGCACTGACATCAGCCAGTTCAAGGTGTTCGAGACCGCCGAGGACGGGCTCGCCTACGAGCGCGACGGCGCCGCGCGCTCGGCGCGCCTCGAGCGGGTGAAGAAGCCGGTAATCGCGCAGATTCAGGGGTACGCGGTGGGCGGCGGGTTCAACCTCACCGCGTGCTGCGACCTCCGCGTCGCCACCCCCGACGCGAAGTTCGGCGCCCCGATCGCGCGCACGCTGGGCAATTGCCTCTCCATGGAAACCTACACGCGCTTCGTCGATCTGCTGGGCCCCTCCCTCGTGAAGGACGTGATCTTCCGTGCCCGCTTCCTCACCGCCGCCGAGGCCCACGCCGCGGGGTACGTGCACGAAGTCGTCCCGCCCGAGGAGATCGAGGCCCGCGTGAAGGCCATCGCGCTGGAGCTGGCCGAGCACGCCCCCATCACGCTGCAGGTCACCAAGGAGGCGCTGCGCCGCATCCGTGACCACCGCGGCGTGCCCGACGGTGACGACCTGATCGCCCGCACCTACACCAGCGCCGACTTCCGCGAGGGCGCCGCCGCCTTCGTCGAGAAGCGGAAGCCGCGCTGGACGGGCAAGTGAGGATCGCGCTACCTTAGCGACGTCCCTCCATCACCCCGCTTCAGCGAGGATCCCCGCATGAAGAAGACTGCTTCCATCGAGAGCACCGCCGACGCCTATCTCGAGTTGCTCGCCGCGCGCGGCGTGGACTTTCTCTTCGCCAATGCGGGGACGGACTTCGCCCCGCTGATCGAGGCCTACGCGCGGCGCCAGGCCAGCGGGCTCGCGTGTCCGCGGCCCATCACGGTGCCGCACGAGATCCCCGCGGTGGCGATGGCGCACGGGCACGCCATGGTGTCGGGGAAGCCACAGGCGGTGATGGTGCACGTCATCGTCGGCGCGGCCAACGCGCTGGGTGGCATCATCAACGCCGCGCGCTCGCAGGTGCCCATCCTCTTCACGGCCGGCCGCACGCCCATCACCGAGGCGGGCATGGCGGGAAGCCGCGATCGCCCGATCCACTGGGCGCAGGAGGCGTTCGACCAGGGCGGGCTCGCCCGGGAGTTCGTGAAGTGGGACTACGAGCTGCGCAACTTTCCTCAGCTTGAAACGGTGGTCGACCGGGCGCTCGCCATCGCGCGCAGCGAGCCGGCGGGGCCGGTCTACCTGACCCTGCCCCGAGAGATCCTGGCCGAGCATCACGAGACCTTCGAGTACGCCGACCCGACCCGCCAGGCGCCGAACGGCGCGGTGGTGGCGGGGCCGGAGGAGATCGCTTCCGCCGCGACGTCGCTCGCGGCCGCGCGCAATCCCATCATCCTCACCAAGGCGGCCGGCCGGGACCCGCGTGCGGTTCCCGCGCTGGTCGCCTTCGCCGAGACTCTCGGCGCGCCCGTGTTCGAGGACTCGTTCCGCACCTACCTGAACTTCCCGCAGGACCATCCGCTGCACGCGGGCTTCGACGTGGGGCCGCACCTGGCCACCGCGGACGCAGTGATCGTCGTCGAGGCGGACGCCCCATGGTTCCCCGCGCTGCGCCAACCCGCGCCGGATGCGCGCATCGTGCAGATCGGCCAGGACCCCCTCTACTCGCGCTACCCCGTGCGTGGCTTCCCCACCGCCGGCGCGCTGGCCGGCGCGCCACGCCTCACCCTGGCCGCCCTCGCCGCCGCGCTCCGACCGCTCGTCGACGCGCGGGCGGTGGCGGAGCGGCGCAAGAAGTGGGAAGGCGAGAGCGCGCAGGCCCGCGCGCTCGCGGACAAGCGTGCCGAGGCGGTGAAGCGCGACTCGCCCATCGACATGGCCTGGGCCTCGCGCTGCGTGGCCGACTGCGTGGACGACGACACCATCGTGGTGAACGAGTACGACCTCGACTCGTCGCAGACGCGGATGCGCGTGCCCGGCTCCTACTTCGCGTCGTCCCCCGCCGGAGGGCTCGGCTGGGCGCTGGGCGCGGCGCTGGGCGCCCGGCTTGGCGCCCCCGGCAAGACCGTGATCTCCTGCATGGGCGATGGCACGTACATCTTCGGCAGCCCCACCGCCAGCCACTGGGTATCCCGGGCCTATCAGATCCCCGCGCTGTTCGTGATCTTCAACAATCGCGCGTGGAACGCGGTGAAGCGCTCCGTGGCCTCGCTCGCCAAGGACGGCTGGGCGATGCGGGCCGAGACCATGCCGCTCTATCAGCTCGATCCCGCGCCGGACTACGAGATGGTCTGCCGCGCCTCCGGCGGCTGGGGTGAGAAGGTCGAAGATCCGGGAGCTTTGCCGGGTGTGCTGAAGAAGGCCCTCGACGTCGTGCGGAATGAGAAGCGCCAGGCCCTGGTGAACGTGATCTGCAAGAAGCCGTAATCGGGGGACACGTTACTCTATCGCGTCTTGGCATCGAGGTCGGCCACCCACGTGGGGGTCGTCACCGGTGGCGGGTTGGGCATCTGCCCACAGGGCTCCGGCACATCCGTCGAGTCGATGAGCCGCTCCGAGTGGACGTCTCTGAGCTCATAGTGGACCGAGCAGCCGAAGTGGACCGGCTCCTGCGCGTACGCGACCCGCATGCCGCCATCGACGAAATGCCATCGGAAGATCGGGAGTCCATTGCCATTGAATCGATGCACCGTTCCATTGACGTAGATCACGAGCTGGAGGGGGATGTCGTATGACGTGCAGCAGTTCCTGAATTCGGCCTGCGCCCCCACTGCCGCACCGCCCGCTGAGATGATCGGGGTCGCAAACCCCGTCTGCTCGCCTTCTCTTCGCAAGACGATCGTCCGCCGATCGGACGTGGTGATGACCAGGCTCCCGTCCACATCCACGGTCACGGCCTCGTAGGTCTCTGCCCGCTGGGCCTCAACCGCTGCCTGCCCGGTCGCGACGGCCGGCAGGAGCACCAAGGCAAGGACCGCGCAACCTACCTGGAGGCCGTCAAGAACGGCCTTCGACACCATCCGGCGAAGGATACTCTGTTTGCCGGAAACAGAGTAGAATTCGCGCGATCGAGGCAGAGGAGTCACCATCTGCACGCAGCCGTGAGGAGACATCCATGAGAATCCTCGCCACCGGACCGAGCGGTCCCCCCGAGGAGCTGGAGGCGCTACGAGCCGCCGGCCACGAGCTCGTGATCGGCCGGCCCCTCGACATGCCCGGGCGCCGCGCCTACACCGCCACGGAGCTGATCGACTCCTGTCGGGACGTCGAGGTGGTTCTCGCCTCCCACTTGGAGACCATCTCGGCCGCGGTGCTCGGGACGGCGATGCGGCTGCGCCTGGTCATCGTCCCCTTCATCGGGACAGACAAGATCGACATCGCGGCCGCCTCGCGCCTGGGCATTCTCGTGGCCAACAGCCCGACGCCGGAGAACTTCGTCGCGGTGGCCGAGGCCACGATCGGCGTCACCCTGATGCTGCTCAAGCGCATCAAGCACAACGAGGCCAAGCTGCGCCGCGGCGAGTGGGCCAAGCGTGAGGATCGGGGCGACTTCCTCTTCGGCAAGACCGTGGGCCTGATCGGCCTCGGCCGCATCGGCACGCACGTGGCCCGGCGCCTCGCGGGCTGGGACGTACGGCTGCTCGCCGCCGACCCCTACGTGCCCGCCGGGCGCGCGGCCCGTCTGGGCGTCACGCTCGTGGACCTGCCCTCGCTGCTCGCGGAGTCCGACATCGTGTCGCTCCACTGCACGCTCAGCGACGAGACCCGGGCCATCGTGGGCGAGAAGGAGCTGCGACGCATGAAGTCGACCGCGCTCCTCGTCAACACCGCCCGCGGCGAGGTGGTGGACGAGGAGGCGGTGGCTCGCGCGCTCAACGAGGGCTGGATCGCCGGCGCCGCGGTGGATGCCTTCGCGAAGGAGCCGCTCCCGGCCGACCACTGCTATCGGACCGTGGACCCCGAGCGGCTGATCCTCACGCCGCACAACATCGCCCACAGCGAGGCCGGTCGCCGCGCCAACCTGCGTCTTGCCCTGGATCAGATCCTCGCGGTCGGACGCGGCGAGGCGCCCGAGCACACCGTCAACCCCGACGCGGTCCCCCGCTGGAGAGGCAAGCGATGAGCGCCTTCACCATTCTCGACGCCGACGGCCACGTCACCGAGTCGCAAGAGCAGGTGTCCAAGTACCTCGACGACCGGCACAAGCGCCGCCCGCAGACCTTCTCCTTCTACCCCTGGGACGGCTGGGACCGGCGGCTCCTCGGCACGCTGGGGGACGCCGCGGGGAACGCGGAGGCCTGGCTCCGCGCGCTCGACAAGGGCGGCATGGAGCTGACCGTGCTGTACCCGACGCTCGGGCTCTTCATGAGCTTTCTGCGCGACAAGGACTGGGCGGTGGCGCTCTGCAAGGCCTACAACACGATGCTCCACGAAGAATTCGTGAAGGTGAGCCCGCGGCTCAAGGCGGTGGCGCTCCTGCCCGTGCAGGAGCCGGCCGCGTGCGCCCCGGAGCTGCGCCGCGCCGTCAAGGAGCTGGGGCTCTCGGGCGGCATGCTGCCGGCGGACGGCACGCACCTGCTGGGTGACGGCGCCTACGATCCCGTCTACGCGGAGGCGGAGCGGCTCGGCGTGCCGCTCGGCATCCACGCCTCCGGCTCGCATCTCGGCGGGGCCGGCGTGGACATGTTCCCCCGCTTCATACAAGCGCACACTTGCTCGCATGCGTTCGGCCAGATGCGCCAGCTCACCTCGATGATTTTCGAGGGTGTGCCCGAGCGCTTCCCGAAGCTCAAGATCGCCTATCTGGAGGCGGGGTGCGGGTGGGCGCCGTACTGGATGGAGCGCATGGACGACGAGTACGCCAAGCGCGCGGTGGAGGCCCCCGCGCTCAAGAAAGAGCCCAGCGCCTACTGCCGGAGCGGCAATATCTTCTTCTCCTGCGAGGCGGACGAGTGGCTGCTGCCCCAGGCGCTCAAGCTCGTCGGCGACAACCAGATCGTCTACGCCTCCGACTTTCCCCACTGGGACAACTCCTACCCCGGCTCCATCGACGAGATCCGCATGCGCGGCGACATGACCGACGCCCAGAAGCAGAAGGTGCTGGGGGACAACTGCCGCCGTCTCTACGGCCTCGCATGACCAACCGTCCGCGTGCGGGAGTGGCCGCCGTCGTCATCACGCTGGTGGCCGCGCTCGCGCTGACGCTGGTCGCACCGGTCCGCGCCCAGACCGGCGCGAAGGTGTACCGGATCGGATGGCTCAGCGCCGCCGCGCACCCGATGCTCGAGCCGTTCCGCGAGGGCCTGCGCGACCTGGGCTACGTCGAGGGGCGCAACCTCGTCATCGAGCAGCGCTACGCGCACGGGAAGACCGACCGGCTCGCTCCGCTTGCCGACGAGCTCATCGGGCTTCCGGTCGACGTGCTGATGGTCTCCGGCCGCCTGGCCGTGCAAGCGGTGCGTGCGCGCAGCGTCCAGATCCCCATCGTCTTCGTCACCGGCGGGCCCAGGTCCTCGTCGTGCTGTCCTCTCCCCTGTTCGCGGCGGAGCGCGGGCGGCTGGTCAAGGCGGCCGCGCGCAACCGGCTCACCGTGGTCTATGAGCACCGTGACTGCATGATGGTCGGCGGGCTCATGTCCTACAGCCCCAACGTGCGCGATGTCTTCCGGCGGGCGGCGGGGCACGTCGACAAGGTCCTGAAGGGCACCCCCGCGGGCGAGCTGCCCGTCGAGCAGCCAACCACGCTCGAGCTGGTGGTGAATCTCAAGACGGCTCGGACCCTCGGCATCTCAATCCCTCAGTCGGTGCTGCTCAAGGCCGATGCCGTGATCCAGTGACGCGGCCGCCGGCCGGCACCTGAGCGAGGCGCATATGGCGCAGGACCTTCGCAGCTTTCTCGACGGGGTGAAGACGCGGAAGGGCGACGACGTTCAGGTCGTCACCCAGGAGGTGGACCCGGCGTTCGAGCTCACCGCGATCGTGGTGAAGCTCGAGCGCGAGCTCCGGCGCCGGCCCGTGCTCCTCTTCGAGAAGGTCAAGGGCACACGCTTCCCCGTCCTCACCAACCTCCACGCGAGCCGGTCACGGCTGGCCGCGGCCATGCGCTGCGCGCCGGACGCCATGCTGACGACCTACCTCGCCGCGATGGACAAGCCCATCCCGCCCAAGGTGGTGCCGACGGGCCCGGTGAAGGAGGTCGTCCTCACGGGCGATCGGGTGGATCTCCACGATTTCCCGCAAATCATCCACCACGAGGGTGATGCGGGCGTCTATCTCACCTCGGCCATCTCGTTCGCCAGGGATCCCAGCCGCGACACGTGGAACTGCGCCTACAACCGCCTCATGATCAAGGGGCGCGACACGACGTCCATCCACCTCACCCTCGGCAAGCATCTCTGGGAGTTCTACAAGCTCGCGGAGGCGCGGGGAGAGGCGCTGCCGGTGGCCTTCGCCATCGGGGTGCATCCGGCGATTGCCCTGGGCTCGCTCGCCATCGGCTCCATCGACGAGGACGAGCGCGCCATCATGGGCGCGCTGCTCGGCGAGCCGCTGGAGCTGGTGAAGTGCGAGACGTCGGACGTGCTGGCCCCCGCGCACGCGGAGATGATCATCGAGGCGGAGATCCTGCCCGGCGCACGCACGCCGGAGGGGCCGTTCGGCGAGTTCACCGGCTACAGCCTGGGTCAGCGCGACCGCGAGGTGGTGAAGGTCAAGGCGATCACCCACCGCGCCGGCGCGTGGTTCCAGGACATCACGGTGGCGCACCTCGACCACATGCTCCTGTCCACCATCCCGATGGAGGCGAATCTCTACCGCGCCGTCCGGGCCATGGTCCCGTCGGTGAAGGCGGTGCGCGTGCCCGGGCCCTTCACCTGCTACGTGTCGATCGAGCAGCGCCTCCCCGGCCAGGCCAAGAACGCCATCCTTGCCGTGCTCGGCGCGGACCTCTACATGAAGCGGGTGGTGGTGGTCGACCACGACGTCGACGTGTTCGACGACCGCCAGGTGAACTGGGCGCTCGCCACGCGCTGCCAGCCCGACCGCGACATCACCGTGATCACCCACGCTCGCGGCTCGGACCTCGACCCCTCCACCAAGGAGGACGGCTACTCGGCGAAGTGGGGCGTGGACGCGACGGCCAAGCCCTCGCTCGCGGCGTACACACCGCGTCACCGCGTGCCGCCCGAGGTGGCGCAGCGGCTCGACCTCAAGGCCTTCGGGCTCTAGCGGACGCGCCGGCGCGTGGCGGTGATGAAGGTGCCCGGCGTGCTCGCCGCGCTGACGGAGGCGGCCCGCGCCCGGCCGGACGACGACGCCCTGTTCGAGGCGGACCGCGTGCTCACCTGGCGCGGGCTCGCGCGGCGCGCGGGCGGCGTGGGGCGCCGGCTGGCCGCCGACGGCATCGGTCCTGGCGACCGCGTGGCCATCACGCTGCCCAACGGCTGGCGATTCGCGGTCGCGCTGCTCGGCGCGCTCGGCACGGGCGCGACCGTGACCCCGCTCAATCCGGCGCTGTCGCCGGACGAGCGCGCGCGCACGCTGGCCGATCTCCGGCCCCGGCTCACCCTCGACACGGTGGGCGAGGGGCAGGGCGAGATGGAGGAATGGGCGCGCCCGGTCGATCCGGCATCCGCCGCCCTTATCCTCTACACCTCGGGGAGCACCGGGCGGCCCAAGGGGGCGGTGCTGTCGCATGGCGCGCTCGACGCCGCGCTGGAGTCGTGGGCCGGGCCCGTGATGGCGCTGACGACGGCGGACTGTGTGCTCGCCACCCTGCCGCTGTCGCATTCCTTCGGGATCAACGGAGCCCTGCTCGCGCCTCTGCTGGCGGGCGCCCGCGTGGCCATCGTCGAGCCCTTCGCGCCGCCCGCCGTGCTCGCCGCCATCGCCCGGCATCGCGTCACCGTGCTCCCCGCTGTCGCCACGATGTTCCGGCGGCTGCTCGAGTCCTCCGCGCTCGCCGAGTCGGACCTCGCGAGCCTGCGCCACGGCCTCTCCGGCGCCGCTCCCTGCCCCTGGGAGCTGGCGGAGGCGTGGCAGCGCCGCACCGGCGTGCGCATCCTCCGCGGCTACGGCATGACCGAGCTGTTCCGACCCATCTCGTTTCTTGCCGGGGATCCGCGCGAGGTGCCCGCGTCCATCGGGCGCGCGGTGCCCGGCGTCGAGCTGCGCATCGTGGACGACGAAGGCCGCGCGCTCGAGGCCGGCGCCGCCGGCGAGCTCTGGATCCGCACCCCGGCGGCCATGGACGGCTATCTGGCAAATCCCGAGGAGACGCGGGCGGTGCTGGTCGACGGCTGGTTCCGCACCGGCGATCTGGCCACGATCTCGCCCGACGGGTTCGTCACCATCGTGGGCCGCAAGAAGGAGCTGATCCTGCGCGGCGGCTACTCGGTGGTGCCCGGCGAGGTCGAGGCCGCGCTGCTCGCGCATCCGGCGGTGGCCGAGGCCGCGGTCATCGGAGTCCCCCACACCGACCTGGGCGAGGAAGTCGCGGCCTTCGTGACGCTGCGGGCTGGCGCCAGCGCGGAGCCCGCGGAGCTCATCGCTCACTGCCGGGAGCGCCTCGCCGGCTACAAGTATCCGCGCAGCGTCACGGTGGTCGCGACCCTCCCCAAGAGCGCTACCGGCAAGGTGCTCAAGGGACAGCTCGCCGCCGGCGGCCGCTGACTACTTTGGCTTGCGCGTGAGGGGCCGCGTCGCGCCCGGCAGCACGTGCGGCACCTCCTGCGACTGGTACAGCGTGGTGCCGGTCCCGTAGGCGGCCGTCGCGCTCTTCTAGCACCCGGGTCCAGCGCCGCCGAGGGTCAGGCGCCGCTCGAGCTCGTCCAGGAACGGCGTCTGACTCTTGAGGATGCGCCGGCGCGCCTCGTCCAGCGGAAACCATGCGGCGCGGTCGATCTCCGGGAATGCTTGCTGGCGAGCCGATCGCGGCGGCCATTCCATGGAGAACGTGACGCTCCGGATGGCGCCCGCGTCGAGATCGCCCCGCATCGCCCATGCATGGACGAGCTTGCCGCCCGCCTGGCGCCGGGGCGTCAACGCCATGGCCTCCCCACCCGGCGGCGGAAGGCCCGTCTCTTCCTCGAACTCGCGCCGGGCGGCGGCCAGCGGATCCTCGCCCTCGATGATCTCGCCCTTGGGAATGGTCCAGGCCCCCGCGTCCTTCTTCGCCCAGTACGGGCCGCCGGGATGCGCGAGCAGCACCTCGAGGCGGCGTTGGCGCTCGCGAAAGACGAGGAGCCCCGCGCTCTGCTTCACGACCTCATCCTACATGCGGGGGACGACCCCCCGCGGGTCTCGAGGGCGCTGCCGTGTCATCGGGGCGGAAGCTGGAAGGCGGGCAGCCGCCAGCGGAAGAACATGGCGAGGAGCCGCAGCGTGGCCACCGCCACGACGCCGATGGCCTCGGCGCCGCTCCGGCCGACTCCCATCGCCTGCAGCACCAAGTAGAGCGCGATGCCCGCGATCGCGGCCGTGGCGTAGAACTCGCCCCCGCGCAGGATCAGCGGAACCTGCGCGGTGAGCACGTCGCGGAGCACCCCGCCCGCGACTCCCGTCATCGTCCCCATCAGCACCACGATGATCGGCGACAACCCTGCGCTCTCGGCGATCCGGGCGCCCACGATGGCGAAGAGGGCGAGGCCGAGCGCGTCCGCCACCAGCAGCGACCGCTGGAAGGGCGGGAACGCGCGCGCGTAGAGCACGGTCCCCACCGCGGCCGCCGTGACGACGACCAGGTACGTCGGGTCCTGGATCCAGAAGATCGGGTGCCGGTTCAGGAGGAGATCGCGCACGGTACCGCCGCCGATCGCGGTGAAGGAGGCGATCACCACCACGCCGAGCAGGTCCAGCCCCGCCCGGCCGGCGGCGATCGCGCCGCTGATCGCGAACACGGCGACCCCGGCGAGATCCAGCCAGTACAGCATCAGAGCGGGCGGCGAATCAGCCGGGCCAGCTCGCCGACCACTCCCCGCCTGAAGGTGAGGACGCATACGACGAAGATCGCGCCCTGCACCACCGTGACCCAGGCGCCGAGCTGTGCGAGGTAGTTCTCGAGGGCGATCACGATGAAGGCCCCCACCACCGGGCCGAACACGGTGCCGAGGCCGCCCAGCAGGGTCATCAACACCACCTCGCCCGACATGGTCCAGTGGACGTCGGTGAGCGACGCGAGCTGAAAGACCAGCGCCTTGGTGGCGCCGGCCAGTCCCACCAGCGCGGTGGAGAGCACGAAGGCGATCAGCTTGTAGTGGTCCGCCTTGTAGCCGAGCGACAGGGCGCGGGGCTCGTTCTCGCGGATGGCCTTGAGCACCTGGCCGAACGGGGAGTGAATGGCGCGGTAGATCACGAGAAACCCGATGAGGAAGATGGCGAGGACCACGAAGTAGAGCGTGAGGGTCTGGTTGAGGTCGAGCAGACCGAAGAGGCGCCCGCGGGGGACCCCCTGGATGCCGTCCTCGCCGTGAGTGAACGGCGCCTGGACGCAGAAGAAGAAGATCATCTGGGCGAGAGCGAGCGTGGTCATGGCGAAATAGATGCCCTGGCGCCGGATGGCGATGGCCCCGATGAGGAGGCCGAGCACCGCCGCCACCGCCACCCCCGCGACGATGGCGGCCTCGGGCGGCCAGCCCCAGACCTTGGCCGCGTGCGCGGTGGCATAGCCGGCCGACCCCAAGTACGCGGCGTGGCCGAACGAGAGCAGCCCCACGTAGCCGATGAGGAGGTTGAAGGCGCAAGCGAAGAGGCCGAAGCAGAGCGCCTTCATGAGGAACACCGGATAGACGCCGAATGGCGCCACCACGAAGAAGAGCACCATGACGGTGAACGCGATCACCTGATGACGTTGGCGGACGCGCGCCACCTACTGGGCCCGTCCGAAGAGGCCGGCGGGCTTGACCAGCAGCACGAGCGCCATGATGACGAAGATGACGGTGTTCGACGCCTCGGGGTAGAAGACCTTGGTGAGGCCCTCGATGACGCCCAGCCCGAACCCGGTGAGGATCGAGCCCATGATCGAGCCCATCCCGCCGATCACCACCACCGCGAACACCACGACGATGAGGTCGCTGCCCATGAGGGGATTGACCTGGTAGATGGGGGCGGCCATCACGCCGGCGAGCGCGGCCAGCGCGACCCCGAAGCCGTAGGTGAGCGTGATCATGCGCGGCACGTTGATGCCGAACGCCTGCACGAGGGCCGGATTCTCCGTGGCGGCGCGGAGGTACGAGCCGAGGCGCGTGCGCTCGATGACGAACCAGGTGCCCAGGCAGACTGTCAGCGAAAACCCTATCACCCATGCGCGGTAGTTGGGCAGGACCATGAAGCCGAGGTTGTGGCCGCCGGCGAGCTGCGGGGGAATCGCGTAGGGCAGGCCGGACGACCCGTACTGGTTGCGGAAGAGGCCCTGGAGGATGAGGGCGAGTCCAAAGGTCAGCAGCAGCCCGTAGAGGTGGTCGAGCTGATAGAGCCGCTTGAGCATGGTGCGCTCGAGCACGATCCCGACGATGCCCACCACGATCGGCGCCACGATCAGCGCCCACCAGTAGCCGAGCCCGGCGTACTGGAGGAGGAACCACGCCGCGAAGGCGCCCATCATGTATTGCGCGCCGTGGGTGAAGTTGATGATGTTCAGGAGACCGAAGATGACGGCGAGGCCGAGGCTCAGAAGGGCGTAGAACGAGCCGTTGATGAGGCCGATGAGGAGCTGGCCGAAGAGGGCCTGCGGCGGGATGCCGAGGAGCGGGATCATCGCCGCCGCAGGGCCTCGTCGACCCTTACTTCTTCACGAGCGGACAGTCGCCCTGGTCCAGCGGTCGGAAGGCCTGCTCCGCCGGAATGGTCGCGCGCAGCTTGTAGTAGTCCCACGGCGCCTTGGACTCCGCGGGTTTCTTCACCTCGAAGAGGTAGGCGGGGTGGATCTTGCGGCCGTCGGCCCGGATGGTCCCTTTGCCGAACAGGGGGTCGTCGGTCGGCGTCGCCTTCATCTTCTCGATGACCTTGATCCCCTCGTCCGACTTCAGCGCCTCCACCGCCTTCAGATAGTGCAGCACCGACGAGTAGACGCCGGCGTGGACCATCGTGGGGTGGATGTCCCGGTTGCGCTCCGCGAACTTCTTGGCGAAGGCACGGGTCTTGTCGTTCATGTCCCAGTAGAACGTCTCGGTGAAGATCAGGCCCTGCGCGGTGGGCAGGCCCAGCGCGTGGACGTCGGTGATGAAGATGAGCAGGCCGGCGAGGTTCTGCCCGCCCCGGACGATGCCGAATTCCGCCGCCTGCTTGATGGCGTTCGTGGTGTCGCCACCCGCGTTGGCGAGGCCGATGATCTTGGCCTTGGACGCCTGAGCCTGGAGGAGGAACGACGAGAAGTCGGCGGTGTTCAGCGGGTGCCGCACCTTCCCGAGCACCTTGCCGCCGTTCTTCAGCACCACCGCCTCGACGTCGCGCTCCAGGGCGTGGCCGAAGGCGTAGTCCGCGGTGATGAAGAACCAGGTGTCGCCGCCGGTCTTCACGATAGCGTTGCCGGTGCCGTTGGCCAGCGCCCAGGTGTCGTAGGTCCAGTGGATGGTGTTGGGCGAGCACGCCTTGCCGGTGAGGTCCGACGTCGCGGCCCCCGACACGAGGAAGGCCTTGCCCTTGTCGCGCGTGACCTGGTTGACGGCGAGGGCCACCGCGGAGTTCGGCACGTCCACGATCACGTCGACCTTGTCGGCGTCGTACCATTGGCGCGCGATGGCCGAGCCGACGTCGGCCTTGTTCTGGTGGTCGGCGAAGATGATCTCGACCTTGAGGCCCTTCGCGACCGCGCCGTAGTCCTCCACCGCCATGCGGGCGGCCAGCACCGAGCCCTGCCCGGTGAGATCCGCGTAGAGGCTGGACTGATCGTTGAGCACGCCGATCTTGACGACGCCGTCCGAGACCTCGGCGGCGGCCGGCCCCGCGGCGAGCAGCATCGCCGCGAGGACGAGGGCGATCCGGAATGTCATGGTGACTGACTCCTTTCGTTGCTGGGAATACGCGCGCCGCATTATACCCCGAGGTAGTCGTGGAGCCGGGGCATGCTCGCGGCGAGGTCGGCATTGGCGATCTCGTCCACCACCCGGCCGTGCTCCATGACGTAGTGCCGGTCGGCCACGGTGGCGGCGAATCGGAAATTCTGCTCCACGAGGAGCACGGTGAAGCCCGCCTCCTTCAGGCGGCGGATGGTCGCGCCGATCTGCTGCACGATCACCGGGGCCAGGCCCTCGGTTGGCTCGTCGAGGAGGAGGAGGCGGGCGCCGGTGCGCAGGATGCGGGCGATCGCGAGCATCTGTTGCTCGCCGCCCGAGAGCTTGGTCCCCTGGCTCCGGAGGCGCTCTTTGAGGTTGGGGAATAGCCCGAAGATCGCGGGGCTGTCGAGGCCGCCCGCCGCGACCACCGGCGGCAGCCGGAGGTTCTCGTCCACGTTGAGGCTCGCGAAGATCCCGCGCTCCTCGGGGCAGAACGCGATCCCGAGCCGCGCGATGGCATTGGACGGCCGGCCGATCAGCTCCGCGTCGCCCAGGCGCACCGAGCCGCGCCGCTTGCGCACGATGCCCATGATGGACTTGAGCGTGGTGGTTTTCCCCGCGCCGTTCCGACCCAGCAGCGTCACCACCTCGCCCGCGCGGACGTCGAGGTCCACCCCGTGCAGGATGTGGGACTCGTCGTACCAGGCCTCGAGGCCGCGGACGGTGAGGAGCGTGCTCACACGCCGGATCCCATGTATGCCTGGATCACGTCGGGGTTGCGCGACACCGTCCGATAGTCTCCCTCGGCGAGCACCTCGCCCCGGGCGAGCACGGTGATGTGGTCCGAGAGGTTCTCCACTACGCCGAGGTTGTGCTCGACCATGAGCACGGTGCGGTCGGCCGCCACGCGCTTGATGAGGGCCGAAATGCGCTCCACGTCCTCATGGGTCATGCCCGCGGTGGGCTCGTCGAGCAGCATCATCTCGGGCTCGAGCGCGAGGGTGGTGGCGATCTCCAGGGCACGCTTGCGCCCGTACGGCAGCTCCACCGCCGCGGTGTGGGCCAGCTCGGCCAGCCCCACCGCCTCGATGAGGCCGAGGGCGCGCTCGTCCAGCGCCTCCAGCACGCGCTCCGATCTCCAGAAATCGAAGGAGTTTCCGCGGCGCCGCTGGAGCGCGATGCGCACGTTCTCGAGCACGGTGAGGTGGGGGAACACCGCGGAGATCTGGAACGAGCGCACGAGGCCGAGCCGCGCGATCACCGCGGGGCTCGAGCCGGTGATGTCGCGGCCCTGGAAGCGGATGCGGCCCCGCGTGGGGGTGAGGAAATGCGTGAGCAGGTTGAAGCACGTGGTCTTGCCGGCGCCGTTGGGGCCGATCAGGGCGTGGATGCTGCCCCGGCGCACGCGGAGGACGACGTCCTTCACGGCGACGAATCCCCGGAACTCCTTGGTCAGCCCCTCCGTCTCGAGAATGTAGTCGCCGGCCATCAGGGGGCTTCGGGCGCGGGCGGCGGATAGAAGCGCGCCTCACGCCGCTCGTCCCACGCGCGATTGGCCTCGCGGATCTCCCAGGAGTCCATGCACTCGGCCTGGGCGCGCAGCACGTCCTCGATGAAGGCCCGCGGATCCTCGTGGAACGAGGCGTGGAGCAGACGCTTGGAGTGGCCGGTGGCGGTGCGCGACGCGTGCATCGCCTTGGTGACGACGGTAGCCAGCTCGGCGTCCAGGTCCTCCGGGGGCACCACCCAGTTCACCAGCCCCATGGCGAGAGCGGCGTCGGGGCTGATGTGATCGTTCAGCAGCGTCAGCTCCTTGGCGCGGCCGAGGCCGATCAGGCGGGCCAGGCGCAGGATGGAGCCGTCGGGGACCAGGCCATGCTGGGTCGCGCCGAGCCCAATGATGGCGTCGCGCGCGGCCAGACGGACGTCGCACGCCACCGCGAGCTGCAGTCCGCCGCCGATCGAGTAGCCGTGCAGCACCGCGACCGAGAGCTTGGGCATGTCCTCGAGCCAGTTCAGCGCGCGCACCCAGTTCCGGAAGAACGCCTCGCTGACCTGGCCGGCGGACAGGGCCTTCCGATCCATGCCCGACGAGAACGCGCGTCCGGCTCCCCGCACGACCACCACCCACACCGCCGGATCCGCAGCGGCCCGCTCCGCGGCGTCGGCGAGGGCAGCGGTGAGGGCGAGATCGAGCGCGTTGAGCACGGCGGGACGGTTCAGCGTGATCGTCGCCACGCCGCTCTTCACCTCATAGCGCACCGGGGCCTCGGTCATGGGCGGGCGGCGCTCAGTGGAGGTCGAGGATCGACCGCGCGATGACCATTCGCTGAACTTCCGAGGTCCCTTCGCCGATCTCGGTGAGCTTGGCGTCCCGAAAGATGCGCTCGATGGGGAACTCCGTGATGTAGCCGGCGCCCCCGTGGATCTGCAGCGCCTTCGTGGCGGCCTTCATCGCCACCTCGGACGCGAAGACCTTGGCCATGGAGGCCGCCACCTTGGCCGGCTTCCCCGCGTCCTTCAGCGCCGCCGCGCGGAGGGCGAGCAGCCGCGCCGCCTCCACCTCGGTGCCTATCTCGGCGATCATGCCCTGGAGCCCGTTGAACTCCGCCAGAGTCTGGCCAAACGCGCTCCGCTGCTTCATGTAGCGCAGCGCCTGGTCCAGCGCGCCCTGGGCAAGGCCCACCGCCATCGCGGCCATGGCGACCCGGCCGCCCTCCAGCACCTGCATGGTGTTGACGAAGCCCCTGCCCTCCTCGCCGAGGAGGTTGCCGGCGGGGACGCGGACATTGTCGAGGATCAGCTCGGCGGTGTTGGAGGCGTGCAGCCCGAGCTTCCGGTACGGCACCCCTGCGCTGAAACCCGCCATGCCCTTCTCGAGGATGAAGGCGGAGATGCCCTTGTGGCCGCGGTCGGGATCGGTCACCGCCATCACCACGGCGACCTCCGCCACCCCCGCATTGGTGATGAAGGCCTTGGTGCCGTTCAGCACCCAGTCGCCGCCGTCGCGCACGGCCCGCGTCTTCATCGCGGCGGCGTCCGAGCCGGAGCCGGGCTCGGTGAGCGCCCATGCCCCCAGCGTCCGCCCGCTGGCGAGCCTGGGCAGATACGACCGCTTTTGCTCCGGCGAGCCGAAGAGCGCGATGTGGTTGGTGCAGAGGGAATTGTGCGCCCACATCGTGATGCCGACGGAGCCGTCCACCCGGTTGAGCTCCTCCACCGCGAGGGCGTAGGACACGTAGTCCAGGGCGGCGCCGCCGTACTCCTCCGGGACCAGGGCACCGAGGAGCCCGGTGGCGGCGAGCCGGGCGAGGATGCCGTGGGGAAACTCGTGCTTCTCGTCGAACTCCCGGATGACGGGAGCGACCTCGGCCTCCGCGAAGTCCCGGGCGAGGGTGCGGACGGCCTGCTGATCGACTGTCAATGTGAAATCCATCGGTGAGCCGCGAGGGCGTTAGACAGCGGCGCGGATGTTCTCGCGCACGAAGCGGACGATGTCCTGGGTCGAGGTGCCGGGGGTGAAGAGCTCCTTGACGCCCAGCGCCTTGAGGGAGGCGATGTCCTCCGCGGGGATGATCCCACCGCCGAACACCGCGATGTCGTCGGCGCCCTTCTCGCGCAAGAGCTCGAGCACCCGGCCGAAGAGATAGTTGTGGGCGCCCGAGAGCACGCTGAGGCCGATGGCGTCCACGTCCTCCTGGATGGCGGTGGCCACGATCTGCTCGGGAGTCTGGTGCAGGCCCGTGTAGATCACCTCGAAGCCGCCGTCGCGCAGGGCGCGGGCCACGATCTTGGCGCCGCGGTCGTGCCCGTCGAGGCCCGGCTTGGCGACGATGACGCGGACTTTTCGCTCGGTCATGGCGTGGCCGGTCCTATTTGAGCAGCTCGCGCAGGCGCTCGCCGTTCTTCATGATCTGGTCCCGATTGCCGGGGACCAGCTTCCAGTCGAACCCCTTGCCGTCGTGGTTCCAGCGCGGGATCAGGTGCAGGTGGAAGTGCGGCACCGACTGGAAGGCGGCGGCGCCATTGGCCTGGAGCAGGTTGAGCCCGTCGGGCTTGAGCCCGTGCTGGATGGCCGCCGCGACCTTCTTGGCCGCCACCATCACCGCCTTCAGGTCCTCCACGTCCGCCTCGTGAATGGTGGCGGCGTGCGCCTTGGTGGCGACGAGGCAGTGGCCGGAGTTCAAGGGATTGATGTCCATGAACGTGAGCGTGCGCTCGTCCTCGTGGATCTTGAACGAGGGAATCTGCCCGTCCCGGATCTTGCAGAAGACGCAGTCCATGGCTCCTCCCCTGGCGACGGCCTAGACCTCGACGGTCCACCGGTGCGGATCGGGATTCTTGCCGTACTGGATGCCCACAATGGCGTCGTACAGCCGCTGGGTCAAGGGCCCGATGCGCCCGCCGTTGATCGCCATTTTCTCGCCCCGGTAGGCGAGCTCCCCCACCGGCGAGATCACCGCGGCAGTGCCGGTCCCGTACACCTCCTCCAGCCGTCCCGCCTTGTACGCCTCGAGCACCTCATCGATGGAGATCTGGCGTTCAGTCGCCTTGATGCCCCAGTCGCGCAGCAGGGTGAGGACGGAGTCCCGCGTGACACCGGGCAGGATGGTGCCGCCGAGCGCGGGCGTGATGACCTCGCCACCGATCTTCACCATGATGTTCATGGTGCCGACCTCGTCGATGTACTTCCGGTGCACGCCGTCCAGCCACAGCACCTGGGTGAAGCCCTCGTGCTTGGCCTCCTCGCCCGCCATGAGGCTGGCCGCGTAGTTGGCGCCGGTCTTGGCGTGGCCGAGGCCGCCGTCCACCGCGCGCACGTACTTCTCCTCGACGCGGATCTTCACCGGCGCCATGCCTTCCGGATAGTAGGCGCCCACCGGCGAAAGGATCACGTAGTAGATGTACGACTTGGCCGGCCGCACGCCCAGGAAGGCCTCGCTGGCGAGGATCACCGGGCGCACGTAGATCGACGTGCCGATGGTGCTGGGCGCCCAGTCGCGGTCCGTCCGCACGAGCTCGACGATCGACCGCAGCGCCAGGTCCGGGTCGAGGAGCGGGATGCTCATCCGCTTGGCGGAGTTGTTCATGCGCTCGATGTGCTTCTGGGGCCGGAACAGGCGCACCTTCCCGTCCACGCCGCGGAAGGCCTTGAGGCCGTCGAACACGGCCTGGGCGTAGTGGAGCACCGCCGCCGCGGGATCGAGGGGCAGCGGGCCGTAGGGCTCGATCCGCGGGTCGTACCAGCCCTTCTCCTCCTGGAAGTCGGCCAGGAACATGTGGTCGGTGAAGATCTGGCCGAAGCCGAGCTCGCTGTCCTTGGGCTTCTTCTTGAGCGACGTCGCCTTGTTGATCCGAATCGGGTCCATCGTCATGGATGTCTCTCCTAGAAGATGATGGGCTCGCGATAGAGCCCGAACACCTGTCGGTACACGTCCGAGATCTCCCCGAGCGAGACGTAGTCCTTCACCGCGTCCACCAGGACCGGCATCACGTTCCCGCCATTCCGGCACACCTCCGCGAGCTGCTTGAGCCGGCGCTCCACCTTGGCGGCGTCACGCGTCGCCTTGACCCGGCCGACCCGCTCGACCTGCTCGCGCTCGATGGCGTCGTCGATCTTGAGGATGGGCAGGGGCCGCTCCTCGCTCATCACGTACTTGTTGACGCCCACCACCGCCTTCTCGCCGCGATCGTCCATGAGCTGATAGCGATAGGCGGCGTCGGCGATCTCGCGCTGGGGGTAGCCGTGGTCGATGGCGGCCACCATGCCGCCGAGCTCGTCGATGTGGCGGATGTACTTCATCGCGCGCGCTTCCATCTCGTCGGTGAGCTTCTCCAGGAAGTAGGAGCCGCCCAGCGGATCGACGGTCAGCGGGACCCCCGACTCCTCCGCGATGATCTGCTGGGTGCGCAGCGCCACCGTCACCGCCTCCTCGGTGGGCAGGGCGAGCACCTCGTCGAAGGAGTTGGTGTGCAGCGACTGGGCGCCCCCCAGCACGGCGGCGAGGGCCTGGATGGCCACCCGCGCCACGTTGTTCAGGGGCTGCTGCGCGGTCGCCGAGACTCCCGCGGTCTGGGTGTGGGTGCGCAGGCGCATGGACTCCGCCTTGGTCGCGCCGAAGCGGTCCCGCATGACGGTGGCCCAGATGCGGCGGGCCGCGCGGAGCTTGGCGATCTCCTCGAAGAAGTCGTTGTGGATGTCGAAGAAGAAGGACAGCCGCGCCGCGAAGTCGTCGACCGCAAGCCCGCGCTTGACCGCGGCGTCCACGTAGGCGAAGCCGTCGGCGAGCGTGAAGGCCAGCTCCTGCACCGCGGTGGAGCCCGCCTCGCGGATGTGGTAGCCGGAGATCGACACCGGATTGAAGCGCGGCACGTGCCGCGCGCAGAACTCGATGGTGTCGACCACGATGCGCACCGCGGAGTCCGGCGGGGAGATCCACTCCTTCTGGGCGATGAACTCCTTGAGCATGTCGTTCTGCATGGTCCCGCCGATGCGGTCCCACGACACGCCCTGCTTCTCGGCAAGGGCGAGGTACATGGCGAGGGCCACCGACGCCGTGCAGTTGATGGTCATCGAGGTCGTGACCCGGTCGAGCGGGATGTCGCGGAACAGGACCTCGAAGTCGGCGAGCGTCGAGATCGACACGCCTTCCTTGCCCACCTCACCCCGTGCGCGCGGATGATCGGCGTCGTATCCCATCAGGGCCGGCATGTCGAAGGCGGTGCTGAGCCCGGTCTGCCCCTGCTCGAGGAGATATTTGAAGCGCGCGTTGGTGTCCTCGGGGCGACCGAAGCCCGCAAACATCCGCATCGTCCAGAGACGGCCCCGGTACATCGAGGGATAGGGTCCGCGGGTGAACGGGAACTCGCCCGGATACCCCAGGCGATCCTCGTACCGCCAGCCCGCGAGGTCCTCGGGGGTGTAGAGCGGATCCACCGGGATGCCCGAGAGCGTCTCGTGGCGCGGCAGCCGCTCGGGCGACTTCGCGACGTACGGCCGGTAGGTCTTCTGCTTCCAGCGATCCTTGTCCGTGGCCATGGCCTCCCCCGTCACTCGCTGAGCAGGTGCCGCGCGATCACGAGCTTCTGGATCTGCGACGTTCCCTCGTAGATCTGGGTGATCTTGGCGTCCCGGAAATAGCGCTCGACCTGGTACTCCTTGATGAACCCGTAGCCGCCGTGCACCTGCACCGCGTCGGTGGTGATCTTCATCGCCGACTCCGCGCAGAAGAGCTTGGCCATCGCGGCCTGGGGCCCGAAGGGCTGCCCGGCATCCTTGAGGGCGGCCGCGCGCTGGACGAGCAGGCGGCCCGCTTCGATCGCCGTCGCCATGTCCGCCAGCATCCACTGCACCATCTGGTGCTGCCCGATGGGCACGCCGAAGCTCTTCCGCTCGCGCGCGTACGCGACCGACAGCTCGTACGCGCCCACCGCGATGCCGAGCGCCTGCGCGGCGATGCCGATACGGCCGCCGTCGATCGCGCTCATCGCGACCTTGAAGCCCTCGCCCTCCGCGCCGAGACGCTGGGCGGCGGGGACGCGGCATCCCTCGAAGAGGAGCTCCGCGGTATCCGAGGCGCGGATGCCCAGCTTCTCTTCCGTCTTCACCACCGTGAACCCGGCCGTGCCCTTCTCGACGAGAAACGCGCTGATGCCCCGGCTTTGCTTGCTCCGGTCCGTCTGGGCGAACACGAGGGTGGCGTCGGCCTCCCGGCCGTTGGTCACGAAGATCTTCCGCCCGTCGATGACGTACTGCTCGCCGTCGCGGCGGGCCAGCACATGCTGATTCGTGGCGTCCGAGCCCGCCTCCGGCTCGGTGAGGGAGAAGCAGCCGAGCTTCTGTCCGGCCGCGTAGGGCGCCAGGAAGCGCTGCTTCTGCTCCGCCGTGCCGAACTTCAGCACCGGCTCGCAGTAGAGGGAGTTGTTCACCGACATGATGACGGCGTGCGAGGCGCAGATCCGGGCCAGCTCCTCCACCGCGAGCGCGTAGGCCACGGCGTCCGCGCCGCTGCCGCCCCAGTCCTCGGGGATGAAGATGCCCATGAGCCCGAGCTCGCCCATGCGGCGCACGGTGTCTCTCGGGAAGCGCGCCTCGCGGTCGATGGCCTCGGCGATCGGACGTACCTCCTTTTCCGCGAAATCGCGCGCGACCGCCTGAATCGCCTTCTGTTCGTCGGTCAGCTCTAGGTGCATGCCTTCGTATCCCGCCCCCCCCCATCCGCGGACACACGCCTATGGGACACGCGTTACTTCTCCAGGAGCTTCTTGAACTCTTCCGTGAGCAGCGGGGCCACCTCGAAGAGGTCGCCCACGATGCCGTAGTCTGCGATCTTGAAGATCGGCGCCTCCGGATCCTTGTTGATGGCGCAGATCACCTTCGACGTGCGCATGCCGGCCAGGTGCTGGATGGCGCCGGAGATCCCGAACCCGAGGTAAAGCTTGGGCGAAATAGTTCGGCCGGTCTGGCCGATCTGGAAGCGATGCGGCCGCCATCCGGCGTCGACCGCCGCCCGCGAGGCGCCCACCGCGGCGCCGATGACCTTGGCGAGGTTCTCCAGGATCACGAAGTTCTCCGGCCCCTTGAGGCCGCGGCCTCCCGAGACCACGATCTCGGCCTCGGTGAGCTCGGGGAGGCCGGTGGCCGATTCCTCGCGCCGCTCCACGAACTTGAGCGCGGCCTCTGCGGCGGCGACGCTCGGCCGGTCCACCTGCGGGGCGGCGCCGGGCTGGGCGTCCCCGGGCCGGAACACATTGGGCCGCAAGGTGGCGAGCCACGGGGTCTTCGCCCACGTCATCTTGGCGAGGAGCTTGCCCGAGTACACGGGGCGCGTCGCCACGAGGCGCTCGCCGTCGACGGCGAGCGCGGTGGAATCGGCGGAGAGGCCGGCCCCCAGCCGCGCGGCCAGCCGCGCCATCAGCTCGCGCAGGCGCGTGCTCACCGGGGCGATGATGGCCTTCGGCGACTCCTTGCCCGCAAGATCGGCCAGCGCCGCCGCCCACACTTCGCCCCGATACGGCGCGAACGCCGCCCCCTCGAGCAGGAGCACGCGCTTGGCGCCCCACTCCCCGAGCTGCTTCACGCCGGCTTCGCTCGCCTTGTCGGTGAGCCAGACCGCTTCGGCCTGGCCGCCGGCCTTGGCGGCAAGCCGCCCCGCCTCGCCCAGCACCTCGGCCATGACCTTCTTCGGATTGCCCTGCCGATCGTCCTCGACCACGCTCCAGAACGCGCCTGCCATGTCGCAGCGCTCCTTAGATGGCCTTCGCGTCTTCGCGAAGGGCACGAACCAGTTCTTTGGCGGCGTCGGCGGCCTCACCCTGGATGATCCGGCCGGGCGGCCGCGCGGGCAGCGGCTCGAGGGTCACGACGGTGAGGGCGGGCGGCTCGACGGCGATGCCGAGATCGGCCGCCTTCACGTCCTTGATCTCTTTCTTCTTGGCGCCCATGATCCCCTTCAGTGTGGGGTACCGGGGCTCGTTGAGCCCCTTCTGGGCCGAGACCACTGCGGGCAGCGGCAGATCAAAGACCTCGAGGCCGCCCTCCACCTGACGCGCCACGCGCACGCTGCTGCCGCCGGCGTCCACCGCTTCCTCCATGATCCAGGACGCGCACGGCCAGCCGAGCAGCTCGGCGGTCTGCGCCGCCACCGCGCCCATGTCGTCGTCGATGGCCTGGCGGCCGAAGATGGCCAGCCCCGGCGCCTCTTGTTTCAGGAGCGCGGCCAGCGCGCGGGCGGTGGTGAGCGTGTCGGCGCCGGTCCAGGCGGTGTCGAGGAGATGAATGGCACGGTCCGCGCCCATGGCGAGGCAGGAGCGCAGTGCTTCCTTCGCGCGGTCGGGGCCGAGCGACACCGCCACGACCTCGCCCTGAGCACGCTTCTCCTTGATCCGCAGCGCCTCCTCCACCGCGAACTCGTCGTAGGGCGAGACGATCCACGTGATCCCGGTGGTCTCGATGGCCTTGGGGTCAGCGCTGATCTTCACCTGGGTCGCGGTGTCCGGCACCTGCTTCACCATCACGAGAATCTTCAAGACTCGATCTCCTCTGGGCCCTCGCTGTCGTTGATCTGGTCGTAGTGCAGGTCCCGGGTGATCCGGAACCGGTCGCCCGGGATGAACACGCGATCGTAGACGATGGGGGTACCCTCCGCCGTGCACGACGTCCGGTCCGACTGAAATGCCGGCGCGTTCACGCGGCAGCCGAGTTCGCGCGCGGCGCGCGCGGCGAGCGGCACGGCGGAGACGGTCTCGCGCGCGGCGGCGATCTCGATGCCGAGCTTGAAGGACAGCACCTGGCGGAGCGGCGTGACGCGCAGATCGGCCTTGGCGACATCCTCGCCCAGGGCGGCCGTGAGGTAGGACGCCTGAAAGCTCGTGGGCCGCCCCGCCACGAGGCGCAGCCGCTCGAGCGCGAACACGCGCTGCCGGGGGCGGACGCCCAGGGCGCGCGCCACTTCACGATCCGCCGGCTCGAACTGGGCGCGCAGGAAGCGCGTGGTCACGTCCTCTCCGCGCGCCGAGAGATCACCGGCAAAGGTGCGGAGGGACAGGATGTCGTAGTCCACCGAGCGAGTCGCCACGAAGGTGCCGAGCCCGTGGCGCCGCGCGATGAGGCCATCGCGCTCCAGCACTTCCAGGGCCTGACGCAGAGTCATGAGCGTCACGCCGTACTCCTGGGCGAGGCGGCGCTGATTGTCGAGGCGCGCGCCCGGCGCCAGCGCGCCGGACGCCATGCGCTCCCGGAGACTCTGCGCGATCTGGTGGTACCGGGGCACCCGGCTCCTCACCCGACTGGCCTCCTCGCCTTTCGGTGTTCTAGAACTGCGTTGGCCGCGTGACGCCCTCGTCGTGCGCTCGATCGGAATTCAGAGCGAAAGGACGGGCAGTTGCGGCGACCAGGCCCCTTCATATTACTGTCGCACCTGGGGGCCGGTCAATAGACGGCCGGGCCGGCCGGGAGGCCCGCAGCGGGGCCGGATCAGGCCTCGCGCGGAGGGGCCAGACGATGCGACAGCGCCGCGAGCTCGCCGAGCTTGCGCGCGGCGGCGCCGGAGTCGACGGACGCAATGGCCATCGCCACCCCGTCCTTGAAGTCCTGCGCCTTGCCGCCCACGACGAGCGCGGCGGCGGCGTTCACGAGCACGATGTCGCGCCGCGGCCCCGGCTCGCCGGCGAGGATGCCGCGGATGATCTGCGCGTTTTCTTCCCGGTCGCCGCCCTGGAGCTCGCGCAGGGTGCCGCGCGGCACCCCGAAGTCCTCGGGACGGAGGTGAGACAGCCGCACCACACCCTCGCGCACCTCCGCGATCTGGGTGTCGCCGGTGGTGGTGATCTCGTCGAGGCCGTCGGCCCCGTGCACCACGAGCGCGCGCCGCGTGCCGAGCGCGGCGAGCACGCGCGCCAGCGGCTCGGTGAGCGCGGCCGAGTACACCCCGATGAGCTGGGCGTTGGCGCCCGCAGGGTTGGTGAGGGGTCCCAGCATGTTGAACACGGTGCGCACGCCCATCTCGCGCCGCGCCGCCATCACGTGCTTCATGGCGGTGTGCAGCAGCGGGGCGTAGAGGAAGCCGATGCCCACCTCGTCGAGGCAGCGAGCGACCTGGGGTGGTCCCAGCTCGAGATTGACGCCGAGCGTCTCCACGACGTCCGCCGAACCACACAGGGACGACACCGAGCGGTTCCCGTGCTTGGCCACCTTCATCCCCGCCCCGGCGGCGACGAACGCGGTGGCCGTCGAGACGTTGAAGGTGCCGGAGGCATCGCCGCCGGTGCCGCAGGTGTCGATGAGCATTTCCCGGTCGGTCCCGGTGGCGCCGACCACGTCACCGCCGTGCGCCCGCACCTTGACCACCTTCTGCCGCATCACCTGCGCGAAGCCGATCAGCTCCTCGACGATCTCCCCTTTCATGCGGAGCGCGGTGAGGAACGCGGCGATCTGCGCATTGGTGGCGGCCCCCGACATGATCGCTTCCATCGCCGCCGCCGCCTCGATGCGGCTGAGGTCGCGGCGATCGACGAGGGCGCGAACCGCTTCGGTGATGATGGGGCTGGTCATGGCGCGCTCCGGCGCCCGATTCTACTCCCTCGGGCGCAGCGTGGCCAGCAGGGCGAGCGTCTCCTGCAGGCCGAGCGGCTTGGTCAGCACGGCCTCGACGCCGTGCCCGGCGAGCTCCTGCGGCGACACCTCCACGCCGAACCCCGTGACCACGAAGATGGGCAGGCCGGGGCAAAGCTCGCTGATGGCCCGGGCCACCTCCCATCCCGATACGCCCGGCATCGCGAGGTCGGTGAAGACCGCGTCGAAGGGCTCGGCCCGGAAGCGATCGATCGCGGCCGCCCCGCCGTCCAGCACCACCGCGGTGTGCCCGGCCGACGCGATGATGTCGCCCAGCACCTCACCCACCGCCGGCTCGTCGTCCACCACGAGGCACCGGAGCGACGCGGCGGCGGATGGCGCCTGGGTCCGCATGTCGGAAGCCTCGGTGAGAGTCGTATGCGGGAACGTGAGGCTGAAGCGCGTCCCCTTCCTCTCCTCGCTCTCCACCGTGATCTGGGCGCCGTGTCGCGAGAGGATGCCGTAGGTCATGGAGAGGCCGAGCCCGGTGCCCTGGGGCCCCTTCGTGGTGAAGAACGGGTCGAAGATCCGCTCCCGTACGTGGTCGGGCATGCCGGTGCCGGTGTCGGCCACTGTCAGCTCCACGTGCTGGGCATTGGCCCGGGTCGCGAAGGACAGGGTACCGCCCTCCGGCATCGCGTCGAGCGCGTTCAGGATGAGGTTGATCAGCGCCTCGCGGAGCTCGGCGGGATCGCCGGCCACCGGCGGCAGACTCGGGGCCAGCGCGGTCACGACCTGGATGGCCACGCCCGGCGTGCGCGCCTCGTCGCGCCAGCGCGACTCCGTGCTCTCCAGCGACTCCTGGACCACGCGGTTGAGGCTCACCGCCACCACCGGCTGATCGCGGCGGATTCGCGTGAACTCCTGGAGACGGCGCACGGTATGGGCCCCGTCCATGCCGGAGCGCTCGATCACCCCGATCCAGCGGCGGTGCTTGGGATCGCGCACCTCGTTGAGCAGGAGCTGGGCGCGGCCCACGATGGCGGCGAGCACGTTGTTGAAGTCGTGGGCGACGCCGGAGGCCATCTCGCCGAGGGCCCGGAGCTTCTCGGTGCGCACGAGCTGATCCTGCGCGGCGGCCAGCTCCCCGTAGGCGCGCGCGCGCTCCCCGTAGAGGGCGGCGCTGCGCAGGGCGAGGGCGGCCAGGTCCGCGATGTTGCCGAGGAGGTGCTCGTCACCCGGGGTGAACTCGCGGTCGCGGCGGCGCAACGCGAGCACGCCCACCGGCCGCTCGCCCGCCTTCATGGGGACGCCGAGCCAGTGCGGCAACGGCTCCGGCCCCTGGATGGGCGTGACGCCCTGGCGCGCGCACTCCGCCAGGTACTCGCGCGTGCGCACGGGCCGCCCGGAGTCGAGCACCGTCGACATGAGGCCCACCCCGCGACGCGGGTACCGCCGCGGTACCCCATGGTCGGCCACCCCGTTGGCGATGCGCAGGACGAGCTCGAACTCGTCCGACGCCTCGTCGTGCACCAGGATCACGAGGTGCTCGACCGCGAAGATGCGGGCGATGTGCTGGTGCAGCGTGGCCACCACCGCCGCGCGGTCCAGGCGCCCGGTCACCGCACGCGAGAGATCGTTCAGCACCGACAACTCGGCGACGCGCCGGCCGTTGTCGCGGAAGAGCCGCGCGTTTTCCAGCGCCACCCCGGCCTGACTCGCCACCCCTTCCATGAGCCGCAGCTCGCTCTCGGGGAACGTGCGGCCGCGCTGACGCCAGAACACGGTGAAGCCGCCGATCATCCGATCCTTGGCCACGATGGGCACGAAGAGCTGACTGTGATGCGAGACCAGGTGAGTGGCCGCGCCCTCGAGGCGAGGGTCCTCGGACACGTCGCCGGACGTGATCGAGCGCAAAGTGCGCGCGGCCTCCGCGTAGAACGGATGCGCGGCCACCCGCAGCCGGAGGCCCCGCAACGCCTCCAGGCGGTCCTTCGGGATGTGGTACCCCATGAACGGCTCCAGCCACTCGCCGGAATCGTCCAGCAGCCAGATGCCCGCGCCGGTGGCGTCGAGCGAGCGCGAGACGTGGCGGAGGAACTGCCGCGGCATCTCGTCGAGGTCGAGCGTGGACGAGAGCGTGCGGCTCACCGCGAGCAGCGTTTCCGTCTCCCGGAGCTTGCGCGCGGTCTGCTCCACCAGCTCCATGTTCTCCATCGCGAGGCCGACCTGGGCGCCCAGTCCCTCGATGAGGCTGATCTCGGCGGGCTGGGGTTGCCGCCCCGCGCCCCACCACACGAGGAAGAGCGCGCCGCGCGCCTCGCCCCGCACGAGAATGGGGGCGAACAGCACGGAGTGGGGCGCCACCGCGGCGAACGTGTCCCGATCGAACCGCGGGTCATTGGTCACGTCGGCCGCCCAGATCGCGCGGCCCGCGCGCCAGGAGCCGCTCAAGCTGGGCGTGCGATCGAGGCGGAACGGATGCGAGAGGAAGTGACTCACCAGGTCCTTGGGCACGTGGTAGCCCGCCATCGGGACGAGCGCATCGCGCGCCGCATTGAGCCCGTGCACCCCCACCATGTCCGCGCCGAACGCGCGGCCCACCTCGCGCGCGACGCGCCGCATGACCTCCGCGGGCTCCCCGGGCTGCGAGAGCACTTCGCCCACCGCCAGGAGCGTGCTCGTCTCGCGCAGGCGCTCCTGGGCCTCGCCGTAGAGCCTGGCGTTCTCGAGCGAGAGCACGAGCTGGCCGGCGATGGCGACGGCGAGCTTGACCTGCCACGGCGCGTAGGTGCCGGGCCGCTCGCAGTAGTCCAGGCTCATCACGCCGATGATCTCGTCCTGGCGGATGAGCGGCACCACCATCGTGCTACGGAGGCCGTAGGTGCGCGGCCACGCCACCGGCACGAGATCCGACGCCACCGCGTCCTCGATGACCACGGGCCGGCGGGTCTCGATGGCGCGCGCGTGCGCGGGGACCTCGCGAGGCGGATGGGCGGGCCGCGTGGTGAAGGCCTCCCACATGCGCGGATCCCGCCGGCCATCGGCGAACTGCGACATGAGGGGCAACACCCGGTCGGCTTCCCAGCGCTGGATGGTGCAGCGGTCCACCGCGCAGACCTGGGCGATCTTGATGGCCACCCGCTTGAGCAGTCGCTGCGGCTCCAGCGTCGAGTTCAGGATCTCGGTGACGTCGAGAAGCGCGCGGGTCTCCTCGAGGCTGCGGCGCGTCTCCGCATAGAGCAAGGCGTTGTGAATGGCGGTGGCGGCCTGGCTCCCGAGCGAGTGGAGGAGCCCCAGATCCTCCTCGTCGAAGGGGCGGCGCTCCCGCACCGACACGGACAGCGCGCCCAGCACGCGGTCGCCCAGCAGGAGCGGGATGCCGGCGAACGAGATGATGCCCTCGGCGCGGATCCGCTCCCCGTTGACCGCCCGCGCGTCCTCGCGCAGATCGGCCACGAGCAGGGGCGCCCGCGTGGTCACGACGCGGCCCATCAAGCCCTCGCCCACCGGGATCTGCGTCGTGCCGTTCACGGCGGTCATGGCGCCCGCGCTGGCGCGCAGGGACAGGGTGCGGCCGCCCTCGTCGAGCAGCCAGAGCCGCGACACGCTGGAGCCGAAGAGGTCCACCACCGACTGCACGACCCGGTCCAGGACGTCCTCGAGGCTCAGAGAGGCGGTGAGCGTCGCGTGCAGGCGCGCGAGCGTGGCGAGCCGCCGGCCGCGGTCGGTGGCCGCCTGATAGAGACGCGCGTTCTCCAGAGCCACCGCGGCCTGGCCGGCGAGGGCGACGAGGAGGCTCACCTGCGAGGGATCGGGGACCCGCGCCTCCCACCAGTACACGGCCAGTGCGCCATACGGCTGCCCCTTGATGAGGATCGGCACCGAGAGCACGCCGCGATACCCTTCCCGCGAGATGAGGGTGCGCTGCCGGTCGTCGAGATGGAGGCTGTCGTCGGCGAGGATGTCGTCCGTCCACGTCGGCTCCTGCTCGAGATAGCTCCGGCCTGTGGTCCCCTCACCCGGCCGCACCGTGAGATGCGCCACGAAGTCCGGCGAGAGGCCGATCCCGCGCTCGTAGACGAGCACGCCGGCCTCCGCGTCGAGGCGAAAGACCCCGGCGGCGCCCGCGCCGAGCAGGGCGCGGCAGCGGTCGACGATGACGTCGAGCACGCTCTGGACGTCGAGGGTGGAGCCGACGGCGGCGGCCACCTCGACGATGGCGCGGTACTCGGCGTTGAGGGCTTCGAGCTTCCGGTTGCGGAGCAGCAGCTCGTCGAGCGAGGCGGGGGTCATCGGGAGACTAGGCGACGCGGCGGCGAGCGTCCATCAGCTCGCGAACCTTGCGCGCGAGGGCGTCGGGCGCCACCGGCTTCTGGAGGAAGGTGACGCCCGGCCCGAGGATCCCGTGGTCCACCACCGCGCGATCGGGATAGCCGGACATGAAGAGCACCGCGAGATCGGGGTACGATGCGGTCAGCCGCTCCGCCAGCTCGCTGCCGCTCATGCGCGGCATCACGACGTCGGTGAGGAGCAGGTGGACGCGCCCCGGATGCGCGCGCGCGGCTTCGAGCGCGGCGGCGCCGTCCCCGGCGAGCAGCACGGTGTAGCCCTGCGCCTCGAGCACGTCGCGCGCGTAGTCGCGCACGTCGCCCTGGTCCTCCACGAGCAGGATGGTCTCGGACCCGCGCGGGGTCTCGTCGGCCACCGACTCGCCGGGCTGCCCTGCCCCGCCCTCGCCGACGCGCGGGAGATAGATCTTGAACGTGGTGCCCTTGCCGGGCTCGCTGTACACCCAGATGGTGCCGCCGCTCTGGTTCACGATGCCGTGCACGGTGGCGAGGCCGAGCCCCGTCCCCTCCCCGAACGGCTTGGTGGTGAAAAACGGCTCGAAGATGCGCGCCTGGGTGGCCTCGTCCATGCCGAGCCCGGAGTCAGTGATGGCGAGCAGCACATGCGGTCCGGGTCGCATGCCCACGCGGCCGCGCACTGCGCTGGCGTCGAGCTCGACGTTCGCGGTCTCGAGGGTGAGCCGGCCGCCTCGCGGCATCGCGTCGCGCGCGTTGACCACGAGGTTCATGATCACCTGCTCCATCTGCCCGCGGTCGGCGCGCACATCGCCCAGACCGGTCCGCAGCGCGGTGCGGAGCTCGATGGTCTCGCCGATCAGCCGTTCCAGCATGGGCGCGAGCTCGCCCACCACCGTGTTGAGGTTCAGCACGCGGGGCTCGAGGATCTGCTTGCGGCTGAACGCGAGGAGCTGCCGGGTGAGATCGGCGGCGCGCTGACCGGTCGATCGGATCAGCTCGACGTCCCGCCGCATGGGATCGGCGCTGGGCAGGCGCCGCAGGAGCAAGTCGCTCCGCCCCAGCATCACCATGAGCATGTTGTTGAAGTCGTGCGCCACCCCGCCCGCGAGCAGGCCCACCGCCTCCATCTTGCGCGCCTGGGCGAGCTGATCCTGAGCCTGGCTGAGCTCGTCGAAGGCCCGCTGGGTCTTCTGGTAGAGCCGGCTGTTCTCGAGAGCGATCGCCGCCTGCGAGGCGAAGGTGGCGGCGAGCTGGACGTCGTCCTCGCTGAAGCCCTCTGCGCGGGACGAGCGGATGGTCAGCACGCCCACCACGTCTTCCCCCGTCTTGACCGGCACGCCGAGGAAGGCGCGGAAGCCCAGGCGCCGGTAGCCCTCGCGGTGCGCGGGCAGTAGCCGCGGGTCGTCGATGGGGTTCGTCACGACGAGCGCCTCGCCGCCCGCGGCCACCACCCCGGTGAGGCTTTCGCCGATGCGCAACCGCGGCGACGCCAGCGCGTCCTCGGTGTGGCCCCAGCTTGCGCACAGCACGAGATGCTCCCCCTCGACGAGGCGGAACGCCACCGAGCTCGAGCTGAAGAGGTGGGCGCACGCCTCCGCGATGCGCTCGAGCAGGGATTCCACCGGCTGGATCCGCGCGAGCTGGCGGCCGACCTCGAGGAGGGCCTCGAGCCGCGCCTGGCGCGTGCGCAGAGCGCCCAGGAGGTTGAACTGACCTTCGTAGAGGCGCGCGTTCTCGAGCGCCACTGCCGCCTGGTCGGCGAAGGCCTGGGCGAGATGGATCGCATCCGCGTCGAAGTCGTCCCCCGCGACGCGGCCCACGCCGAGCACGCCCACCACTCGCTCCTGCACGAGCAGCGGCACGGCGAGACCGGCCCGGCAGGGCGACTCCGCCACGCGCACCCGTTCCTCCGCGCCCATGAGGATGCGCGGGTCGTCCAGCATGTTGCGCGTCACCACGGCGCGGCGCTCGGTGACGGCGAGGCCCACGATGCCGGTGCCGGCCGCCCGGACGAGCTTGCCGCCGTTGGCGGGAACCACCTTGCCCGAGGCGGCGAGCAGAACCAGCTCACCCGTGTCGGCATCGAGCCGGTAGAGCGCGGAGGTGAGGCCGCGCAAGAGCGCGCGGATGTTGTCGGCGATACGCTGGCGGGTGTCCTCCGAATCCAGGGTCCGCGACGTGAGCCGCGCGATCTCGGCGAGAGCCTCCGCCGTCTCCCGCCGGCGGCGCGTCTCGGTGTGCAGCCGGGCGTTGTCTATGGCGATGGCGGCTTGCGAGGCGAAGACCTTGAGGAGCCGGATCTCCCGGTCCGTGAAGCGGTGGCGCGCGCGGGTGAGGAGGAGCGCCACCCCCACGAGGCCCTCGCGGCCGTGGAGCGGCAGCCCCGCGCAGGAGACGAACCCCTCTTCACGCAGCCACGCGAGATTGTGAGCGCGCGCGTCTCCGATCAAATCCTCGAGGACCAGGATCTCACCCGAGCGCGCGACGTGGCCGGTGAGCCCCTCGCCCACCGCCAGCTCGGTGACCAAACCCTCGCGCGGCGCGCGGATCCCATATTCGGTGCGCAGCACGAGGCGCTCGCCCTCGGCCACCCAGATGCGCGAGGCCGAGCTCGGCAGGAGGCTCGCCACCGCCTGGGCGATGCGCCCCAGGGCCTCGTCCAGATCCAGGCAGCTCGAGACCACCTGCACCAGCTCCGCCAGGGTCTCGTAGGCGCGGTCGCCGGTGACGCCGAGCGGCCCCCGAAAAGTGTCAGTTGGAGTGACGTCCAGGCTTCCGCCCTGACGGCGGCCGGGCCGCGCACCGGTTGCGCTTGCCGGTCGATCGCTCAGCGAATGCGCATACTTAGACGGACCGATCGCATCGGGCACATGAACCAGAGGTGCAACCAGCGAGCCAGGCTCAGAGGCCGAGATACGCCTGCTTGACGTGCGGGCTGGCGAGGAGCTCGGCGCTGGTCCCGGAGAGCGCGATGCGGCCGCTCTCGAGGACGTAGGCGCGATGGGCCAGCCCGAGCGCGCGCCCCACGTTCTGCTCCACGAGGAGAATGGTGGTGCCCTCCCGGTTGATCTGGGCGAGGTTCTCGAAGATGTGCTTCACGATCACGGGCGCGAGGCCCAGGCTCGGCTCGTCGAGCATGAGGAGGCGAGGTCGCGCCATGAGCCCGCGGCCGATCGCGCACATCTGCTGCTCGCCGCCCGACAGCGTGCCCGCGAGCTGCCCGGCGCGCTCGGCGAGCCGCGGGAATAGCCGCAGGACCCACGCGAGGGTCTCGGCGCGCCGCCTCCGCCCCTCCCCGCGCACGGCGCCCAGCTCGAGATTCTCGCGCACCGTCATCGTGGGGAAGAGCTGGCGCCCCTCCGGCACATGCGCGATGCCCCGGCCGACGACGCGCGCTGGCGAGAGCCCGTCCAGGCGCTCGCCATCCAGCGCCATCCGCCCGCGGCGGAGGGGGAGAAGCCCGGTGATCGCCTTGAGCGTGGTGGTCTTGCCGGCGCCGTTGGCGCCGATCAGCGCGACGACCTCGCCCGTGGCGACCTCCAGCGACACGTCGCGCACCGCGGTGAGCGCGCCGTAGCCGACCTCGAGCCCGTCAAGCCGGAGCAGGGTGGACATAGTCCTCGCCGAGATACGCCTCGATGACGCGGGGATCGTTGGCGACGCGCGCGGGCGGCCCCTCGGCGATCTTCTCCCCGAAGGACACCACCACGAGCCGGTGGGACAGGGTCATGACCGCGCGCATGTTGTGCTCGATGAGGAGCACCGACACGCCGTCGGCGTTGATGCCGGAGACGAGCCGCACCATGTCCGCGGTCTCCGGGCCGCTGAGGCCGGCCATGACTTCGTCGAGCAAGAGCAGCGTGGGCTCGGTGGCGAGCGCGCGCGCCAGCTCCAGCCGCTTGCGGTCGGCGAGCGTGAGGCTGCCCGCGGGCGCGTCGCGCTTGCCGTCGAGCCCCACGCGCGCCACCACCGCGCGCGCCCGCGCATCGGCCTCGCGCGCGTCGGGATGGCGGCCCAGCGCGCCCACCCGCACGTTGGCCAGCACGGAGAGATGCGGGAACGGGCGCACGATCTGGAACGTCCGGGCGAGCCCGCGCCGGCAGATCGCGTGCGGCTTGAGCCCGGCCACGCTCTCCCCGCGAAAGCGTACGGTGCCTGCGTCGGGGGTGAGAAAGCCCGAGAGGAGGTTGAACACCGTGGTCTTCCCCGCCCCGTTCGGGCCGATCAGCCCCAGCATCTCCCCGTCCGCCATGGCGAAGGACAGCCCGGCCACCGCCTGAAGCCCCCCGAAGCGCTTGGCCAGCCCCGACACCTCGAGCAGAGGGGGACTCATATGCGGTGGGGGGGCTTGGGGGAGGAGCGGCTCATGCTCCCCCCCAACTTCAACAAAGTCGGATACGCGCCCTGCGGGAAGAACAGCACGACCACGATGAGCAGGACCCCGTAGACGATCAGGTGCAGGCCGCTCCAGGCTCCCTGGGAGAGATACACGCGCGAGAGCTCGCCGAGCGGGCTCAGGATGAACGAGCCGAGCACGGGGCCGAGCGCGGTGCCCGCGCCGCCCACGATGGGGCGGATCATGATCTCCACCGACAGCGGAATGCCGAACACCGCGTTGGGCTGGAGCGAGAACAGGTAGTACGCGTAGAAGGTCCCGCCGACCCCGGTGAGGAACGAGGAGAGCACCATCGCGAGGAGCTTGTAGCGGAAAGTGTCAACCCCCAGCGCCTCGCAGGCGTTCTCGTCCTCGCGGATGGCCTTGAGGTACTCGCCGAAGCGCCGCCGCTCCAGCGCGGCCACGAGCGCGGTGGCGGCGAGCATCATGACGAGGGCCACGTAGTAGTAGGCGCGGTTGTCCTGAAACTGGAACTGGCGCGGATTCCCGGTGAAGGTGATGTACAGGCCGAGGGCGCCCCCCACCGCGTCGGTGTTGAGGGCGACGATGCGACCGATCTCGGCGAAGGCCACGGTGAGGAGCACGAAGTAGAAGCCGCGCAGCCCGAAGCGGAAGCCGAGATAGGCGATGAGCGCGCCGAGCGCGGCGGCGAGCGCGCCGCCCACGAACATGCCGACCCACGGCGTGAGCCCGAGCGTCATCGAGAGCATGGCCGCGGTGTAGGCGCCCAATCCCACGAACGCCGCGTGCCCCGCGGAGAGCTGGCCCGCGTAGCCGCCCACGAGGTTCCACGCCTGGCCGAGGTAAGCGTAGAAGAAGATGAAGATGAACACGGTCACCGCGTACGAGCTCAGCACGGCGGGCAGCGCCGCCAGCGCCAGCACGACCACCAGCGCGGCCACCCGCGGGACGGTCATGCCGCGCGCCTGCCGAAGAGGCCGGCGGGCCGGAGCAGCAGGATCACGATGAGGAGCGAGAAGCTGACCAGCTCTTTCATGGACGGGGCGAGGAAGACCGCGCCCAGCGACTCGGCAACCGAGACGAGCAGCCCGCCCACGAAGGCGCCGAGCAAGCTCCCCATGCCCCCGATGATGACGATGTTGAACGACGCCACCGAGAGGGACAGGCCGCCGGCGGGCTGAAAGGGCAGGATGGGCGAGACCAGCGCCCCCGCCGCGCCCACGCAGGCGGCGCCGATACCGAAGGCGATGGCGTAGACGCGGCCCACGTCGGTGCCGATCACCAGCGCGCCGTAGGGATTGTCGGAGGCGGCGCGGATGCGCCGTCCGAGATCGGTGTGGCCGAGGAAGACCCAGAGCGCGCCGGTCAGAGCCAGGGCCACGCCAAACGTGACGAGACGACCCACGTCGACGAAGAGCGGTCCCAGCCAGAGGGTGGACGCGGTGAGCGGTGAGCGCACGCGCTGGGGATCGGGGCCGAAGGCGACGAGGGCGGCGTTCTCCAGCACCAGGGCCACGCCCAGCATCAGGAGGATCTGCATCTCGTGGGGGGCGTCCACGATGCGATGCACGAGCCCACGCTGCACCGCCCAGCCCAGCGTGAACAGGACCGCCGCGCAGACCGGGAAGCCGACGTAGGGATCGATGCCGGCGCGCGTGGCAAGCATCCACGCCAGGTACATGCCCCAGACCATCATGTCACCGTGGGCGAAGTTGACCACTCGCATGACGCCGAAGATCAGCGTCAGGCCCACCGCCATCAGGCTGTACACGCCCCCGAAGAGGACCCCGCTGAGCAGGCCCTGCCCGACGAGGGTCAGGTCCACTCAGGCGGCTCCGATCAACGTTTGGGGCGCGGGAACACGAGCTTCTGGACCGCCGCCTCCTTCGGCCACACCGCGACCGGCTTCTGGCCGAGGATCTGGATCATGGTGGTGACGGCGTTGGGGTTGTCGCCCAGCTCGTTGAAGATCACCGGTCCGGCGTACTGCATGAGGCCGGCGGTGTAGTGCGTCTTCTTGATCGCGTCCGCCACCGTGTCGGCATCGGCGGACTTGGCGCGCTCGAGCGCGTCCGCGATGACGAAGATCCCGTCGTAGGAGTAGCCCGAGTTGGTGTCGAAGGTCTTCCCGCCGGAGCGCTTGAAGTAGTCCTCCGCGACCTTCTGGGTGCGCGGGTTCTTGAAGTTGGCCCACGGCACCGCGGACATGACGTACTCGAGGTCGTCTTTGAGCACCGCGAGCTGGCCCGCCTCGTAGAGCCCGGGGCTCCCGGGGCCCACGATGCCCATGACCTCCACGCGCTGCTTGCGAAGCTCGGGGAGCAGGAGCTGGGCGGAGGCAGGCCGCGTGATGGGCGCGATGATGTCCGGCCGGGCGGCCTTGGCGCGCGAGACCTCGGTGGAGAGGTCCTGGGGCGGCTCGGGCCACGGGATCACGTCCACGATCTCCCACGCCGGCTTGGCCGCGGCGTAGCCGGCCTGGAAGCCCTTGGCGGCGTTCTGGCCGAAGAGGTCGTTGCAGTACATCAGCACCACGCGCTTGGGCGCCACCCCGGATTCCGCGAAGATCTCGGTGAAGTAGCGCACCGCCCGCGCGCCGAACGAGGAGCCGGTGGGGAAGTTGCGGTACACGTACTGCACCTTCTGCTGCCCCTCCTTCACCGCCTTGGCGACGTTGGCGGTGATGGGGTCGGCGGCGGCAATGTCCACGAGGAAGGGCACCCGGCGCTGCTGCGCGACCGGCACCATCGCCGCGGTCGAGCCCGAGTCGAAGGAGCCCATGAGGATCTGCGCGCCCTGGTTGATCACGCGCTCGGCCTCGGTGCGCCCCACGTCGGGCTTGGTCTGCGTGTCGCCCACGATGAGCTCGAGCTTGGCGCCGCCCATGGCCTTGATGCCGCCCGCCGCGTTCACCGCCTCCACCGCCATCGTCGCGCCCAGCCGGCAGGCCTGCCCGGGCTCGGCGAGGGGCCCGGTCACGGGATGAACGGCGCCGATCTTGATCACCGGGGCCTGCGCGCGCAGCGGAAGGGGGAATCCCAGCACCGCGGCGCCGGCGGCGGCGCCCCTGAGGACGGTGCGGCGGGACACGGGGGAGGACGGGCGGCGACCGGTCATCGAGACTCTCCTTGCTCCAGCAGGGCCCGCGCGATGACGAGCCGCTGGATCTGGTTGGTGCCCTCGTAGATCTGGGTGATCTTGGCGTCGCGCATGTAGCGCTCCACCGGGAACTCCCGCGTGTAGCCGTAGCCGCCGAAGATCTGTACGGCGTCGGTGGCGACCTTCATGGCAGTGTCGGAGGCCAGGCACTTCGCCACCGAGGCCTCGAAGGCGGTGGAGGCGGCGCCCCGGTCCATGAGGATGGCGGTGTGATGCACGGCGAGCCGGGAGACGTGCACCGCTATGGCCATGTCGGCCAGCATGAACTGGATGCCCTGGAACGCCGCGATGGGCTGATCGAACGACTTCCGCTCCTTCGCGTAGGCGACCGCGGCGGCGAGCGCGGCCTGGGCAATGCCGACCGCCTGCGCTCCGATGGTGGGACGCGACGCCTCGAGGGTGCGCATGGCGAGGCGGAATCCCCCGCCCTCTTCGCCGAGGCGGTTCTCCACGGGGATCTCGCAGTCGGTGAAGTGCAGCGCCACCGTGGGGCTGCCCCGGATGCCAAGCTTCTTCTCGTGCTTGCCCACCGTGAAGCCGGGCGTTCCCGGCTCCACGAGGAGCGCGGTGACGCCGCGGGCGCGCTGGGCCCGGTCGGTGCTCACGAACACCGTGATCACCCCGGCGTGCGAGCCGTTGGTCACCCACATCTTGGAGCCGTTGACCACGTAGCGGTCGCCCTTGCGCTCCGCCGTGCACGTCATGCCCGCGGCGTCGGAGCCGGAGCCCGGCTCGGACAAGGAGAACGCGGCGGTGATCTCGCCGGTGGCCAGCCGCGGGAGGAAGCGCTTCTTCTGCTCGGCATTCCCGTCCAGCACGATGGGGTAACCGCCGAGGTTCTGCACGAGGAAAATGGTGGACGTGGCGGCGCAGGCCCGTGCGACTTCTTCCGCGGCGAGGCAGTAGGCGAGCGCGCCCGCTCCGGCGCCGCCATACTCCTCGGGGATGTGCAGGCCCATCAGGCCCTGCTCGCCGAGGAGCCGGAGCTGCCCGGCGGGATACTCCTCGGTCTCGTCCACGTGGGCGGCCAGGGGCGCGATGCGCTCCTGCGCGATCTCGCGCGCGAGCGTCTGAATGGCCCGCTGGTCGTCGGTCAGATACCAGGCCTGATTCATGTCTTGCGGTAGTCGTAGAAGCCTTTGCCGGACTTACGGCCGAGCTGCCCGGCCATGACCATCCTCTTCAGGAGCGGCGGCGGGGCGTAGCGGGCCTCGCGGAACTCCTCGAACATCACCTCCGCCACGTACATCGTGGTGTCGAGCCCGACCAGGTCGAGGAGGGTGAAGGGGCCCATCGGATAGCCGCAGCCGAGCTTCATCGCGGTGTCGATGTCCTCGAGGGTGGCGAGCCCGCCCTCGTAGACGCGGATGGCGTCGAGGAGATACGGGACGAGGAGCCGGTTCACGATGAACGCGGTGGAGTCCTTCGCGCGCACCGGCACCTTGCCCACCGCCTGCACCCACTCATAGGCCTGCGCCACCGCCTTGTCGTCGGTGAGGATGGTCTGCACCACCTCCACCAGCTTCATCAGCGGCACCGGGTTGAAGAAGTGGAGCCCGAGCACCTGGGCGGGGCGCTTGGTCGCCGCCGCCATCGCCGTGACGTTGCACGAGGACGTGTTCGAGGCGAGGAGCGCATGGGGCGGGCAGATCGCGTCGAGCTTGGCGAAGGTCTCGTTCTTCAGCGGCTGATTCTCGGTGATCGCCTCGATGACGAGATCGCAGTCCTTGAACGCCGAGAAGTCCGTGGCGCCGGTGATCCGGTCGAGAATCTGCTTCTTCCCGGCTTCGTCGAGCTTCGCCTTGGCAATGAGGCCGTCCAGTGTGCGCCGGAGGCCGCCGAGCCCGCGCTCCAGGAGCTCGGGGCTGGCTTCGACCACGACCGTGCGGAACCCGGCCTGGGCCGACACCTGGACGATGCCGGAGCCCATGAGCCCGCACCCGATCACACCGACGTTCTTGATGGCCATGCTGGGCAACTCCTGTTCGACCGCGCCCGCCGCGAGAGCCGGCGATGTCGGGGGTCGTGCGGCGCGAGCGGGCTAGCGAATGCGGCGCACGGGCGGCGGGGGAAGCAGCGCCTCGTGGTTCGGATCGTCGGGACAGTCGTTGACCATCACCTTGACCCGGGTCTTCCCGTAGCGGATGCTGCCGTCCGGCATGCGCTCGGGCCCATCGAGCTGTGCGGCGGGGACGGGCGTGAGATCCGGCCGCAGCGACTCTCTGAGGCTCGTGTCCACGCTCCCGGTCTCCCGGCTGTTGAGGAGCTGCAGAATGGCCGATGGCCCGGCCACGGGAGCCTTGGCGTCCTGAGCGCGGACGGGCGCCGCGGTGGCCACGAGGGACCCCAGCAGGCCGGCGGCGAGGAGAGTGGTCAGCCTCATAGGCCTAATCGTACCTGATCAGGGCCTCGATCGGGTAGCCACGAAGTCGCTCCCTACCCTTGAGGAATCCCAGCTCGATCAGGAAGGCGGCCCCCACCACCTTGCCCCCCAGCCGCTCCACGAGCCGCAGGGTGGCCGCCATGGTGCCCCCGGTGGCCAGGAGGTCGTCCACCACCAGCACCGTCTGGCCAGGGTGAATGGCGTCCTCGTGGATCGCCAGGACGTCACGCCCGTACTCCAGCTCGTATTCTTCCTCGATGGTCGGGCCCGGAAGCTTCCCCCGCTTGCGCACGGGCACGAAGCCCGCCTTGAGATCGTGGGCCAGCGCTCCGCCGAAGATGAAGCCGCGCGACTCCACCCCCACCACGATCTCCACGGGGATCGCGAGGTACTTCTCGGCGAGATGGTCGATCACGGAAGCCCATGCCGGGCCATCCTTGAGAAGCGTCGTGATGTCCTTGAAGAGGATGCCTTCGGTGGGAAAGTTCTTGATATCGCGGATCTTCGAGCGGAGCTCGGACACGTCCATCGCGGGACAGGATGTTACCCGGAGCCTTCCGGGGGTGCAAGGCGTAACCCCGCCTCAGCCTACGGCGAGGCGCTCGGCCAGAGTCGTCAGGTCCGCGATGACCAGATCGGCGTGCGCGGCGCCGGGCTGGCCGCCCACCGCATAGTGCACCGTCCGCATGCCCACCGCCCGCGCGCCTTCGACGTCCGCCTGAGGGTTGTCGCCGATGTGCGCGACCTCATGGGGCTCCAAGCCCAGCTCGGGCCCCAGCTTGGCCAGGGTACGCCGGAAGATCTCCGCCTCCGGCTTCCGCAGCCCGAGCTCGTCCGAGAACGTCACGACCTCGAAGTGGCGCAGCAGGCCATGGCGCTCGAGGAAGCGGCGCAGCACCACCCCGGGCGTGCGCCCCGTGTTCGAGATGACGCCCAGGCGCACGCCTCGGCCGGCCAGCGTCCGCACCGCCTCCGCCGCGCCTGGGCAGAGCGCGGGCGGGCGCCGCAGAACGGGATCGGCGTAGCCGCGAAGCAGCGCGTCCATACGGGAGCCGGTGACCCGCGTGGAGGCGCCCGGGGCCACGCAATCGAGCACCAGGGCCACCTGCTCGGCAAAGCCGGGGTCGCGGTGACGATTCCAGAAGCGCTCCTCGAGGAGCTCCTGAGACCGCTCGTAGCCCGACTCCACCTGCAAGGCGTCGACATCGACGCCCGACCAGCGCAGCGCCTCGTGAAGCGCCTCGAGGCGGAGCCGTCGCTGCGCCGCGAGATTCTCCGGCTCGTCGTCGGCCAGGGTCTGCCAGAAATCGAAGGTGACGCCTCGGATCATGCGTGGCGCTCCAGCGTCGCGATGGCCTCCGGCAGCGCCTCGAGGCCCTGGATCACGAGGTCCGGCTCGGGCGGACCCGCGGCGCCCCCTGCCGCCACCACCTGCACCACCCGCAGGCCCGCGTTGCGGGCGCCCTCGACGTCCAGGCGCGCGTCGTCGCCGACGTGCGCGGCGTCGCCGGGCGGGACGTCCAGCGCATCAAGGGTGAGACGGAAGATCTCGGCCGCTGGCTTACGCACCCCGACCTCGTCGGAGAACGTGAGGTGATGGAAGCAGGACAGGAGGCCGTGGCCCTCGAGGATGCGGCGCAGGGCACGACCGGGCGTCCGCATGGTGTTGGACACCACCGCCAGCCGGAGCCCGCGCCCGGCCAGCGCATCGAGCGCCGTGCGCGCGCCGGGGTCGGCGCGCGGCGGGACCAGCAGCGCGGGCGCGGCGTACGCCTCGACGAGCGCCTCCAGCGTCGCGCCAGCGACCCGAGCGGAGAGGCCGGGCTCGGCGCCTTCGAGAATGGACGCCACGTGGCGGACGACGGGGACGTCGCGATTGTCCGACCAGACCCAGGTGAGCTCGCGCGCGGAGTGCTCGTAGCCGCGGCCGAGGTCCTTGGGCGTCACACGGAACCCGGCGCGGGTGAGAATGGCCTCGAAGTCGGCGAGGCGACGCTCGCGATAGCGATCATCCGCGCGCGGACCCTCGAAGACGAGCGTGCCCCAGAAGTCCACGGTGACGGCGCGGATCGGCCGGGGCACGGGGCGTGGAGCCGCTAGACGAAGCGCGGCTTCCGCTTTTCCAGGTAGGCGCTGAGCGCCTCGCGGGGCTCGCCGGTGGTGTAGGACTGGGCGAAGGCGTGGATGCCGGAGTCGATGGCGGTGCGAAGATCCGTGTTGCGCCACCGGATGATCAGCTCCTTCTGCAACCGCACCGCACTGGGCGCGCACTCGAGGATGGACGCGGCCAGCTGCCGGGTGGTGGGCACGAGCGTTTCCGGCGCCACCGCGCGGTTGACGAGGCCCCACTCGAGCGCCTGCGCGCCCGTGACCGGCGCGCCCACCAGCAGCAGCTCGGCGGCTCGTCCCGGGCCCACCAGCGCGGGGAGGAGCGCGGCCTCGATCACCGAGGGAATGCCCACGCGGATCTCGGGAAGGCCGAGCAGCGCGGTGGTCGTGGCCACGCGCAGGTCGCACGCCATCGCGAGCTCGAACCCGGCGCCGAGACAGGCGCCGTTGATCATGGCGATGGTGGCGAAGGGCGCCTCGTGCACGGCCCGGATGGCCTCGTGGAGCCCGCTGATCAGCGCCTTCGCGCTCGTGGGATCCAGATCGCGGAGCACCTGGATCTGCATCCCGGCGGTCATCGCCCGCCCGGCGCCGGTGATCACCGCGACACGCACGCCGGGCTCGCGCGCGAGCTCGACGAAGGCGTCGCGCAGCCCCCGGATGATCCCGGGCTCGAGTAGGTTCAACGGCGGACGGTCGAGGGTCACCCAGGCGCAGCCATCCTCCTGCTCGACCCGGACGCGGCCGTCCATCAGTAGCGGGGCATGCCGCGATCGACCGAGCGCGCCCACTGATCGATCCCGCCGGAGAGGTTCCAGACCTTGCCGAAGCCGAGCTGGGCGAGATACTCCGCCACCGCCGCGCTGCGCACGCCGTGATGGCAGATCACGACGATCTCGTCCCTGGGATCGAGCTCGTCCGTGCGGTGCTCCAGCTCCTCCATGGGGATGTGCATCGCGTTGTCCATGCGGGCGAGCGCCGTCTCCCAGCTGTCGCGGATGTCGAGCAGCACCACCGGCTCGCGCGCGTCCAGCCGCTTCTTGAGATCCGCGGGCTTGATGTCCCGGGCCATCGGACTCGACCTCCTGACATGTGTTGCGCTCACCATACCACTAGTCCGCGGGCAGCAGGACGGAGGTCTCGGGCGAGACCTCGATCTTCACGCGGTCGCCGTGCTTGAAGCCGCGGCCGGTCAGTGCGGTCGTGAGCATCTCCACTCGCACGACCGCGCCGGGGATCGCGACGTCATAGAGGGCGCGGCCGCCCTCGAACACATAGGCCTGCACGGTGCCCGGGATGCCGCCGGGCACGAGCGCGGCCTCGTCGATGCGGAGCGCCTCGGGCCGCAGGCAGAGCAGCCCGCGCTTCCCCACCGTCCAGGGGTGCCCGCCGTGGCCCACCGGCACGCGGACGCCGCCGTCCGTCTCCGCGAGCACGCCCATCTCGCGCAGCTCCACCACGCGCACGGGCACGAGGTTGACTCCGCCCGCGAGCTCGGCCACCGCCCGCCGGCGCGGGCGCCAGTACACGTCCTCGGGCTTGCCCTCCTGCACGATGCGGCCGCCCGTGAGCACCGCGATACGCGTGGAGACCGCGAGCGCCTCGGCGCCGTCGCGCGTGGCGTAGATCGTGGTGATGGCAGCCTCCTTGAGCAGGCGCGCCAGCTCGAGGCGGGCCGGCGCGCGCCGCGGCGCCTCCAGCGCGGCGACCGGCTCGTCGAGCAGGAGCAGGCGCGGCTCCGTGGCGAGCGCCCGTGCGAGGGCCGCGCGCAGGCGCTCCATGTCGCGCAGGTCGCGGGGGCGCCGGTCGGCGACGCCCGCCAGCCCGACGCGGGCAAGGGCGCGGGTGACGAGCCCGACGAGCGCGTCCCCGCGCGCCCCGCGCTGGCGCAGGCCGAAGGCCACGTTCTCGCCCACCGTCATGTGCGGCCAGAGCGCATGGTCCGCCGCCCCGCCGAAGACCATGCCGATGTTTCGATCCCGGGCCGGCACGGCGTCGATGGGGGCGTCGTCCACCACGATGTGGCCGGCGTCCGGACGCTCGAACCCCGCGAGGAGCCGGAGCAGCGTGGTCTTGCCGCTGGCCGGCGGGCCCAGCAACGTATAGATCTCGCCCGGCAGCACGGACAGCGACACCTCCTGGACCGCCCAGCCGCCACGGGCGCGCTTGCCCACGCCCTCCATGCGGACCTCGGAGAGCCGGACGAGCGCCTCGCCGCTCATGCCGCCATCATGTCCGCGGCGCCTCCGCGGCCGCGGAACGCGCGCCGAAGCAACGGCACCACCGCCAACCCGAAGCCCGCGAGCAGCACGTAGACCGTCCACACCGGGGCCATCGTGAGCACGGTGGTGGCGACGACCGGGCCGAGGAAGGCCGCGCCGATGCGCGAGGAATTGACGAAGCCGATCGCGGTGCCGGAGGAGCGCTGCGCGATCGCCGCCACGGAGAGCGGGAAGATCGGGGCGATGCAGAGGACCTGTAGGAAGCGCAGCGCCCCGAAGGTCCACACCTCGGGCGCGAGGGCTTGCGCGGCGAGGAGCAGCGACGAGACGGCCAGGAACCAGACGATGGCCCGCAGATCGCCCACCAGCTCGCCGAGACGCGGCGCGACCAGCGAGCCCACCGCGGCAGCCAGGCCGGTCACGAAGATGACGAGGCCGCCGACCTCGAGGGTGTCCGTGGTGGCGACGCCCAGCGGCGGAAGCACCTGGGGAAGGATGGCGGTGAGGAAGAAGATCTGCGTGGACGCCGCGAGCACGAGGAGGCACACCGTCGCGACCTCGAAGATCGACGTCGTCCCCCTCCGCGTCTCCGCCGCCGCGGGCGCGGCACCCCCGGGCACGCCGAATCCCACGAGCACGCAACAGCCCCACAGGAGCGTGCCGCCGAGGAGGAACGACTCCGTGAACCCCATGCGGGCGGCGGAGAAGGCGCCCACGGGCGGGCCCAGCACCTGGCCTAGCGTCATCCCGGACTGGATGGCGGAAATGTCGCGCCGCACGTCACCGCCGGTCCGGCGGCCCGCCATGATGAACGCGAACGTCGACGAGGCGCCCATGAGGCCCAGGAGCACGCGCGCGCCGAGCATCTGCGGCAGGGTCCGGGCCATGGCCATCAGGAAGAAGCCCGCACCCTGGAGGAGCTGCACGAGCATGTAGAAGCCCTTGGGATCGCCGCGGCCGGCGAGGCGCCCGGAGAGCGGCGCCGTCACCACCGTGATCAGCGAGCTGATGCCGAGGATCCACCCGGTCCACCGGATCGTGGACGTCTCGTCGAGCGTGCTGATCCGGTGGATGTAGAAGGGCAGGCTCACGAAGACGAACGACCAGGCGAAGCTGCCCACGAACATCGCGAGCGGAATCGTCCAGCGCGCGCGAAACTCGGGGGTGACGCCTCCCGGGCCCTTCACTCGTACACGATCACGCTACGCTTCACGTCCCCCTGGAGCATCAGCTCGAAGGCCTGGTTGAGCTCGCCCAGCGGCATGCGGCGGCTGATCAGCTCGTCGAGCTTGTACGTGCCCGCCTTGTAAAGGTCGAGGAGCAGCGGCACGTCCGTGCGCTGATGCCCGCCGCCGAACGAGGTCCCGGTAAGGATGCGCTGCTGGAGGAACATGGTGGGATCGATGGACACCCGCGTTCCTGAGGGGCACACCCCCACCACCACCGTCATGCCCCCGCGGTGCGTGCTGGCCAGCGCCTGCTCGATCGTCTTCTGCGTGCCCACCACCTCGAACGCGTAGTCGACGCCGCCCCGGCCCGCGATCTCGACGACACGCGCGACCGGATCCTCGTGCGCGGCGTCGACGACGTGGGTGGCGCCGAACTCTTCCGCCCAGCCGAGCTTCCGGCGCGACACGTCCACCGCGATGATGCGCCCCGCCCCCACGAGCCGCGCCGCCTGGATGGTATTGAGCCCCACGCCGCCGCAGCCGAACACCGCCACGCTCGCCCCCGCCGGCACCTTCGCTGCGTTCAGCACGGGCCCCGCGCCCGCGAGCACGCCGCAGCTCACCAGGCACGCCACGTCGAGGGGCACGTCGCGGCGGATGGGGATCACGCTCTCCTCCATCAGCACGCCGTGGGTCGCGTAGCCGGCCACGCCGAGGAAATGGTGCAGCGGCTGCCCGCCCTTGCGGAGCCGAGTCGTCCCGTCGAGGAGGAACCAGCGGGGCTTGTCCCGCAGCGCGCAGAGGGTGGGCCGGCCGTTGGCGCAGTACCAGCACTTCCCGCACGACGGGATGTAGCTCGAGCAGACATGATCGCCCACCTGCACCGACTCCACCCCCGGCCCCACCGCCTCCACCACCCCGGCGGCCTCGTGGCCGAGCACCACCGGGAGCGGGTGCGGGTAGTCGCCGTTCACCACGTGGTAGTCGCTGTGGCAGACCCCGTTGGCGGCGAAGCGCACGCGCACCTCGTGAGGCCCGGGCTCGAGGAGCTCGACCGACTCCACCACCACCGGCTTCTTCACGTCGTAGAGCACCGCCGCCGTCGCGTTCATGGCCGCCCCTCCCGCAGCATGCAGAATCCCTGCGCCTCGATGCCGAGCGCCGGATTGAACTTCGAGCGGAAGTTCTCCAGCGCCACCGCCGCCGTCAGCTCCACGATCTGCGCCTCGCTGAAGTGCCTGCGCAGCCGAGCATGGAGCTCATCGCTCACGCGCTCCCCCGTGATCGTCATCGCCTCCGCGTACTCCAGCGCCTCCCGCTCCACCGGCGAGAACTGCGTGCTGTCCCGCCAGCGCGGCACCTCCTGGATCTTGTCCTCGCTCGCCCCTGCCTGCATCCCCCGGGATGCATTGATGTCGATTCAGAAGGGGCAGCCGTTGATCAGGGCGACGCGGAGATAGACGAGCGGCAGCAGTCCCTTGGGCAGGAGTCCCGATCGGTCGATGGCCGCGGCGAGCTGCTTGGCCGCCCGGAGGATGACCGGCGTGTGCGCCATGACCTTGGTGGTGTTGAGCACGTACCCGAAAGCGTCCTGCTCCTTCTGGAACATCTCCTGGAGGATCGGGTCGCCCCCGTCGTCCTCGATCTCGCGCACGCGCGGCATGCGGGTCTCCTCCCGCCTTCAGGCCACGCGCGTCAGCAGCGCGCGGATACGCGCCACCGTGTCGGCGGGCTCGAACGGCTTGGCGATGAAATCGTCGGCGCCGAGCTCGGAGGCCCGGGCGCGATCGGCGTCGTCCGTGTTCGCGGTGAGCATGATCACGGGCAGGCGCGCGGTGGCCGGCGCTTCCCGGAGGCGCCGGAGGGTCTCGAAGCCGTCGGGCTCGGGCATGACCACGTCCAGGATGACGAGGTCGGCGGGCGCCTCCGCGAGGCGCGCGAGCGCGGCCCGTCCCCCGTTCACCGCGGCCGCGTCGAAGCCGGCGGCGTGGAGGATCGTGGCGAGGATCCGGCCGATCTCCGGCTCGTCGTCGACTACGAGCACCCTCTTGCGGCCCTGGACCGGGTCATCCATGTATCCGCTCGCCTTGCCTACGGCTGCGGCTCGCCAAGCATTTTAGGCGAAGTGGGTGGGAAGGAGCTCGCGGAAGAGGGCGAGGAGACCGCCCTCACGCACGCCCGGCGCGACGCGGTCGGCGAGCGCACGCACCTTCTCGGGCGCGCTCGGCATGGCCACGCCGAGGCCCGCCGCCTCGATCATCTCGAGGTCGTTCTCCTGATCGCCCACCGCGATGGTCCGCTCCAGCGACACCCCCAGATGCTCGCAGAGATGCCGCAGCGCCACACCCTTGGATGCCGCAGCCGGAATCATCTCGAGATAGTCGGTGCGGGTCATGACCAGGCGCGCGTCAGGCCGCGCCACCGGCTCGAGCTCGCCACGCACCACCGGCAGCGTCGCCGGATGCCCGATGAAGAGACTCTTCACGAAGCCGCCCAACCGGAGGAAGTCCAGCGGATCCGGGATCGTCTCGAGACGGATCTGCTGCTCCGCTGCGTACTCGAGCACGGGAAAGGTCTCCTCGAGGCAGTAGAGGCGGTCGTCTCGGTAGAAGAGGGGGTGGACGGGCGCGTTGGCGAAGACCTCGTAGGCGCGCGCCAGAATGCCCCGCGGCAGCGTGAGCGAGAAGAGGTCGCGCCCCTCCTCGTGATCGCGCACGAGCGCGCCGTTGTAGAAGATGCACGGCGCGCTGATGCCCAGCTCGTCGCGGAAGCGCTCGGCGCCCGGCGGCATGCGGCCGGTGGCAAGCGAGATCAGGAGGCCCCGCTCATGGGCGAGATGGAAGGCCTTGACGAGGACGGGATCGAGCGGCTCGGACTTGCCGACGAGAGTGCCGTCGAGGTCACAAACGAGGAGGTCCCAGGCCATGCCTAACGGCGGCCCGCCGGTGCGGGCGCCCGGAGCACCGCCGCCGTCTGCTCGCGCAGCCGTTTCACCCACCCCGCCGCTTCGCCGGTGCCGCCGGGCAAGGGACAGGCCGCCACCGCGGTGGCGTCCACGCCCAGCGCGCGCACCCGGCTCACGATGTCGGCGAGGGGGATCACGCCGTCGCCGGGAGGCAGCCGGTGCGCGTCGCGGAGGGTCTCCGGATCGCCGGCGGGGGCATCCGCGATCCGCACGAGCCCGATCCAACGGGGGCGCAGGTGCGCGACGTCCTCGGGCCGCGATCCCGCCACGTGCATGTGAAACGTATCGAGCGCGATGCCGAGGGACTTCCGGCCCACCGCTTCGATCACGTCGCCCGCCTCGCGGATGGTGCGAATCGACGACCACGCGTGCCCGAGGGGGAGAATGGCCAGCCCCACGTCGTAGCGCTCGGCCGCGAGGGCGAGCCGGCCCAGCGTGTGACGCGCCTCGCGAAGCGCGTCGCGCTCGTCGGCGCCGTCGGGCCGCTCGCCGGGCTGGATCACCACCCAGGGGGCCCCGAACGCGCGGGCGAGCGCGGCGGCCCCGTGCACCTGCGCGGTCACCGCCTCCAGGCCCACGCGCTCGCGAAACGTGGCGTCGGCGATGGGGGCGAGGGCGGCCGCGGCGAGATTGCGGCGCTTGAGCGCGGTGGCCACCGCCTCCGGTCCCCTCCGCTCCAGCTCGCGCCACAGCTTGGGGAGCCAGAGCTCCACCGCCTCGTACCCGGCGGCCGCCGCGCCCGCGAGCTCCTCCTCGAGCGGCCAGTCCGGCGCGCAGGCGCCGGAGAGTGCCAGCCTCACGCCTTGCGCTCCCGCTCGCTGAACTGGGCGGCGCAGCGCGGCCCGCAGAAGTACACGCTGCGCCCGCCTGACTCGTCGCGGATCGCGCGCGAGCGCACGATGTAGGTCCCGCACACGGGATCCTTCACGAGCTCGTCGCGGGCGCTGGACTCCTCGAGTCGCGCGCGGCCGAGACGCTCGAGGGCGCCCTTGACGAGGGGCCAGAGCACGACCACCAGCACCATGAGGAGCGCGAGGAGAAGGAGCCCGCGCATGCGCTACCCGCGCGGCTCGGGACGGATCGACAGCGAGCGGAGGAAATCGCGGTCTTGCTCGGTGAGATCGAACGCGTCGCCGCCGTCCGGCTTGCGCGCACCGGCGAAGAAGATGCCGGTCTCGGCGCCGCGGCGCAGGATTTCCTGGACCGCCTCGCGCGAGGCCTGGGTGGCCCTCAGCGACACTTCGATGGCCTGCAGCAGCTTGGCCATGAGCGCGTCGTGGGGCTCCGAGGGCATGGTCAGATGCTATCACGTAAGATCGGGCGCGAGGAGGGCCGCCCATGGCCGGCGACTGGCAGTTCGTGCGCTCCACCCCGCTTCGCTCGATGGGGAAGCTGACCCTGCGCGAGGATACGTGGCGGCTCCCCACCGGGACCGAGCGCGCCTATCCCGTGCTGCACGTGGGGGCCACCGTCGGCGTGGTGCCGCTCGTCGACCGCGATCGGGTCGTTCTCATCCGCCAGTTCCGCCACCTCGTGCGGGAAGAGTCCTGGGAGCTACCGGGCGGCGGCGCCCAGCCGGGCGAGCGGCCCGAGGAGGCGGCGCAGCGGGAGCTGCGCGAGGAGGCCGGCTATCGCGCGGGGCGGCTCACCTTTCTGACGCGCTTCTTCCCCTCGAGCGCGTATCTCGACGAAGAAGCCCACTGCTATCTGGGAGAGGAGCTGGTCGCGGATCCCCTTCCCTCGGACGACGACGAGTTTTTCGAGCGGCGCATCGTTCCGCTCCGAGAGGCGGTTGCGATGGCGCTGGACGACCGGATCACGGAGTCCGTGTCCAAGGTGGCGTTGCTCGCGGCCGCGCTGCGCCTCGGGATCCGGGGCTAGCCGCACGGGACTCGGTGTCGGCGCGATTTACGATCTCGAGGCGGGCGGATTTTGCCCACCCGCAAGTGGCCGTTCCGCCGCCGATCTCATTCCGGCATGGCTCTTGCCACTATCGGGGATATTCGTAGCAATGGCGGTACAGGCGGGGCTGGTCACGTCCGCGGCCTGACCGGCCCGCCGCCACGGGCGCCGGACCTCCCCGGCGCCCGTGGTGCTCTTTCTCCTATTTCTTGTCCTCGACCCTCCCGACTTTCCGCACGCCTTCGGCGAGCCGTCTTGCGTCGGCCGCGAAGAAGCGGGCAAAGTCTTCCCCCTGCTTGAACGCGATGGGCGTCTCGATATTGTCCATGGCCCCCTTGAACTCGGGGTCGGCCACCGCGGTGCGCAGCCCGTCTCGCAGCCGGGCCAGGACGGGCTCGGGGGTCCCGCGCGGCGCGAATACGCCCGCCCAGATGTAGAACTCGGCGTCGGGATAGCCGAGCTCCTTGAACGTCGGCACGTCGGGCAAGGCGGCCACGCGTGACTCGCCCCAGCCGGCGAGGGCGCGGAGCTTGCCCGACTTGATGTGCGGAAGCACCACCGCGGGACCCGACGCAAGGGCGTCGACGTGTCCTCCCAGGAGGGCGGTGAGCGCGGGCCCCGCGCCCGCGTGGGGCACGTGCCGGAGCTTGATGCCGGCGGCGTGGGAGAGGAGCTCCATCGCCATGTGGAGCGTGCCGTAGATGCCGGAGGACGAGTACGAGATCTGCCCGGGACGCTGCCGCGCGTCGTCGATGAAGTCCTTCGCGCTCTTCCACGGGCTCTCCGTGCGGACCACCAGCACGGTGGGATCGGCAGAGATCAGCGCGATCGGCGTCAACTGGTCCACCGTGTAGGCGGGCGGGCGCCCGAAGAGCTT
>Ga0207428_10000118_pt1 | contig 107695 bp, 106 predicted proteins | sample RhiMethybrSRZTD1_FD_187600 | JGI IMG/M metagenome (GOLD analysis project Ga0207428, IMG submission 187600) | Populus rhizosphere microbial communities from Tennessee, USA - Rhizosphere MetaG P. TD hybrid SRZTD1 (SPAdes) (version 3) | ecosystem: Host-associated > Plants > Roots > Rhizosphere >... | reverse complement strand
CATCGCTCGGCGGATGGCGGCCGAAGCTGTCGGCACGTCGCTCTTGCTCGCCGCGGTCGTGGGCTCCGGGATCATGGGCGAGCGGCTGGCCGGCGGGAATGTCGCGGTCGCTCTGCTCGCCAACACCATCGCAACCGGCGCGGCGCTCGTCGCTCTGATCCTCACGTTCGGACCCATCTCGGGCGCGCATTTCAATCCTGCCGTGACGTTGGCCGATGCCTGGCAGGGCGGCCTGCCGTGGGACGAGGTTCCGCTGTACATCGTCGCGCAGCTGCTCGGCGCGTTCGGCGGGGTCGCGGCGGCGCATCTGATGTTCGAGCTGCCGGTGTTCTTTGCATCGCGACACGCCCGCTCGGGGCCGGCGCAGATGTTCAGCGAGTTCGTCGCGACCTTCGGGCTTCTCGCGGTGATCTGGGGCTGTGCTCGCACGCGGTTGGCCGCGGTGCCGTTCGCCGTCGCGGCGTACATCACTGCCGCGTACTGGTTCACCGCGTCGACCTCGTTCGCCAACCCGGCCGTGACCTTGGCCCGGGCCGCGACGGATACCTTCGCCGGAATCCGGCCCGTGGACGCGCCCGCGTTCATCGTCGCGCAGCTGCTCGGCGCCGCCGCCGCGACGGGACTCTTTCGCTGGCTCATTCCTGCGCTGCCGGACATCGCGCCGACGGTCGTGGTGCCGCGCTCCGAGCCGGCGCGCTCCGAATCGCCCCGAGCCCGGTGACGCTGTTCCGCGGCTTGCCGACGGCGCGGCGCCGATCCTGCCCAAACCGCTTGACAAAGATTTGATAGTTCCATAGACTTCGAAATATGAAGACGATAGCGCGGCTGCCGCTGGCGCAGTTGTCGGCCGACGAGACGCACGTCGAGGCGTTCAAGGCGCTCGCGCATCTGAGCCGACTGCAGGTGTTCTTCCTCCTGGTGAAGGCCGAGCGGGAGATGTCGGTGGGCGAGATCCAGGAGGCGATCGAGATTCCGGGCCCGACCTTGTCCCATCACCTCGACATCCTGCGACGAGCCGGCCTGATCGAGAGCCGCAAGGAAGAGCGGTACATCTACTATTCGGTGCAGCGGGAACGGGTCACCGCGCTGGTGCGCCTGCTGACCGCGTGCTGCTAGGAGGAGCCCATGAGCGCGAAGGTCCATCTCCACATGCACGTCTCGGATCTCACCAAGAGCCGGGACTTCTACGAGAGGTTTCTGGGCGGCGACCCGGTGAAGGTGAAGCAGGGATACGTGAAGTTCCTGCCCGAATGGGCGCCCGTCAACCTCGCCCTCTCCACGGGCGGCCCGGGCGGCGCGGGGACCATCGACCACGTTGGTGTCCAGGTCGACTCCGTCGAGACGGTCATGTCGCAGCTGGCGCGAGTGAAGGCTGCCGGCCTTTCCGTGAAAGAGGAGATGGGAGTCAACTGCTGCCACGCCAACCAGGACAAGTTCTGGGTGAAGGATCCTGACGGCGTCGAGTGGGAGGTCTACCACCTCAACTACGACCTCGAGGGTGAGGAAGACAGAGCGTCGGCGCGGCCGAGCCTTGCAGTGGTCGGGGCCGGTGGGTGCTGTGGCGGTACGACCAGCTGTGCGTCGTAATATCTGAGCCGCGCGTGGAGACAGGCAATGAGTGACGAGGGCGTTCGGGATCTGGTGAAGCAGAAATATGGGCAAGCGGCGCTGCGTGTGGTCGGCGGCGCGACGTCGTGCTGCGGCAGCGAGGCCTCTCAGGGCGCTTACGACCCGATCACGTCGAACCTCTACGCCACCGCCGAGACGGCGGATCTGCCGCGCGAGGCGGTGGCGGCGTCGCTCGGTTGCGGCAATCCGACCGCGCTGGCCGAGCTGAAGTCGGGAGAGACCGTGCTCGATCTCGGGTCGGGCGGTGGAATCGACGTCTTGCTCTCGGCCCGGCGCGTCGGCCCCACCGGCAAGGCCTACGGGCTCGACATGACGGACGAGATGTTGTCTCTGGCTCGCGAGAACCAGCGGAAGGCCGGCGTGACCAACGTCGAATTCTTGAAGGGCGAGATCGAGCACGTCCCCCTCCCGGGTGATTCGGTCGACGTCATCATCTCGAACTGCGTCATCAATCTGTCGGCCGACAAGGACGCGGTGCTCGCCGAGGCCTTTCGCGTGCTGAAACCCGGCGGGCGGTTTGCCGTCTCCGACGTGGTGGTACGCGGCGAGGTCCCGTCGGAGATCCGGCGCAGCGTCGAGCTGTGGATCGGGTGCGTGGCGGGCGCCCTCGAGGAATCCGAGTACCGCGCCAAGCTCGCCAAGGCCGGGTTCGACGGCATCGACGTCGAGCCGACGCGCGTCTACACGGCCGAGAGCGCGCGCGACTTTCTCGCGGGGGCGGGGCTCAGCGCCGAGGCCATCGCTTCCATCGACGGCAAATTCATCAGCGCGTTCGTGAGGGCTCGGAAGCCGCTTCCGTGATCGGCCTAGCGTTGTGAGCGCCGCACCACGCCCGGACCAGCGGCCCGGATGGCGCACGCGCCTCGGCGATCCGATGATGGTCGCCGTCGTGGCCCTGGGCATCACACAGATCACCGCCTGGGGCACGAGCTACTACTGTCTCGGGGTGCTCGCGGGACCGATCAGCCGCGACACCGGTTGGAGCCGCGGCTTCGTCTTCCTGGGCTTTACCGTCGCGCTGCTCGCGATGGGTCTGGTCTCCAACGCCGTTGGACGAGCGATCGACCGTCGCGGCGCGCGTGCGGTGATGACGCTCGGCACCGTGCTCGTCTCGATCGGTCTCTTCGCCCTGGCGCAGGCGCGAAGCGAAGCCCTGTACCTCGCGGTGTGGGTGTTCCTCGGACTCGGGATGCGGCTATGCCTCTACGACGCGGCCTTCGCTGCACTCGTGCAGATTGCGCCGTCGCGCGGGCGGCAGGCCATCTCCTATCTGACCTTGTTCGGCGCGTTCGCCTCGTCGGTGTTCTGGGTGGTCGGCCACGCGCTCGAGGAGCAGTTCGGCTGGCGGCAGACCCTCGTGATGTTCGCGCTGATCAATCTCGTGGTCTGCTTGCCGCTGCATTGGTTCGGTCTCGCGCGACGCGAGTCGGACCGCCGGGCCGGGCCGGCCAGCGCGCCTGTTGCGTCTGCCGACGGGCCGCCGCTCGAGGGCACGACTCGCTCCATCGCGATCGCACTGTTCGCGCTGATCATGTCGCTGAACGGGTTCGTGTTCGGCGTGATCTCGGTGCAGCTGGTGCCGTTGCTGGAGGCGGCCGGTCTGGCGACCGCGCTGGCAGTCTGGATCGCTTCACTGAAGGGGGTGGCGCAGTTCGGCGGGCGCGTGGTCGAGATCGTCTTCGCGCGGAACTTGCGTGCGATCACGGTGGGCCGCATCGCCATCGGCATCCTGCCCCCGGCGCTGGCGCTGCTGCTGGCGGGGACCGGCAGCCTGCCGCTCGTCCTCGCATTCACCCTGCTCATGGGCGCGTCGCAGGGCGTGATCACGATCGTCCGCGGCGCGGTTCCGCTCGCGCTGTTCGGCGCCAAGGGGTACGGCGCCGTGCTAGGCGTCATCGCGACGCCGGTGCTGGTGGTGAACGCCGCGTCTCCAACGGTGTTCGCGTGGATCGTCGATCGATGGGGCTGGCGGACGGGGCGCGTATCGCTCCTGGTCGCCTGCTCGGCCGCGTGGCTCGCGATGGAGCTGATGTCCCGCTGGTACGAGCGCCAGCGAGCGGCCGCCGCAACGGTCGCCGCGCACGCGGCTCCGGCTTCCGCGGCTCGCCCGTGAACGACCTCTCGACCCGACTTGCCACGCCCGACGACGCGCCCGCGATCGCCGCGATCTACAACGAAGGGATCGCCGACAGGATCGCCACGTTCGAAACCGAGCCGCGAAGCCCAGAGCAGATCGCCAGGCAGCTCGTCGACAAGGGCGATCGCTTTCCGACGATTGTTGCCGAGCACGCCGGCCGGGTCGTCGCATGGGCCGGCGCCGGCGCCTATCGCGCGCGCCCGGCGTATGCGGGCGTTGCCGAGCACTCGGTCTACGTGGCGCGCTCGGCGCGCGGCAAGGGAGCGGGCCGCGTGGTGCTCGATGCGCTCTGCCGCGCGTATGCCGAGCGCGGCTTCTGGAAGATCGTGTCCCGTATCTTCCCTGAGAACACCGCGAGCCTGGCTTTGCATGAGCGGTGCGGATTCCGGGTGGTCGGCGTCTACCAGCGTCACGGCAAGCTCGAGGGCGAATGGCGGGACTGTGTGATCGTCGAGCGATTGCTCGATGAAGCGCCGGCGGTGAGATGACGCTGTCCCGCGGCGTCGTCGCGATGTGCGCGGCGCAGGCCTGCGCCCAGATCGGCGCCTTCAGCGTGGCGGCGGTGCTACCGAGCTTGATCTCGGTGTGGAGCCTCACGAACACCGAGGCCGGATGGATCAGCGGCATCTACTATGCGGCCTACACGCTCGTCGTCCCGCTGCTTTCCTCGCTCACGGATCGTGTCGATCCCAAGCGCATCTATCTCGGTTCCGTCGCGGTCACGACGCTGGCGTTCGTGGGCTTCGCGTGGGCCGCCACCGGATTCTGGTGGGCGCTGGCGTTCCGGGCGTTGATGGGTGCCGGGTGGGCCGGCAGCTACATGCCGGGGCTCAAGGCGTTGAGCGACCTGGCGGAAGGACAGCAGCAGTCCAGGGCGGTCGCCGCGCATGCGGCGGCCGTTGGCGTGAGTGGAGCGCTCTCGTTCGGCGTCGCCGGCGCCGTCAACGCCTGGCTCGGCTGGCAATGGGCGCTGGTGCCGGGCGCGCTCGGCGCCGCGCTCGCGTTCCTGCTGGTCCTGATCGGCCTGCCGAGCCGGCCGGTCAGCGCCGCGGCCGGCCCGCGCCGCGCGCTGCTCGACTTCCGTCCGATCCTCCGCAATCGTTCCGCGCTGGCCTATTCGATCGCCTATTGCGTGCACACCTGGGAGATGTCGGCGCTACGCGGCTGGGTCGTGACGTTCCTCACGTTCGTCGCCGCTCAACGCCCCGCCGCCTGGACGCCGCTGGCGCCGGCGACTGTCGCGAGCGTGATGGGCTTGCTCGGCGTGTGGGCCAGCGTGTGGGGCAACGAGCTGTCCATCCGATTCGGCCGTCGTCGCTTCATCCTTGGCACAATGGTCGCCTCGGCCGCGCTGGCGGCAGTGATCGGCTTCAGCGCGGCGCTGCCGTATGCAGGATCGGCCGCGCTCGTCCTGCTGTACGCGATGCTGATCTGGTCCGACTCGTCGTCGCTGACCGCGGGCAGCGCCGGCAGCGCCGCGCCGGGACAGCGCGGCGCGACCCTTGCGGTCCACTCGACGCTCGGCTACGCCGGCGGCTTCCTGGGGCCGCTGGTTCTCGGTGCGACGCTCGATCTGCTCGGTGGGGCGAGCGTGCTGGGATGGGGCGTGGCATTCGGCCACGTCACCGTCGCGCTGTTGCTCGGCGCGCTCGTGTTCGTCTGGTTGCGCCCCGCCGATCTCGCCGGCGATCGCTCCGCGACCGCGGCCACCGCGGCAGCCGCGCCTCACCGGACATAGCTGTTCGCTTTTCCGTCAGGAGACCGGCCATGGCGACCGCGATCACGCCGGAGCATCCGGCCAACCCCGACGCGACAGCGTTGATTGCAGAGCTGGACGCACACCTGACGCCGCTCTATCCGAGCGAAAGCCGCCACGGCTTCAGCGTGCAGAAGCTGATTGCCGACGCGGTCGCGTTCTTCGTCATCCGCGATAGCGGTGCGCCCGCCGGTTGCGGCGGGATCAAGTTGTTCGGCACGGAGTACGGCGAGATCAAGCGCATGTGGGTGCGGCCTCAGTTTCGCGGCAAAGGATACGGCACGCTGCTACGAGAAGCGGATCGACGCACGGCTTCGGCAGCCGTAGACGGAATCCGGTGAAATCTCTACGACCAAGAGGCCATTGTCGCAATCGACGCTTGGCCACAAAACACGAGGCAAGGAGGTGCCTCGATGTACCGCAGCATCGCTTGCACGTCGCTCGCCGTGGTATCGCTCGCCCTGATCGTCGTACCCTGTAGCGCCCAGCAGCCGTCTCCCGTCGCCGCTCCGCTCGGACAGCCCGCATCCGTCATACGGCAGGAGGACTGTCCGAAGTTGCTCTCCGAGATCAATGCCGCGACGAACGTCCGGTTCGATCCAGCAGCGGCCAACGCCAGGCAGGTCGTCGCGAACGCCGCGAAGCTCCAGGCTGATGGCCGGTACGCGGAGTGCTTCGCGGCCGCGCAGCCCACGCGCGACCTCCTGGTGATGAGCCCAGTGAGCGTCGCGGGAGCCCCGGCCATCAACGACTGGCGGTTGTTTGCGCACCCTGACGAATACAGCGACTGGGTGCGCCGACCACAGCGACCGTAGGCGGCGCGTTTCACTCTCGCGGCGTTATTCGAGAGAGAGAAATCGCATCACATCATCACCGATGGAGGTAGCCGATGCACGAGGCTGTAATGCGTGGCCCGATGAATCCGATCGTGGTGGCGGTGGCTCTCGTCCTCACCGCTGGGTGTGGCCAGACGACGATGAGCAGCCCGGACCGAGAGTTTGGCTGGAAGGTCTACAACACCCCCGGCCCGATGGGCTTGGCGGGTCCCAGCGGTCCTCAGGGGCCGTCTGGTCCTGCTGGTCCTCCCGGCCCCTCTGGTCCTCAAGGGCCTCAGGGCGCCGCGGCCGTGCCGCCGCCGCCGCTGGTGCGTGAGGTGCCGAAAGAGATCGAGGCGTTTTCGAACGTTCGCTTCGACCTCGACAAGGCTGAGATCAAGCCGGAAGAGCGCGAGAAGATCAAGGCCGTCGCCGGCTTCATGCAGCAGAATCCGAAGGTCGAAGTCGGATTGGCCGGCCACGCCGACCCTAGAGGCACCAACGAGCACAACCGGACGCTGAGCGACGAGCGCACCAAAGCCGTTTCGGAGGCGCTCGTCGAGGCCGGCGTGCCCAAAGACCGTATCCGCACGGCGGGACTGGCGAGTCGAAATCGCAACTGCATGGACAACAACGAGGACTGCTACGCGCAGAATCGCCGCGTCGAGTTCTACTTCCGGAACCAGTGAGGGAGGTGCCACGTGAGGCGAGAGCTCACCCGGCCGATCGGGCGTGCCGTGGGCGTCGTGTCAGCCGCGGTCGTCGTGATGGTGATGGCGGGTTGCGGCACGCGCGCCGGCTATAGCGGTCCGCCGTTGTACGCGCTTTCAGATGGCTACATGGAGAACGTCGATATCTACGGACGAACGATCTGTAGTGCGCCGGTGCGGTATCTCCAACCGACGGCCGGCCCCGCCGGACCTGCTGGCCCCGTCGGACCCGTTGGACCACCTGCGGTCGCTCCAGGACCTCCGGGTCCTCCCGGCCCGCCTGGTCCGCCAGGGCCTGCCGGCGTCACGGGACCAACCGGCGCCACGGATGGGCCACTGTACGGCGCCGTGCAGCAGGTGCATTTCGAGCCCGAGACAACCGCACTGCTTGATCGGTGCGCCGACAAGATGGCTCATCTGGTGGCCTGGCTCAACGACCACCCGCAGACCACGCTCAGTCTTCGCGGCTACGTCGACCAGCGTGAATCCGAGCGCCAGGAGATGTCGTTACGTGAGCAGCGGGCCGCGGTCGTGCGCGACGCGCTGATCGAGGCTGGAATCGCGCCCGAGCGGATCGAGCTCGCGCCTGCGGGCGAGAGCACGTTTCTCTGCGCCGAGAGGTCGGAGGCTTGCCTCGCGATGAACCGGCGCGTCGAGGTTCGTCTGATGCAAGTCCAGTGAGTCGTCGACGGGGTTAGCGGACGCGGGAGCCGCTAACCCCGTTCGCCGGTGTTTCTTCGACTGTCTTCAGCGCCGAGCGCGATTCAAGGGAAGCCCCATGGGAGCGTGGGGGCTGCCCCGATTGATTCGCGAAGCTGCTGGACCGCCAGATGAGACATCGACGTCTCGGTGCAGGAGGGTGTCGTGAACAAGCTGTTCTTCGGTATCGCCGTGCTGATGCTATTCACGCCGGGGCTGAGTCCCGCGCAACAGCAGCCCGAAGAGAAGATGCTCGTCGGTCGCGTGCAGAGCGTCGACTCGTCCGGGACGGAGATCACGCTGACCGACGGCACCAGGCTGGTGACGCCGCCTGGAGCCAGGCTGCTGCGCGGGTCGGTCGAGCAAGGCATGATCGTGCTCGCGGTGTATCGCGAGCGGGAAAACGGCGACAAGGTCCTGACCCGATTGGCCCGCGAGCAGCGCGAGCCCGCCGCCGAGACCGGCCCCAAGGACAAGCCCGCCACCGACGCGAACTCGGCGGCCCAATGCTTCGGTCTACCCCGGCGGCCTCCAGTGATGTTCGGCGCGGTCTGCGCCTAGGAGACAGGCGCCAGGCGCCGGATCAGGTCGCGCTTGACGCCGCGACCGACGCGATGCTCTGCTTTCCGCCACAGGAGGGCAGGCGATGGCGAACGACCGCGGGCTCTTGCCGAAGGCGCGGCGCGAAGAGCTTCCCGAGGAGCTCCGACGCCGGCTCGAACGCTGGTATCGCGACGCCTACCAGGACGACAACCTCTTCCTGACGATGGCGCGGCGTCCGGGCCTCCTCGACGCGACGATGGGATTCGTCCGCTACGCGTACGGTGGCACGTCGAGCGTCGAGCCCGAGCTGTTCGAGATCGTCCGCGTGCGGCTGGCGTGGAAGAACCGTTGCGTGCACTGAAGCCTCGCGCGCTCCTCCTCGGCCGTGCGCCGGGGCGCGACGGAAGAGCTGGTGGCGAAGCTCGAGGACTACGAACGGGCGGACTTGCCCGCGCGCACCAAGGCGGCGCTCCGCTACGTGGATCGCCTCACGTCGGAGGCGTGGCAGATCGACCGGGCGTTCTACGACGAGCTCAGGCGCGATCTCACCGACGACGAGCTGCTCGATCTCGGCATGGTCGCGATGTTCTTCAACGGCTGGCAGCGCCTGATCGACGCGTTCGGCATCGTACCCGATCGCTGGCGAGAGGGCGACGCGCTGCCGTTTCGGCCGCTGACCGAGGCCGAGAGCTAGGCCGAGCCCCGCCCGGCGGGACGCCGGCGCGCTAGGCTACACCGAAGTTGAAGACGCCGAAGATCATGTCGGCGCGCCAGCGCGGCGGTGTGCCGAGCCACATTCGGGTGACGTAGCGATCCGGCCTGATCCCGAGCTTGTCGAGATACTGCACTGCGGCCTGATTGGCCTCCGGTAGGCCGAGATTGCGCCGCGACTGCTGCACGGCGGCCGCCAGCCGGAGCAGGGCCAGCCCCGTGGTCGGGTCGCCGGCGATGGTCGGCCCGCCGCCCCAGGGGCACGCGAGGTGAAAGCCGACGACCTCGCCGCCGCGGGTGGCGACCCAGCCCGACGACGCGATCGCGGTGATGAAGCCGCGGCGGTCCTCGCCGGTTGCCGCGCGGTCCAGCGCGCAGGCCGAGGGAATATCAGCCGCTTGCATGGGTCGCGTCACCCCGTCGGGGTCCTGAGTGACTGCGGGCGACGCGAACGAGCCATAGCGCGCGCCGGCCGCGAAGCCGAGCCGCTCGTAGACCGGACGGCCCGCATCGGTCGCGAGCAGCTGCACCGCGCCGACCGCGCGGTCGCGAAGCCAGGCGATCGCCGCTTCGGTCAGGCGCGCGCCGAGGCCGCCGCGCTGCTGGCCCGGCCGCACGACGATGCCGTGCACCCATCCCGTGGCCGGCGCGCCGGGGAAGATGGTGGCGCCGCCCGTGCCGACGATCTCGCCGTCGACTTCGGCGACGAACAGAGCGGTGTCCGCGCGCGCCGCGTAGTAGTCGAACAGCACACGGCGGTTGGTCCATCCGACGGCGTCGTTCGCGGCCAGGGCGCCGTCGAGATCGGCGGCACGAAATGCGCGGACGATCGCCGTACGCGACGCTTCGGGTCGAGCCACGACGTGCACACTACGACCTCGATCTCGTGTTCGCAAGAACCACGACCGGTTCGCAAGCACGGCGATGTCGTGTTCGCGCGAACGGCGGCTCAGGCGAGCAGGACGATCTGGCCGGTGGTGCGCCGCGCCTCGAGATCCCGGTGCGCGTCAGCCGCGCCGGCGAGGGGATAGCGCCGGCGGACGTCGGGCTTGAGGATGCCGTCGTGCAGCGCGGCGAACACGCGGCCTGCCATCGGCAGATAATCCGCGGTGTAGTGAAAGAGCACCGGCTGTGAGAACGTGTCCGACTTCGCGCTCAGGTTGACGGGGTCCAGCGCGCCGGTCGCCTGGCCGTAGCTCACCCAGCTGGCGCTGACGTTCGTCGTGAGCGCCGTGACCCTGGCCGCCGGACGCACGCACGTGATGCAGGGCGCGGTCCACGTGGTGATGTTCGCGGCGTACCTGTTCCTCGCGTTCGTGCCATAAGCGGCCGGCGCGGCCTCGAAGTCACCGCCCGGAAGTGACGTCACGCGCTTGCCGCACTCTCGTCCCATAAGTCCGCAGTCCTGTCTCTTGACCTCTGCGGACAGTTCCACGACTGTCCAGCGTAGGGAACTGCTCGCACGGAGCAGAGGAGGAGGCTCCGCCAGAGCACCGGCGACGGAGGGCGGCAGATGCGCTTCGCACGGACGGGCGAATGGAGTGGTCGTCTCTCGGCGGCACTCCTGATCGTCACGGTGTTGGCCGGCTGCGGCAGCTTCAAGGGCGACATCGACTTTGGACCCCGCATCGGGTTCCGACCCGACGCTCCCTCGTTTGCAGTTCAGGAACCGCCGCCGACTCCTGTACCGCTCTGCAGCAGCACATCAGGTATGCGGAAAACCTGAAGGAGGCCTATCGAAGCCGGGCGACTCAGAATCGAACCTGGATCTACGTTGCCGCCGTCGTCGGTCTTGGTGTCGCCGCGGCAAGCGGGGCGCTCGCCGCCGCCACTGCCGTTGCCGCCGGCACTCTGGCGCTGATGGCGGTCAGCGGTGGCTTCACGTCCGCCACCTTCGCGACGATCGACAATTCGGAGCTTGCCAACGTCTATACGGTCGCGGCGAACAACATAGGAAAGACCATTGCGCAGGTTGAGGCGAGAGTCACACGGTGCCCTTCCAATCAAGCCGAGTGCGCGGCACAGCTGGCGTATCTGACCACCGCCATCGCCAATGCGCGTAACACGCTGGAGACCGCTCGCACGTCCTCGGCAGCCGGGGCTCTGGCCCGGGCGACGGCCCAAAAAACTCTGCTGGATCAAGAAATCACGAAAGCCGCGACAGATCTCAAGGCGAGAACGGCAGCGGAGGCCGCGAAGAAGGCCAAGGCAGATGAAGCGGCAGCAACCGCCGCGCATGAGACCGCCAAGGCGAAGGCGAACGCAATTCCCGCCGGGACTCCAGCGAAGGCAGCGGCGGAATCCGACGCCAAGGAGAAGAAGGACACCAAGGACAAAGCCGCAGCTGAGGCGAAGGCAGCCGAGAAGGCAGCCGCCGATGCCAAGACCGAATCAGATCCGGACGCCGCCGCCAGCGCAGAGGCTCTAGGCCCCGTTACCTGTCTCTAGACCGACGCGTTGTCTTGCTCAGTCGGACGCGCTCGAGCCTTGGGAAATCGGTTTCGCAAAGCGTCTGGCGCGGGCGAGTCGTACGATTGGCGGCCCGAAGAGCGCGGCGGCGGCGAGAATCAGGATCGTCCCCGCCAGGGGTCGCGCCACGAGGTCGATGACGCTGCCCTGGGTGAGGAAGAGCGCCTGGCGCAAGGTCTTCTCCATCATCGGGCCCAGCACCAGCGCAACCACCAGCGGCGACGGGTCCACGCTCAGCTTTCGCAGCGCATAGCCGAACACGCCGAAGACGACGAGCACCCAGAGGTCCAGAAAGCTGTTGCTCAGGCTGAAGGCGCCGACGAGACAGAGCAGCAGCATGAGCGTCGCGAGAATGTGCTGCGGCAAGCGCAGCACCGATACGAAGAGGCCCACCAGCGGCAGGTTCAAGATCAGCAACATGAGGTTGCCGATGTACATGCTGGCGACGAAGCCCCAGAAGACCTCGGGCCGCTGGCTGATCATGAGGGGCCCGGGCTGCAGGCCGTGAACCACGAGGGCGCCGAGGAGGATGGCCGTCGCCGGCGAGAAGGGGATGCCCAGCGACAGCAGCGGCACCATCGCGCCGGCGGTGGCGCCGTTGTTGGAGGCCTCCGGCCCGGCCACGCCCTCGATCATGCCGGTGCCGAACTTCTCCGGCGTTTTCGACATCTTCTTTTCGAGCGTGTAGGAGATGAACGTCGACAGCACCGCGGCGGGGCCGGGGACGAGCCCGGTCAGAAAGCCGACGACCGAGCCGCGGGCGATCGGCATCGTCGAGCGCCGCCACTCTTCGCGCGTGGGCAGGAGCTCGCGGAGCTTCACCTTGGCGATCTGCGTCTTCGCGATGCCCTCTTCCGCGAGCAGCAGCACCTCGGCGACGCCGTAGATGCCCATGATGACCGGTACCAGCTCGATGCCCTGCGCGAGCTGCACGGAGCCGAACGTGAACCGCCGCAGGGCGGAGATCGAATCCATGCCGACGGTGCCGAGCGCCAGGCCGAGAGCGACCATCACGAAGGCATTGAGGATCGAGCCGCCAGACAGACGCGAGAGCAGCAGAAGCCCGGCGAGCGTGATCGCGAAGTATTCCGGCGGCCCGAACTGGATCGCGACATCGGCGAGCCAGCTCGCCGCCAGCATGATGCCGATCACGCCGACCGTGCCGGCGACGAACGATCCGACGGCCGCGACCGTGAGGGCGGCGCCGGCGCGCCCTCTTCGCGTCATCTGGTATCCGTCGAGCAAGGTGACGACCGAGCCGGCTTCGCCGGGAACGTTGACCAGGATGGACGTCGTCGAGCCGCCGTACATGGCGCCGTAGTAGATGCCGGCCAGCATGATCAGCGCGGTGGCGGGATGCATCGCGAACGTCGACGGCAACAGCAGCGCCATGGCGCCGACCGGCCCGATGCCCGGCAGCACGCCGACGATCGTGCCGACCAGGACGCCGACGAAGCAGGCGAACAGATTGGTCGGCAACAGCGCGACCGAGAACCCGTAGGCGAGGCCCTCGAGCGGTCCCATCCGTCAGCTCACCAGGGCCCGCGCGGGAGAGGCACGTCGAGCAGCGCCGCGAAGATCCCGTACGAGCCGGCAGAGCTCAGCACGCCCGTGATCAGCGCGGTCGTCCAGCGGGCGCCGAGATAGCGCAGGACGACGGCGACGAACGCGAATGCCGCCGCCGGGTAGCCGACCCACGGCAGGCAGAGGCAAAACGCGACCAGGGCCACGACCGAGATCACCACGCGGCGGCGGGAGGCGTGATCCAGCTCGACGACCACGGCGCTGCGCACGCCCCGGAACGCGCTCGCGGTCGCCGCCAGCGCGACGACGACCGCGAACATGCCGATGATGACAGGATAGAAGCCCGGGCCCGGCCGCGCGGCCGTCCCGAACGGCAGCCGGAGCGCCAACGTCAGGTAGACGCCGACGACGACCAGCAGGACGAGAGGAACGGCTCGCGCCAGCACCTATTTCTTGATCATCCCGAGGCGCTTGAGCACGTCGTTCCACTCTTTTTGCTCACGCACGAGCTCCTGGCGCAGCTTGTCGCCGCTCTTGTAGTCGATGTCGACCCCGCGCGACTTCATGAGCGCGACGAACGACGGTTCCTCCAGCGCGGCCTTCGCCGAATCGTGCAAGACCTTCAGCGCCTGGCGCGGCGTGCCTTTCGGCGCCGTGAGCACGAACCACGTGCCGATCCCGTCCCCGAGCGCTGCTTCCTTGCCCGTCGGCGCGTCCGGGAAGAACGGATGCCGCTGTGGGCTGGCGACCGCCAGCACGCGGAGCTTCTTCGCGTCGACGAGCGGCTTCACCTCTCCGGGCTGCGCCATCGCGGCATCGATATGTCCACCGAGGAGCGCGGGGCTCGTCTCGCCCCAGCCGGAGAACGGCACCGGGGTCGTCTTGAAGTTGCCGGGGACCTGCCACCGCTCGAGTGTCAGATGGCTGATCGTTCCCTCACCGGGCGTGCCGACGCGGAGCTTGCCGGGGTTCGCTTTCGCGGCGGCGACGAATTCCTGCACCGTCTTCCACGGCGCGTCCGCCTTCACGGTCAGGAGCGTGAAGAAGCTGATCGTGTTCAGGATGGGCTCGTAGTCGTCCGGCGTCTTGTAGGGCAGCTCGTTGAGCTGGGGATGAATCACGAGGGTCGAGTTCGGCGCGAGGATGACGGTATAGCCGTCGGGCTTGGCCTGCGCGACTTCGGCCATCCCGACGGAGCCGCCGCCGCCCGGTCGGTTCAGGACGGCGACGCCCTTCGTGAACGTCTTCTTCATCGACTCGGCCATCGGGCGAGCGACGATGTCCACCATGCCGCCGGCGGGGTAGGCAGCCACGATCGTCAGGGCTCGCTCCGGGTATTCAGCAGCCGCGGGCGCCACCAGCCCGAGTAGCAAAGCCGCGAGAAGCGCGAATGGAAGCATGCGTGTCCTCCCTTTCGGATGGGAATCCCGGACCGCACAATACCGCAGAACGCTATCGGTAAGGAGCACGGTTCTATGTGACAATGCCGCCGACTCGATCGTTTCCGAGGTGACATCTGCAGCCTGAGGGCCCGATGCCGAGCCAGCGGAGTCGGGGCGGCAATCAGCCGGATCTGCGTCGCATCGCTTGCAATCCCAACTACTGGTACCCGGTGGCCTGGGCCCGGCAACTGAAGCGTAACCAGACGCTGCGCGTTGCCTTCGCGGGCGACCCGATCGTCCTCGTTCGGACGGACTCGAATCGAGTATTCGCGCTGGAAGACCGCTGCGCGCACCGGCAATTCCCGCTCAGCAAAGGGATCGTCTGCGGCGAGCAGATCCAGTGCGGGTATCACGGCTGGCGGTACGACGCCTCCGGTGCGATCGGGAGCATTCCCTATCTGGCCGACGGTGCCGCCGTGCCGTGCCGCGCCGTGCGGGCGTACCCGTGCCGGGAGGCGTACGAGCTCATCTTCGTGTTCCCGGGCGATCCCGCGCTCGCAGAGCATACGGCGTTCCCCGATGTGCACTGGTTCGACTCGAAGCAATACAAGGCGATGCTGTTCGACCGAGAAGTGCGCTGTCACTACACGTTCTTGCACGAGAACCTGATGGACATGAACCATCAGATCCTGCACCAGCGCCTCATGGGGAACGTGAAGCCCCAATTGTTGCGCCATGCCAAGGGCGAAGGCTGGGTCGAAGCCCAGTATCACTTCAGCGATATGGGCGGCAAGAAGCACCGGGGCGTCAACTGGCTCGGGATGGGCAGCGACGAGGACGAGCGGCGATTCGACATCATGACCATCCGCACCGACTATCCCTATCAGACGCTGAAGATCGCCGGGTCGAGCGCCGACCCTACGCCCAGCCTTGCGCTCTGGGTCGCCTACGTGCCGACCGATCGCCAGGATCGCGCCAGTCGAAGCTTCGGTATCCTGCTCGTCCGCAAACCTCGGATCGCGCTCGTGCTCACCCTGGTCTGGCCCGTGTTACGCCACTTCGTGAAGTCGGTCTTTGCCGAGGACCGCATGGCCGTCGAGGCGGAACAGCGTGCGTACGAAACGCAAGGTGGCGACTGGAACCAGGAGATCTTTCCGGTGATCCTCGATCTGCGCGAGCTGCTGATGAAGCACGGAGTCGATCGAGCAGGGCGATGACCGGCGATTCCTCGCCGTAGCGGCCCCGTGTAGATCGCGCGCCCTACCGGATCGCGCCAGACTTCCTCAGGCCGGTGACCTCATCAGGCGTCAGCCCCGCCTCGGCTAGCACGGCGTCGGTGTGCTCACCGAGTGCCGGCGCCGGCGTTCGAATTCCGCCGGGCGTCCGATCGAAGCGAATCGGCGTGTCGAGCGTGCGGAAGCGTCCCGCGCGCGGATGCTCCTGCTCGACGATCAGTCGGCTCGCGACGATCTGCGGATCGCGCGGGATATCGGCATAGCGATTGACCGGCGCACAGAGGACGTCGTGCGCCTCCAGGCGCGCCATCCAGTCGGCCACCGTGCGCGCCCGAAAGATCGGAGCCAGCTGCGCGGTCAGCTCGGCGCGGCGCTGCAGCCGGTCGGCGCGCGTCGCGAAGCGCGGGTCGCGGGCGAGAGCCGGATTCTCGATGGCGTCGCAAAACGGCGCCCACAGGCGGTCGAGCCAGACCGCGACGTACACCCATCCGTCGGATGCCTCGAAGGCCTGAAAGGGCACGATATATGGATGGCCGCTTCCCCAGCGGCCCGGCTCCTCGCCGGTCGCCAGGAAGATCGAGAGCCGCGCGGCGTGCGCGAAGATCGTCCCCGCGAGCAGCGAGACGTCGACGCGCTGGCCCTCGCCGGTGCGCTCGCGGTGCAGCAGCGCGGTGAGAATGCCCTGGCCGGCCATCACCGCGCCGATCGTGTCGAGGACCGGCGCCCCACACAGCACGGGCGGCCCGTCGGGCTCGCCCATCACCGCCATGAGCCCGCCCATCGCTTGCACCAGCATGTCGACACCCGGCTTGTCGTGCCACGGGCCGTCGGGGCCGAACGCCGAGAGCGAGCAATACACGAGCCGGGGATTGAGTCGCGCCAGGCGCGGCCAGTCGATGCCGAGTCGCTCGGCGACGCCGCCGCGGTACGCCTCGATCACGACGTCCGCGCGCGCCGCCAGCCGGTCGAACGCCGCGCGTCCCTCGGGCCGCGCGAGGTCGAGCGCGACGCTGCGCTTGTTCCGGTTAACGGTCAGAAAGACCGCGCTCTCGCCGCCGAACTGAGTCCCGTAGGCGGTGCGCGAGGCGTCGCCGCCCGTCGGCTGCTCGATCTTCACGACGTCCGCGCCCATGTCGGCGAGATACATGCCGCAGGCGGGCCCGGCGATCAGATGGGCCAGCTCGAGCACTCGGTATCCGGTCAGGGGCAAGGTCGTCATCGCGGCTCGGTCGGCATACATGCTACCTTTTTGCCGGGGACTCGTGAACAGGCGATGTCACTCACGTCGATGAGGAGATCGCGATGACGGCCGGCAAGACTCCCGTGATGGATGCGCTCGTCGACTTCGTGCTGGGTCTCGAGCTGGCGGCGGTGCCGCCGGCCGTGATCGAAGCCGCGAATCGCTCGATGACCGACTGGCTCGGCACCGCGATTCGCGGATCGATCGAGCCGCTTGCCGACGCGCTCGCGACGGTGATCGCCGCGACGGGCGGGGAGCCGCAAGCCACGGTCGTCGGCCGCGGCCGGCGCACGAGTGCCTTGCTGGCCTCGCTCGCCAACGGCGCACAGTGCCACGCGCTCGACTTCGACGACACGCATCTGCCGGCCGTCCTGCACGGCTCGGCCGCCGTCGCGCCGGTCGTGCTGGCGCTCGCGGAGTGGCAGCATGCCTCGGGCGCCGACGCGCTCACCGCGTTCATCGCGGGCTTCGAGCTCGAGACGCGTATCGGCCGCGTGATCGGCAAGCGGCTGACGGAGCGCGGCTGGCACGTGACCGCGACGATCGGCACGTTCGGCGCCGCGGCGGCCGCCGGCCGCATGCTGGGGCTCGACGCGCGCCGGCTTGCCCATGCGCTCGGCATTGCCGGGACGCAGGCGGCCGGGCTCACGCAGTCCTTCGGCACGATGGCGAAACCGCTCCATCCCGGCAAGGCCGCGATGAACGGGCTGCTGGCTGCGCTGCTCGCCCGCGAGGGCTTCACCGGATCCACCGCGATGCTGGACGCTCCCGACGGCCTGGCCGGGACCTTCCTCGGCGTCAGCGATCTCGGCCGGGCCGCCGAAGACTTCGGCAAGCGCTGGGAGCTGACCCACAACAGCACGAAGTACTACGCGGCGTGCCATCTGACGCACGCGACGATCGACGCCGGCCGCGCGATCCGCGCGCGCACGCCGCTCGCCGCCGACGCGATCGAGAGCGTGCGCTGCCGGGTGCTCCCGCTCACGCTCAAGGCCGCCGACCAGCGCGATCCGAAGACCCCGCTCGAGGCGAAGTTCAGCGTCCGGTTCTGCGCGGCGATGGCGCTCTTGCGCGGCGACGCCGGCGAGGCCGAGTTCAGCGAGGCGAGCATTGCCGATCCGGCCGTCGCCAGGGTGATGGCGCGCGTCACGCCGGAGGGCGACGATTCGATCTCGATCACGGCCGCGCACATGTCGGTACGGCTGACCGACGGCCGCGTGATCGAGGAGCGTATCAGCGCCGCGCGGGGGACGCCGGACAATCCGGGCACGCGCCACGATCTCGAGACGAAGTTCCAGCGGCTCGTCGGCACGGTGCTGCCGGCGCCGCGCGTCGCCGCGCTGACCTCGGCGATGCGAGGCTTCGTGGAGGCGAAGGACGTCGCGGAGATCGCCGCGCTGGCCGCCGGACCCGCCTGACGCAGAGCAGTCAGCGCCGCCTTTCTTGACGCCGGACTAGGCAACACGGTGTACCGGCTTCTCGGAAGTCTTCTGGCGCTCGCGGTCCTGTCGGTCGGGTACGCCGAGCGGACCGCCATTGCCGGCCCCAGCGACCAGCCGATGACGATCACCGTTGTGCCTCGGTCAGAATCCGGTGTGTTCGGCGATACCACGCTCGTGTACCTCGACGGACCGATCGACGCGGGCGCACCCGACCGGCTGTCCCGAGCACTCGATGGCCTCGAGGGCAAGATCGCAATCTGGCTGAATTCTCCGGGCGGCAACCTGTTTGCCGGCATGCAGATGGGCCGGAGCATTCGCCGGCACGGGGCATGGACCTACATCATCGATCACCGCACGCTGCGTCCCGGCGAATGCTACAGCGCATGCGGCCTTACGTTTCTGGGCGGCGTCTATAGATTCAACGACAATGGCGGGCGCTACGGGGTTCATCGCGCATCGCTGACCGGCGATCCAGCGAGCAACGAGCAGGGCCTGCAGCAACACTTCAATGTGGCGATCGAAAGCTATCTTCGCGAGATGGGCATCGATGCTCGTCTGCTCGACCTGTGGATGAAGGCAGCGCCCGACCAGATGTATCTGCTTTCCCCGCAGCAGGCGAAGGATCTCGGGGTCGTCAACAACGGGAGAAAGCCGCCGGAGTGGAGCGTAGGGGAGCTCTCGGGCGGCACGCGGCTCATAGGTCGGCAGACGACGACCGACGGATCGAGCAGCGTCTTCTTCTCATGCGATGAGAAGCAGACCGTGTTTGGTTCGGTCTACGAAGCCTCGGGCGTCGGCGAGCCCGTCTCGGCGCCGGGATGGCGTCACGTGCTGACCATCGACAACGCCAGGGAAGTCCCGTTGACCCCGCTCGCGGCGTCGAGCGAAGACGGCGTCGTCCGCTGGACGTTCATCGTGCCGTCGCGCGTGGTGCGCCTCGCGATGTCCGCGACCCAGATCGGGCACCGTACGACACCGCCGAACGATCGCTCGGCCTCGATCGGCTCCGGCGTCGACATCGACGATCGATCCGGGCCGCTCGTCAGGCGTTTCCTGCGCAGCTGTCTCTCCGAGCGGGCGAGATAGCAGATGGCCGGGCGCTCGGCTTCCGCATTGTGTTGGCCGAGGCCGGTCGGTATCCTAGCGGCAGCAACCAAACGATTGGTCAACTACTCGAAGCGGACGAAAAGGGCGTGACCATGGCGAAGCCGATCATCTCCGCCGACTCGCACATCACCGAGCCGCCGGGCACGTACGTCGACCGGATCGACGCGAAGTTCCGCGATCGCGCGCCGCACGTCGTCCGTGATCCCAAGCGCGGCGACCTGTTCGTCATCGAGGGCCTCCAGAAGCCGATTCCGATGGGCCTGGTGGCCGCGGCCGGCAAGCGCGCCGAGGAGCTGACCGTGTTCGGCGCCCGGTTCGAGGAGCTCCATCGGGGCGGCTGGGACCCACGCGCGCGGCTCGCCGATCAGGACCGCGACGGCGTGGCCGCGGAGATCCTCTATCCGACCGTCGGCATGATGCTGTGCAACCATCCGGACTTCGACTTCAAGCACGCGTGCTTCGCGGCCTACAACGAGTGGATCGGCGAGTATGCGGCGGTGCACCCCGACCGCCTGCTCGGGATCGGGCAGACCGCGATGCGCTCGGTCGACGACGGGATCCGCGATCTCGAGCGCATCAGGGCGCTCGGGCTGCGGGGCGTCATGATGCCGGGCAACCCGGCGCTCGCCGACTACGACGATCCGATGTACGACCGGTTCTGGGAGGCCGCCGTCGATCTGAAGCTGCCGCTGTCGTTTCACATCCTCACGAGCAGCAGCGACACGTTCCAGACACGGGGGCCCAAGCTCAACGCGTTCATGTCGATCATCCGCGGCTGCCAGGACATCATCGGCCTGTTCATCTTCGGCGGCGTCTTCGAGCGTCACCCGAAGCTCAAGCTCGTCTGCGTCGAGGCCGACGCCGGCTGGGTGCCCCACTTCATGTACCGCATGGACCACGCGTACGAACGGCACCGCTACTGGCTCACCGGCAGCACGATCACGCGGATGCCGAGCGAGTACTTCCGCGAGCACGTCTACACGACATTCCAGGACGACTGGGTGGCGTTCCAGGTGAAGGATCTCTGCAACGTGCGCCGGCTCATGTGGGCGAACGACTTCCCGCACAGCGATTCGACGTGGCCGAACTCGCAGGACGTGCTGGCCAAGCAGGCCGCGCACCTGACCGAGGCGGAGCGCGACCTCGTGCTCCACGACAACGTGGCCGAGCTCTACGGGCTCGGCGCGGCGTAGACTCGGGGCGAAGACCAGAGGAGGCGCGTCATGAAAGTCGGCATCGCCCTCAACATGCTCCAGAAACCCGGGTTGTCGGACGCCGCCGTGTTCGCCGAGCACATGGCGCTCGGCGACCTCGCCGAGCCGCTCGGCTTCGACTCGCTCTTCGCCCTCGAGCACCACTTCACCGGCTACGCGATGTCGCCGTCGCCGACGCAGCTCTTGAGCTACTTCGCCGGGCGGACGAAGCGCATCACCCTGGGCACCGCCGTGATCGTGCTGCCCTGGCACGACCCGGTGCGCGTGGCCGAGGAGATCGCGCTGCTCGACGTCATCTCGGGCGGCCGCTGCCTGTTCGGCTTCGGCCGCGGCGCCGCGAGCGTCGAGTACGCGGGCTTCCGGATCCCGATGGAAGAGGCGCGCCCGCGGTTCGTCGAGGCGGCGCAGATCGTGGTCAAGGCGCTGACCCACGACGTGTTCGACTGGGACGGGGAGTTCTACAAGATCCCGACGACGTCGATCCGGCCGCGGCCGATCTCGCATCCCGAGCGTCGCTTCTATGCCTCGTCGGTCAGCCCCGAGTCCGCCGAGATCATGGCCAAGCTCGGCTTCGGTGTGCTGATGGTGATGCAGAACGAGTGGCCCGCCGCCGCGGCGGATATCCAGCGCTATCGCGACATCGCGCAGAGCGTCGGCCACACGCCGCGCCCGCCGATCATCCTCACCAACATCTCGGTGGCGGAGAGCCGCGCGGAGGCGCACGAGCGTGCGGTGACCTATCTCAGCCGCAAGTTCGACTCGATCGACGCGCACTATCACTTCTCGGACGGGCACCTGGCGAACGTGAAGGGCTACGAGTTCTACGGCAAGATGTCCAAGACGTACTCGAAGATGAAGGACGCCAGCTACCGCGAGAAGGCCGCGGAGTTCTACGTGAAGATCCAGATCGTCGGCACGCCGGACGAATGCCTGCAGCAGATCGCCGAGCTGCGCCGGCTGACGGCCGTCGATCACCTGGCGACCGAGTTCGGCTACGGCGCCATGCCCCACGAGCAGGCGGAGCTCAACATGCGGCTCTTCGCCGAGCGCGTGATGCCCGTGCTGCAGCGCGATCCGGCGTTCACCCGCCAGGAAGCCCCGGTCGGCGCCGGCGCATCCTCGGCGCCCGGTGTGTTCGTGCCCGCGTAGGCGGGGAGAGAGACATGACATACGACCTCGTGATCCGCGGCGGCACCGTCGTGGACGGCTCCGGGCTCCCGCGCTACCGAGCGGACGTCGGCATCCGCGGCGATCGCATCGCGCGCATCGGCACGATCCATACGCGCGGACGCGCGGAGATCGACGCGCGCCATCAGGTCGTCGCGCCCGGCTTCATCGACGGCCACACCCACATGGACGCGCAGGTCGCCTGGGATCCGCTCGGCACGTGCTCGTGCTGGCACGGCGTGACCAGCGTCGTCATGGGCAACTGCGGCTTCACCCTGGCGCCCTGCCGGCCCGACGAGAAGCACCTGGTCGTCCGCAATCTCGAGCGCGCCGAAGACATTCCGGCCGAGGCCATGCAGGCGGGGATCGAGTGGACGTGGGAGACGTACGCGCAATACCTCGACGCCGTCGCCCGCTGGCCGAAGGGGATCAACTACGCGGGCTACGTCGGCCACTCGGCGCTGCGCACCTACGCGATGGGCGAGCGCGCGTTCTCCGAGCCCGCCACCGCAGCGGACCTGGCCGTCATGAAGCGCGAGCTGGCCGACGCGCTGGCCGCGGGCGCGATGGGGTTCACGACCTCGCGCACGCGCAACCACGAGACGGCCGACCGCCGGCCGGTTGCCAGTCGCGTCGCCGAGTGGAGCGAGGTGCGCGAGCTCGTGCAGGTGATGGGCGATCTCGGCGCCGGCATCTTCGAGATCGCCGGGGAGGACACCGGCCGCGATCTCGACCGCCAGCGCGACTACCTGACGCGACTGCGCGACCTGGCGGTGGAGAGCGGCGTGCCGGTCACGTGGGGCATGTTCAGCTCGCGTTTCATGCCGGAGGCCTGGCGGACGTATTTCGCCACGCTCGACGAGACCGCGCGCGCCGGCGGCCGCATGTTCGCGCAGGTGCACAGCCGGGCGCTCTCGGTCGTGTTCTCGTTCGAGACGCGACTGCCCTTCGATCGCCTGCCCGAGTGGGGCGAGGTGCGCCGGCGCCCGCTCGACGAACAGCGCGCGCTTCTGCGTGACGCCGACGTGCGCCGCCGGCTGGCCAAGGCGGCGGCCGAGGCCGAGTGGAGTCGCGCCGTCGGTGCCGATGCCCGCAAGCCCGACTACGAGTGGATGATGCTCATGGAAGATCCGTGCGGGCCGCACCGGTCCCTCGCCGAGATCGGGCGCGAGCGCGGTGTCGATCCGGTCGAGGCGCTGATCCAGGTGGCGCTGGAGCGCGATCTCAAGGCCTTCTTCGTCCAGCCGCTGTTCAACGAGAACCTCGACCACGTGCTGGAGATGATGAGGCACAAGCACTCGGTGGTGACCTTCTCCGACTCGGGCGCGCACGTCTCGCAGATCATGGACTCGTCGCTGCAGACCCAGGTGCTCGCCTACTGGGTGCGCCGACGCCAGGCGATCTCGCTCGAGGAAGGTGTGCGGATGCTGTCCTTCGAGCCGGCGTCGGCCTGGGGCCTTCACGAGCGCGGGCTCTTGCGCGAGGGGCTGGCCGCCGACGTCATCGTGTTCGACCCCGATCGCGTGGCGCCCGACATGCCCGAGGTGGTGAACGATCTGCCCGCCGGCGCCCGCCGGCTGCGCCAGAAGGCCACCGGCTTTCACGCCTCGATCGTGAACGGCCGGGTGGTGCTGCGCGACGGAGAACACACGGGCGCGTATTCCGGGCGCGTCCTCCGTGGGCCTCTCGCCGTAGGGAGGTAGGACCTCTGGCACCTTGACGGTGCCGGACGGGCGGCGGTAGCTCTAGGCTGGGTGTCCAGCCAGCAACAGTCCGAGGCGCTCCTCGCGGCCGCTCGCGACGGCGTGATCGTCGTCGACGACTCGCGGACATTCGTTGACGTCAATCCTGCCGCGTGCCGACTGCTTGGTGCATCGGCGTCCGAGCTGATCGGCCGCCGCTTCGACGACTTCCTCGAGCGGGGCACGGATCTCGAGACCGCCTGGAAGATCTTTCTTCGCTTCGGCGAGCAGGCCGGAGAGCTGCGCGTGATTCGCCCGGACGGCGCGGTGAGGCACATCGAGTACAGCGCGACGGCGCGGTTCGTCGCCGGTCGTCACCTCGCGATCCTGCGCGATATTGCCGGCCGCAAGCTGGCCGAAGCGGAGCGGGCCGAGCTCCAGCGTCGCGAGCAGCTGCGCTTGCGCGAGACTGAGACGCTGCTCGCCGTGAGCCGCGCGTTGAGCTCGACGCGGGACCCGACCGAGACGATGCGGCGAGTGGCGCGAGAGATCGCCCGGGCGCTCGGCGCGGACATGGTAGGCGCCTACCTCGCCGACGCAGCGCACGACAGCCTGTGGCCGACGGCCGGGTATCACGTGCCCCACGCCCTGCTCGACGCATTCCGGCGGATTCCGATTCCGATCAAGGGCCACGCGGCCATCGAAGAGGCGTGGCTTCACCGGCGCGCGGTGTGGACCGACGACATGCCCGGCGACCCGCGCGTCGATCGCGAGCTGCTCCGGCACTTTCCTCACCAGTCCGATCTGTTCGTCCCGATTCGCATCAAGGACCGACCGGTCGGCGGTTTCTTCGTGATCTGGTGGACGGCGCGGCGGTCGGTCACGGCGTGGGAGATCAGCCTGGTTCAGGGCATCAGCGACCTCGCGGGGATGTTCCTCGAGAACGCCCAGCTCTATCGCGAGACGGCCGATGCCAGTCGCGCCAAGGACGAATTTCTCGCCACGCTGTCTCACGAGCTACGCAATCCGCTCGGCGCGATCGTCAACGCCGTCACCGCGCTGGACCACGACGCCATCGGCGAGGAGCAGGCGGTGCGGCTTCGGCAGATCATCCATCGCCAGACTCACCACCTGACACACCTGGTCGACGACCTTCTGGACGTCGCGCGAGCGACCGCCGGCAAAATCGCGCTCTTCCGCGAGCCCGTCGATCTTGGGGACGTCGCCACCGGCTGCATCCGCTCGCTGCGGGAGAGCGGTCGGACCCACGACCGCCGGGTGACCGTTCGGGTCGAGTCGGTGATCGTCAATGCCGACCCGACTCGGCTGGCGCAGATCATCACGAACCTGCTCGACAACGCGGTGAAGTTCACGCCCCGCGATGGCGCGGTACACGTCGATGTCGCGCGAGAAGGGCAAGAGGGCGTGATTCGGGTGAGCGACAGCGGGATCGGCATCGATCCCGCGATGCTGCCCCGGGTGTTCGATCTGTTCGCCCAGGCCGAGCAGCCGCTCGATCGGTCCGTCGGTGGACTCGGCATCGGCCTGGCACTCAGCCGACGCCTGGTGGAGATGCACGGCGGCATGATCACCGCCGCCAGCGATGGTCGCGGGCGCGGCGCGCAATTCACGGTGCGGCTCCCGATCGAAGAGGCGCACACACGGCCCCCGGCGCAAACCGTGCCCTCTCCGAACCGCACCCGAACCGTGCTCGTCATCGAGGACAACGACGACGCCCGCGAGTCGTTGCGGCTCTTGCTGGAGTCGCTCGGGCATCGCGTGCTCCAGGCGGCCGACGGCCATCAAGGCGTCGCGCTGGCGCTGGAGCATCGCCCAGAAGTGCTCCTGATCGATCTGGGACTACCCGGATTGGACGGTTACGAGGTCGCGCGAATCGTCCGTGGGGACCCGGCCGGCAATTCGGCACTGCTCATCGCGGTGACCGGCTACGGTCAGGTCGAGGATCGGCGACGCTCGATGGAGGTGGGGTTCGATGCTCACCTCGTGAAGCCGGTGTCGCAGCACCAGCTCTCGAGCCTCATCACTGAAGCCTAGCGAGCACCCGTCTGAAGGTCTGTAGCTGACGGGCGGTCAGCGCCGCGGGCGAGCCGAGCGAGCTTTCGGCGCCGGCGCGGCGAGGCCGGCCAGGGCCAGATTCGTGAGCTGGGCGGCGACCTCGCGCACGCCGAGCCGCCCGCGCGGGTGGTACCACTTGTAGAGCCAGTTCAGCATCCCGAGCAGACCGTAGGAGACGACCGGCACGTCGAGGTCGGCGCGGAACTCGCCCGACTTCACGCCCTCGCGCAGGATCTGCTGCCAGCACCGCTCGTAGTGCTTGGGCGAGAGCTTGAACTGCTCGCGGAACCGGCGCTTCATCTCCTCCCGCTCGTGGAGGTACACGAACAGGTGGGGATAGTGGCGGTCGAAGGCCTCGAGGTGAGCGACGATGGCGCGCCGAAGCTTTTCCGACGCCGGCAGCTCGCTGGCGACGATCTCGCTCATCCGCTCGTAGATGCGGGCAATGGGCTCCTTGACGATCAGGTAGAGCAGGTCTTCCTTGCTCTTGACGTGGTGGTAGAGGCTCCCTTTCAGGATCCCGACGGCGTCGGCGATGTCCTGCACGGTGGCGGCGTGATAGCCCTTCGTCTGAAACACCTTGGCCGCGGCCGCGATGATGTCCTCGAGAGTCGCCATGCGGCGCCCATTCTAGCGCGAGCCGGCGGCGAGGCGATTTGGTGCTAAGCTCTCGACAGCAACGACCAGGAGGATCGCGCCGATGACGACCGACGTGTACGCGGGCAAGGATCTCGGCACCCTCGAGCTGACCGTGACCGACGAGATGGTCCAGCACTACGTCAAGGGGCTCGACGAGCCCAATCCCTGGTACACGGCCACGTCGCCGTTCGGCGGACCGGTCGCGCCGGCGATCGTCTACCAGCAGGCGGACAGCGAGTTCAAGGGCTGGTATCTCGACAATCTGTTCGGCAACCTCTGGCGGCGCCAGGAGTGGGAGATCTACGCGCCGACGCGCGTCGGACAGGTGCTCCGCTGCAGCGCGCGCGTGGCCGATCGCTACCGGCGGCGCGATCGCGACGTCGTGGCGCAGGAGATGTTGATAAAAGACCAGGCCGGCAACCTGATCGCGCGGAGCGTGCATCATCAGAGCTTCTTGGCCGAGCAGAAGAGCGGCGAGGTCGCACTGCGCGATCCGGCGAGCAAGGAAGGCGCGCAGCGCGCCGGTGAGCCGTCCGGCGAGCCGCTGTCGGTCGAGCTGCACAAGCGGTTCACCGAGGCGATGTGCAACGAGTTCTTTTACCGTAGCCGCAACTATCACAACGACAAGGCCGCCTCGAAAGAGCTTGGCTTCGGCGACACCGTGATCGGCGGCCGCATGACGCTCTCGTGCGTCACCGAGCTCCTGACGCGGCACTTCGGCCGCGGCTTCTACCTGGGCGGCCGCCTGGACGTGAAGTTCACCAACGTCCTGTGGCCGAACGAGCCCTTTACGGCTCGTGGCATTATCACCGGCCGCCGCGCGGAGGGCAGCCACACGCGTGCGGACGTCACGGTCTACTGCGAGAAGGCCGACGGGACGAAGATCATCGTGGCCGAGGCCAGCGCGCTCGAAGGGTATTGAGCGGCTACTTCGTCCCTTCCGGATCGACCTCGGCGGCGTAACACACCGGGGAGGCGAGCGCACTGGGCTCGCCGGCGACGGGCGCGCCCAGAAAAACCAGCCCTTCCGGATCGCGCCGGTACGTGCCCCGCTCGGTCACGACCCAGTCCATCGGAATGTCCCAGCTCTGAGGATGGATGGTCTGCATCCGGGCTAGCTCGTAGCTCACGCCGATGACGACCGGTTTGTTCGGCAGGCTCGCCAGGGTTCGGTCGAAGAAGCCGCCGCCGTAGCCGAGGCGATAGCCGGCTTCGTCCCATCCGAGCATCGGCAGCAACATGGCCGTTGGAACGACCGGCTCGGAACCCACGGGATACGGAATGCCGAGCGGACCCGAGCCAAGCTCTACGCCTGGATGCCATTCGCGGAAGACGAGCGGCTGTCGGGGCGCGACGACCATGGGCAGGGCAGTCACCGCGCCAGCCTCACGCAGCTTCTGAGCGAGGCGTCGCGCGTCGTATTCGCCGCGGATCGGCCAGCAAAAGACCACCTTCGCCGCGGCGAGTCCCGGAAACGAGCGCCGGAGATGCGCGTCGATGCGCTGGCCGAACAGCGCAAGCGCCGCCGGGTCGAGCGTCTCCCGCGCCGAGACCAGTCGGTCGCGCTCGGCCTTTCTCCAGCGTTTGAGCTCGTCGGCGTTCACGATCTGCTCCCTCCGTCCGCTTCCAGCATACGGCCGAGATGCCGGCCGAGGAAGTCGACCGTCGAATGGACTGGTCAGCATGAGGGAAAGACCTACTGTTCCCATTAGGTTTACTGCGGCCGGTCCTTCGGGCACGCTGGAATTAATGGCGACGGTGGCCTGCGAAACGTGCGGTCTCGTGCAGCGCCTGCCGCCGCTGGCGCCCGGCGCGGCGGCTGAATGCGCGCGATGCCGCGCGCGACTCGCTCGCGGTGATGACGGCGGGAGCAGCCTGGCGCGGACCGCGGCGTTCTCGCTGGCCGCGCTGATGTTCTATCTGCCCGCGAATCTCTATCCCATCTTGCGGCTCGAATGGTACGGCGCCCACTCCGAGAGCACCGCGTGGGACGGCGCGATCGCGCTGTTCCGCCAGGGGCAGCCGGTGATCGGCGTCGTCGTGTTCCTGGCCAGCATCGCCGTTCCGTTCTTGAAGCTGCTCACGCTGTTCTACCTGGTCGCCACGGTGAAGCTCCGGTCCGCGGCCTGGCGGCGCCAGCGGACGTGGATCTTCCATGGGCTCGAGCTGATCGGACCCTGGGCGATGCTGGACGTGTTCGTGATGGCGGTGCTCGTCGCCCTCGTGAAGCTCGGCGAGCTGGCGACCGTGCTGCCGGGCCGCGGGCTCTTCTCGTTCACCGCGGTCGCGGTGCTGACGATGCTGGCGTCGACCAGCTTCGATCCGCGGCTGATCTGGGAACGCCGAGAAGACCCGCGATGACCGAGGAGACGCCCGATGCCGCGGCGCCCGACACGCTCCCCGTCGCGGGGGTCCGCCGCCGCCGTCCGTGGACCGTGTACGTCGTGTGGCTCGTGCCGGTGGTGGCCGCGGTGGCGGTGGGCGTCCTCATGTACTGGTGGATGCACGAGCAGGGGCCGACCATCACGATCATGTTCCGCGACGCGACGGGTCTCAAGCCGGGCCAGACCGAGATCCGCTATCGCGGGGTGGCCGTCGGCGAAATCTCGACCGTGGAGCTGAGCCCTGACCTCACCAACGTGACGGTTTCAGCACGCGTGCGGCGCGCCACCGCCGACATCGCGCGCGAGGGATCGATCTTCTGGATCGTGCGCCCCGAGGTCGGCATCGAGACCGTACGGGGGCTCGCGACCGTCATCACGGGTCCGTACATCGAGGTGTTTCCCGGCTCCGGCGAGCCGAAGACCGAGTTCATCGGCGTCGAGCGGCCTTCACCGGCGCTGGGCCGCCGGGGTCTTCACCTGATCCTGGCGACAAGTCAGCTTGCGTCGATCCGGCCGCGCGCGGCCGTCCACTACCGCGGTATCGTGGTCGGCATGGTGAGCTCGACCGCGCTCAGCCGCGACTCGACCGCGGCGCAGGTGCACGTGCTGATCGACCCGCGGTACGCACGGCTGGTGCGCCTTGGGTCGCGCTTCTGGAGCGCGAGCGGCGTGGATATCAGCATGAGCCTCTTCAAAGGCCTCGAGATCAACGTCGACTCGCTCCGCTCGCTCGTTGCCGGCGGCATCGCCTTTGCCACGCCGGACGGCGAGAGCCCGGCGGCGAAGGACAGCAGCATCTTCGTCCTGCACGACAAGCCAGAGAAGGAATGGCTCGCGTGGATGCCGAAGATTTCCCTTCCGGCGGGGGACTGACGCGCGAGCGGCTCGCGCCGATTCCCCAGCAGAGACTTCTGTCGTGGTACGATCGGCGCGCGTTACCAAGCGTTCGCGCCGAGAGAGGAGAGCCGACACCATGTCACAGAAGACCGCATTGGAGGACGTGAAGGTTCTTGATCTGACCCAGTTCGAAGCCGGCACATCGTGCACGGAGGCGCTGGCGTGGCTGGGGGCGGACGTCATCAAGGTGGAGAATCCCAAGGGCGGCGACCAGGGCCGCGGCGCGTCCACCGACAAGCCGGGTGTGGATTCGCACTACTTCATGCTGCTCAACGCCAACAAGCGCAGCGTCACCCTGAATCTGAGCACGCCGCGCGGCCGCGAGATCTTCACAGATTTGCTCAAGAAGGCCGACGTCATGATCGAGAACTTCGCGCCCGGCGCCATCGAGCGGCTGGGCTTCGGCTACGACGTCGTCCAGAAGATCAATCCGCGGATCATCTACGCGCAGGTCAAGGGCTTCGGCGAGGGCCCCTACGAGAACTACGTGAGCTTCGACATGATCGCCCAGTCGGTCGGCGGCGCGCTCAGCCTCACGGGCACCACGGAGACCGAGCCGCTCAAGCCCGGACCCACGATCGGCGACACCGGGACCGGCCTGCACTGCGCCATCGGCATCCTCGCCGCGCTGCACCAGCGCGAGCGGACCGGCCGCGGCCAGCACATCAAGGTGGCCATGCAGGACGCCGTGATCAACTTCAGCCGGATCGCCTTTGCGCGCCAGGCCGCCAGCGGCAAGGCGGCGATGCGTTCGGGTAATCGCAGCGCGCTCGGCACGACGGCGCCCAGCGGCCTCTACAAGTGCAAGGGCGGTGGGCCCAACGACTACTGCTTCATCTACACGACCCGCGCCGGCAACCGGCACTGGGACCGGCTGCTGAAGGCCATCGGCCGGGCCGAGCTGATCGGTGACGAGCGCTTCAACACGCCGGAGAACCGCTGGAAGCACCACGACGAGGTGGACCGCATCCTGAACGAGTTCACCCAGAGCCGCACGAAGGCCGAGGTCATGCAGATCCTCGGCGACGCCGGCGTCCCGGCCGGGGCCGTCTACGACACGATGGAGATCACGCAGGATCCCGCGCTGCAGAAGCGCGAGATGATCGTGACCGTCGACCACCCCAAGCGCGGCAAGTTCACCTTGCCCGGGTGGCCGGTGAAGATGTCCGACTCTCACGTCACGGTCGACCGCGCGCCGCTGCTCGGCGAGCACAACGCGTCGATCTACAGCGAGTGGCTCGGCTTGACCGGGGAGGATCTCGAGGAGCTCAAGGCCAAAGACGTCGTCTAGCGGTCCTGACAGCGCTCCCGCGCCGCGCGCGCTCACGGCGCCGCGCGGCGCGGGAGCCTGTCGTCTCATCGTTCTCTCAGGAACCTCTCCGTTTTCTCCTGCTCGCCGTGCGCGAGGGCCAGCCGCCACCCAGGTATTTACCCAATAGAAGATGGTGTCGCGGCTAGTAACGTAGGTTGAGTCGGTCGCCCGTTGTTGGGCTCCCCGCAGTGGATGTTCTGCAGAAGGTCGCCGCGGCTCGGCGATCGCCGTGAGGAAGCAATGGCCAAAGTGATCGGCATCGATCTCGGCACCACCAACTCGGTTGTCGCGGTGATGGAAGGCGGGACTCCCGTCGTCATCCCCAACCAGGAAGGGAGCCGCCTGACTCCCTCCGTCGTGGCCTTCACGAAGGACGGCGAGATCCTCGTCGGCCAGGTGGCCAAGCGCCAGGCGGTCACGAATCCCGAGAACACCGTGTTCTCGATCAAGCGCTTCATGGGCCGCCGCTACGACGAGGTCCAGCAAGAGATCAAGCTCGTCCCCTACAAGGTCGTCAAGGCGCCGAACGGCGATGTCCGCATCGATATTCGCGGCAAGCAGTATTCGCCGCCCGAGATCTCCGCGATGATCCTGAGGAAGCTCAAGGAAGCGGCGGAAGCGTACCTGGGCGGCCACGTCGCCCAGGCCGTGATCACGGTGCCCGCCTACTTCAACGACAGTCAGCGCCAGGCCACGAAGGACGCCGGCCAGATCGCCGGCCTCGAGGTGCAGCGCATCATCAACGAGCCCACCGCGGCCGCGCTCGCCTACGGCCTGGACAAGAAGAGCGACGAAGAGATCGCCGTGTACGACCTCGGCGGCGGCACGTTCGACATCTCGGTCCTCGAGCTCGGCCAGGGCGTCTTCGAGGTCAAGGCCACCAACGGCGACACCCACCTGGGCGGCGACGACTTCGACCAGCGCGTGATCGACTGGATCGCCGACGAGTTCAGGCGCGAGCAGACCGTCGACCTGCGCCGCGACCGCATGGCGCTCCAGCGGCTGAAGGAGGCCGCGGAGAAGGCGAAGATCGAGCTCAGCTCGACACTCCAGACCGAGATCAATCTGCCGTTCATCACCGCGGACCAGACCGGCCCCAAGCACCTGGTCATGACGTTGACGCGCGCCAAGCTCGAAGCGCTCGTCGCCGACCTGGTCGAGCGCACGATCGGACCCTGCAAGCAGGCGATGAAGGACGTCGGCGAGGCCGCGTCGGACATCGACGAGGTGGTGCTGGTCGGCGGCCAGACGCGGATGCCGAAGGTGCAGGACCTGGTCAAAGAGCTCTTCGGCCAGGACGCGCACAAGGGCGTCAACCCCGACGAGGTCGTTGCCGTCGGCGCCGCGATCCAGGGCGGCGTGCTCGGCGGCGACGTCAAGGACGTGGTGCTGCTCGACGTCGCGCCGCTCTCGCTCGGCGTCGAGACCCTCGGCGGCGCGCTGACCGTGTTGATCCCGCGCAACACCACGATCCCCACGCGGAAGAGCGAGATCTTCAGCACCGCCGCCGACGACCAGACCGCGGTCGACATCCACGTGCTACAGGGCGAGCGGCCCCTGGCGCAGGACAACCGCACGCTCGGCCGCTTCCGCCTCGAAGGCATTCCGCCGGCGCCGCGCGGCATCCCGCAGATCGAGGTCACGTTCGACATCGACGTCAACGGCATCTTGAACGTCTCGGCGCAGGACAAAGCGTCGGGCCGCGAGCAGAAGATCACGATCACCGCGTCGTCGGGGCTCAGCAAGCAGGAAGTCGAGCGGATGGTGAGGGAGGCGGAGGCCCACGCGAGCGATGACGCGCGCCGGCGCGAGGAGATCGAGGTGCGCAACCACACCGACGCGCTCCTCTACTCGACGGAGCGCTCGCTCGCCGAGCACGGCGCGAAGCTGTCCGAGGCCGAGCGCGCCGCGATCGAGGAAGCGCTCGGTGAAGCGCGTGAGGCGGGCAAGGGCGACGATATCGAGCGCATTCGGCGCGCCCAGGAGAGCTTGAAGCGCGCCACTCAGACGCTCGCGGAGGCGATGTACCGCGAACGTCGCGGCGGCGCGCCCAACGGCCCGGGGAGCCCCGGCGCGCCGCCGAACGGCGACGTCGTGGACGCGGAATTCAGGCACATCGACGACCAGAAGCAGTGAAGGTCGCGCTGCGGTGAAGACGCAGTGGGAGGTCTGAGATGAACGGAGCAGCATTCGATTCTGATTGGCGGGGCATGGCGTGGCTCGCACGCAACTGGTGGGCGATCGCGCTCCGCGGCGTGGCCGCCGTCGTCTTCGGGATCTTGGCGCTGTTGCTGCCGGGCACCACGCTGGCAGCGCTCGTTCTGCTGTTCGGCGCCTACGCGATCCTGGAAGGTGTGTTCAGCCTCATCGCGGCCGTGCGCGGCCGGACGGACGAGCCCCGGTGGCTGCTGGCGCTCCAGGCCATCGTGAGTATCGCCGCTGGATTCGTCACGTTCCTCTGGCCGGGGCTGACGGCCCTCGTGCTCCTGTACGTGATCGCGGCGTGGGCGCTCGTCATCGGCGTGCTTCAGATCGTGGCGGCCGTGCGCTTGCACAGCCGGATCCGGGGTGAAGGGTGGCTCGTCCTCAGCGGGATCCTGTCCGTGATCTTCGGCGTCTTGATGATGTGGGCGCCGGGCGCGGGCGCCCTCGCGCTGGTCCTGTGGATCGGCTCGTACGCGATCGTCTTCGGCGCCCTGCTGATCGTCCTCGCGTATCGACTGCGCGGTTGGCGACTCAAGGCCGAGGAGCGCCTGTCGCGCGCCGCGTAGCACACGTCGGCTGACTCGTCCGCACGCCGAGCTCCCTCGGAGTATCATCGCGTCGACGATGGAGGTGTGGACGCGATGAGGATCACGAGCGTCATCCAGGCCGGAGGCCGAAGCACGCGCATGGGCGGCCGGCCGAAGGCGCTGATCGAGCTCGGCGGCCGCCGGATCATCGAGCGCGTGCTGGCCGCGCTCACGCCGGTGGTCGACGACGTCATGCTCGTGACCAACACGCCGGAGCTCTACGCGTTCCTCGGGCTGCCGATGGTCGCCGACGTCTATGCCGACCACGGCTCGCTCGGCGGCATCTATTCGGGCCTCAAGGCCGCCTCCGGCGACGCCGCGTTCACGGTCGCCTGCGACATGCCGTTCCTGCATCCGGACATCGTGCGCCTGGTGGTCGAGCGCGCGGGGCAGGGAGACGTCGTGATCCCGCGGGTCGGGCATCAGCTCGAGCCCCTGCACGCCGTCTACGCGAAGGCCTGCCTGCCGCACATCGAGGAACGCCTGCTGGCCGGCCAGCTCAAGATCGTCGAATTCCTGGAGCGCGTGCGCGTGATCGAGGTCGCCGCGGCCGACGTCGCGCGATTCCGCGAGCCGCGCGTGGCCTTCATGAACGTGAATACGCCCGAGGAGCTCGCGCAGGCCGAAGCGCTGGCGGCCCGCATCGGCTGACCCGCTTGACTTCCGCCATCGGCGGCGCGATCGTCTGCTTTGCTCTTCGCCGGACTCACACGATCGCCGAGAGAGGAGAATCGCGATGCCGTTCTACGAACGAGGCCCCGTCCGCATCCACTATCAGGAAGTCGGTTCAGGCTTTCCCCTGCTGCTGATCCCCGGCGGCGGGCTCAATTCGGCGCTGTCGTCCTGGCAGACGGCGTCGCCGTTCGACCCGATGCAGCGCTACAAGGACGACTTCCGGTGCATCTGCGCCGACCTGCGCAACGCGAACCCCGGCAAGTCCACCGGGCCGCTGGAGGTCGAGCGCCCCTGGGACGCCTACACCGACGACCAGCTCGGGCTGATGGACCATCTCGGCATTCAAGAATTCCTGGTCATGGGCTTCTGCATCGGCGGGCCGATGATCCACAACTTGATCCGGCGCGCGCCGGAGCGCGTGGTCGCCGCGGCGATGATGCAGCCGAGCGGCTTCCGGCCCGAGATTCCGGACCTGTTCTATCAGAACAACATGAAGGGCTGGGGGCCGCCGCTCTGCGAGAAGCGGCCCGAGCTCTCGATGAGCATGGTCCACGACTTCCTCACGAGCATGTACACCAACCGCGCCGACTTCGTGTTCACGGTGTCGCGCGATTTCGTGCGCTCGATCAAGACGCCGCTGTTGATCGCGCCCGACGACGTGCCGGCGCACCCGTACAAGGTCGCGATGGAAGTGGCCAGCCTTGCGCCGAAGTCCGAGGTGACCATCTATCCGTGGAAGGATTCGCCGGAGCACATCGACGAGGTCGTGGAGCACGCGCGCCGCTTCCTGAAGGGGCACGTGCCCGCGGCTGCCGCGCGTCCGGCGCGCGTGTAGCCGGTACCGCGCAAGGGGCGCTGGTGCGGTGAGGGGGCCCGACCGCACCAGCGCCGCTTGCGGCCGACGCGCTCCAACCGCGTCGGCCCGAAACTTCGCCGGGGTCTAGCCCTGGCTGAGGAGAAGGTCGGAGCGGTCGTACTCCTGATTCGAATCGACGGCGGCCGGCTGGATCTCCGGCTCGCGCGGGACCGGCGTCGTGGCCGTGTCGGTCGCCTTCGCGGGCGCGATGGCCGCGGGCTTGCCTTGCGCTTGGGAGTGGGTCGACTTCTCGATGGCCCAGCCCGTTCCCAGAGCGACGAGCACCGCCAGAGCGCTGATGCCGATCATCCGAGTCTTGTTCATCGCCGTCTCTCCTCCTCGAATCCGAGCGTTGCCTGAGAGCCTGTCCCTTCGTCGGTCTGCACATAAGGCAACGACGATGCCAAGCGGCCCAACACGCCAACGCCTCTGCGCGCGGACCGGTGCTGTGGCGGCGGCGAGCTCGCGATTTCGGTCGCTTGCGTTGCGGAGAAGCTCGACCCGGTTGCTGCTCAGCGCCGCGCATCCGCGCGATGCACGGGCAGACCGCTTCGGGCGTTCTGCCTGATGCGTCCCGAGATGCCCGGAACAGCGCTAGGGCTTGGGGATCCGCAGGGTCTTGCTGATCATCAGCGACCCGGACAGGAGGAAGAGCAGGACGATCGCGTGCCACTCGACACCGAGCGCGTCGATCGGATAGAGCGAGCCGCGGTGGAACGCGAGCATCAACAAGGCAAGCGGCACGATGCTCGTCGGGATCGGCGTGCCTTCGAAGTATTCGACCTTGCCCGTTTGCGTCGCGAGACTCTCGGCGGTGACGTTGTAGCGCGCGAGTCGGCTCACGCCGCACCCGACGAAGTACAGGAGGACCAGCTGATCCAGGCGCGTGTTGGCGCCCGCGGCGAAGGCGATCGACGCGGGCGCCACGCCGAACGACACGACGTCCGCCAGTGAGTCGAGCTCGCGGCCGAGCGCGGAGGAGGAGTGCCGCCCCCGCGCGATCCGGCCGTCGAGCACGTCGAAGGCCAGCGCCACCGGGATCAACGCCGCGGCCAGAAACAGATGCCACGCCGCGCGCGTGCTGAGAAACGTCATCGCTTCGAAGATGGCGAGCATCCCGCAGAAGGCGTTGGCGATCGTGAAGAAATCCGCGAGCTGAAAGCCGCGGATCATCGAGAAGTGCCGGTGACGTGGCTGCTGGGACGCGGTCACCGCGGGGCGCGGCCGTCGGCCGGATTCAGATCGGGGATATTGGCGGCCGACGCGGCCAGCAGCGGCGATTTCGTCACCTTGAGGGCGGCGGCCGCGGCGGGATTCTCGGTGATCTTCGCCATCACGGCCTCGCGAGCCCGGTTGAAGTAGTCGCGATTGGTGGCGACGAATTCGCGCGAGCTGCGCAGGCCGGACAGATAACCGTTGATCTCCGGCACCACGTAGCGCGCCACCATGTCCCAGCTGCGCCGCGTGTTCTCGGGGTTGGCCCAGTCGTGCACGAAGCCGACGACCGTGCCGAATCCGCCCGAGGCCTCGAGGAGCGACTTGATCCGCGCGATGAGATCGTCCGGCGTGCCGATCGTCGCGACGGCGCCGGAGACGAAGGCCGTCTTGTCGACCGCTTCGTCGGCGGTCTTGTACGGGCGCGCGCCCGGCCGCTGCAGGGTGCCCGTGATGTACTCGTTGTGGTGGCGCAGCAAGCCCTCCCGCGCCTCGGCGCGCGCCTGCTCGCGCGTCTCCGCGATGTGCCAGCTCATCAGCACGCGCCAGTCCTTGCGGTCGACGCGCTGGCCGTGCTCGGCGGCCGCGGCTTCCGCGAAGCCCCACTGCGTCGGCAGCGCGTTCAGACCTTCTTCGGAGAGCGAGCCGACCGAGATGACGCCGATGCCGTGCTTTCCGGCCAAGGTCATCCCCGAGGGACTGATCTGCGAGGCCACCGCAAAGGGCATGTCTTGCTGCAGCGGTAAGAGCTGCAGCGCGGCGTCCTGCAAGGTGAACCAGTCGGACTTCACGGTGAGGCGCTCGCCGCGCATCAGGCGGCGGATGACGCCGATCGCCTCGTCCTGACGGTCGCGCAGTAGCATCGGATCGATGCCGAGCGTGTGCGCGTCGGACGCAAGCGCGCCCGGTCCGGTACCGAAGATGACGCGCCCACCCGTCATGTAGTCGAGCTGCACGATACGCTGCGCGACGTTGAACGGGTGGTGATAGGGCAGGGACACGACACCGGTCGCCAGCTTGATCCGCTTCGTCCGCTCGCCGGCGGCCGCCAGGAACATCTCGGGCGAGCCGATCATCTCCCAGCCGCTCGAATGGTGCTCGCCACACCAGAACTCGTCGTACCCGAGCTCGTCGAGCTGCGCGACCAGGTCGAGATCGCGCCGGAACTGCAGCATCGGATGCTCACCGATGGGGTGGTGCGGGGCGAGGAACGCGCCGAATCCTAGACGGGTCATGCCGAGACAGTACTCCTTGACACGTCCGCTGCGCCAGCGGAACATCCCGCCCATGCGAGAAATCCCGGAAGACCTGCGCCTGCCGACAGACATCGACGAGCAGCCCATCGTGCGGACCGCGGCCGCCCTGCGGCCGGTCATCCGCGGTTTTCGCGACGAGATCGACCGCGAGCAGCGCCTGCCGAAGGCGCTGGTCGAACAGTTCCACGCGGCAGGCTTCTACAGCATGGTGATGCCGCGCGCCCTGGGTGGCTTGCAGGTCGATCCGTTGACATACGTCCGCGTCGTCGAGCTCCTGGCCGAGGGCGCGGGCTCGGCCGGCTGGAACGTGGCCAACAACAGCATCGGCCAGCTGGTCACGCTCGGCTTGACGGACGAGGGCGTCAACGAGGTCTACGCCCGCGGCGCCGACACGGTCATCGCCGGCACCGCGGTGATGGGCGGCGGACGCGCCGTGGCCGTCGACGGCGGCTACCGGGTGACCGGGCGCTGGCCGTTCGGTACGGGCTGCCAGGAAAGCTCCTGGATGCTCGGCAGCTTTCAGATCTTCGACGGCGATCAGCCGCGCCGAAGCGCGGACGGCTTTGCCTACTGGCGAGGGATCTTCCAGCGCTCGGAAGCGCAGATCGTCGAGGGAAGCTGGGATGTCGCCGGTATGCGCGCGACGGGCAGCTTCGACTGGACCGTCACCGACGTGTTCCTGCCGGAGCGACGCACGATGGTCCACGCCGGCATTCCGCTCGATAACCAATGGAAGCGCTGGCCGGGCATCTCCTACGCGATCCCGGCGCAGGCCTGGGTCGGGCCTCACCACAGCGCCGTGATCACCGGTATCGCGCGCGCGGGCATCGAGGCGCTGATCGAGCTGGCCAGCGCCAAGACGCCGCGTGGCCGTGGCGCCGGCGCCGGTCGCTTGTGCGAGAACCCCCAGGTTCAGGACGCGGTCGGCCGCGCCGACACGATCCTCAACGCCGGCCGCGCCTACCGCAGCGTGACGGTCGCCGACGTGTGGAACACCGTCGCCGCCGGCGGCGAGACCACCTTGGCGCAGCGCGCGCGTTGCCGTCTGGCCGCGGCCAATGCCGCCGACAGCGCCCGCGAGGCGATGGATCTGATGTACCGCCAAGGCGGCAGCACCTCGTACCGGCGCGACAGCCGCCTGGCCGAGTGCTGGCGCGATCTGCACGTCGTCGGCCAGGCGGTCACGCTCATGCCCGAGTGGTACCCGATGGGCGGCCGGGTCTTCCTCGACATGGACCCGGGCCCGAGGCTGCGCTAGCCGCTCACGCGCGGCCCTGCAGCGCTCGCGCGAGCTGGTCGAGGTGGTTGTCGTCGTGCCAGGCGATCACGGCCAGAATCCCGTCGAGCGTGATGCGCCCCATGGACGGATGGATCGCGCCCCTGTCCCACTGCGCGGCCGCGAGCTTGCCAAAGAACTCCAGCGTGTCGGTCCGGCGCTGACGAAACGCGGCCAGCGCCGCGCTCACGTCGTTGACGAGGTACTGACGCTCCTCGGCCCATCGATCGGGGTTGGTCAGGATCAACTTCGGGTCGACGTCCATCGCCACGATCTGCTCCATGCGCGCCCCGAAGATCTCCTCGGTGTCGCGCAGGTGACACACGATTTCCTTCGCGGCCCAGTTCTTGGCGTCGGGTCGTCTTGTGAGAACGGCGTCGCTCTGACCTTTGATCGCGGCGGCCAGCGCGTCGCCGGTGCGGGTGAGATGCTGCAAGCGCTGCTCGCGCGGCTTCCTGGCGTAGTCTTCCAAAGTTGGCATCGCGATCTCCTCCGCTCCGCGTGTGAGCTCCTGGCGTGGCATCGTCCACGCGGCGGGAGACGCGATCAATTACTTCGAACGTAATCGATTCAGCCGAGACCTCCCATCTCGCAGATGATGCGCCACTCGGCGTCCGTCACCGGCTGGACCGAGAGACGCGCGAGCCTCACCAGCGCCATGCCCTTGAGCCGCGCGTTCGCCTTGATCTGATCGAGGCCGACCGGCGTTGGCAGCGGCCGCACCGCGGCGACGTTGACCGCGCTCCACTCCGCGTCGGTTGAATCCGGGTGCGCCTCCGCGACCACCTTGACGATCCCGACGACCGCGCGCTCCTTGCCGGTGTGGTAGAAGAACGCCTGCTCGCCCTTCTTCATCGCGCGCAGGTGATTGCGGGCCGAGAAGTTGCGAATGCCCGTCCACTCCGCGCCGCCGCGGCCTTCGGCGACCTGCTGTGCCCAGGACCACTCTTCGGGCTCGGACTTCAGGAGCCAGTGCGCCATGGCCCCCATCCTAGCCTTGACTCGCCGGGTCCGTCGCAGGATAGTGCGATCACTTCAGAGCTCGGGCGCAGTGCGAGCCGCAGCACGTCGCGGGGCTGGGGTCCCGCCGTGCGAGGCGAGCTTACGACCGCAGTGCGAGCCGCAGCACGTCGCGGGGCTGGGGTCCCGCCGTGCGAGGCGAGCTTACGACCGCAGTGCGAGCCGCAGCACGTCGCGGGGCTGGGGCCCCGCCGTGCGAGGCGAGCTGACGACCGCAGTGCGAGCCGTAGCACGTCGCGGGGCTGGGGCCCCGCCGTGCGAGGCGAGCTTACGACCCAGAGGAGGACGATCATGAGGCTCGGCGTGGTGTTTCCCCAGACGGAAATCGGCTCGGACCCCGCGGTGATTCGCGACTACGCCCAGGCCGCCGAGAGCGCCGGCTACGACCATCTGCTCGTGTTCGACCACGTGCTCGGCGCCAAGCTCGAGCGCTTCGACAAGCTCGGCCGCCGGCCGCCCTACACGGATCAAAGTCCCTTCCACGAGGTGTTCGTGCTGTTCGGCTACCTCGGCGCCTGCACGCAGCGCCTCGAGCTCGTCACCGGCATCGTCATCCTGCCCCAGCGCCAGACCGCGCTGGTGGCCAAGCAGGCCGCCGCGGTGGACGTGTTGACCGGCGGGCGACTGCGCCTGGGCGTCGGCATCGGCTGGAACCATGTCGAGTACGAGGCGCTGAACGAGAACTTCCACACGCGCGGCCGCCGGGTCAGCGAGCAGATCGAGGTCATGCGCAAGCTGTGGACCGAGCCGATCGTGAACTTCAAGGGCACCTATCACCAGCTCGATCGCGCCGGCCTCAATCCGCTGCCGGTGCAGCGTCCCATCCCGGTGTGGATGGGCGGCATGGCCGAGCCCGTGCTCAAGCGCGTGGCCGAGATCTCCGACGGCTGGTTTCCGCAATTTCAGCCCGGTGACGAGGCGAGCCACACGCTCGACCGCGTCCGCGCCTATATGAAGGAAGCGGGCCGCCCGCTGTCGGCCGTCGGGATCGAGGGCCGCTTCACGTACGGCATCGGCGGTCCGAGCGAGTGGGTCAAGCGCGGCCGGGAATGGCAGGACCTCGGCGCCACGCACCTCTCGGTGAACACGATGGGCTCAGGCCTCTCCGGGCGCGTCCACATCGACGCGATCTTGAAAATGAAGAAGGCGCTCGACGCCATCTAGGGATGCGGGCCCCACGGAGCCGCGGTCAGGAGCTTGACCTCCTGGGACACGATCAGCGGGCGGAACTTCACCGCAAACCCGTCGACGAAGTCCTTGTTGGCGAACACCGCCGCCCAGTGCGCGCGGCGGTCGGCGTCGTCGTTGAATTTCCACAGGTGCACGAGCTGGTTGATCATGCCGGTGTCGGCCTGGAAATAGCCGATCAGCTTCTTGTCCTGACCGCCCTTCTGAAGCGCCGGATAGCCGAACTCGGTGTAGAGCTTGACAGCCTCGCCCATCTTGCCGACGTGCAAGGTATAGGTCCGCATCTCGTACACGACCATGAAATCCTCCCGGAGCGTTGTAGTTGTAGATGAAGTTGTCGATCTGAGCGGGCGCAAGCGTAGTCCGGCGCTCCGCGACGGTCAAGGATCTGGACAACGGCCCGGGAACGCACGAGGATGTGTCACCGGAGGAGCCATCCATGAAAGGCGTCGTATTTCTCGGCGATCGAAAGCTGGAGCTCAGAGAGTTTCCCGATCCGACACCAGGGCCCCGAGACGTGATCCTCGAGATCAAGGCTTCGGGCATGTGCGGCAGCGATCTTCACAACTATCGCGCCCCGGCCAATCCGGGCGGCGCGGTGACCGGCGGCATCAAGCGCGAGGCGGGCATGATCGCCGGCCACGAGCCGTGCGGTGTCGTCGCGGCGGTCGGCGCGGCCGTCAGCGACAAGGAAGCTCGCGTCGGCCAGCGCGTGATGGACCACCACTACGACGGCTGCGGCACCTGCAAGCATTGCCGCGCGGGCTGGACGCAGATGTGTCTGGCTGGAACGGTGGTCTACGGCTCGGGCGGCCACGGCGGTCACGCCAGGTACATGAAGGTGCCGGTGTCGACCCTGGTGCCGTTGCCCGACCCTCTCTCGTTCGTGACCGGCGCGGCGATCTCGTGCGGAACCGGCACGGCGTGGGGTGCCTTGAAGCGGATCAATCTGGCAGGGGGGGAGACGATCGCCATCTTCGGCCAGGGGCCCGTGGGATTGTCGGCCACGCAGTTCGCGGTCGCAATGGGCGCGCGCGTGATCGCGATCGACGTCGAGCCCGAGCGGCGAAAGCTCGCGCAGGCCTTCGGCGCCCACGAGATGATCGATCCGAAGTCGACCGACGTGGTGAAGGCGATCCGCGATCTGACGCACGGCGAGGGCGCGCACAAGACGCTCGACGCCTCGTCGGCGCCCGATGCCCGCGCCGCGGCCGTGCGCGCGGTGCGCTCGTGGGGCACGGCGTGCTTCGTCGGCGAGCGCGGCCAGGTCACCCTGGACGTGAGCCCCGATCTACTACGGCGGCAGGTGACCCTGGTCGGGTCGTGGACGTTCTCGAAGCAGGGCCAGGCCGAATGCGCCGAGTTCGTCGCCGATCGGCACATCGACGTCGAGAAGCTCTTCACGCATCGCTGGCGGCTCGAGCAGGCGGAGGAAGCTTACAAGCTCTTCGACACGCAGACGACGGGCAAGGCGGTCATTCTCCCGGCCTGAGCCGGCTGCGCCGGGAGCGCGCGCGCCGCGACGCCGGCTCGGGCCCCGCCGAGCCGGTGAGCCGGCGAATCGCCGACATCACCGTGCCGAGCAGGCCACTCGCTCGCTCGAGCGACTCGCGCGGGCCAGATGTCTCTAGCCGGCTCGAGGCCCGCGCGTGTATCGCCGTATCCAGCTCGTTCAGCAGCGACGCGAGCTGATCCGCGAGCTCGGGGAGCGTCGGTCGCGCCACGCGGGGTTCGCTCAGAAGCGCCTCGGCGGCGCCGACAGCGTGAAATAGCTCGCGACGGCCCGCCGCGCCGGCTCGTAGTCGCCCGCTGGCGCGCGTGAATCGTAGCTGAGCTCGGCCTTGAAGGAGCACGCCGGGCTCTGCGCCAGGCCGTGCTCGCGCCACGGCCGGAAGAGCGCTCCAAATCGCTCGACCGACAGCGGGACGCCCAGCGCTCCCGCGCCCAGCGGGCGCGCCGCCTGCAGCTCTGCCGCGTGGCGCCCGCGTGCGACGACGATCCGGCCGTCGCGGTCTATCGTGGCGTCGGCCACGATCATCTCGGCGCCGGCCGCATTGCGGCACGGCGGATGCCCCGGTCCGCGGCCCGCCTGCTTGTCGCAGGCGCCGCTCTTGGCGTCGCAGGCCGAGAGCTCCTCCTTCACCTTCTCGTACTTGCCCTGCATCTCGGCGGCCTGGGCGCCCGTCTCGCGGATGGTCCGCGGGTCGATGTCGAAGATGCTGATGAGCGTCTTCCACACCTCCGGCGTCACCCAGCCTTGCTCGCGCGACTCGTTGCCGATCGCGTCGACCGATACCAGGATCAGCGCGAAGACGAAGATGATCTGGACCAGCAGATCGATGAGCGTGGTGAGCGCGATGTCGCGATTGCGGGCGTGCCGGCTCTTGCCGATCACCGGCGGTATTCGACCTTGCTCAGGATGAATCGCGAGGCGTCGATGAGATGGTGATGGACCTTTCTCACCGCCTCTTCCGAGGTGCGCAGATCGTCTTGCAGGCGGTTCGCCAGGGCACCGGCGGCGTCGCTATGTTGCCGCAGCTGCTCTGCCAGGGGGCCGGAGATCTGCGCCGAGAGCTGCACCTGGGCGGCGACCGCGTCCCTGCCGAGCCGCACCGCTTTCTCGGTCATCTCGGTGAGCGCTTGCATGCCGACGGCTGATTTCGTCAGGCCGCCGCTCCAGTTGAGCACGGACTGCTCGGCCGAGCGCGTGCCGTGCTCGAGCGCCGCCAGCGCCGCCCCGGCGCGGACCATCGACTTGCTCGCGCCATCGGTGACCTCGGTCACCTGCGCCCAGGTCTGATTGGCGTCGTCCAGGTGGGCGCGCAGCTCGCCGAGCGTGGCGATGATGCCGGCGACCTCTTGCGGCAGCTTCTCGAGGCTCGTCGCGAGCTCGCCGATGCGCGCGAGCTGCGTCACGAACTGCTCGATGTTGGTCGCGGACGAGCTGACGGCCGATGTCGCGGCATCCGCGGAGCGCGCCAGCACGCCGAAGGCTCGACCCCCGGCGCGCGCGCCCGCCACTGCCTGGGTCAGCGCGCCCTCGAGCTCGCCGGAGGCGGCGCCGACGGTCGCGGTCGTCTTCCGCAGCAGGTCGGCCCGCTCGGCGAGCTCGGTGAGCAGCCCCGCGAGCTTGTCGCCGAGATTGTCGGGCGGCAAGGTGAGCGAGGCGAGGCGCGTCTCGAATTGCCGCAGGGTTGCCGCCACGTTGCCGTTGGTCTCGCGGAGAAACGTGGTCAGCTCCGTCGTCGACTCGCGCGCGATCCGCGCGAAGTCCTGGACGACGTGCTCGGTCACGTCGCGGACGGCGCCGGCCGTCCCGGTGGCCAGGCTCTCGACCTGCTCCTTGGCTCGGTCCTGGGTCTTCACGGCCTGGTTCGCGGCGGCTTCGATCTCGCGGACCGCGCGGTTGCGCACCTCGGCGAACGCCGATTCGGCGTCCGCACTGACCCGCTCGATGACCTCGGCGAACTGCTTCAGGACCTGCGCGCTCATCGTGTCGAACTGCTGGGTGACGCGGCCCGAGAGGATACGAATCGCCTCGATCGCACCGGAATACGACTCGCTCAGATGGCCCTCGGCGCGCTGCTGAGCGTGGACGATCCGAACGGTGCTGCGCTCGATAGCGCGCGCCGCTTCCGCGTACGCGTCGCCCAGCCGCCGCGCGTCGTTCTCGGGGCTGGCGAGCGCGCCGGCCGAGGTCTGGGCGAACACGATGCGCCCGGCCAGCCCGACGAACGTCGTGATGAGGCCCAGCCCGAACAGCCCGAGCACCTGCCGGCTCTCCGGCCTCTCCGCCGAGTTGAGCAAGGGCGCGAACGTGGCGACCAGGGTCGCGAGCGTGTAGATGAACCCGAGGTAGTAGAACGTCTCCCCGTCGGTCTCGGAGGCGTACTCCGTCCTCGACCTGAGCCAGAGGACGACGCCGTAGACCAGCATCAGCGCCACGACGAGGGCGATCATTGTCCAGTGCGCGACCCCGCCCGGCGCGCCCCGAGACCACCAGCTGAACGTCAGGATGACGCCGACGCCGACGGCCAGGAAGGCCAGGAACGTGGCGGGCAGGCTCTGCACGACCCGGCCCGGCATCAGTCGACTCCAGCCCAGCGCACGAGCTTGCCGCCGGCATCGTGGAAGTAGCGCTGCCAGAATTCGAGATGCGCCGCCTGCTGGAGCTGGCGATCGTTGTAGCGGCGCAGATAGATGACGATGACGTTCCAGCCCCTGAAGTCGGCCTTGACGTCGGTGGCGAAGCCCGAGCGCAGGAAGTCGTCGTAGGTGCGGCGCGGCCCGTAGTGATTGAACGCGGCGGTGTGCTGCAGCATGTCGGAGACGACGATGAGGGTCTTGCCGCCCGCGTCGGCGATCTCCTGCGAGCGCGAGATGAGCTGGAGCGTCTCGAGGATCGGCGACTGCTCGCCGACCTCGGTTGTCAGGCTCTCATCCAGCGCCGCGGTGACCGGGACGAGGAATCGTTGATGGAAATCACGCGTGATCTTCCGGCTATTTTCGTAGAGGTCGTTGCCGTGCGACGGCGGCCGGCACAGATCCGAGGTCGGCCGCAGCTGAGGGCCGCTGCGCGACCCGAACGTGGCCTTGCTGAACGTGAACAGCGCGATGCGCGAACGCACGGCGAACCGCGAGTCGTCGGCGACGTAGTCCTTGATGAAGGTGAGGGCGAAGCGCCGATGCGTCTCCGTCAACGCCTCCGACTGGTCGACGAGGATCACCGTCTGGTCGGTCGGGGCCCGGCTGAGCAGCCGCTTGTCGCGATAGACACAGTTGTCGAGCCCGACGACGGGACGGGACCAGGTGACGCCGAGCACGACGGCCAGCAGAACGACCGCGAAGCCGCCGATCCCGCTGAGAATCCAGATGCCCCGCCGGTCCTGGCTGCTCAGCGGCACGGCGTCAGCTCTTGACTTCCCATGCCTCGCGAATCAGCTTTTCCCGGATGTCGCGCTCGAGCTTGTTGAAGGAGTAATCGCGGCGCCGGATCTCGGCGGTGCGGAGGTTCTGGACGGTCGCGTCGTTCTGCCGCGCGATCTCGCTGAAGTCCTTCATCGCGCTGTCGTACGAGCGCGACAGGCGCTCGTCGCTCTCCGGGATGGCCTCGGGCGCCTGGGCGAGCTTGTCCTCCAACGTAAAGCCCTTGTTGTTGAAGTAGAGGGGAGCCGGCGACACCCGGGCGCGCGCGTTGGTCTGGCGGTAGCGCTGCAGCAGGATGTTGCACGCGTCCTGGATCTCCGCGACGTCGCGCACGAACGTCCGGCGCTGGTCGTCGCTCCGGCTGACCAGCTGCTGGAAATACTCGATGTTCGACTTCACGTCCGAGAAGAGGTGCGCCTGCTCCTGCACGACCCGATCGAAGACCTCATCGACCCGGCGGCTGTACGCCGCCTTGGCCGTCTCGTACGCGGCCCGCCTCGCGTTGAGCTCGCGATCGAGCTCGCCGTAGCCTGGGTACGGGTCGTCGAAGCGATAGCCCTTGTACGAGGCGAAGATGCCGAAGATGACCGCCAGCATGACGAGGATCGAGGAAAAGACGTCGCCGAAGCCGACGGGATTCGCGGCGAAGCGCTGCCACGCCAATCTGGCGGCGCGCCACTGATCGAGGTCGGGGGCGGCGTACGCCGGCGCAGCGCCGGGCGCCGACACCGCCGGCTGCGACTGCGCGATGTCGTTCGTCGCGGCGCGATAGTGCGCGGCCGCCAGGGTGACCATGAAGAAGCACGCGTAGAGCGCCGCGGCGCCCGTCAGGGCGAGCGCCTTGCGGCCGGCGCTTCGATGGTTCACGTACCGCAGGAGGCTTCCTGACAGGATCGCCAGGCTGATGTTGACGATCGAGAGCGTCATCGCGATCAGCACGCCGCCCAGCAGGCCGAAATCGCTGCCCTCCGCGTAGAACGCGGCCAGGGACACCCACTCGACGAGCGCCAGCGCGGCCACGATCGCGAAGTGATACAGCTGCGACGCCGGATAGGACGCGGCCCGATGGTGGAGGTTGTGCTTCTGCTGGAACCATCTCAGATGCTTGAGCGCCCGGGCCTCGTTCTCCTTGGCCTGATAGAGCGCGGTCGCGTGCTCCGACTTGAGCTTTTCGAGATTCGGCTCGACGGCGGTCAAGAGGCGGGCGAAGGCGTCGCGCGTCTGGCCGAGGTCGATCTTCGCCGCGGTCGCCTTGCGATCCAGCTGAAGCTTCGCGAGGCTCTCTTCGCAGCTCTCGCGCCGCTGCCTCGCCAGCCCGACGAAGTGCGCGCAGATCTCCGATTCGGTGACGTCGAGCGAAGCGCTCAGCGTCTTGGGATTGTCGTGGCGGGCCGCATCGGCCGCTTTCTGATCGATACCGAGGGTGCGGCTGGCCGTTTCAACGAGCTTCTGCATCTCGGGGACTCCCGCGGTCAGCGTCTCTTCGGTACGCACTGTCGACGCCGGGCTTCCCCGGCTCGTTTAGGTTTAGGACATCGTTCGCGCTTCGGCAAGTGTTTTCTCTTCGAATTCCGCTCTTGACGCCGAACGTGCCCAATGGTTTCATGCGGCTGACCGGTACGCGGCGAGAGGAGCATGAGCACGAGATTTCGGTTCGCCGTTCTCGCACCGATCCTGCTCTGTATCGAGGCAGCCGCGGCGCCGCAGTCGTCAGCATCGACCCGAATCGAGAGCGACCGACAGAGAACTCTGCCCTGAGCACCATCGCGAGCAGTCCTGGTGAGTAGCCGCGCGCCGTTCGGCGCGACCCGACAGTCGGCGGCGGCGCCCGAGTTCAGCCTCGCCCTCGCCGGTACCGTCATCAAGGCTCGCTATCGCGTCAACGCCGTCGCGTCGGTCAACCGCGACGTCGTGGTGTACTCCGCCGAGGACCTGCGTCACGGCCGGCCGATCGCGCTGAAGGTGCTGCGGGACGAGTTCGCCGCTGACGCGGCGTTCGTCGCCGCCGTGCGCAACCAGGCGGGCGCGCTCACCGCGTCGGCGCACGTGCTCCGCGGCGTGCAGCGGGTCTACGAGTTCGGCGTGACGGAGACGGGCCAGTTCTTCATCGCGCTCGAGTGGGCCGAGGGCGCGACCTTGCGTGAGGTCCTCGGCTCGGGCGGTGCGCTCGCCGAGGCCACAGCGCTGCGCGTGGCGATCCTCGTCGGCGAGGCTCTCGAGGCGCTTCATCACGATCGACTCTTTCACGGTCATCTCGGACTCGATTCGGTCCTGATGGTCACGGACGGCGAGCGCATCCGGCTCGTCGGCGCCGAGCTGGCCGCGGCCTACCGCACGCCCATCGGGCTGCGCCTGGGCGACGGGTTCGCGCTCGCGTATCGCGCGCCCGAGCAGATGCATGGCGGCGAGACGACCGCCGCGTCCGACGTGTACGCGCTCGGCATGCTGCTGCGCGACTTGCTGACGACCGGGCGGACAGGGAAGGCCGCCGACGGCGCCGCCGCTCCGCCGCTGTCGCCGGCTCTCGAGCGGATCATCGCGAACGCGCTCGAAGCGCGACCCGACCGGCGCTACCCGGACATCAGCGTGATGGTCAACGACATCTGGGGCGCGACGGCCGTGCTGCCCGAGCCCGAGTCGCGCGCCCGCTCCGTGAAGGCCCGTGGCAATCCGCGCCGCCGGGTACGGCGCCGGCGGCCGCCGTTCGCACTGCGGATCACGGCCGCCGCCGCGACGGCGTGTGTCGTGGCCGCGGTCGTCTGGGTCACAGGGTTCGAGCGGATCGCGTCGCAGCTCTCGCAGCTCTACAGTCGAGTCGCGCCGCCCCCGGTCACCGCCGTGCCCGTCCACCAGGACTTGGCGCCGGCTCCGGTGGCGCCCACGGCCGTGTCCGGTTCGGCTGATCAGGCGCTGGCGCCTGCCGACGTCCGGACCGTCAACGACGCGCCGACCGCGAAGCGACCGCCCGAGAGCGCGGCTCCGGCTCTCGCGCCCGCCGAGCGACCGTTGCCGGCTCCCGTTGTCGAACGCGTGCGTTCCGTCGGCGATCCACGTCCCGCGGCCGAGTCCGGCGCGCCGAGCCAGATCCGATCGTTGGGCGATCCCAGAGCGTTCGAGCCGAGGCGGGCCGAGCCACGCGCCGCCGTCGAGACGAAACCGTCGATCGACGCTCGACGCCCCGCCGAATCGCGAGCTCGCGGCGAGTCCACGACGCCACTCGCGCCGCGGACGCCAGTCGAGCCGCGCGCTCGCGTCGAGCCGCGCGCCGCTGCGGCGTCTCAGGCTCCGGTCGAGCTTCGCGTGACGTCCGAGTCGCCCGCGCCAGCAGAGCGCACCGACCGAGACGTCGGCGACGGCAGCGCCATCATCGACTGGCTCCTGAAGGACCGGCGCTAGCCCCTCTCGCCGTCGCCCGCTGTCCCGTGCCGATCCGGTAGTGTCACTTCGCTCGCTGATGCCAAACCGGCCACTGGTGAACGACGCACCACGTTGCGAATCAGCACTTTAGGCAGGCGGCGGGGGGCTTGCTATGCGGTAGGTGTTCGGCCCTGCTCGTCCACAAGGAGGGGTCAATGTTCGAGCTCATTCAGCGAATCCCAGAACCATGGCGTGAGCTGATGGACCTGCTGATCGCCCCGCTGGCGTGGATCCCCCGCATGCAACATGCGATGTGGGATTTCTTCTTCGCGCCGGGACCGTGGTGGCTCATCACGGCGAAGTATCTCTTCCTCGTCTTCCCGGCTCTGCTGGCGGTCGCCGCGGTCTGGTGCACGCAGCTCTCCATCTATACGCTGCCGTTCCGCTCGGGACGCGCGCAGTTCATCCCGACCATGATGCTGACGTGGTGGGACGCCGTGCGCGCCGTCTGGCTCTACTGGGTCGGCATGTTCCGGTTCGTTGCGGTCGTCCTCGGGTGGGTGGTGACGTTCAGCACCTTCGTCGCCAAGCTCCTGCTCGAGGTGATCCGCCAGATCTTGCTCATGCCGTTCACGATGACGGGCCGGATGACGGAGAGCTACTTCAAGCCTGGCGTGCCGTGGGTGGCGTTCGTGATGCTCGTGTTCTGGTGCGTGCTCGAAGCCGCCATCTTCACCTACACGCTGATGCCGACGGTGACGGAGCTCCTCGCCGACCTGGTCGGCGGCGACTCCACCGCGCGCTACACGGGCCCCATCCTCTATTTCTTCCTGCTGCTGCTCGTGATGGGCAGCTTCGCGTGCGTGCAAACCTTGATGGACGCGGTGAAGAAGCGCGAGTGGAAGTACATCGTGCAGATGGTCGTCGTCGAGCTGTTCGTGATGTTCTTCGAGGTCATGTTCCTCTACCGCGAGCTCATCGACGCGCTGACGCCGTGGATCTCGCAGCAGACCGGCATGAAGCTCGGCCTCACGGTCACGCTCGCGCTGTCGGCGTTCGGCTGGATCGGTATCCGCGGCATGACGTGGTTCCTCTTCGGTCAGTTCGGGACGCCGCCGATGCTCGCCTTCATCTCGCGGCGCCCGATGGTGGACGAAGACGCCCCGCGCCCCACCAACGGTAAGCCCGCGCCCGCCTGGTGGCGACAGCCCGTGGCGGAGCTCAAGCAGGAGATCGAGTGGCTGCACAAGAAGAGCGAGGAGATGCTCGACTACCTCGTGTTGCCCGTCCTGCAGGTCGCGGCGGCCGCGGTCAACTTCGGGATGGTGCTGGTCGCCTCGCGTCAGGTCTTCTCACTTCCGTTCAAGGACGGCAGCGAGGTCACGCAAACCTGGCACATCCTCCAGACCATGCATCTGCACCAGGCGCCCAGAAAGCCGGCCACCTTATGAGCCGCCTGAGCCGCTCGCTCATCGCTCGGGTGGTCGCTGCCGCGGTGCTCAGCGTCGCCGTCGTGGTGTCGGCGGCGGAAAACGAAGAACCGAAGGCGCCGCGGTCGACCCTCTTCATCGGCGTCGACACGAGCGGGTCGTTCCGGCCCGCCTACGACGACGCGCTGACGTTCGTCTCGCACTACCTCTACGGGCACATGCACGAGCTCGGCGGCCTGTCCAAGCCGCGCGATGTCTTCGTGACGGCGATCGGCGGCAAGGACAACAACGAGCCGAAGCCGTTCCATCCGATCCACGACTTCAACAACAAGGACGTCAAGCAGATCGAATCCGACCTGCGCAAATGGTTCCCGCCGACCGACACGCTGACGGACTTCAACGTGTTCTTCCAGCAGGTCGCGCGCACCGTGAAGGACCGCAACCTGGTCCTGGCGCCGATCACCGTCGTGGTGGTCAGCGACGGCGTGCCCGACGTCCGCGACGGGTCGGTCAAGTCCGGCTCGCCCGACTCCTACCGGCAGATCGACCTGAGCCCGCTCGACTATCTCTCGAAGAACGTCACGGTGCGCCTGGTCTACGCGAGCCCGAAGGTCGGCGACAACTGGCGCAAGCTGGTCAAGCGCGACCGTGTCCGCTTCTGGGCCGTGGAGCACGAGGTGATGCGCGGCTGGCGCGCCCAGATGAAGCCCGACACCGAGCTCCCCAACCAGGACCGCTTCTGGAAGTGGGTCAAGGACAACGTGGACTATCGCGTTCGGCGCGGCGTCTAGCTCCGCGCCGCTTCAATGACGCCTCGGCCGGCGGGGCTCCCAGCCCCGCCGGCTTGCAGCGCGCGCCCCTATGGGGCGTTCGGCTCGTCTGACGCCGCGCCGGCGATCCAGAACGCGCCGGCGAGCAGGACGCTCGCGCAGCCCACGGTGTAGGCCAGCCGCCGGCCGTGCCACAAGCTGTCGAACCATTCCCTGAGCTCGGTCGCCATGACGTTCGCTTTCCCGCCGTAGAGCTCGAGCGTTCGCAGATACTGCTTGGTTTCCTCCGGCTGGTAACCCTGGACCTCGCCCGTCGAGGCTACGAAGATCCCCACCGCGCTGACGAGGCCGGCCACCAGGATGGCGCCGGCGATCAGCCGCAGAGCTCGACCGACCATGGCCGGTCGGTCCGTGCGGCTACGCGTCGGCCGCGACGGCGGGCTCGCCGAGCGAGAGCATCAGCCGATTGGCCCAGTTGAAGAACGCCGAGGCGTGAATGACGTCGGCGATCGCGAGATCGTCGAGCCCGGCGCGGCGCAGCCGATCGACGTGCTCGGGCCCGAACGTGCTCGGCGTCGCGCTCAGCGCCACCGAGGCCGCGACGATCGCGCTCCAGCGCTCGCCGAGGTCGGCGCCGACGCCGGCGTCGAGCAGGCGATCGACGTCGCTCTCGCGCTTGGAATAGGTCGCGGCGTGACGCGCGTGCACGGAGGCGCAGTAGAGACATCCGTTGAAGCGGGACGTCGCGGCGGCGGCCAGTTCGCGCTCGGCGCGCGGCAGGCCGGCATCGGGGTTGTAGAAGATGTCCTTGTCAGTGCGGGTCCGGGCCTCCAGCGCATCGGGGTCCCGGGCGAGTAGACGGAAGTACGGCGACTTCACCCGCGCCGCATCCACCAGGCTCGCCATGTGGCGCGCGCTCATCTCCTCGACGGCGAGCGGCTCGAGCCAGGGAAGCCAGTCCAGCTGTGCGCGGGTGAATGCGGCCGGCGCTTTGTGCTCGGGCGGCATCAGAACTTTGTCGCTCATATGGTGACCTCGCGCTACGGCCGGCCGGCCAGGACGCGCAGTCCCGCGACCACTCGGATCTGGAAGGACAGAAACGCGACGATCTGCGAGATCGTCACGATGTCGGTCGTGGACCAGCCGGCGTCCAGCAGGGTCTTCAGCGACGCCGGTGCTGCGTCGCGGGGATGAAAGACGAGCATGTGCACGTGCTCGAACGCCGCGGCGAGCCGCGGGCCGAGGCCGCGGAGGGTGGCCGCGCTCGCGCGATAGATCGGTCCGGCGCTGTCTTCGCGGCTGAGCGGCCCCGCCGGGTAGCTGCCGTAGGGGCCTTTCGTCTTCGCCTCGGCCACTGCCGCGTCGACGGCGTCCCTCAGCGCCGTCGAGGCGCCGCTCTCGACGAGACGCTCGCCGTAGCGGGCGGCGACGATGGCGGCGCCGTGCAGGCCGGCGACGAACGCGCCCACCGCGAAGCGGTCCTGCAGGGTCACGGAGCCCGGCTTCTCCGGTGCGAAGAGCGCCCGGTACGTCGCCTGTGCGTGCGTACGGGCGTCGGGTCTGCGGGCCCGGATCGCGTCGAGATCGGATCCCGGAGCGATCCCGACCAGCGCGTCGATGACGTCGGCGTCGGTTGCTGGCATCTTCAGCGTCCTCTCGGCTCGGTGGTGACACGCATGTGCCGGACTTGCGCCGCGTCGCGTCCCCAGCCGAGCGTCGGCGCGACGATCTCGGCGACGAGCGCGATCGATCTGAGGATGAACGGGTGCGGCGGATCGATCGAATGCACCTGTACCGCGAGGTCCGTCGATCGCGCGAGCGTGCTGTCGGTCTGAAGCGAGGCGATCACGTCGTCCGGCGTGCCGAGATGCGCGTCCATCCCGGTAATCATCGACGAGAGGGATCCGTCGCCGGTCGGGCGGCCCAGCCTGGTCAGGCGCGCGCGGTGTCGCCCGAGCCCGATCTCGGCCAGACGCAGGGCCTCGCGGCGGTCGTCGGCGACGAAGACGGTGCGCGAGGCCAGGATGCGCGGCTCGCGTCCCTCGGGCAGCGCGTCCATGTACGCGTCGATCATCGGATTCTGAATCTCGGGAAGTGACAACTCGGGCGCGTTCGCCGGCCGCGGCTGCGTGCGCGAGAGCATGAGACCGTCGCCGGCCGCGCCGGCGCGTCTGGCGCCTTCGACCGTGAACGTCGCCTGCCACACGCGTTCGACCAAGCCTGGATTGGCCGGATAGAGCCGATCCTTGCCTCCAGGCAGCGGCCGGCCCGCCCAGGCGTCGCGCAGGACGTCGAGATGGTCGACGAGCAGGGTGGTGCGCTCGGCGCTGTTTCGTCCGAACGTCGCGTACGAAGACAGGTTGCCGCCGCCGCCGACCCCCACCTCGAGGCGCCCCCCACACATCAGATCGAGCACGGCCGCGTCTTCCGCCACGCGGATCGGCAGCTCGAGCGGCAAGGTGACAATGCCCGTCCCGAGTCGAATGCGCGTCGTGAGGGCGGCGGCCTGGGCCAGGAAGACGAACGGCGCAGGCAGGCCGCCCTCGTCCTCGTGGAAATGGTGCTGCGCGATCCACGCCGAGTCGAAACCCAACCGCTCGGCGTGCGCGATCTGCTCGAGTGCCAGCCGATAGCGCTCGGCGGGATCCGCCTGATCGAGCAGGCGCGTGAAGAAGCCCAGACGTTTCGGCAGGGTGGCGAGCGTCATCTGCCGCCATTATGCATCATCGCGATGGCGTCCGACTTTCGCCGCTCGGCCGGTCAGGCCGTCAGGTCGTGCCGGTCAGGAAAACACGATGAGGCCGCGCGCGAGCTCGCCGGCCGCGAGAGCACGGAAGGCCTCGTTGGCCTCGTCGAGGCCATAGCGGCGCGTGATCAGCTGATCGATCTCGAGCTTGCCGGCCAGGTAGAGCATGGCAAGCCGCGGCAGGTCCTCGCGGGTGCGGGCGCTGCCGTAGCTCGAGCCGCGGATCACGCGCTCGGCGGTCACGAGCGGCCGCACGTCGAGCGGCACGGTGGCGCCGGTCTCCGGCACGCCGATCAGCACGCAGGTGCCTCCCGGGGCGAGCGCCTCGATGGCCTGCTGGACGGCGCGCGTGTCGCCGACCGCCACGAACGTATAGTCAGCGCCGAGCCGCGTGAGTCGGCGGATCGCCGCGATCGCGTCCTCGCGCGAGGCGTCGACTGCGTGCGTCGCGCCGAGCGCACGCGCGTGATCGAGCTTGGCGGCCTTGACGTCGACCGCGATCACCGGATGCGCGGCCACCAGCGCGCCGCCCTGCACGACGTTGAGGCCGACGCCGCCGACCCCGAACACTGCGATGCTCGCGCCAGGCGGCACCGCCGCGGTGTTGATCACCGCGCCGACGCCCGTCATCACCGAGCAGCCGATCAGCGCCGCGCGGTCGAGCGGCACGCTCGGGTCGATCTTGATCGCGCACGACTCGTGCACGACGGTCGACGACGCGTACGTCGCCACATGGCCATAGTGATAGACGGCGCGGCCCTGGAGCGACATGCGCGTGGTGCCGTCCGGCAGCACGCCGCGGCCCGGCTGGCGCCGCTCGCAGAGATTCGGCCGGCCGATCACGCAGTAGTGACAGCGACCGCACGTCGGCGCCCACGAGAGGATCACGTGATCGCCGCGCTGGAGCCCGTCGACGCCGGGTCCGACCTCTGTGACGACGCCGGCGCCTTCGTCGCCGAGCACGATCGGCACCGGCACGCCCTTCCACGAGCCGTCGGCGGCGTGCAGGCACGAGTGACAGACGCCGCTGGCTGCCATGCGCACCAGCACCTCGCCGGTCCGCGGCGGCTCGAGCTCGAGCTCCTCGACCGACAGCGGCTTGCCTTGCTCGAACAGGACCGAGGCTTGCATGACGCCTCCTTGTTTGATGGCGCGCCTGTCAGGCGCTGTAGCGAATCCTCGGATCGAGGTAGCCGTACAGCACGTCGACAGCGAGATTGATGGTCATGAACATCACGGCGATGAAGAGGATCGTCGACTGCGTCAGCGGGTAGTCGCGCTGATAGATCGACCAGAGCACGAGACGGCCGATGCCGGGAAGCGTGAAAACCTCTTCTACGACGACCGTGCCGCCGAGGAGGATTCCGATCTGCAGACCGGCCACCGTCACGATCGGGATCAGCGCGTTCTTGAGGCCGTGCTTGAGAACGACCAGCCGCTCGGCCAACCCCTTGGCCGCCGCCGTGCGGATGTACTCCGAGCGCAGCACATCGAGCATGCAGGCCCGCGTCGTCCGCGCGATGTTGGCCGCGCTCGCGGTGCCCAGGCACAAGGCCGGCAGCGCCATGATCGTGAGGTTGCGCACCGGATCGGTGAAGAAGTCGACCCACATGACGGGCGGCATCCAGCGCAGGTAGATCGAGAAGAAGAGGATCAGCATCGTGCCCTGCCAGAACACCGGCACCGACAGCCCCAGGAGCGTACCGACGCGCGTGATGTTGTCGACCGCGCGGTCGCGGCGGGTGGCCGAGACGATCCCGGCCGGAATGCCGAGCGCCAGGGCGAAGCCGACGGCCAGGGCGGTGAGCTCGATCGTCACCGGCAGCCGCTCGAGAATCAGCGCGACGACCGGCTTGCCGGTCCGCCACGAGGTGCCCAGGTCACCGTGGCCGAGCGACGCGACCCAGCTGCCGTACTGGCGCCACCACGGCTGGTCCAGGCCGAAGAAGCGTTTCAGCTCGGCCACCATGGCCGGGCTGGCGACGGCGTCGGCGCCGATCATCTGCTCGACCACGGTGCCGGGCACCAGGCGCAGCATCAGGAACACGAGCACCGAGAGGCCGATCAGGGTGACGGCCATCGAGTACAGACGGACGGCGACGTAGCGCCCCACGGCGCGGTCTACACCTTTTCGATCGCGGCGCCCTCCAGGCCATAGAGCAGCGCCGTCGGGTGCTGGCGAAAGCCCTTGACGCTCGACTGCGTGAAGTCGATGAGATCGGCCGAGTAGAGCCAGAGGTGCGGGACGTTCTCGAGGATCGCGATCTGCAGCCGATCGTAGATGTCCTTGCGCTTCTTCTGGTCCATCGTGCGCCGGCCTTCTTCCAGCATCGCGTCGACCGCCGGCACGCTCCAGGAGTTCCAGTTCTGTCCCTTGGTCGAGTGCAGCGGGCGGAAGAACGCGACGTCGGGATCGGCGTAGCCGGGGGTGCTGTTCATGGTCATGTCGAAGTCGTGGGCCAGCCAGCGCTTGATCCACACGGCGTACTCGACGTTCTCGATCTCCATGTTGATGCCGATCCGCTTGAGCTGCGCGGCGATGACCGGCGCGCCCGACACCATCGTGGGGAAGGTCGGGATCACCGAGCACTTCACGCTGAAGCCGTTCGGCACGCCGGCCTCCGCCATGAGCTTCTTGGCGCGCTCCAGGTCGGGCTTGTAGTACTTCATCCACTGCTCTTCGGGCAGCTGCCACTGCTTCATCGGCGCGGTGCACGGCGCGGTGAGCCGGCCGAAGCCGGCGGTGGCGACGCGCATCACCTGCGCGCGGTCGACGGCCCACGAGATGGCCTGGCGCACGCGGACGTCGCCCAGCGGGCCGCGGTTGGCGCTCATGTTGAGGTAGTCGTAGCCGAGACGCGACGAGCGATAGCCGGTCAGCGACTTCTCGTCCTTCAGGAGGTTGTAGTTCTTGTTGTCCTCGATGAACGCGTGGTGCACCTGGCCCGTCCGCAGCGCGGCGACGATGTTCGCCTCGTCGGGGATGACGCGCAGGATCAGCTCGTCGACGTGCGGCAGCCCCTTCTTCCAGTAGTTGGGGTTGCGCTTGAAGACCATCTGCTGCTCGACCTTCCAGTCATCGAGGATGAACGGGCCGGTGCCGAGTGCTGCCTTGTTCAGATCGCCGTGCTTCTTGACGCCGGCCTCGCTGACGATGAAGCCCCAGAAGCCGCCGAGGGCCGCGACCAGCGCGGCGAACGGTTCTTTGGTCACGAACTTCACCGCGTACTTGCCGGCCGGCTCGATCTTGTCGACGGCGTTGAAGTCCGACTTGCCGGCGGCCGATTTCTCGAGCAGGCGGTCGAACGAGAATTTCACGTCGGCCGACGTGAACTCCTGCCCGTCGTGGAACTTCACGCCCTGGCGCAGCTTGAACGTCCACGTGAGGCCGTCGGGGCTGATCTGCCACGACTCGGCCAGTTCGGGCTGAAGCGTCATGTCGGGATCGAAGCGCACGAGCTGGTTGTAGGTCAGGGGCGAGCGGCGGCTGCGCGACAGCGCCGGCACGAGCTGCGGATCGAGGCCGGTGGCCTCGGTCGTCTGAGCCGAGATCAAAGTGCCCGGCTTCGTCTGGGCGGCGCCCCGGCGGGGGAAAGCGAAGGCGCCGGCGGTCAGCCCGGCGGATTTCAGTACTTGGCGGCGAGTCAGCTGGCTCATGCTGGTCTCCTGTTTTTGTGCCTCACGACTTTGTGCCTCACGACGCGTTCGGGTCGAGAATGTCACGAAGCCCGTCGCCGATCAGGTTGAACGCCAGCACGGCGGTCATGATCGCGACGCCCGGGAATACCGAGATCCACGGCGCGGTTTCCAGATAGGTCCGCCCCTCGTTCAGCATGTTGCCCCACGACGGCGTCGGCGGCTGCGCCGACAGCCCGAGATAGCTCAGCGACGCCTCGATCAGGATCGCCTGCGAGAAAGCCACGGTGCCTTGCACCACGAACGGCGACAGCACGTTCGGCAACAGATGCTTGAGCGCCACCGCGAGCCAGCCGGCGCCGAGCGCCCGCACCGCCTCGATGTACTCCTTCTCGCGCTCGGCCAGCACCGGTCCCCGCATGACCCGCGCGAACAGCGGCGTGTAGACGATCGCGATCGCGACGACCGCACTGTTCACACCGGGCCCGCGCATCGCCGCCACGCCCACCGCCAGCAAGAGCCCGGGGATGCTGAAGAACACGTCCATGACCCGGTTGATGGCGTTGTCCCACATACCGCCGACGTAGCCGGCGATCAGGCCGAGCGCGCCGCCGACCGCCATCGCGACCACAATGGACGTCACCGCCACGTAGAGCGAGACGCGGGCGCCGTAGATCACGCGGCTCAGCACGTCGCGGCCGAAGCGATCCGTGCCGAACAGCGCCTTCGCGCCGGGCTTGGCCTCGATCAGGTCGAAGTTCTGCTCGTCGGGTGGCTGGGGCGCAAGCGCGCCGGCGAACAGCGCCATGACGACGATCGCGAGCGCGAAGACGGCGCCGATCATCACCACGGTGCTGCGCGCCGCCCGCCGCAGACTCTTCGTCACGCTCCTCCGCGTGGAGGAGACTAGGCGGGAGCGGCGGCGAGTGTCAAGGCCGCGGGGGGTCTAGTCCCGCCAGTGCTCTGGGAGGATGCTGCGCACGTCATCGATCCCGCACTGCCCAGCGATCCACCGCTCGGCGTAGAGACCGTCCCGGTAGGTCGATTGCTCGGATTCGTGCACCGTGGTGCGGCCAGGCAGCGCATCGACGAGCGGCTTCAGTGCCTGCGCATCGAGCAAACTGCCCGGCGCGCCAGCCATCAAGAGCGTCGTCGCCGCGACGCGAGGCGCGAAGGCTCGGAGGTCGAAGTAGCCGAGGGTGCGGCGCACGGCGTCGGCGCGACCCGGGAATGTTCTGAGATAGTCGTTCACCTCTTCGAGTGGATACGCCTGCGTCTTGGGCGCCAGCTCGACCGTCCGATAGAAAAGCGCCGGCGCCGCAACCACGTGGGTCGCGCCCGACGCTAACGCGCCGGTGATGAGCGCCAGATCGTTGCCCACCACGACCACTCGAGCCGGGTCGAGCTCGCGCCGGGTCAGAAGGAGCTCGAGCCCCCTGACGCTGTCGGCGACGACGCTCCGGAACACGTAGGCCGCGGCGTCGTCGATCCCGTCGGTGAGCAGTCCCGGAAACATCGCGGCGTAGGGCGTGTCGGCGTTCCGCTGTCCGCGTCCGGCGAGCGAGAAGGTGATGTAGCGGCTGCGCTGTAGATTTGCGGTGCCCTGCGGGATGATCTCCAGGACACTCTGGTACTTGGGCGCGTAGTAGATCGCCGGAAACGGGCCGGCGCCGGTCGGGACGCTGAGATACCCGAACAGGCGATAGGGCCCGACGCCGGTGAGGCGAACGCCGTGCAGCGTGGCGAAGGCTGTGCTCCGCAGCGGGATCGTCTGAAGCTCCGGACGCGCGGGATAGCGCGCCAGCTCGGCCAGCGTCTCTTGCCAGTACTCGCGAAAGTCCATGGTCACCTCGCGCTCTGGAGATGCTGCGCGAAGAATCGGTCGATGATGGCGCCGTGGCGCGCACGCCCGCCGTCGTGGCCGTGGCCGTCGTAGGGATAGAGCTGCTTGTCGGTGGAGCCGATCCGATCGAACAGCGCGTAGCCGGTCTCGGGAGGACACACGTTGTCCTGCAGCCCGATGTTCACGATGATCGGGCAGGCGATCTTGTCGGCGAAGTTGATCCCGTCGAAGTATCCGAGCGTGTCCTCGACCTCCCCGCGCTGCTCGGGATGCCGACGGAGATAGTCGTTGATCTCTTCGTACGGATAGGTGTGTGTCAGCTCGATCGCGTCCATGAAGCCGCACAGGTACGGCACGCCGGCGGCCGCCGCGCGAACCTCGGGACGCATCGCCGCCGTCGTGACGACGAGGCCGCCGCCTTGACTGCTCCCGGCCACGCCGATGCGCGCGCCATCGACCTCGGGGCGCGAGAGCAGGACGTCGATGCCGCGCCACGTGTCGACGTAGAAGCCGCGATAGGAGTACGTGTGCCGATCGACGATGTTGTGCGTCAAGAGATTCGGGTAGCCGGGATTGAAGTGGCGCATGCTGCGCAGCTTGCCCCGCGGCGCCAGCGAGAGCGCGGCGTAGCCCTTGCGCGCCCACTCCTTCGGAATCGGCGGGTCCATCTGATAGCCCGGCAAGAACATGATCGCCGGCGAGGGCTCCGCCCGCCGGGCGGGGCGGCAATACCAGGCGGCGACGCGCACGCGGTCGAGGCTCGTGTAGAAGACTTCGAAGACCTCGACGTCGTCCGAAGTTCTGAGCCGGTCGGGAACGACCTCGATATCCAGGGGAATCGCCGCGGCCCGCCGCAGGACGTCTGCCCAGAAATCGTCGAAGTCGTGAGGCTTGCGCACCCTGCACTGATAGTCCGCCGACACCGCTTTCGGCATGGCCGCTCCTTGCGACATCTTCGCCGCCGATCAGGCGGTCATGATCGCGCGACAGGCGTTCCTCCGCCCGGGTTTTTCGGCGACATGTGACGCCGCCTGTAAGTCCGCCCGGGGGCTTGACTCCGGCTCCGCGGGGCGCGATCTTAGGCCCCACTTTGACAGGAGGGAACTCATGGCCGAAGTCGATGGCGCAACCCTAGTAGCGAGAAGCCTCAAGAAGCAGGGCGTTCAGTTCATGTTCGGGATCGTCGGCTTTCCGGTGCAGCCGATTGCCGCGGCGGCGCAGAAGGAAGGGATCACCTACGTCGGAATGCGCAACGAGCAGTCCGCGTCGTACGCCGCCCAGGCCGTTGGCTATCTGACCGGCCGGCCCGGCGCCTGCCTCGTTGTCTCGGGCCCCGGCGTCGTCCACGCCCTCGCGGGTCTCGCCAACGCACAGCAGAACGGCTGGCCGATGATCCTGATCGGCGGCGCGTCCGAGACGTGGCGCAACGGCATGGGGGCTTTCCAGGAAGAGCGCCAGGTGTACATCGCGACGCCCTTCTGCAAGTTCGCCCACGCGATCGAGCACGTCCACCGGATCCCGTTCTACGTCGAGATGGCGGTGCGGAACGCGATCTACGGACGGCCCGGCGCGAGCTACCTCGACATCGCGGACGACATCATTACCGGAAAAGTCGACGAGTCGCGGGTGGAAGAGCCGGCGCGCTGCCCGGATCCGCCGCGCACGCAAGCCGTGCCCCAGGACGTCGAGCGCGCGCTCGACGTCATGCGGTCCGCCGAGCGGCCGCTCGTCATCATCGGCAAGGGCATGGCCTATTCGCGCGCCGAGGACGAGGTACGCTCCTTCATCGAGCGGACCAAGGTGCCGTTCCTGGCCTCGCCGATGGGCAAGGGCGTGATGCCCGACAACCATCCGCTGTCGGTCGGCGCCGCGCGCAGCCACGCGCTGCAGAACGCGGACGTCATCTTCCTGATGGGCGCGCGCCTGAACTGGATCATGCACTTCGGCCTGCCGCCGCGTTACAACAAGAACGTCCGTTTCATCCAGCTCGACATCGCGCCGGAGACGATCGGCCAGAACGCGCCGACCGAAGTTGCGCTGGTCGGCGACGGCAAGGCGATCGTCGCGCAGATCAACGAGTCGCTCAAGAAGCGCGAGTGGGTCTATCCCTCTGACACGCCCTGGCACACCTCGATCGCCGAGAAGGCGGCGGGGAACGCGGCGCAGATCGCGCCCCAGCTCGCCGACGACCAGGCGCCGGCCAACTATTATCGGGCGTTGAAGGATGTCGCGGCGTGGACGCCGGACGACGCGATCATCATCGGTGAGGGCGCCAGCACGATGGACATCGGCCGTACCCAGCTGTTGAACTCGAGGCCGCGGCACCGGCTCGACGCCGGCAGCTACGGCACGATGGGCATCGGCATGGGCTTCGTGGTCGCCGCGGCGGTGGTACATCCTGACAAGCCGATCATCTCGGTGTCGGGCGACTCCGCGATCGGGTTCTCCGGCATGGAGATCGAGACGGTCTGCCGCTATCAGCTGCCGGTCAAGATCGTGGTGTTCAACAACGGCGGCATCGGGCCAGGCCATGCGACCCCGCCGGCCAATCCGCTCAAGACGATGAAGCCCAACGCGCTGATCTACGGCGCGCGCTACGACAAGATGATGGAGGCCTTCGGCGGCAAGGGCTGGTTCGTCGAGAACCCCAAGGACTTGAAGTCGGCGCTGGAGCAGGCGACGGCGTTCAAGGGCCCGGCGCTGGTCAACGTCATGATCTCGCAGGAGTCGGCCCGCAAGCCGCAGCAGTTCAAGTGGCACAGCTGATCGGCTGAGAGCTCACGTAGTGCGGGGGGCCGCTCCGAAAGGGGCGGCCCCTTTTCGTTCAGACCGAGCCGCGGATCGAGGCTCGCCGCCAGTGCGTCCACGACATGCCGACGGCCAGGATCGTGGCGACGCTGAACATGCCGAGCCACGAGAGAGCCGCCACGTCGTCGAACGGCAGCCACCGCCAGCTCGCGAGGAGCCAGTAGAGCGCCGCGAGAAAGGCGTTGGCGAGCAGAAAGCCGATGCCGCCCATCGAGCGCAGGGTGAGCCTGAGGCAGATGAACCAGCCGATCAGCAGCACGACCCCGGCGAAGGCGGTCGTCGGGCGCCAGTCGAAGCCGGTGCTCTTCACCCACGCGTAGTAGCAGTACGGCGTCGGGTTGTAGGTGGCACCCACGACGACCAGGGCGAGAAGAAACCGGGCGAGAAAACCACCGAGCGTGAGCCGCGGGCTGGCCGCCATTTCCGCGATTATATCGCCCGACCTCAGCCGCATCGCCACCTCGCGTTGCCGATTGCTCTTGCCCCCGACCGCCCCCGCGTGCGAAACGAGATGGCCATGGAGCCGCGTCGGCCATCCCTCACGCGCCGGGAGGTGCTGGCGGCGCTTGGTCTGCTCGCCCTTGGCGGGTGCGCCAGGCGTTCCGGGGGAGACGTGGCCGAGTCCGATCCCGAGGCCACACGGCTGCTCGACAGCGTCATCGGAGTCGACATCCACTCGCACGCGGCGGGCGCGACCGGCCGGCGGACGCCCGCCTACGATCTGGCCGCGCGCATGCGGAGCGGACGGATGACCGCGGTATGCCTGCAGCACTCCAGCGACTCGCCTGTGCTTCAGCGCGACGGGCAGAATCGCGTGCGTGTGACGCGCGAGCCGATGTCCGGGGAGCTGTGGCGATTCACGCAAGCTCGGCTCGACTGGATCGACGCGCTCGTGAGTGGTCAGGGATTGCAGCGCGCGCTGCGGCGGGGCGACCTCGAGGCGGCGCACCGTGACCGGAGGCCGGCCATCGTGCACGCCATCGAGGGATGCCAGTTCATCGAGGGCAAGCCCGAGCGCATCGCCGAGGTCTACCGCCGGGGCGTGCGGCATCTGCAGCTCGTGCATTTCATGCCGAGCGACCTCGGCGACAACCAGACCGAATCACCGGCGCACGGCGGCCTCACCACCCTTGGCCGCGACGTGATCGCCGAATGCAACCGGCTCGGCATCGTCGTCGACGTGGCGCACGGCACCCTGGCGATGGTGGAGGGCGCTGCGCGCGCGAGCCGTACCCCGCTGATCCTGTCGCACACCAACCTCGCGTCGCGCCGGCTGGAGCCGTTCACGCGGCTGATCTCGGGCGACCACGGCAAGCTCGTCGCGGGCACCGGCGGTGTCGTCGGCATCTGGGCGAGCCCGGGCTTCGGGTCGCTCGCCGGCTACGTCGACGGCGTGGCGCGCGCCGTCGACGCCTTCGGCGTGGATCACGTTGGCTTCGGCACCGATAACGGGGGCTTCGGACAATCGCAGGCGGTGTGGATCGACTACGCGGATTTTCCGCAGATCGTCGAGCTGCTCCGGCGCAAGGGCTTCTCAAGCGCCGACGTCGGCAAGCTGGTCGGCGGCAACTACATCCGGGTGTTCAACCAATCGGTACGCGTATAGGGCCGTTATACAATCGGCCTTAGATGCCGATCCGACTGCATACGCCGCGAGCAGCCATGATTCCGTGCGCTTTTGCGCCCACGCGGCCCTTGACGATCCCGGGTGCAAAGCGCAGGATCTTCGCCGCGGAACGCCGGACCGCGCCGGGCGGTTACGGCTCTAGGAGCTTTCCGTGGCCAGCGTGAATGCGGACCACCACCGCCGTCTATAAGGGGAAGAGCATGACACAACCCGCCAAGAACAAGACCGGCCGTCGTGACTTTCTGAAGCTGGCCGCCGGGGCTGCCGGTGCCGCAGGCATCGTCGGCGCTCCGTGGATCGCCCGAAAGGTCGAGGCCAAGCCGTCGACCATCGTCTTCGCGCGCGAGAGCTCGTACGTGAAGAACTTCGACGAGCACTTCCAGAAAGTCCTGATTCCGGCCTACCAGAAGGCCACCGGTATCAAGATCGACTACCAGATCCAGGCCGCCGGCGGAAGCGCCGTCCCCCAGTTGGTCTCGATGGTCGAGAACAAGTCTGGCGCCGACCTGGCGTGGGTGCAGCAGGAGTGGCTCTACCGCGACGCCCTGGTCGACGTGTCCGACATCGCCGAAGCCGTGGGCAAGGAGCAGGGCGGCTGGTACGACGAGATCAAGCTCCTGTCCGTGGACAACGGCAAGTGGAAGTCGATACCGCAGGCGAACATCGGCCAGCTGATGGTGTACCGGCGTGACTGGTTCGAGGAGGCCGGGATCAAGCAATTCCCCGACACCTGGGACGAATTTCTGGAAGCCGGCATCAAGCTGAAGGCCAAGGGCCATCCGTTCGGCATGTCGATGGGCCACGGCTTCGCCGACAACTACTCCTGGCTCTACCCGCTGCTCTGGTCGTACGGCGTGACGGTCATGGATAAGGCCGGCAAGAAGGTCGCCCTCGACAGCAGCGAGACCGTGAAGGTCGTCGAGTACGTGAAGCGGCTCTACAAGGAAGCCTGCATCGAGGACTGCATCGGCTGGCTCGACCCGCACAACAACAAGGCATTCCTGACGAGCCAGATCTCGTGCACGAACAACGCCTACAGCATCATGGTGTCGGCCAAGCGCGATCTTCCGGACATGGGCAAGGTCATCGACCACGGGCTGAATCCCAAGGGCCCGAGCGGACGCTTCCACGCCCTGGTGCCGGTGACGCACGGCGTGTTCGCCTACGGCCCCGATCCGCAGGCCGCTAAGGACTTCCTGCGCTGGATCATGGACCCCAAGCAGTACCGGCCGTGGATCTCCTCCGGCGACATGTACTTCGCCCCGTACCTGCACGCGTTCGACAAGTTCCCCGACTGGGACATCGAGCCGCGGGTGAAGCCGTTCCAGAAGGTGCTCGAGACCGGCAAGCTCACGTCGTGGCCGGCGCCTGCGAACCGCGCCCACGGCGCCGTCATCAATCGCTGGATCGTGATCGACATGTTCACCAAGGCGTGCACGGGCACGCCGACCAAGACCGCGATCGCGGAGGCTGTCACGCAGCTCAAGCAGATCTATGGGTAGAGTCGTCGAAGCATCACGGGCTCCCGCTCTCGAGGCGCGCGCCTACCGGCCTGTCCGGTCCGGTCGGCTCCGCGAATTCGTCGAGCGGGAGTCCGTGTTCAGCTGGCTCATCCTCACGCCGCCGATCCTCTTCCTGCTGCTGTTTCTGGGCTACCCGTTCTTCTACGGGGTCTATCTGAGTTTCTTTAGGAGAGAGGTGACCGGGCCGGCCACCTTCGTCGGCCTCGGCAACTTCGTCACGCTCGCGAACGATCCGATCTTCTGGCAGTCGGTCGGCAACACCATCAAGTTCACCGGCGCCGCGACCGTGCTCAAAGCCCTCGGCGGGCTCGGGATGGCCCTGGTGATGAACCAGAACTTCAAGTTCAAGGCCGTCACGCGGGCCTTGCTGCTGCTGCCGTTCATCGTGCCGACCGTGCTCAGCACCGTCGCGTGGCAGTGGATCTACGACCCGGGCCTCGGGCTCTTCAACCGCCTGCTCGTGGAGAGCGGGCTCTCGCAGCGCGGGTTCTCGTGGCTCGGCAATCCGACGATGGCCATGATCTCGGTCATCATCGTCAACACGTGGCGCGGCCTGCCGTTCTTCGGCATCTCGATCCTCGCGGGCCTACAGACCATTCCCGTCGAGCAGCACGAGTCGGCCACGATCGACGGCGCGGGCACGTGGGATCGCTTCCGTCACGTCACGTTGCCGTCGCTCTTGCCCGTAATTTTCATCGTCACCACGTTCTCGGTCATCCTGACGTTCTTCGACTTCCAGCTGGTCTACGTGCTCACCGGCGGCGGCCCGGCCAACTCGACGCACCTGATGGCCACCTACGCCTACAGCCTCAGCATGGGCGCCGGCCAGATGGGGCTCGGCTCGGCGGTCGCGCTCAGCATGGTGCCGGTGCTCGGGCTGTTGCTGGTGCTGCTCACGTGGTACGTGCGGAAGGAAGACTGAGATGGTCGGCGAGCTGACGTGGCGCAAGCGGCTCCTGGGGCTCTGGATCCCGCTCGCGCTGTTCGGCGTCGTCGCGCTGTTCCCGTTCACCTGGATGGCCGCCACGTCGCTCAAGACGAATGCCGAGCTCTACAACCCCAAGGCCAACCCGCTCTCGATCCAGCATCCGTCCCTGGTTCACTACATCAGCCTGCTGCAGGAGACGAACTTCCTGACCTGGGTCGCCAACACGATGCTGGTCGCCGTCGTCGCGACCGGGATCTCGCTGCTGCTCGGGACCATGCTGGCCTATCCGCTGGCGCGGATGCGGTTCCGCGGCGCTCCGCTGCTGGCCATCACCGTGGCGATCACCTATTTGGTGCCGCAGTCGCTGTTGTTCGTGCCCATGGCCGATCTCATCGGCCGGCTGAAGCTCGGCAACACGCTCAGTGCGGTGATGCTGACGTATCCGACCTTGCTCGTGCCGTTCATCGCCTGGCTCCTGATGGGCTACTTCAAGACCGTACCGAAAGAGCTCGAGGAGCAGGCGCTGATCGACGGCGCCAGCCGCTGGCGGGCGATGACCCGCGTCATCCTTCCGCTGTGCATGCCTGGTTTCATCTCCGCCGGGATCTTCGCCTTCACCCTGGCGCAGAACGAGTTCCTCTACGCGCTGCTCTTCTTGAGCCGCTCCGACGTCCGCACCGTGCCGATCGGCGTGGTGGGCGAGCTGATCCGCGGCGACGCCTTCTACTGGGGCCAGCTGATGGCGGGCGCGCTCCTCGGCTCGGTGCCGGTCGCCCTCATCTATTCGTTCTTCGTCAAGTACTACGTCGCAGGCCTCACCGCGGGCGCCGTCAAGGGCTGACGCGGAAGCATTCCCGTTCGAGTCGTCGGATGGCGCGCGGCCGCTGTTCCCCTGTGCGGCTCTGAGACCATGGTCGGCATTGACGGCGTGACGACTCGGCGCTATCGACTACGCACGAAGCGTGGCAATCACACGTCATGAGCCATGAACAGGCCGATGCGCTGGTGTTCTTCGGGGCGACAGGCGATCTCGCCCACAAGAAGATCTTTCCCGCTCTCCAGGCGCTTGCGGGCCGCGGTCATCTCGAGATCCCCGTGATCGGCGTCGCGAAGTCCGGCTGGACGCTCGATCAGCTGAAGTCGCGCGCGCGGGACAGCGTCGAGCATTACGGCGGCTTCCACCCAGACGCGTTCGCCCGGCTGAGCCGCCGCCTGCGATACATCGACGGTGACTACGCGGATCCGGCGACGTTTCAACGCCTGCGGCGGGAGCTCGGTGACGCGCGAAACCCGACGCACTATCTGGCGATCCCCCCCAGCCTCTTCGAGACCGTGGTGGGGCATCTGGGCGAGTCGGGGTGCGCGAAGGGCGGACGCGTCGTGATCGAGAAGCCGTTCGGGCGAGATCTCGCCACCGCCCGGACGCTGAACGCCGTCGTGCACCGGAATTTCAGTGAAGACGACGTCTACCGCATCGATCACTATCTGGGGAAGAACACGGTCCAGAACCTGCTCTTCTTCCGCTTCGCCAACTCGTTCCTCGAGCCCTTGTGGAACCGCCAGTACGTCGAAAGCGTGCAGATCACGATGGCCGAGAGCTTCGGCGTCGAAGGGCGCGGGAAGTTCTACGACGAGGCCGGTGCGGTGCGCGACGTCGTCCAGAATCACCTCTTGCAGGTGCTGAGCAACATCGCCATGGAGCCCCCACCGGGTCTGGACGGCGAGATGCTTCGGGACGAGAAGGCGAAGGTGCTGAAGGGCATCCGGCCGCTCACTGCGCGCGACGTGGTCCGCGGTCAGTTCCGCGGCTATCGGGACGAGCCGGGCGTTCGGGCCGGCTCACGCGTCGAGACGTTCGTGGCGCTCAAGCTCGAGATCAATTCCTGGCGGTGGAAGGGCGTGCCGTTCTACATCCGCGCGGGGAAGAGTCTTCCCGCGACGGTGACGGAAGTCCTCGTCAAGCTGCGCCAGCCGCCGGCGGTCTTCACGGAGCTGCCGCCTCCCGCCAACTACTTCCGTTTTCGCGTGACGCCCGATCTCATGATCGCGGTCGGCGCGCTCGTCAAGAAGGCCGGCGAGGCACTGGACGGAAACCAGGTCGAGCTCGTGATCGCCGAGGCGTCGGATCCCGCCGAGATGGGCGCCTACGAAGAGCTCTTGTTCGATGCGCTGCACGGAAATTCCGTCCGCTTCGCGCGGCAAGACTATGTCGAAGAGGCGTGGCGGATCGTCGATCCCGTGCTCGGCGACGGGATCCCGGTCCACGAGTACGAGCCGGGCACGTGGGGACCCTCCGAGGCGAATGCACTGGTCGCTCCGGACGGGGGGTGGTTCGATTCGACGCCGCGACCTCGATCGGATTGATGGGGCGCTGACCGGAGGAGTCATGGACAACTCGAATCCATTTCCACGAGGCTGGGACCTCACTCGCATCGTTCTCGGCGTGATGACCATCGGCGGATTGGTCATGGCGAGCTTCTGGGTCGTCAGGCCGTTCCTGCTGGCGGCCGTCTGGGCCACGATGATCGTCGTGTCCACGTGGCCCACCTTGCTGGCCGTTCAGGCGCGGCTCTGGGGCCGGCGAGGTCTCGCGGTGCTCGTCATGACGGGCGTGATGCTCATGCTGATCGTGGCGCCGCTCGCAACGGCGGTGATCGGGGTCGCCGAACGCACCGACAAGATCGTCGCGTGGTCGCGATCCGCCGCAGACTTCCTGATGGCCGGACCGCCCGACTGGGTCAGTGGAGTGCCGCTGATCGGCCGCCGGGTCTCCGAGCGATGGGCGGTTGCCGCCGCGGCGTCATCCGATGAGCTCACGGCGCAGGCCGCGCCGTATCTCAGAGAGATCGCGCGGTGGGTCCTCGGTCAGATCGGAACTGTCGGCGCGCTGCTGGTTCAGCTGCTGCTGACCGTGATCATCGTGGTGATCATGTACGCGAACGGCGAAACCGCGGCCGCCGGCGTGCGCGCGGTGGCGCGGCGGCTGGGCGGGCAGCCGGGGGAGCGGGCCGCGATTCTCTCCGGGCGTGCGATTCGAGCCGTCGCGATGGGCATCGTGGTCACGGCGCTGGTTCAATCCGTGATCGGCGGCGTCGGTCTGCTGATCGTCGGTGTCCCGTATCCGCTGCTCCTCACCTCGCTGATGTTCTTGCTGGGCATCGCGCAGATCGGCGCCGTGCCGGTGCTGCTCGGCGCGGTGATCTGGGCGTACTGGACCAGCGGGGTCGTCTGGGGAACCGTGATGCTCCTGTGGGCGGTCGTCACCGGCAGCCTCGACAACGTCTTGCGGCCAATTCTAATAAAGCGCGGCGCGGACCTGCCGCTGCTCCTGGTCTTCGCTGGCGTGCTCGGCGGGTTGTTTGCGTTCGGCCTGATCGGCCTGTTCGTTGGCCCGGTGGTGCTCTCGGTGACCTACACGCTGCTCGTGGAGTGGGTGGGGCAGGGACAGGCGCCGGTGCGGCCGGAAGAGCCCGCGGCGCTGGAGGCCGAGCGCGTCGTCAGCTCGTAGGCGTCGGACCGGCGAGCGCGAACTGTACGATGGCCTTGGCGACGAGCTCGCCGTTCTGGGTCACCTCGCCCTCCGCGACCGCCAACCGTTTTCCTTGACGCAGCACCCCGCCCTTGCCGACCAGGGGGGCGAGCCGCGCCCGTGATAGAAGGTGCACGGTGACCGTCGCCGGCACGACCGAAGCGCCCACGGCGCGCGCGGCCGCGATCTCCGCAAGCGCGGTGAGGACCGCGAAATGGCCCACGTCCGGGGCGACCTGATGCTCTGGATGCGGATCGAGGACCAGGGTGCCGGGTTCTTCCCCGGGGCGCAGGCCGAGCGCGGTGTTGAATTCGGTTGCCATGCGGCTAGCTCGGAAAGAATCGCGCCGCGGTGAAGTTCAAGATTCGGTCCAGGCCCGCCTGCGGAAACTTCTGCTTCATGGCGGCAACGAGCTCGCGCGCGTTGCGGGAGGCCGCCAGGACCACCTCGAATTCGGCGAGATACGCCGTGTTGAAGGCGAGCACGTCGGGACTGTCCGGAAGGGCAGGGTCGTTCTTGTGGCCGGCCACGACGATACGGGGGTGGCGCTCCTCGATGGAGCGCAGGGTCTCGATCCACGCCTTCCGGGACTGCGCATCGGTCGCCCGGAGCGAGAGGTGCACCTGGTTGAACGCGATGTCGCCGACGATCGCGGCGGCCAGGGACGGCACCCAGACGATATTGTTGTGCGGGCCCGGACCGACGTCGCCCTGCAGGCCGGCGAGGACCTCCACGGACTGACCGTCGACCGTGAAATGGGTGGACGGCCACGGCTGCGGAATCTGGATATCAGCAGGAACGGCATCCGCGCCGAACCGGGCGCGGATCTTGGCAAGAGTGTCGGCCAGGTCACGCTTGATGACCTCGACATCGGCGGCGCTCGCGAACACGGGTGTGCCGGGAAAGCGCTTGAGCAGCACAGAGGCGCCGTAGAAGTGATCGAAGTGCGGGTGCGTGACGATGATGGCCGTGAGGCGCCGGCCCCTCGCCGCGATGCGCTCCGCCAGCTTTTCCGCGTCGCTGATCCGGAACTGGGTATCCACGAGGATGGCCTCGCGCTCGCCGTAGATCAGGGTCGAGGTCACGCCGGCGCCCTCGGTGTCGGCGGTGTAGATGTCGAGCGCGAGCGCTGCTGCGTCCGTGCCGGCCGCGCGGCGGCCACCGGAGGTACATGCCACGGCAAGCGCGGCGACGGCGATGCCGCCGAGAATCCGAAGAGCCAGCACCTTGCGCCTTCTCGTCATGCACGCACCTTCCAGTCGATGGTTTCGAGCGACGCCGGCGGAGTGGAGCCGGCGCGGTCTCGAAGGCATAATCGGCCGCACGAGCTGCTCGGACAATGGCTGAGAGGCGCGTTTTTATGTCTGATCGTCCGGACGAGAGCGCATGAGCGACACACTGAGTGAAGTGCTGGCCGTCACGCGTCTGAAGGGCACGGTCTACTTCTCCGCCGAGCTGCGCGCCCCGTGGGGCGTCGCGCTGCCGCAGCGGCCGCGAGCGCCCTTCTACGTGGTGACCCGGGGTCGATGCGAGATCACGCTCGACGGCGCTGCGTCAGGTGTCTGCCTCGGATCGGGCGACCTCGTCGTCTTACCCGGCGGCTCGGCCCACGCGCTGGTCTCGAGCGCTCGAGCTTCTGCGATTCCGCTCGAGCAGTTCGTGGCGCGCCATCCGATGGACGAGCGCGGGCGGCTGAAGGCGCTGAACGGAAAGGGGCCGACGACTTCGCTGATCGGTGGCTTCTTCGAGCTCGAGCGCGCCCCCGAGCCGCTCGTCACGGTGTTGCCGCCGATGATCCACCTGCGCGGCGACGCTCCGGAGGTGTCGGGATGGCTCGACCCGATCCTTCGATCGATCGCCGACGAGGCCGCACAGACAGCGCCAGGGCGCGCGGTCGTGCTGAACCGGCTGGCCGACGTGCTCTTCGTCAGGGTGGTCCGCGCGTACTTGCTGAAGATGTCCGCGCAGGCCGAAACCGGACCGCCGAGCTGGTTGCGCGGCCTGACCGATCCGCGCATCGCGCGCGCCCTGGCCCAGATTCACCGCGCGCCGGAGCAGGCCTGGACGCTCGCCCAGCTCGCCTCCCGCGCGGCCATGTCGCACGGCGTTCGCCGAGCGTTTCCGCAGCCTCGTGGGCCAGGCGCCCGTGACCTATCTGGCGAGCTGGCGGATGCAGAAGGCGGCCTACTTGCTCGAGATGCGAACCCTATCGATCGGGCAGGTCGCCGAGCGCGTGGGCTACGCCTCCGAGCTGGCCTTCGCCAAGGCGTTTCGTCGCCTCATCGGCATGCCGCCCGGGGCATACGCCCGGCGGCACAGGCGCGGATGACTACCGCGCGGCGAGCGCGCGGTTCTCTAGCCGGCTCAGGAGCCGGACCACGGGCCACAGCATCACGAAGTAGATGATCGCCGCGACCACGATCGGGGTGGCGTTGTACGTGAGGCTCTGCGCCTGGCGGGCCTGGTAGAGGAGCTCCGGCACCGCCACGACGCTGCCGAGCGCGGTGAGCTTCACGACCTCGAGCGTGTTCGACAGGAGGTCCGGCAGCACGTTGCGCACCGCCTGCGGCAAGACGACGTGGGTCATCGCCTGCAGGCGCGAGAGGCCGGTCGAGCGCGCGGCCTCGATCTGCCCGGTCGGCACCGAATCGATTCCGGCTCTCAAGATCTCGCCATAGTAGGCGCCCGTGTTCAGGAAGAAGGCGATCGCCACGCAGACGAACCCGCCGAGCTCGAGCCCGGCGAACGGCAGTCCGGCGAAGAGCAGGATCAACAGCACGAGGGGAGGAAAGGCGCGGAAGAAGTCGACCCAGGCCATCAGCGGCCAGCGCACCGCCGGGTGCTTCACGCTCGCCAGGAGCGCCAGCATCAGCCCGCCGACGAGACCGAGCGGCACCACCAGCAAGGACAGCAGCACGGTGTTCAGGAGCCCGGCGCGCACGATGGGCCAGGACGCGGCAATGATCTCCGGATTGAAGAAATTCTGGATCATCGCTTCCACGCGAACTTCGTCTCGATCCAGCGGGCCGCGACCACCACAGGAAAGAACAGCACGATGTACGCGGCGGCGCCCATCATCAGCGGCGAGGGATTGTAGGAGTTCGACATCGCCGAGCTCGCCTGTCCGAGGATTTCGGTGACCGCCACGACGGTGCCGAGCGCGGTGCCCTTGGTAATCGCGATCGTGCGGTTGGTGAGCGGCGGGATCGTCAGCCGGAAGGCCTGCGGCAACACCACGCTCATGAGGGTCTGGCCGAACGTGAGCCCGGTGGAGCGCGCCGCCTCCCACTGGCCCTTGGCCACCGACGTGATGCCCGCCCAGAAGATCTCCTCCGAGAAGGCCATCAGCACGAGCGCCAGGGACAGCCAGGTCGAGACGAAGCCGGAGGGCGAGACGTTGACGCTCGGCAGACCGAAGTAGATCAGCACGATCACGACCAGCGGCGGCAGCGAGCGGAAGAGGTCGACGACGCCGATGATCAGCCAGTTCAGCGGCCGGATGCCGAGGCTTCGGAGCAGTGCCGCCGCCAGACCCGCGACGATGCCGGTGACGACGACGAGCAGCGCCAGCTCGATCGTGACGACCACGCCCCAGAGGATGTCCGGCAGGTACTTCGCCATGACCTTGCCGTTGAAGAACGTCTCGGTGAAGCGGGCCCAGCCGGACATGCGGTCGCTTACGCGGGACGGCTCAATGCCGCTGGATCTGGCCGATGAAGCTGCGCGTGCGCTCGTGGATCGGGCGCTCGAAGATCGTGGCGGGCGGGCCTTCCTCCACGATCGCGCCCGCGTCCATGAACAGGACGCGGTCCGCGGCGTTGCGGGCGAAGCCCATCTCGTGGCTGACGACGATCATGGTCATCCCGCTCTCGCGCAGCGAGCGCATGACCTCGAGCACCGAGCCGACCAGCTCGGGATCGAGCGCACTGGTCGGCTCGTCGAACAGCATCACGCGAGGCTCGAGCGCGATCGAGCGGGCGATCGCCACGCGCTGCTGCTGGCCGCCCGAGAGCTGGCCGGGCGTATGCTCGCTGCGGTCAGCGAGCCCCACGCGCGCGAGCGCCGCGCGGCCGAGCGCCTCGGCCTCGCCGCGCGACTTGCCGGCCACCTTGCGCAGCGCCAGGGTCACGTTGCCGAGTGCCGTCATGTGCGGATAGAGGTTGAACGACTGGAACACCATCCCGATACGCTGGCGGGCGTGGTTGATGTCGGTGCGCGGATCGAGCATGTCGATGCCGTCCACCACGACCTGGCCGGACGAGGGCTCCTCCAGCCGGTTCAGGCAGCGCAACAACGTCGACTTGCCCGAGCCCGACGGCCCGATCACGAACACGAGCTCGCGCTCGGCCACCGTCAAGTCGACGCCCTTCAGCACGTGAAGGGCGCCGAAGTGCTTGTGCAGGCCGCGCGCGTCGACGATCGGGCGGTTCACTCGCAGGAGATCAGTTGCACTTGAGCTCGTGCGGCGTGGGATCGTAGCCCGGCATCCCGGGCGGACCGTAGCCCGGCGTGATCACGACCTCGAGGTCGTCCGGGGCCGGCTTGCGTCCGAACCACTTCTCGGAGAGCTTCGCGATCGTGCCGTCCTTCTTCATGCAGTCGAGCGCGTCCTGTAGCTCGGCCCGGAGCTTGGGATTGTTCTTCGGCACCGGTGCCGCCCAGTGGGCGCGCGTGTCCTTCAGCTCGAGGTCGGCCACGAACTGGGGATTCTTGGACGCGGCGTACCGGATCGTCGTGTTGCCGCCGAGCGTCGCGTACGCGCGGCCGGAGAGCACGGCCTGCGTCGCGTCCGGCTGCGTGTCGTAGACCTGCACCGTGAAGCCGAGCTCCGCGCCCTTGGCCTTGGACAGGGTCTCGTACGGCGTGCCCTTGTTGACCGAGACCGACTTGCCCTTGAGATCCGCCCAGTCCTTGATCGGCTCCGAGCCCTTCTTGATGCCGAACTGGTAGGCGGTCCACAGATAGCCCGCGGTGAACAGCATGTTCTCGGCGCGCTCCTTCGTCACGGTCGTGGGCGCGGCAATGAAGTCGTAGCGGCCGGATTGCATGCCGGGAATCAGCGTCGAGAAGCTCACCGCGTCGATGACGATCTCGCGCTTCATGCGGCGCGCCGCCTCGGTGAAGAGATCGATCTGGAAGCCTTCGATCCCGCCGCCCAGCTTGGGCATGGCGTGCGGGGCGAAGGTGCCGTCGACCCCGGTCCGCAGCGGGGGCAGCTTCTCCTGGGCGAGCGCGGGCGCGGCGCACAGAAGCGCCGGAGCGCAGAGAACGATGGCGGCCGCAAACGCGGCCAGGCGACGTCCGATCATGATGAGCCTCCCCGGGGCTGGTGGTCTTCGTGTGTTCGCCCCCGGCGACGGGGGGCGCGCGTGGACGCTGGCGTGCCGAATCGGTGAGTCAAGCTCGCATCGATCCTGTCAAAGCGAGCCGAACAAGTCAAACCGACACGGCAGGCGCGCCTGCGCGCAATTCGGATTGCCGAGATCGCGCGGGAACGGCGCTAACCTCTCTAGAGGCCTCGACGGGCACGCGGGCCAGGCCCGCACGCGAAGGGATGGAGGTCGGACATGCGTACCCAGCTGTTCCTGGCCGTGCGCAGCATCGTGCCGATGCTGGTGCTCTGCGCCGGCTGCGCCTCGATCGAGTCGTTCAGCGCCAACCCGCGCACGGCGTGCGCGGGGGACGCCGTCACCGTGACGTGGGCGGCCGTCGGCGACGTCACGATCGGCTCCGAGCCGGCCGTGGCCGACATCGGGCCCAAGGCGTCCACCGGGTCGCAACGGTTCGTCGTCGAGCGCGACACGCGGTTCACTTTGAAGGCGGGCCGATTCTTCTCGTGCAAACGGACCGAGGCCGACGTCGTCATCCTGCCGGCGGCGCGCGAGTACGGCGGTATCGCGGCCTGCTCCGCGGCCGATCGGGCGATCACGCTGAGCGTTCCGCTAGGCGAGCGCCAGGTGTCGTCGGCGTTGACGGTGTCGTCCGTCACCAACGCCAATCCGCGCGCGATCGTGCTCGTCAAGGGGAGTCGCCAGGCGACGATCCCGCGGGGCGGCCGCTCCGCGGAGTTCGACCGCGAGCCCGTCGCCGGCACCTGGACGCTCCGCGCCGATCTGGCGCCGGGCGAGAGCTGCCAGGACGCGCTGCGCGCGGTGGCGAATCGGCTGACGTTCCGGGTCGGCTTCGGGTGCGGAGACTAGCGATGGCTACGCTCGATCAGATCAACACGATCGTGGTCGTGATGATGGAGAACCGGTCGTTCGATCACGTGCTCGGCTACCTGTCGCTGCCCGAGTACGCCGGCCGGCGTGACGTCGACGGCCTGGTCGATCTCGCGACCGATCCGCGGTTCGCGAGCGAGTACGATCAGCAGATCTACCGGCCGTTTCCCATGGGCGACGGCCGGCTCCTGCACGACCTGCCGCACGGCCGGCGGCAGGTCGCGACCCAGCTGGCGATGAGCGGGACGACGCCGACGATGAGCGGGTTCGTGCGTGCCTACGTCGAGGAAAACCACAGCATCGTCGAGCAGCCCCCGCCGCTCGGCTATCTGACCGCCGACTCGGTTTTCATGTCGGACTTCCTGGCGCGGAACTATCTGGTCTGCGATCGCTGGTTCGCGCCGCTGCCAACCGACACCCACCCGAACCGGGTGATGGCGTTCACCGGGTCCGCGACGGTCGACGACACGCACTCGCGCATCATCCCGCACCGCAATCTGGTCTTCGACTGGCTGACCAAGCGCGACGTGCGCTGGCGCGCCTACCACTGCGGGTTTTCGTTCTTCCCACTCTTCGGCGAGTTCGAGCACATCCTCGGCGGCAAGTTCCACAGCATGAGACAGCTCGCGGCCGACATCGCCACCGACGACGACAACGAGGTGCCTCAGGTCGTCTTCATCGAGCCCGAATACAGCGACTCGCCTGTCCACTTCGGCTTCTCGCCGTGCGACAACCATCCGCCCGACCCGATCGGCCCGGGCGAGCACTTTCTGCGCGACATCTATACCGCGCTGAGCTCGAGCCCCCGCTGGGCTCACACGATGCTGGTCGTCATCCACGACGAGCACGGCGGCTTCTTCGATCACGTGGCCCCGCTGCCCGTCAAGATGCCGGTGCCGCCGGGCGCGCTCTATCAGGATGCGTTCGTGACCACCGGGGTGCGCGTGCCGGCGCTGATCGCCTCGCCGTTCGTGCGCGGCGGCGCCTCGTATCATGGCAACCTCGACCACACCTCGCTGCTGCAGCTGTTCGCCGAGAAGTTCGCCGGCGATCGGCGCGCGTACTCCGACGACGTGAACCGGCGCATCGACCAGGGCATCGAGAGCGCCTCCAGCGTGCTGGCACACGACGCGCGCACCGACGTGCCGACGGCGCCGACGAAGGCGGTCACGGTGGCGCAGGTGCTCCAGGCGACGAAGCCCCTGATCAATGAGAATCAGAAAGCGCTGCTGCTGGCCGGGCAGAAGCTCCTCGCGCACAATCGCGCGAAGGCCATTCGCGAGTTCCCGGAGCTCGTTCATCTGCAAGCCTGAGAGGTGACGCCATGAACACCGAACGTCGCATTGCGCCGCCCGGCGCGCGGCTCCTCCTCGCGCTCGTCGTGCTCGGCGCGGTCTCTGCCGGCTGCGGCGCCGCCGTGCCGACCGGGCGGTTCGACGCGCTGGCCGAAGCCAGTCGGGGCGTCGAATCGAAGACCGCTCAGACCGACGCCGACTTCATCAAGCTGACCCGCCGCTTCATGACGTTTTCGCCCGCGCCGGGACCCTACCGCGCCGACAGCTTCGCGCCGGTCGTCGACGTCGGCGGCACCCGCGTCGACTTCGACTTCGGTCCGCGACTCGCGCCCCGCCAGGCGGCGCTCGGCGTCCTGGCCGCCTACACCGAGGCGCTCGCCGCCTTCGCCCGAAAGGACTATCAGGGCGAGCTCGACCAGGCGACGCAGTCGCTCGGCGCGAGCGCCCAGCTCCTCGCGAGCCACGCCTCGTCATCGTCCGCCGTCAAGCAGGGCGCCGGGGTTCTCGCGACGGTGGTCAACGGGCTCGGCCACGAGGTGACCGAGCGCATGCGCCGCGCGACCTTGCGAAAGGCGATGGATGACGCGGCCCCCGGCGTGACGGCGATCGTCGCCTTCGTGAAGGAGATCAACGGGCTGGCGGCCACCGCCGTCACGACCATGCGGGATCAGGTGATCCGCCGCGCGAACAGCCTCACGGTCGCCGACGGCCCGGCGCGCCTTCAGCTCAACGAGGTCGTCGAGGGCATGATCGGCGACAGCAGCGCGGTCCTGGCGGAGCTCAAGCAAGGCAGCACCGCGGCGGACGCGATCGTCCCCGCCCACAGTGAGATCCGCGACGCGCTCGACCGGGACGACCGGGCGATCCTGGAAAAGCTTCAGACGCTCGTGGCGGAGGTCAAGCGGCTGCAGCGGATCAACGCGTCGCTGAAATAGCGGCTCGAATGTCGGTCAAAGGGGATTGTCATGAGTGACCACGCGCTGGTCGAAGGTCTGGCGGGGCTCGCGTCGCGCGTCGACGCGCTGTCGCATCTGACGGAAGGCGACGACAGCCGAACGCTCGAGGAGCAGGAGGACCGGCTCGCGAAGCTCACGCTCGTCGCGATCGCGCTCGACATGGATGCGACGAACGCGAAGTACAAGGACGCGGTCAACCGCGTGCAGGGCGCGATCGACGCGATCGGTGACGGGGACAGGCGGATTCGCAACGTCGCTCAGGTCATTTCCAAGGTGGCCAAGGCCCTCGACGTCGCCGAGAAGCTCATCACCAAGCTGGCCGGCGTCTAAGCGCCGCGTGTCGGCGCGACGACGGTTGGACGTCTGCGGGCTCATGTGGCACGATCGACCTCTCTCGGTCGAGGAGGGGATCGCGTGCTGACCGTCGAAGCCGCCCAGAAAGAATTCGAGCCGGCCTGCGTCTACGTCAACACCGCCAGCATCGGTCTACCGCCGCGGCGAGTCGTCGACGCGCTGGACCAGGCGATCGATACCTGGCGATCGGGCCGGGCCGAAGCCGCGGACTACGACGCGCTGGTCGAGCGCGCGCGCCGCGGATTCGCCGCGCTGGTCGGCGTCACGCCCGATCGCGTCGCGATCGGCAATCAGGTCTCCACGTTCACCGCGCTCGTCGCGGCGGCGCTGCCCGACGGCGCCACCGTGCTGGCGGCCGAGGAAGACTTCACCTCGGTCCTGTTCCCGTTTTTGGTCCACGCCGACCGCGGCGTGCGCGTGAACGCCGTGCCGCTCGACCGGCTGGTCGAGTCGATCCGGCCTGGCGTCGACCTGGTGGCCGTCAGCGCAATCCAGTCCGCCGACGGCCGTCACGTCCCGGGCGGGCTCGACGCGCTGGCGTCGGCCGCGGCTCGCCACGGCTCCATGACGTACATCGACGCCTCCCAGGCGGTGGGCTGGCTTCCGTTCGACGCCGCCCGCTTCGACTTCGTGTCGTGTGCGACCTACAAGTGGCTCATGTCGCCGCGCGGTACCGCGTTCGGCGTCGTACGGCCCGAGCGGCTCGGACGGCTGCGGCCGCTCTACGCGGGCTGGTACGCCGGCGCCGATCCGTGGACGTCGATCTACGGGCCGCCGCTCAGGCTGGCCGGTGAGGCGCGTCGCCTCGACATCTCACCCGCGTGGCTCTCGTGGGCCGGCACCGTTCCCGCGCTGGAGCTCTTGAGCGAGGTCGGCATCGCGTCGATCCATCGGCACGACGTCGGGCTGGCGAACGCGCTACGCGAGCGGCTGCGACTGCCGAAGGGCGATTCGGCCATCGTCACCGTGGCGGCCACGGACGGCCTCGAGCGCCTGCGGGCGGCCGACGTCAGAGCATCGATCCGCGCCGGCGCAGTACGGCTCTCGTTCCACCTGCACAACACCGAAGCGGACGTCGACGCGGTCGCGCGCGCGCTCGGCGCCTGACCCGCGCCTAGTCGTCGTCGAGATTGTCCGGGCCCTTCGAGGGCGTCTGCTCGATCGCCCGCGACAGACCCTTCGGCGGGATACCGAGGTGCTCGAGCCACGCGGCGCCGCCCTCGATCGCTGGAGCGGGCCGGACGTCGGGGGTGGGCGGCGAGGGGATCGGCGCCGCGCTCGCGGGCAGCTCCTGATCAGCCACCGCGGACGCTCCGCCCATGAAGAGGTGGACGACCTCGCCGTCACCTCCCAGCACGACCCGATCGTCGCGAATCTCGGCGATCCGATGATCGCCGACGGTCTCGCCCACGACGTAGCCGGCCAGATGGCCCGTCTCCGCGTCCTCGATGTACGCGCGCGATTGCCCGCTCGGGAGCACGACGATGCCGCGCAAGATCGGCAGCGGGGCTTGAGCCTCGACAGGGGGGCACGACGAGAAGCACAGCAGCAGAGCGGCGACGACGAAAGCGCGGCTCCCCACGACGCCTCGAGCGTAGGCCGCCGCGGCGAATCTGGTCAAGGGGCGATGCATCACGCGTTCAGCGCACTTTCGCCTTGACTTCGAAGTCCGGTGCAGCGATCTTCCCGTCGGGGCCGCCATGGAAGTAGGGCGCTCAGCAGCCGAGACGATGATGTCCCGAGCCAGCGTTCTGCTGCAGCTCTGGATGACTCCCAAGACGATCGTCCTCAGCCTCCTGGTCCTTGGTCTCGTCGGCGTTCTCAGTTTTGCGACAATGCGCGAGCTTGGTCGTGTCGCGACGCCTGTCGCCGTCGCGCCGGAGCCCGCGCGTCCGACTCGCCCGGCGCTGACCGCCGCCGAAGAAGCGTTCATCAAGGCCATGACGCCGATCCACGCCGACGTCCAGAGGAGCCTGATGCGCGCGAGCCTGGGGCAGATTCTCTACAAGACCAACGATCTGAGCTCGACCGAGCTCAAGACGCGGATGACGCAGGCGCTGGCGACGTACGGCCGCGCCGAGACGGGCCTGCGCGCGCTCGAGCCGCCGGGCTCGCTCGTTCGCGACCACGAGCGCTATATCACCGCCGTCCGCCTTCTCCAGGAGTCCGCGGTCGAGGCCTTGAAGATGTTCAAGGACGGGAAGGACGATCATCTGCTCGCCGCCTATCCCAAGAGCCAGGAGGCGAGCGATCTCATCAGAGAGGTCGGGGGCAAGTTCTGGCCGAACGAGTTCCCGCCGAACTGAGGAAAGGAGGGGTCAGGCAGCGGCGCTTCGATCGTGAAGCAGTACTGCAGCACTCGGAGGGTTCGTGAGGAGGTCGCATCGATGATCCAGAAATTGCTGCGTATCACCACGGTACTCGCCCTGATCGCTCTCGTCGGAGGCCTTGGACGCGCTGACGTCCTCCGGGCCGACGACGACGGCAAACGGCCGCCCCAGACACTCCAGAGCGGATTCGAGAGCACCGACCGGCTCCTGCGCGACGTTGAGCGCGCCGAGAAGGCGCCTCTCTACTCTGCGTGGATCGTGGAGAGCAGTCGCTTCATGAACGTGCCGTTCGGCGGATTCCAGCCGGACAAGGCCGGCCTCAACACCACCGTGAATCTCCCGGTGAACGTCGGCATCATCGAGGGGCCGGACCACAAGCTCACCTTGTACGACAGCGGCTGGAAGCAGCTCGCGTACATCTTCGACTGGAATACCTCTTGCTGCTGGAAGGGCATCCGTGACCAGCTCACCGCCATTGGTCATGATCCCCGCAAGGTCACCCGGATCGTGCTCGGCCACGCGCACTGGGACCACGCGGGCCAACTGAGCGACTTTCCGAACGCGGTCGTCTACATCCAGAAGGAAGAGCTGAAGCAGATCGACTTCTTCTTGCACTATCCCGTCGACTTCAACGCCGGCCACATCCGCGCCGTCAACACCGTCGATCCGCTCACCGGCGCGCAGGTCGGCCCGCCGGAGCAGGCCTGCGCGCGGACGCCGGTGTGCGGCTATCCGCCCCAGACCGTCCAGGAGATCCTGGGCAAGGTGCTCTCGGGCAAGGCGAGGATCGTCGACGGACGCCACGAGATCGCGCCGGGCCTCGTGATCCATCCGGCGTTCCGCGGCCACACGTACGGCTCGCAGCTGTTGCAAGTCAACACGGCGCGCGGGCAGCTCGTGTTCGGCAGCGACACCTACTCCTCGTGGACGGGCATTCGCGACTGGCTCGCGGCGAACATCCAGCAGACGGACACGATCCAGCAGTTCCTCGCGTACGAGAAGTGCTACGTCCTCACCTCGCGGCTCAACAGCTTCCACAACTGCGTCGCGGCGCACGAGCCGACGGCGTACACCAGCGCCTATCCGCTCACGGCGAACTGGTGGAATATCCCGAACGGCAACTGTTCGCGGGCGGCCGAGCTCATCCTGGCTCCGGGCAAGACGACTCACGTCCCCGGCAATCCGGACAGGGTGCTATGCGTCAACACGACGGCCCCGGATCACGTCATCAGACCGTAGCGTAGGAATCTGGCGCGAGGGCCTGGGGCCCGCCGGTCGGGCGGGCTCCAGGCCCGCATTGCCTCATGCCCCGCACGACGCGCTCATCGCTCTCGGCCCTGGTTCTGGCATTGCTGGTCGCTCTGTCGTGCGCGGAAAGCCTTGCCCACGACGCCAGCGCGTGGGGCGGGCTCTTCCGCAGTCGCGACGCCGGCGCCACGTGGTCGTCCGTCAATCCCGCGAGCTTCGTGAGCGGAGCGCTCGCGGTGGCGGTGAGCCCGATCGACCCGAATCATCTGTTGCTCGGCACCGACACCGGGCTCTCACGCTCGCGCAACGGCGGCCGCGATTGGGTTCTCGAGGCGCGCGCAGCACTGGCCGGTCCCGTCTTCGCGGTGGCCTTCGACGTGGACGGCGAGCGTGCGCTCGCGGCCGGCGCTGCCGGGCTCTTCCGCGCCGACGGCGATCGCTGGCGGCCGCTTCAACCTCCCACCGCGACGGTGTGGTCGATCGCCGCGACCGCCCAGCGCGGACGCGCCTACGTGGTCGGCGCGCCGGGGCTCTATCGCACCGATGACTGGGGCGAGTCCTGGACGCCCATCGGCGCCGGCCTGGCAGACGGGCGCCCAACCGTCGTCGTGGTCGATCGCAGTCGCTCTGAGGTCGTCAGCGCCGTGGCTGCCGGTCGATTCTGGACGAGCGCTGACGCCGGCGGAACCTGGCAGGTGCGTGACGGCGTACTGTCCCAGTACCAGGTCGAGGCGGTGGCGCTCGATCCAGCGGAGCCCGATCGCGTCTGGTCGGTCGCCGCGGGGCGAGTGTTCCGCAGCGATGACCACGGACGACATTGGCGGACTGTGGGCGTCCCGCTGCCAGACCGGCCGTTGATCAGCCACGCCGTTGCCGTCGTCGATCGCGTGATCGTCGTGGCGACCGACCGCGGCGTGTACCGCGGCGCCGACGCCGGCGCGCAGTGGTCGCTCGTCGGCGACAATCTGCCGGCGCATCTGGACGCGGGGCTCCTGGCGCGCGAGCCGCAGAGTCCGGCGACGATGTATGCCGGATTCGCGCTGACGCCCCGGCACGAGCTGCTCCGCCGCGCCGCCGAAGGCCGGGGCGCGCTGAGCCGTCTCGACGTCGTGAGCATCGGCGGCGGCCTCGCCTTCATGGCGCTCTTGCTGATCGCGGGCGGCGTGGTCGTCAAGCGCCTGGCCCGCACGCACTATCGTGTTCCGCGCTCGGTGCCGCGATGAGCATCGGGCCGCGATGAGCATTGGACCGCGCGCCACGCGACCGCTCGTGGGCGCGCTGGTCGTCTTCGTGGGTATCGTGCTCGCGGCCGGCGCATTCCTGTGGTGGCCGGGAAAGCCGAGCTCCTGGGGCTTTCGTGAGATCCAGCTGGAGTCCGGCGATATCCCGGTTGGTATCGCGGTCGCCGGCGACGGAACCGTCTGGTTCACCTTGGAAGGAGCCAGCGCGCTGGGGCTCGTGCGCGATGGTCGGGTGCGAAAGATCCCCAAGGGCGCCGACAGCGTCGAGCCGCTGGGGCTGGCGCTCGACGCGTCCGGCCGCGCCTGGTACACCGAAGCGCCCAAGCAACGGGTCGCGCGCGCGTCGGCCGACGGCTCGATCGCGACCTTCTCGCTGGCGACGCCCGTCGCGCGACTCGGCCGTCTGGCCGTCGCGCCGGACGGCGGCGTGTGGTTCGCCGAGGCGAGCCTCGTGAGCGTGACGCATCTCAGCGACGGACGGCTGACCCGTCACGTGCTGGGGTCGCTCAATCCGGCGGAGCCGATGGACGCCGCGCCGTTCGGCATCGCGGTGTCGCGCGGCGGCCACGTCTGGGCCACGCTCCAGAAGGCCAACAAGCTCCTGCAGATCTCGCCGAGCGGCGACAAGCGGGCGTTCGACGTGCCCACGCGCGGCAGCGGGCTCGGCGACGTGGCGGTCGGCGCGGACGGCGTCGTCTGGTTCGTGGAGCTCGCGGCGAACAAGATCGGCCGCTTCGCCGATGGGCGCTTCGAGGAATTCGCGGTGTCGACGCCGAGCGCCGGTCTCACCGGCCTGGCCGTCGCGCCGGACGGCGCGGCCTGGTTCACCGAGCTGCGCGGCCACAAGCTCGGGCGCCTGCACGCCGGCGCGATCACCGAGTACGTGCTGCCGCGTCCCGACGCGCGTCCCTTCGGGATCGCGGTCGACGCCGGCAACAACGTCTGGTACACGGACCTGAGCGGCTGGATCGGGCGCCTCGACGCGGATCGCGCGCGCGTCCGCTAGCGACGCCGGAGCTTCACCCTGAGCTCGGCGGCGCCTGCGCCGGCTCTCGGCTCACGCGAGCGTCTTGAGCGTGCGCGCGGCGTTCGCTGTCAGCACTATCCCGACCAAAATGATCAGCGCGGCGGCCGCGACCTGAAGCCGACCGATCCAGCGGCTGTCGAGCCAGCCCAGCACGAGATCGCCGAGGACGGCCGCGGCGATGCCGACCGCGACGAGCACGCTCGCGAAGCCCACGCTGAACACGAGCACCGTGAACAGGCCGAGCATCACCTTGCCGCTCGCCAGCGCCGCCAGCAAGATGGCCAGAGCACCCGGGTCCGGCAAGAGTCCGCCGGCAATACCAAGCCCGAGCAGAATCGGGAGGCTCGGGCGCCGCCCCGACTCGAACCCGACGTCGTGCGTGTGCGCGGGGCCCCAGCCGTGCCGGTGGTAGCCGCTGGCACCTTCGCCTTCGTGGTGGTGATGATGTGGCACCAGGCTCGTCGGCTGGGTCCACAGGAGCCACGCACCCAGCCCGATCACCAGCAATCCGGTGAGGACCGACACGTACGCTTCGACCCGCTGAGGCAGGAACCACGACGAGCCGAACGTGGCGAGTGCCGCGACCAGCACGATCCCGCTCGTGTGCGAGAGCGTGACGAAGATCCCGAGCACGAGCGCGTCGACCGGGCGCCCGCGCGCTCCGACGATGTAGGCCGCGGCGATCGTCTTGCCGTGACCCGGCGTGGCCGCATGCAGCGCGCCCAGCCAGAAGCTCGAGACGAGATAGAACAGCTCGTTCATCTCGGTGCCGCGAGGCTACCCGGTGGCGCCGTGGCGGTCAAGGTCGTGGTAACGTTCGAGCGTCGAGGTCGAGACCCGTCGCCCGGAGGTGGTCATGAAATTCACCTGGTTCAACCTGATGCCGTGGCCGTACCTGCCGGACGATTTTCGGTCCAAGCACCGCTCGGTGTGGGTCGACATTCCGAACACGCTCTACGATCCCAAGAAAGGCCACCATGTCTATCACGAGTACCTGGACCAGCTCGAGTACGCCGAGACGCTCGGCTTCGACGGCATCGGCTGCAACGAGCATCACCAGAACGGCTACGGCCTCATGCCGTCGCCGAATCTGATCGCCGCGACACTCTCTAGGCGCACGTCGCGGGCGGCGCTGTGCGTCATCGGCAACTCGATCGCCAGCTACAACCCGCCGATCAGAGTGGCCGAGGAGTTCGCGATGCTCGACGTGATCTCGGGCGGCCGGCTGGTGGCCGGCTTCCCGGTCGGCACGCCGATGGACACGAACTTCTGCTACGGCCAGATCCCGGCGCTCACGCGCGACAAATATCGCGAGGCGCACGAGCTCATCATGAAGGCGTGGGCCAGCGACGAGCCGTTCGCGTTCGACGGCAAGTACAACCAGCTGCGCTGGGTGAACTGCTGGCCCAAGCCAATCCAGAAGCCGCACCCGCCGATCTACATTCCGGGCGGCGGCTCGATCGAGACGTGGGATTTCTGCCTCGACTACGACTACAACTATTCGTACCTGTCGTTCTTCGGCTACCTGCGCGGCAAGTCGCTGCTCGACGGCTACTGGGAGCGCGTGGCCAAGCGCGGCAAGGACGAATCGCCCTATCGCGCGGCCTTCGCCCAGATCATCTGCGTCGCCGACACCGACGCCGAGGCCGAGCGGCTCTACGCCGAGCACTGCCTCTACTTCTTCAACCGGTGCCTGCACGTCTTTCCGCCGTTCGCCGACCCCGCGGGCTACCGCACGATGGCGACGATCAAGTACGGCGCGCTCGCCCAGCTCACCCTGGCGCGCCAGAAGATCCTCGAGAACCTCACGTGGAAGCAGCTGGTCGACGAGCGCTTCGTCATCGCCGGCAGCCCCGACACCGTGCGCCAGCAGCTCGAGGAGTGCATCAAGGGGCTCCGCATCGGCCATCTGTTCTGCCTGTTCCACAACGGCAACATGCCGGACTGGAAGACGCGCCACTCCTCGAAGCTCTTCGCCGAGAAGGTGATGCCGCACCTGCGCGACATGTGGCCGGAGTGGAAGCACGACGAGCGCTGGTGGATGCATCCGATGGACGACCGTATCCGTCCGGAAGAGCGGCAGCCGGGCGCGGAGAAGTCCGGCGCGGAATGGCCGCGATGAAGTGGCAGACGATCGGAACGAAGAAGGGCACGTCGTGCCGCGTGCTCGAGGGCGGCAGCGGCTCGCCGCTGGTCTTCCTGCACGGGGCCGGCGGGCTCCTGCCCGACAATCCGTTCCTCGATCAGCTCGCGCAACGCTATCACGTCCTAGCACCGGAGTGGCCGGGCTACGGCGAGTCCGAGGGCGAGGAGCTGCTCGAGGACATGCTCGACTTCACCTTGCACGGCTGGGATCTGGTCGAGGCGCTCGGGCTCACGAAGCCGCATCTGGTCGGGCACTCGATGGGCGGCATGATCGCCGCCGAGATGGCGTGCGTCGCGCCCCACGACGTCGCCAAGCTCGTCCTGGTGAGCCCGGCGGGCCTCTGGATGGACGAGCACCCGATCCCCGACATCTTCGCGCTGCTTCCGTATCAGATCGCCGAGGTGCTGTTTCACGATCCGCAGCAAGGCCAGGCGCTGCTCACCGGCGGCGCCGATCTGTCGGACATGGAGGCGCTCAAGGAGTTCTACATCAGCAGTCAGCGGCGCCTGTCGATGGCCGGCAAGATCCTGTTCCCGATCCCGAACCGGCGGCTCTCGAAGCGCCTCTATCGGCTCACGGCCGAGACGTGCGTGATCTGGGGCGCTTCGGACCGGCTGATCGTCCCCGCCTACGCCGAGCGCTGGAAGACGCTGATCCCGCGCGCGCGAATCGAACTGATCGGCGACGCCGGCCACATGCTGCCCTACGAGCAGCCCGACCAGTTCGTTCGCGCGGTAACCGCGTTCCTAGAGCGGACCAGGTAGCGGCCGCCGCGCGACCGTCGACTGGCACGCGCGCTAGCGCTAGCGCTTCAGGTCGTCGACCGCGTTGTCCAGCTTCTTGCCGGCCTTCTCGACCGGACCCTTGCCGAACACTCGATCCTGATCCAGCGCACGGTCTACACCTTTACCGGTCTTCTGCGCCGGTCCTTGTTCGCACCCAGCGACGAGCGCCACACCCACCATCACGGCGACGGCGATCACGACTTCGCGCAATCTGTCCACGATAAGTCTCTCCTTTGGGTTGAGCGCCCCGGCGTGCTCCCCGAAGCACCTGTAGGTGAATCGGTGCAAGCGACGCACCACAAGCTCGGGTCGCCGACCTTTGTTCTCCGTTGCACGCTGTCTGTCCTGATCGGCGTTTACCGCTTGGAGCGGTTGCAGGAGCGTTTGAGAGCTGTCGTGGAGGCGTGCTCGCGCAGGCGTTACCGGGTAATTGTTACACGCTCAAAATGGCCGTCGATATCGAGCGCGTCGCGAGCACGAGCCGAAGAATCGCGTATCGTGAATATCAACGATGCGCGACGTGCTCAAGAGCATCTACCCCTGGGTCGTCTTTGCCGGCTGGGTCCTGATCGTCGCCGTTCTCTACTGGGCCCAGGCCATCCTGGTTCCCGTGGCGCTGGCGGTGCTGCTGAGCTTCGTCCTGACGCCGGTGGTCACGCCGCTTCAGCGGTGGTTCGGGCGCCTCCCGGGCCTGCTGGTGGTGACCCTTGCGGTCTTCGTCCTGCTCGCCGCCGCGGGGTGGGGACTCAACACGCAGATCACGAGCGTCCTCGACGAGCTTCCCGCGTACCGGGACAACATCCGGCAGCGCGTCCGCGACATCCGCGGGGCAGGTCGCGGTGGATCGGTCGAGAAGCTTCAGAAGACGGTCGAGGGCATTCAGCAAGACATCGAACGGGACAAGCGTCCATCGGGCACCACTCGCGATCCGGTGGTGACGAAGCCCGCACCGCCGGCCGGGTCGTGGTTCCCTTCAACCGCCACGCTCCTCGCGCATCTCGCCACCGCCGGCATCGTCGCGGTCCTCATCGTGTTCATGCTTCTCGAGCGTCAGGACCTGCGAAACCGCGTTCTCAGCGTGTTCGGTCACGGACACCTTGCGCTGACGACTCGTGCGCTCGACGAGGCGGCCGAGCGAGTCGGCCGCTATCTACAGCGGCAGGTGCTCATCAATTTGACCTTCGGGGTCGGCGTGGCCGTCGGGCTCACGCTCATCGGCGTCCCGTACGCCTTGCTCTGGGGAGTTCTGGCGGGCACGTTGCGATTCATCCCATATGTGGGGCCCTGGGTCGGCGCCATCGTACCGATTCTCGTGAGTCTTGCTGTGCTCGAAGGCTGGACGCGGCCCGCTCTCGTCGTCGGGCTCTTCGTCGCCCTCGAGCTGTTCACGAGCTTCTTCCTCGAAAAGCCGCTCTACGCCGGGGCGGCCGGCGTCTCGAAGGTCGGTCTTCTGGTCGCGGTCGCCTTCTGGACCTGGCTCTGGGGGCCGCTGGGCCTCGTGATGGCGACACCGCTGACGGTCTGCGTGGTCGTGCTCGGCAAGCACATCCCCGGCCTGGAGCTCATCGCGACCTTGATGTCCGACACGGCCGTCCTCGCCCCCGACGTCGCCTACTATCAGCGACTGCTCGCTGGAGACCAGAGCGAGGCAGCTGATCTGATCCAGGAGCACGTGACCCAGCATGCCGGCGATACCGTGTACGACGCCCTGCTCCTTCCAGCTCTCACGTACGCCGAGCGGGACCGGGTCGAAGGACGGTTGACCGAAGAGGAAGAACGCGGCGTCGTGGAAGCCACCCGAGAGTTGATCGGCGACGCCGAGGTGTTGCGACGAAGCTCGCGCGCGGAAACGTCGCCCTCAGTCGAAGGAGCTGTGAACGAACGCGTCATGCTCCTGGGGTTGCCCGCGCACACCGAGGCCGACCGGGTCGCGCTCGAAATGTTCGCCCAGCTCCTCGAGGGAACACCCTTCGCCCTGCAGGTCGCTTCGGTCCACGCGCTGTCGTCCGAAGCGGTTGCCATGCTCACCGAAGGACGTCACGCCGCGGTGTGCATTGCGGATCTGCCGCCGGGCTCGTCGTCGAAAGCGCGCTATCTGGTGAAGCGTCTGGCGGCGGCGGCCCCCCGGGCGAAGATCCTCGTGGGCCGTTGGGCGCCGCCTTCGCTGGCCGACCAGGAGACCAAACCGATCGTCGAGTCGGGCGCGACCTACGTCAGCTCTACCCTGCTCGAGGCGCGCGAGCAGCTCTATCAAATCCTGCCGATGCTTTCCCGTTGACGGTTACAGCTCGACGGTAGAGACCCACTCCCCGTTTCCGACGCTCGGAGAGTGGGCGTCCTGAGGCGGCGCTAGGCGCTTGCGGTCCTCGCGAAAGTGAAGCGATAGATCAGCAGCAAGAGGATCGAGCCGACGACTGCCATGATGAACCCGACGGGATCGCCCTCGCCGTACAGGCCGATCATACGGCCCACGAACCCCCCGACGACAGCGCCCACGATTCCGAGGATTGCGGTGATGACAAAACCACCGGGATCGCGGCCCGGCATCAGAAACTTGGCGACGATACCCACGACCAGACCGAACACGATCCATCCGATTATGTGCATGATATTCCCTCAACCGCCCCCGCTAGAGGCGCCCGACGTATGGTGTTTTCCCTCTCATGCTCGCGCTTCGCCAGGCGATTCCGCCGGCGGATCGGCTCCCGTTCCTAACGCAACCCGAGGTAGCCGAGGACAAGCATGACGACGACCACGACCCCAACGATGTAGAAGACGTTGTTCACGCGCATCCCTCCTTCGTCGGCTGCTCGTGACCGACGAGCTTGAGATCTACGCAAGGGTCGTGCCGCCGGCTTCTGCCCCGAGTTTGGGGCCTTTTGCGCGGCCCAGACGGTGATCGGCGTGACCGCGGAGGCGAGATCGCCAGAGCGAGCAAGAGTTACCGGTAACGATTACACGGTCAGCGAACGATAGTGCTCACAGCCAGCGGATGGGCCGAGCCCTCACGGCGACTCGTGATCGCCGTGAGGGCTTGGCCTCGCGTCAGATTTGCGGCTAGTCTCTGAGCGCGAACACCCAGATCACGCCGCCCTGAGGCACCTCGGTCTTGGTGTTCCGGAACGTGTCCAGGCGCGCCTGCATGCGCTGCGCGTCGACGCCCCAGCCCGACTGCACGGCGACGTACTGCACGCCGTCGACGGCGTACGAGCTCGGCACGCCGGTGATCCCGGAGTTGGTCTTGAACTTCCACAGCTCGGCGCCGCTCTTGGCGTCGAACGCCCAGAAGTTACGGTCGTTGGTGCCGCCGAGAAACACGAGGCCGCCGCCGGTGGTGAGGATCGGCCCCCAGTTCATGAAGGGGAACTTGTGCGTCCACGCTTTCTGACCGGTCTTCATGTCCCAGGCCTGGAGCTCGCCGATGTGGGTCGCGCCCTGCTTCCAGCTCATCGTGGTCTTCGGGCGCTCGATGCCCAGGTAGAGCTTGCCGGGCTCGTACGGATCGGGCTTCGGCTGCCCCACCAAGGTGGTGCAGAGGTTCTCGTTGGCGGGAATGTAGAGATACTGCGTCTTCGGGTTGTAGCCGGCCGGCGTCCAGTCCTTGCCGCCCCAGAGTCCGGGGCAGAAAGTCACGGTCTTGCCGGCGGCCGGCTTACGCTCGATGTCGTAGGTCGGGCGTCCGGTTACCGCATCGATCTTGGTGAAGACTTCCTGGGTGACGAACGGCTGCGCGTCCACGAACTTGATGCTGTCGGCGCCCCGCTCGAGCCGCCAGAGATAGCCGTTGCGGCCGGGATGCACCAGGCCCTTCACGGTGCGCCCGTTCTTCGGGAAATCGATCAGCAGCGGCGTGGAGACCTCGTCCCAGTCCCACGAGTCGTTCCAGTGGTACTGGTGATGGCCGCGGATCTTGCCAGAATCGACGTCGAGCGCGATCACCGACGACGAGTAGAGGTTGTCGCCCGGCCGCATGTCGCCCATCCACGGCGCGCCGTTGCCGGTGCCCCAGAAGCTCAGCCCGAGCTGGGGATCGTAATGCCCGGTCAGCCACACGGAGACGCCGCCGGTCTTCCACGTGTCGCCGGGCCAGGTGTCGTGACCGGGCTCACCGGGCCCCGGGATCGTGTACGTCTTCCACGCGGGCTTGCCGTCGCGCGCGTCGAACGCGGCAACATAGCCGCGGATCCCGAGCTCGCCACCCGAGGTGCCGATCATCACCTTGCCCTTGGCAACGAGCGGCGCCATGGTGAAGTAGTAGCCGTTCTTGTAATTGTCGACGGTGGTGTCCCACACGACGGCGCCGGTCTTGGCGTCGAGTGCGATCAGGTGCGCGTCGACCGTCGCGAGATAGAGCCGGTCGTCCAGCATCGCCACGCCGCGGTTCGTCGGATGCAGCTGCAGCAGATCCTCGGGCAAATCCTTCTTGTACTTCCAGATCAGGTCGCCGGTCTTGGCGTTGAGCGCGAAGACCTGCTGCTGTGGCGTCGTGACGAACATGATGCCGTTGTTGACGAGGGGCGGAGACTGATGCCCTTCGTTGACGCCGGTCGAGAAGCTCCACACCGGCACGAGCTTCTTCACGTTCGCCGGCGTGATCTGCTCGAGCGGGCTGTAGCCCCAGCCGCTCAAGTTGCCGCGGTACATCAGCCAGTTGTGCGGCTCGGGATTCTGGAGCCGTTGCTCGGTCACCGGCGTGTAGCTCACCGAGCTCTGCGCGGTGAGCATCGCGGGTTCGAGCGCTATCAGGAGCGCGAAAGTCAGGATCGCAAGCCTCTTCATAGACGTCCTCGTCTCCCTCGGGTTGACGCCTCGACTGCTCGGTGCGATGCCGTCGCGACTCGGTCTCAACCTCCCGTCTCGAAGCCCGGGCGCCCGACGAATACGCCCGCCACCGCCGGCGCGCTCTCGACGACCTTGAGCGGCAGCGCCGGCAGGCGCCGTGGCGCCGGACCGTTCAGGACACGCGCGCTGTCCTTGAGATCGAACTCCGAAAAGTGGCACGGACACTTGATGGTGCTCGACGCCGGCTGCCAATCCCAGATGTCGCACCCGGTATGTGTACACACCGCCGAGTAGGCGACGATGCCATCGGCGGCCCGCTCGCGCGTGTCGGGATTGAGAGCTTTCGCGTCGAGACGGACGAGCAGGACTTGGTTGAGCCGCGAATCGTCGCGGACGACCCTGGCCGCTGGGTCCATCGGATAGGCGGTGAGCGGTGGTCCTCCGCTCGGCAGATCCGCGAGCGTGATGAGCTGGCCCTTGCGGTCGCCGCGGGCGAATACGAAGCGATCGTTCGGCTGGGGTCGCGCCTTGCGGCGGTCGTCGTCCTGCGCGCTCACCACGCCGACCCGCGGCAAGGCGAAGCCCGCCGTCAGCGCCAGCTTCAACACGGTGCGGCGCGCGGGCGCTTGGTCAGACGTGCTGCGTCGTTGAGGCGGTTCGCTCATCTCGGGTAGCCCGCTGGTGAAGAATCGGTCGGGTATCTACTCGATGTCAAGCTTCGCTTCGCAGCGGGAGCCGGTCCCATCAGCCAGAGCCATGAGCGCTCGGCGCGCTCCACGACGCGCGGCACGTCCTCGGCGAGCAGGAATCCCGCACGCGCCAGCGCATCGGCGTGCCGCTTGACGATCTCCACGTACCTGGCCCGGTCGCCGTAGCGCTCGGTCACGCTGGGGCGCGGATCGCGGCGGCGCTCGCGCTCCACGGCGTCGCGGGCGAACGGAATGAACGTACCGTAGAAATCCACGAGCTCGCCCGAATTGGCCGCGCCGCCGCGCAGTCGCCACGGCGTGTACGTCGCCAGCGGGGCCAGGAGCTCGAGGCACCGGATTCCCGACCGCTCGTTGCCGTCGGCGTCCACTTGCGGCACGCGAACGGGGAACGCATTCCCGAGCCGTGGCGGCTCGAGCGTGATCACGCCATCCGCCCAGCGCGAACCATAGTCGACTCGGTAGGCCTCGTGGGCGACTCGCGGCCACGACACCCCTGGGATCGACGGCGCGCGCACACGATTGACGGCGACGAGCGTGCCGGCGTCGATTCGAGGGTACGCGCTCGGCGGCGGCTCGCGTCCGTCCCGTACCCATTCGACCAGGCGCGTCAGGAGCGATCGCAGCGCGGGATGGAAGTCGACGGGGCTGCCGCGATACGAGGCGACCGTGTGCGAGCGGTCGGACACCGCGGGCGGATCGACCACGAAGTGCTGCGCGCCCGCCAGATGATAGATGCGCTCGTTGGGCGCCGGATCCACGTCGGCGTCGCCCGCAGGCGTCGTGTGCAGCAACGACGCGGCGCGGCCCCAGTACTCGTAGCCCGTGTTCGTGAAGAAGATCTTCGGCAGATGTGTCTCGTGCGCGAAGAGGCCGTCCGTCACGCCCGTCTCCGGGTCGCGCTGGCTCTTGCCCGAGAACGGGAACAGATCGGTCGGATAAAAGAACGCGGAGAACCGGTGGGCGTCGCGCGAGGGCTGCGCGAATCGATGATTGAAGCTGCCGCGCCCGGCGCCAGCGGTGTGCACGAAGAGACCGTCGAAGACCTGGCGTCGCGCCTCGTCCGTGTTGAAGCCCTGGTAGACGAAGTGCCGCAGGAACCGGCCGGTTTGCGAGATCCCGAGACCGATGCCCGCGTGAACCGGAAAGAGGCTGGCGGCGTCGTACTTGGCGTACGACATCATGTCGCGTACGGCGGCCAGACCGATGCCGACGACCACCGGGTCGCGCGCCCGGTAGACGAGCTCGTAGATCTTGCCCGACTCGAAGCCACGCTCGCGCGCTATCCGCGTGTCGCCGTCGACGAAGCGCCACTGATCGCGCGGCACGACCCGCCGAGGCGCCAGACGGCCGTCCCGCTCGGTCAGCACGGTGTCGGGGTGGTCGGCGTCCGCCAGCGGATAAGGCCGGTGGTCGCGGTGGCCGAGCGCCAGGGTGGTCGTTCGCTCGTCCACGGTCCAGTCCGAGCGCACCAGGCCCTCGATCGGACGGCCACCCTCGGCGGCAACGGGTGCGTCCAGGCGTAGGAGACCGCCGCCGGACGGGACGTCGAATTGCCAGCCGACCCAGATGAGCGTCAGACCCAGGCGCAGCGGAAGGGCATCGCCGAGCTCCGCGTCGGCCGTGGGATCCCGGCTCCACGCGGCGCGCGCGAAGTAGGGCAGCGCGGCCTTGCCGCCGCGGTTGGAGACTTCGAGCAGCGCGACGCCGCGCTCACGCGGCAGGGTCTTAGGACGCAAGACCGCGAAATTCGCGGAGGCGACCACGCGACCGGCGGCGTCCCTCGGCGCGCGCCGGAGGTCCACGATTGCGGCGTTGGCGGGATGGTCGGGGTCGAGCGTGAATTCCACGACGCCCGTGAGCTTCTCGTAGCCGCCGACCGCGCCGAAGGAGCGCCCGCCGAGGACGTCCTGACGCGATTGGACGGTGACACGGCTGACCGCTGCGGCGGCCGGCTGCGCCGCGATCGTCGACAGAAGGGCGAGTCCCAGCAGCACGCTCGCGAGACTGCGCGCCGTCATGACCGTCGGAGTATACGACGCCGGGGCCGGCGTGCGGCTTGACCCTGTGAGACCGCGCGGCTACGCTCGACGCCGCGACCCAGACTCCGATGGGGAGGACCGCGATGCGTCCACGCCACCGCCGTGTCGACCAGACTCGTGAGACCGCGGGCAACGGGCTGCTCGATCGCCGAGCCTTTCTGACGGCCGGCGCCGGCGCGCTATCCGCCGGCGCGTTCATGGCTCTGGCACCGGGTGAAGCCGGTGCGGCCGGCCCGCCGGAGACCGCTGCCGAGATGAAGATGTCCGGCGCACCCTTGAGCGCGTACGGCTCGCCGGCCAGCTTCGAGCGCGAGGTGACGCGCACCTTGATCCGGTCGCAGCCCGGAACGACGGGCGCCGGGGCATCGCGCTCGCCGCTGGAGCTGCTCGAGGGGACGATCACACCGAGCGGGCTTCACTTCGAGCGACATCACAACGGCGTGCCCACGATCGACCCCGCACAGCACCAGCTCCTGATCCACGGGATGGTTGCGCGGCCGCTGATCTTCTCGATGGCGTCCTTGCTGCGCTACCCGCTGGTAAGCCGGATCCACTTCCTGGAGTGCTCGGGCAACAGCGGGGTGATGTTCGGCGCCAACCCGCCGGCGCTCACGTGCGGGCAGGTTCACGGCCTGGTGTCCGGCAGCGAGTGGACGGGCGTTCCGCTCCGGCTCGTACTGGCCGAAGCGGGCGCCGACTCACGCGCTGACTGGATCCTCGCGGAAGGCGCGGACGCGGCGGCGATGAGCCGCAGTGTGCCGATGGCCAAGGCGATGGACGATGCGATGCTCGCGCTGTACCAGAACGGCGAGCGGCTGCGGCCCGAGAACGGCTATCCGGTGCGCCTGTTCCTTCCCGGTTACGAAGGCAACATGAACGTGAAGTGGCTCAGGCGGATCAAGGTGACGGACTCGCCGACGATGACGAAGGACGAGACGTCGAAGTACACCGATCTGCAGGCCGACGGCAAGTCGCTGATGTTCACGTATCCGATGGAGGTGAAGTCGCTCATCACACGCCCGGCGCCGGGATTGCGCATGACCGGGGCCGGGCTCTACGAGGTGTCCGGCATCGCGTGGTCGGGCCGCGGCAAGATTCGCAAGGTCGAGGTCTCGGCGGACGGCGGGCAGACCTGGGCGGACGCCGCACTGTCGCCACCGGTCCTCGCGTACGCGCTGACGCGCTTCAGGATTCCGTGGAAATGGAACGGCGCGCCGACCGTGCTCAAGAGCCGTGCGACCGACGACACGGGCCGCGTACAGCCCACACGCGATGCGCTGATCGCCCAGCACGGCGCCAACGCGATCTACCACTACCACGCGATCCAGGCCTGGCGCGTGGAGTCGAGCGGCGAGGTCAAGAATGTTTACGCGTGAGGCGTTGCTCCGCGCGGGTCTCGTGCTCGCATTGGGCGGGTGTGCCGGAGCGACGGCCACCGCGCCGGAGACGCCCAACCTCGGGCGCGCGGCCAGCGCCGCCGAGGTCGCGGGCTGGGACGTCAGCATCGCCCCGGATGGGCGCGGACTGCCGCCGGGCAGCGGGACGCCGGCGCAAGGCGCCACCGTCTACGCGCAGAAGTGCCAGGCCTGCCACGGCGAGAAGGGTGTGGGCGGGCCGAACGACCGGCTCGTCGGCGGGCAGGGGACCCTCACCAGCGCGACGCCCGTGCGGACGGTCGGCAGCTACTGGCCCTACGCGACGACCGTGTTCGACTACGTCCGCCGCTCGATGCCGTTCGCGCAGCCGCACTCGCTGACGAACGATGAAGTCTACGCGGTCACCGCGTACCTGCTTCAGCTCAATGGGATCATCGGCGAGGGGGACGCGATGAACGCCTCCACGTTGCCCAGGGTGAAGATGCCGAACCGCGACAACTTCATCCTGGTGCATCCTTGGAAGCCGAAGACGCCCTGATCGCGGCTATCGCGGCCCCGGCGCCAGCACGAGCTTGAGGGCCGCCTCGAGCTCGCGACGCGTCGTCACGCCCTCGAATCGGGCGCGGACGATCCCCGCGCCGTCGACGACGAAGACCCACGGCTCCGAGCGGAGATTCCACTCGAGCACGGTCGGCGAGAACTTCTGGGGCGTGCCGGCGTCCCAGATCTCTTCGTGGACGAACGCGACGCGGTCGCCGTAGGCCGGGATCAACGTTCGCACGACGTCCACGGCTGGACCGCACACGCGGCTCGTGCAGTACTTCGGCGTCGCGAACACGATCACCTGCGGCTTGCCCTGGGCGATCGCGTCGGCGATCCGCGTGCGGTGCAGTCGCGGGTCGGGCGGGTCGCTGGAATCGATCAGCTTCAAGTCGGCGACGTTGGCGGCGATCAGGTTCCGGCTGCGCGGAGCCGCGCTCCCGACCATCGGTGTGAGCGAGGCGGCCAGCACGCCGACGCTGAGTCGAGCGGACTCCACGGCGCCGTCGGCCGGCTGTGCGAGGATCTCGAGACCCCACGTGCCGGCGTGCGGGAAGGTCGCCTGGGTGACGTAGATGCCCTGCACGTCGGTCGCATCGCCGTGCACATGCCGCGTGCCGTCGGGATGGATGTGGATCCGCTTGCCCTGCTCGATGACCTCGAGCCGCAGGTAGCGCGCCGGCATCTCGGCGACCAGCCGCGCGTCGTCGCCCTCGAGCGCGTGCAGGCGCACGACGGCTCTGGCATCGGCGAGCAGCTTGCCGTCCTTCAGGAGCGCGAACCCCAGACGATTCGGGCCGACGACCAGCTCGGACGTCGTGAGCAAGACGTGAAAGCCGTCGGCCGGCGGCGCCGTGAGCTGCGCCGCCGGCCGATCCTGCGTGCCCGGGCAGAAGGCCAGGAGGGCCAGCACGACGCCGGCGAGCACATGAGCGTACGGCGATCGGCGGGGTCTCGGCCCCATCGGTCGCCGCGCGCGTTTATTCATAGGCGCGCCTCGGCCGGCGGGGCCCCAGCCCCACGACGGCCTGCGGCGCGCACTGCGTGCTACTCCACAATGACCTGACCGTACTGCCAGGGATGGGGCAGACAGATGTAGAAGTAATTGCCGGGCTGCGCGAAGGTGATGGCCTTCGATTGTCCCTTGACCATGACGCCGGTGTCCCACTTGCCCCGTTCCATCGACGTCGCCGAGTGCGGCAGATCGCCGACGTTGGTGAACGTCACGGTGCTGCCGGCTTTGATGCGGACGCGCGCGGGGGCGAAGCTGTACTCGACGTTGTTCGCGCCGATCCTGATCGTATCCGCGGCCGCGACGATCGGCCCCGTGGGCCCCGCGACGGTTTGCGGGACCGGCGGCGGCCACAGCGGCCCGAGCTGTCCCTTCAGCGAGAAGGCCCACACCGCGTCGCCGTACGCGCTGCCCTGGAGCTGGTTGCCGCCCGTAGCGATCGCGACGTACTGCTCGCCGTCGACCTCGTAGAACACGGGCGGTGCGTCGGCGCCGAACCCGGTCTGGAACCGCCAGAGCTCTTTGCCGCTCTTGGCGTCGAGTGCCAGGAAGTTGCCGTCGGGTTCGCCGCGGAAGACCAGGCCGCCCGCGGTGACGGACGAGCCACCGCCTCCGCCGATGCGGTACGGCGTCTTGTGCTGCCAGGCGATCATGTTGGTCTTGCTGTCGATCGCCGTGAAGGTGCCGCTCATCGGCGAGCCGATCGGCGCCGACTGGCTTCCGCCGGTGTAGCGTTGCCCGAGGACGTACTTGTCGCCGAAGCGCGTGAACGCGCTCGTGCGCACGGTGCCGGGCACGTAGAAGTAGCCCGTGTCGGGGCTATACGGCATCGGCGACCAGTTCGTGCCGCCGATCCCGGACGGTTGCATCAGCACCGGCGTCTCCCAGAACGTGTCGAAGATGCAGCCGGCTTTCTCGTAGCCCGGCAAGAGCTCGGCGCACTGCGGGACCGTCGCGTCCCCGCGCGGAATCGGCTGGGTCTTGGCCGTCTTCTGCCGCGGGTCCTGCGGCACCGGCTTCTCGTCGATGCCGATCAGCGGCTTGCCGTCGGTCCGGTCCAGGATGTAAACCCAGCCGGTGCGGCCCGCCTCGGCGATCCCTTTGCGCGGCTTGCCGTCGATCACGGTGTCGAACAGCACGACCGGGCTCGCCGCGTCGTAGTCCCAGATGTCGTGGTGCACCTGCTGGAAGTGCCAGACGTATTCGCCGGTCTTCGCCTTGAGCGCCATCATCGACGCGCAGTAGAGGTTGTCGCCCTCGCGCATCGAGCCGTCGTAGTCCGGGCCGCAGTTGCCGGTGACGAAGTAGACGAGCCCGAGGTCCGGATCGAGCGCCGGCGTGTTCCAGATCGTGGCGCCGCCGCGCATCGAATGGTCGGTGCCGGGCGGCCACGTCTCGCTGCCGCGCTCGCCGGGCGCGGGCAAGGTGTACGAGCGCCAGAGGATCGCGCCGGTCTTGGCGTCGAGCGCCGTCAGCCGCCCGCGCACGCCGAACTCGCCCCCGGCGATGCCGCTGTAGACGATGCCGTCGTAGTAGAGCGGCGCGCTCGTGATCGTGTAGCCGTTCTCCCACTTCTCGAGCGCGGTCTTCCACTTGACCTCGCCGGTCTTCATGTCGAGTGCGACCAGGTTGGCGTCGAGCTGACCGGAGAAGAGCAGGCCCTCACCCATGGCAAGGCCGCGGTTGACCCAGCCGCAGCACACCGTGGAGATCCGCTGATCGATGCCGGACCAGTATTCCCAGATGAACGCGCCCGTCTTCGCGTTGAGCGCGAAGACATCGTCGTTGCCCGTGACGACGTACATGATGCCGTCCTTCACGAGCGGCGAAGCCTCGAAGGAATACTTGCCCGCGGCGCCGGAGCCCTTGAGCCGGGTCATCCAGGCGCCCTTGAGCTGACCGACGTTGGTCGTGTCGATTTGCTTCAGGGTGGAGTACCGCTGGTTGGTCAGGTTGCCGCCGTTGGTGACCCAATCCTTGCCGACCGGACCGCGGATCAGACGATCGATCTCCGGATCGGCTGCTCGCGCTGTGTTGAAGGTCAGGAAGAGAAAACCGACGATCGTGACCACCGCGAGCACTTGCTGCCCCAGACGTCGCATGTCGCTCTCCTCACACCGCCGGCGGCCGTGAGCGCGCTTCGTCCCGTTGCGGGGCGCCCCGCTGTAGTCGCGCCGCCACGCGATCGGACCCAGGCGGGGCGCGGCCGAGAGATACCGCCGCGCGCCGTCCGATGTCAAGGAACGATCGCGGCACCTTGCGGCTTGACACAGGACCGCCGACCGAACAATGCTCGATGCGTTTGCCGGATGAGCGCCTGCAGCTCTGAGCTTCGGAAGGAGAAAAGGGCCATGAAAACGCTCGCGGCACTGCTCGTGGTTCTCTCCCTCACCTTGGGCGGCCTCGCCTCGAACACGGCGGCGCAAACCGGCGCGGTCTGGGGCGTGTACGGCGGGGACACCGCCAACACGCGCTACAGCACCTTGAACCAGGTCAACACCTCGAACGTCGGCCGGCTCAAGGTGGCCTGGGCGCTCCAGCTCGGCTCGCTGCGCTCGCAGGAGTCGACGCCGATCCTGGTCGGCGACCTCCTCTACGTCACGTCGTCCCACGGCCCCAAGAACGTGTTCGCGGTCGACGCGCGCACCGGCGAGGTCAAGTGGCGGTACTCGCCCGAGGTGCCGGCCGGCATCGAGCAGTACGCCTGCTGCGACGTCAACAATCGCGGCGTCGCCCACGCGAACGGCAAGATCTTCGTGGGCCGGCTCGACGGTCATCTGGTGGCGCTCGACGCCAAGACCGGCAAGGAGCTGTGGAAGACGCAGGTCATCGACCACACGGGCGGCTCGGTCATCACCTCGCCGCCGACGGTCGTCAAGAACCTAGTAGTCACGGGCTTCGGCGGCGGCGAGTTCGGCGTGCGCGGCTACATCAGCGCCTACGACCAGAACACGGGCCGCGAGGTCTGGAGGCTCTACACGGTGCCGGGGCCGGGCGAGGCGGGCAACGACACGTGGAAGGGCGACTCGTGGAAGTTCGGCGGCGGCGTCGCCTGGCACATCGGCTCGTACGATCCGACCTTGAACCTGCTCTACTACGGCACCAGCAATCCGGCGCCGTGGGGCGCGTCGGTCCGCGGCAACGACAGCAGCAACATCGGCCAGTACAGCAACCTCTACACGGCCAGCACGCTGGCGATCAACCCGGATACCGGCAAGATCGTCTGGCACTATCAGACCACGCCGCACGACGCGTGGGACTACGACGGCGTCAACGAGCTGGTTCTCGCGGATATCGAGATCGGCGGGCAGAAGACGCCCGTGGCGCTCAAGGCCGACCGCAACGGCTTCTTCTACGTCCTGGATCGCCGCAACGGCAAGCTCCTGTCGGCCGAGAAGTTCGTCGATCTCAACTGGGCCAAGTCGATCGACCTGGCCACCGGCCGCCCGGTCGAGAACGCCGACAAGCGGCCGCGTCTGGGCTTCCGGGCCAAGGACATCTGCCCCAATCTCATCGGCGGCAAGAACTGGATGCCGATGAGCTACAGCTTCCAGACCGGCCTCGTCTACATGTCGACGATGAACCTCTGCATGGACCTCGAAGGCGCGCAGCCGCAGTACAAGCGCGGCGCCTTCTATCTGGGCGTGGAGTTCGAGCTTGGCAAGGGCGGGCCGGGCGGCCATCTCGGCGAAGTGATGGCCTGGGATCCCGTCAAGCAGCAGAAGGTCTGGGGCAATCGGGACGATCTGCTCTTCATCGGCGGGATGCTCAGCACGGGGGGCGGCCTCGTCTTCCACGGCGATCTCAAAGGCTGGTTCAAGGCGCTCGACGCCAAGACCGGGCGGCCGCTGTGGCAGTTCCAGACGGGCTCGGGGATCAGCGCCGGGCCCATGACGTACGAGCTCGGCGGCAAGCAGTACGTGGCGGTGGTCTCCGGACGCACGTTCGCGATTCCCGCGTTCTTCGGGCCGATCGGCGAAAAGATGGTCGCCGCCAGCCCCGAGGGCGGCACCCTGTTCGTCTTCGAGCTGCCCACGCCGTGAGGCCGCCAGAGGTGTGGACGGCGTGAAGCGGCGGGCGACCGCGAGCGAGCCATCGGCTCCGGTCGCCCGCGCCGCTCGAAAGGGCGGCGCCGGTCGGATCGGGCTGTGCTTCCTGGTCGCGCTGCTGGCCTCGTCGGTTGTGGTTGTGCCGGCCCGAGCGGCCGACACGTTTCGTGTGTGCGCCGATCCTGACAACCTGCCGTTCAGCCGCGCCGAAGGTCCGGAGCGCGGACTCTACGTCGAGCTGGCCGAGCTCGTCGCGAGCCGGCTCGGGCTTCGCTCCGAATACGCGTGGTTTCCCTCCAATTACGGCCGGCGGGCGGTGCGCAACACGCTCCTGGCCGACCGGTGCGACGCGTACTTCGGGCTGCCCGACGATGGCGAATTCATGGGACGCAGCGTGATCCGGAGCAAGCCGTTCCTCGACGTCGGGTACGCGGTGATCGGACGGCGGCCGTTCGCGTTTTCGTCGCTGGACGACCTCAAGGGTCGTCGCGTTGCGGTGCAGTTCGGGACGACGCCGCAGCTGCTCCTGTCCACGCGGCCGGGTTTTCAGGCGGTCACGTTCAGGCTCGCCGAGGAGGCCATGGAGGGACTGGCTCGCGGAGAAGCCGACGTCGCGTTTCTCTGGGGGCCGGTTGCGGGGTACGTCAACAAGAGTCGGCTCGGCTCCACATACGAGGTCGTGCCGGCTGCGGGCGAGGGGCTCCAGTGGCATGCGGCGATCGGCGTCAGAAAAGGCCAGGACGCGCTGAAGGCCGATCTCGATCGAGTCCTCGACCAGCTCCAGCCGGAGATCAAAGCGCTGGCCGACAAGTACGGCTTTCCGCTTCGGCGACCCGTGAGCATCGACGGCCAGCGCGGGATGCGTGAGACGCCTGCCGACGGCGTGATCCAGCTCGTGCAGCATTCCGAGAGCGCGCCGCATCCGACGTCGCCCAATGAAGCCGTGCCGTCCTCGTCGTCGGTCCCCCAGGCGCCGGACAGCCTCATTCGTCTGGGGCGCAGCCTCTTCAACCAGCACTGCTCGCACTGCCACGCGCCGAACGCGATGAGCGCGGAGCCCACTCGCGATCTGCGCCGGCTGACGCTCCGCTACGGCGGCAAGATGCGTGAGGTCGCGTACGCGACGATCACGGTTGGGCGAGTCGAGAAGGGGATGCCGGCCTGGAGAGAGCTGCTGGGCGAAGAGGCGATCCAGAACGTGCTCGGATTCCTCGAGTCCGTCCAGCGCCAGCCGTGAATCGGGGCGCTGTTTCGTCAGCAAGAGGAGGCTCGTCGGCCATGATTCGATCACGTCTCACCGTCCTCGCGGTGCTCGCCGCCGCGCTCATGTTGGGCTCGGCGCCGGCCGGCGCCGAGCTGCGCGTGTTCGTCACGAACGAAAAGTCCGACGACGTGACCGTGATCGACGCGACCACCCGCGCGGTCGTCGGCACGATCAAGGTTGGCAAGCGCCCGCGCGGCATCACCGCCAGCGCGGACGGCCGGCGCGTCTACGTCAGCAACAGCAACTCGGACAGCTTGAGCGTCATCGACGCCAAGAGCCTCGAGGTGCTGCAGACCGCCCCGGCGGGGATCGACCCGGAGGGGCTCACCTTCAACCGGGACGGCACGGCGCTCTACGTCGTCAACGAGAACGAGCTCTCGGTGACGGTGCTCGAGGTGCCTTCGCTGAAGGTCCGCAAGAAGATCGCCGTCGGCAAGGAGCCCGAGACCGCGGTGTCCTCCCCGGACGGGCGCTGGATCGCGGTCTCGAACGAGACCTCCGACGACGTCCACATCATCGCGACCAGCAGCGACACGGTCGTCAAGCAGGTCTCGGTGCCCAAGAACCCGCGGGGGATGCGCTTCAGCGCCGACTCGCGCCAGCTCTTCGTGGCCAGCGAGCAGGCGCACACGGTCTCCGTGATCGACATGGCCGAGATGCGCGTCGTCAAGTCGGGATCCACCGGCGGCAGCCGACCCGTCGACATCACGCTGACGCCGGACGGCTCGAAGCTCTACGTGTCGCACGGGCAGTCCGGCGACGTGCGTGTGCTGGATAGCGCGTCGCTGAACGTGCTCGCGGTGATGCCGACGGGCCCGCGCACCTGGTGGACGGCGCTCAGCCCGGACGCGCGCTTCCTCTACGCGACGGTCGGGCGCGCCAACGAGCTCGCGGTGATCGACACGCGCTCGAACACCGTGGTCGCGCGGATCCCGTGCGGTGCCCTGCCGTGGGGCGTGGCGATCGCCGACACACCCTGACCCGGCTGGGCCTGCGAATCGTTACATCAGGAGACGGAGCCAGCGCCGGCCGCTGCTCCTGAGGATCAGGCCGTCGAGCCCCCACGTGCGGCCCGCGCGCGCGAAGAGAAACATGATCATCGAAGTCACCAGCATGACGTGGAAGCCCTGCTGGCCGAAGCTCATCCACTGGCTCGCGAAGCCGTAGTTCAGGCTGAGGAAGAGCCCGACGAGGGCGGCGAGCCCGGTCAGGAAGCCGAGAATCAGCCCGATCCCGACCGCGGCCTCGCCCCACGTCTGAAGCGTCGCGAAGACGCTGCTGTTCGGCAGCACCGTGCGTTCGAGGAATTCCTTGTACCACTCGACGGGGTTGCCCGCGGCGAACTCGGCGACGCGCTTGGGATGGAATGCGACGAAGCGCGGAGACACCGTCGGATAGGGGATCGTGTCCCAGAGATACGCCAGGGTGAACTTGGTCCACACCGCTTTGACGAACCAGATGCCGACGACGACCCGCAACAGAACGAGCCAGCGATCGGGAGCGATCACGGGCGGTCGAGCGCGGCGGCGGTGAGCAGCACCATGAGGCGGGATGCTAGAGGACCACGCGAGCGTGGTCAAGCATTCTGCGCGCACGTCAGCGTCCGACTCGTCACCTTTGCAATCGTCGCGTTGATCGTCGTCGCGCTCGTGCACTCTCCCGCGATGGCAGCCGAGCCGCTGCCACTGGCCCTCGACCCCGGCTTCCGTGTCGAGCTCGTCGCCGAGGGCCTGGGCGCGCCACGCATGCTCGCGTTCGATGCGTCTGGAACGCTCCTGGTGTCGATTCCGAGTCAGGGACGTATTGTCGCCATCCCCGCGGCTCGACAACCGGAACCGCTCCGCTCGCCCGTGACCGTGGCCGAAGGGCTGCGGCTGCCTCACGGCATCGTCGTTCGCGACGGATACCTGTGGGTCGCTGAAACCGGGCGCGTGCTCCGGTTCCGCTACGACGTCGCCACGCGACGTGCGGCCGAGCCGGTCGTGATCGTTCCCGACCTGCCGGCGGGCGCACACCACTGGACACGATCGATCGCGTTCGGTCCGGACGGGCGGCTCTACGTCGCGATCGGCTCCTCGTGCGACGTGTGCCGCGAGGCGGACCGGCGCCGCGCCGCGATCGTCAGCTACGCGCCTGACGGATCGAGCGAGCGCATCGTCGCGACCGGGCTCAGAAACCCCGTCGGGCTCGCGTTCCACCCGACCACCCGAGAATTGTGGACGACGGTCAACGAACGAGACTGGCGCGATGGCCGGGCGCCGCCGGATTTTCTGAGCCTCGTGCGCGAGGGCGCCGGCTACGGCTGGCCCGACTGCTACGCGCAAGGCGGCGCCCTCGTGCCCGATCCCGAGTTTCGAGGGACCGGCGACTGCCGCAGCTTCGCGCGGCCCTCGATCGAGCTTCCGCCGCACGCGGCGCCGCTCGGAATGGCCTTCTACACGGGCATGCAATTTCCGGCGGCGTATCGCCGGAACCTCTTCGTCGCCTTGCACGGCGCACGGCCCGAGCTTCCGGCCGCCGGCTACAAGCTCGTGCGGGTCGTCATGGCGGCGAACCGACAGCCGCGAGTCGAAGACTTCGCGACACGTTGGCGCGTGGGCAATCAGGTGTGGGGGCGTCCGGTCGACGTGCTCGTGGGCCGTGACGGCGCGCTCTACGTTTCGGACGATCACGGCGGGCGGGTGCTTCGGATCACGTTCGGGCGCTGATGCGGTCCGGTGCGTGCGCGCCGTGGCTCCTCGGTCGCACGCTCGTGCTAGTCTCCAACGCGATGCTCGCGCGGCATCGTTCGTTCCTGGCGCTCACGCTGATCGCGCTGGCGGCGGTCGGCCTGGCGAGCTGCACCGTGACAGCGAAGATGACCGCGGCCGTGCCTCCGCGAGGCGAATGGCCGACGCACGGCGGGACCAACGCGAACGCCCGCTATTCGCCGCTCGATCAGATCACGCGCGCCAACGTCGGCCAGCTCCGCGTCGCCTGGCGCTGGACCTCTCCGGACGAGGAGCTGATGGCGCGCGAGCCGCAGATCCGGACATGGGTCAACCAGGCGACCCCGCTGATGATCGGCGGCGTGCTCTACGTCAGCACCTCGGCGAGCCAGGTGGCGGCCATCGACGCGATCAGCGGCCGCACACTGTGGGTCCACGACCCGAAAATCTGGATTCACGGCACACCGACCAATTTCGGGTACGTGCACCGCGGCGTCGCCTACTGGACCGACGGCCGCGACGCGCGGATCCTGATCGGCACGGGAAACGCCTACCTCGTCGCCCTCGACGCGCGAACGGGAGCGCCGATCACGAGCTTCGGCGTGGAGGGGCGCGTCGATCTCACCGAGGGGCTCGGGCGCTCGGTCGATCGCCGATGGTACACGGTGACGTCGCCGCCCCTGGTCATCCGCGATCTGGTGATCGTTGGCTCGTCGATCGAGGCCCGGCCCTTGAGTCCCGAGATGCCTCCGGGGCATGTCCGCGCCTTCGACGTGCGCACCGGCGCGCGGCGATGGATCTTCCACTCCATTCCTCAGTCGGATCAGTTCGGGACCGAGACCTGGGAGGGGGAGTCGTGGCGCAAGGTCGGCGGCGTGAACGTGTGGACGATCATGAGCGCCGACGAGGAGCTCGGCTACGTCTATCTGCCCTTCAGCCCCGCGGCGAACGACTACTACGGCGGCGAGCGACATGGCGACAACCTGTTCGCCGACAGCCTCGTGTGCCTCGAAGCGGCCACCGGCCGGCGAGTCTGGCACTTCCAGACGGTGCGTCACGGACTCTGGGACTACGACATCCCCGCGGCGCCGAATCTGATCGACATCACGATCGGCGGACGCCGCGTGCGGGCCGTCGCGCAGGTCACCAAGCAGGGATTCATCTACGTGTTCGATCGCGCGACCGGTAAGCCGCTGTGGCCGATCGAAGATCGGCCCGTGCCGCAGTCAACGGTGCCCGGCGAGAAGACAGCCCCGCGGCAGCCGTTCCCCACGAAGCCGGCGCCGTTCGAGCGCCAGGAAGCGAGCCCGGCCGACGTGATCGACTTCACGCCAGAGCTTCGCGAGCTGGCGCTGGCGATTCTCTCTCTGTACGATCACGGCCCGCTGTTCACGCCCCCCAGCGAACGGGGCTTGGTACTCGTTCCGGGCGCTGGCGGCGG